>Ga0315281_10005057_pt1 | contig 18947 bp, 8 predicted proteins | sample YL17G07_0_MG_FD_204540 | JGI IMG/M metagenome (GOLD analysis project Ga0315281, IMG submission 204540) | Sediment microbial communities from Yellowstone Lake, YNP, Wyoming, USA - YL17G07_0 | ecosystem: Environmental > Aquatic > Freshwater > Lake > Sediment | place: USA: Wyoming | collected... | reverse complement strand
CCCGATGCTTTTATTTCCACTATTCCAAGACCGCCGGAACATACTCGATTTGATTTCGAAGCACGTATCGAATCCGGTTCAAGAGTTTTCTGGCAATCTTCACGATAGCCCTTGTTTTACGCATCCTCTTGCAGTATTGAAGAAAGGCCATCAGGAGTGCCGGATCCTTCCGGACAGCAACCCAGGAGGCTTCCACGAGCACGCACCGCAACTGCGGATGGCGTCGCTCCGTGATTCCTCCCGTATGCTCTTTTTCCCCACTGCCACGGGTGTCCGGAATCAGCCCAGTGTAACTCGACAATTCGTCCAGAGACGGGAACCTTCTTATCTCATAAAGTTCTGTCAGCAAGGTCATAGCCGTCAAGGTGCTAATGCCGGGGATGGTCTTCAGCAGATTGACAGGGACCCGATACTCTTCCGTCCTCGCCAGAGCCAGGATGGCCCGGTTCAAGGCGGCGATGATCTTGCGCAAATGTTTCAACTCCTCCAGATGGGCCTTCAGGGCAATATTCCCACTGCCCTTCTCCATCCGGATGCGCTCAATCCATCGGATGAACCGTCGAGACCAGTGGCTGTGGATGAGTTCTTCCGGAAGATGAATACCATAAAAGAGAAGCATTCCTTTAATCTGGTTTTTGCACCGGGTTTGCTTTCTGACCATGCTCAGACGGGTTCGGATCAGGGTGCGATCTTCCAGCTTCCATCTGCAAGGGACATAGATCCCCTCAAGCTCCTCGCTTCGAAGACTCCGGGCCAGTTTGCGACAATCTACCCGATCCCGTTTCTGGGCTCGTTCTTTGTCCTTGGTCGGGACATCAGCAGGGTTGACCACGATGCAGTCGATCCCCCTCTCTCTCAGTTGGTCATGGATCCAGAAGCCGCTAAAACCAGCCTCATAGACCGAATGATACTGAGCACCCGGAAAGTTACGTCGAAGATAATAGACCAGCTTGTCCACTTCGGGAGGTTGGGTAAATGTTTTATGCTCGCACTGCTCAGAAAGAATGCTCACGCTCCAGCTTTTCTTGTGGACATCGAGTCCGACATAAATAGGTTGACCCGTAAAATCAAGTTTGTTACTCTTATTCATGGCAAGCCTCCTTTCGGTGATTTTTTTGTTCCGCAACAAAAATTATAGCCGAAATAGTGAGACTTGCCTTTTTTTTTAATAGCTGGGTTCGAAAAGGACGCAGGTGTCTTTTCGAGAGTTATCCATAGGGGGATAGAGAGCGGAGAGATTTTAGCCCAGCGCCCTCAGGTGGAGCGGGGCGGGCCAAAAGGGCAAAATCTCGGAGCTCTCGTAGCACCATGTGGATAACTCACTCGACAGAAATCACTACGTAACCTTCGAACCACTCTTTTCAATCATAAGGTCTGAACTCGTTTCAGCATCTGATCAGGTTTTTTCTGCCTTTAGCAGACACACCTTTCATCCCCGTCCCTGCCTACCGGCAGGCAGGCACAGGACGGGGTTTTCAGGTGCGATTTCTAATAAATCTCTTTATCTCATCGTCACTGCCGACCGTTCGCCTTTAGGCAACTACAACCGACGGAGCCAGATGTCTGCGGCGAAGTGCACGACCATGCCAAGAGGGGATAGAAGACACACAAGAGCAATTGGAACGTCGGTTCCCGCGATCGATCCGAAGTAGACGGCGATCGATGCGACAGCCAGCCTCAGGACGATGAAGCTGTTCCTGGCTGCCTTGTCGGCAATTGCCTGTGTCCGTTTTCGTCGCGCCGCACTGCTGCCGGCTTCGGAGTCTGGGTGCTTTCCTGCCCCTGCTTGGGGTGCGTTGTAGGTCAGAGCTGTGCTTCACGGATAGGACTGTGTGTGCTGTTGATGGCCGTCTGGAGGACGGCACAGGGTCGCGCGAGGAAGGGAAGGCGCTCAATTCGGCAATGGAGAAAGGATGACATTTCAGACGAGTTGTTGAAGAAGGCTGTTGAACTGGCGACCTGGGCTCCATATGGCGGGAATTATCAAGGATGGCATTTCATCATTGTAAAGAAGAAAGAAATTATTGAGAAAATGGCAAAGGCTGTCCAGTCTGTTGCGGATCAAATGGCTTCTTGGTCAGAGGCATGCCATGGCAAGAGGACGTGAAGCGATATCAAAAAAACGCCTCCTTTTTCAGGAATGCACCAGCATGCATCGGGATGTTTATACGTCATTATGAAACCGTTGCCGATAAAGTATTGATCGCCCGGGAACCCTTTGATCATGAGGCGCAGGAAATTTTGGCTTTTCGAAGATCGGCACCCACAGCGATCCAGAGCGCAGCAGCTGCCGTTAGCACGATGCTCCTTGTATTTCATCAAATGGGCTCAGGGGCTGTTTGGCTTGTATCACCCGTTCAAGCCAAAAAAGAGATTAAAACAATATTAGAGACGCCAGCAAACATGGCTCTTTTGTGCCTTATTGCGGTAGGGTATCCTGATGAGTCCCCCCAAAAAGATAGAAAGCCTGTAGATCAGGTAGTGAAATTTATTTAATATCCTCAACATTCAACACTTGCTTTTTAAGAGATTATGGCATATTAAGATATCCAATGAAACCGTTTAGATTCTAACAGGGTTAATCTGAGAAATTGTCTCTCACACTTATCCTACCAAAGCGGGACAGAATCGAGAATAGAAGATTGGTTAGCCTTATGCTTTGAGCTGCGATCAAAACGGGCAGAACCGTCTTTTCATTCTGGCTTCTGACACCTGGATTCTGGATTCTCTGAATGGAAAAAATGTCAAATATCTTTGAATCGATATAAATCATGGAAAATACCTCATCTCAATTTACTAAAAGACAGTCTAATAAGGGTGCTAAGAATAGACATCTTTTGGATGAAAGCGGCTGGCCAACGACATTGTCAATATTACTTCTTATCATCATGACTATACTGCTCATCGCCCCATTTGCGAATAAAGCGTTTCATATCGATGATCCTCTTTTTCTCTGGGCTGCTAAACATATCCAATCACATCCTACCGATCCCTACAGATTCAACGTGAATTGGTATTTTAACGAAATGGAAATGTGGCAGGTCACGAAGAATCCCCCATTAACATCCTATTTCATCGCGTTTGTAGCGTATTTAGTTGGATGGAGTGAAAGAGCCCTTCATCTTGCCTTTCTCATTCCAGCTATCGCAGTTGTTTTAGGCACTTATTTCCTTGCCCGAAAACTATGTAGTAGGCCCGTATTGGCGAGCTTGGTGGGATTGATCACGCCCGTGTTTATAGTTTCCGGCACCACAATTATGTGTGATACGATGATGTTGGCATTTTGGGTTTGGGCAATCCTTCTTTGGATTCGAGGTACGGAAAGAAACGAACATCTCGCTTTCGGATTATCCGCTTTTCTAATCGGCGTTTGTGCTTTGACAAAATATTATGGCATGAGTCTCATCATTCTTTTGCCTATCTATTCGTTCGTGAAAAATCGCAGGATAGGATTGTGGCTGATTTATCTAATCATTCCGATTCTCATTCTCATTTTGTACCAATGGAAAACGGATGCGCTATACGGCCGCGGATTATTGCTCGATGCAGGGGCTTACGCGAGTGAGTTTCGAGCGCGTTTAAATTTTGGGCTTACCACAAAGGGTCTCATTGGTTTGGCCTTTGCCGGCGGATGTCTGGTGAGTCTACTTTTCTTCACTCCATTTTTATGGTCAAGAAGCGTTTTATTTATCCAACTGGCTGTATCCATTTTAACTATTTTGGCGATCTCTTTTATCGGGACGATCGGAATATTCCCACTCCATGATGCCTATGGAGTGAAATGGTCTCAGGTGATTCAGCTTGGCATACTGGTTATTATAGGAATGAACTTGCTTGCCCTTGCTGTAGCAGACCTCTGGAATCACAAAGGAGATCCGGCGTCCCTATTATTATTTTGCTGGGTTATGGGAACTTTTACTTTTGCCAGTTTTATAAATTGGAGTGTGAATGGGAGATCAATTCTCCCAATGGCGCCAGCAGCGGGCATCCTTTTAGTGCGACGGATAGAGCAACGGGCCCTCCTTTTTAAGAGGCATTCAACATTATTCTGGCCCCTCGTCCCCGCTGTCTTCGTTGCACTTCTGGTTACCTGGGCTGATTACGGATTAGCAAATAGTGCCCGCACCGCAGTTGAAAAAATCTACGCATCCTATCAAAAAGGGCCGGGAACTTTATGGTTTCAAGGACACTGGGGATTTCAGTACTATATGGAGTTGAGAGGCGCCAAAATAGCGGGGAGCCGTAAGTTTCGCCCCGCGACCGATGACATTCTTATCGTTCCGGAAAATAACTATGGCACATTTCCTGTACCTCCAGATAAGATCGTTAGCTTGCGTGAAGCAATTGAATTACCTTCCGTGTGCCGTTGGCTTACAACAATGAATCGTTTTGGGGGCGCTGGATTTTATGGTGACGTATGGGGGATCCTTCCTTTCGTAATAGGCGCTACACTTCCGGAACGCTATAATATTTTGCAGATCGAACCAATCCGTCACATCAATCATACACCAAGTGTTATTGACAAGAACAAAGAAGAATACGATAAGGCTATCTCTGACTATACGCAGGTCTTGACAATTTATCCTTATTATGCAGAAATTTATAATAACCGTGGAAACGCTTATTTTTTGAAAGGAGAATATGATAAAGCCATTTCCGATTACACTCAAGCCTTAAGAATTGATTCGAAGGACATTAAAACGTACCAGAAACGTGGCACTGTTTATATTAAAAACAGAGAATATGATAAAGCGATATTTGATTTTGATCAAGCGATAAGGATCAATCCAAAGGATGTAAAAGCATACCATAATAGAGCGGTAGCATATTCAGGAAAAGGAGAATATGACAAGGCATGGGAGGATGTTAAGAAATTAAGAAGTTTAGGGTTTGACATTAACCCAGCATTTCTTGAACAACTACGTAGATCTTCGGGGAGGCGGCAATAAAAGTGATGGACAATGAGTCAATCCTGTTTTTGTTTAATTGTTGTATTGGTTTCTTTTCCACATTGCACATTCAATTTTGATGAAGATGTGAATAAGTCGGATCATCGGACGTCAATAGAAGATTAATATGAAGGCAAAAGTGATTATTGTGATGCCCGCCTATAATGCGGCAACGACATTAGAGAAGACAGTTAAGGATATCCCGCAAGGCTTTGCAGATGAGATCATCCTTGTCGACGACTCAAGCAAGGACGATACGGTAAGGATAGCAAAAAGCCTGGGGCTAACGGTCATTGTTCATGACAGAAATCTGGGTTATGGTGCGAATCAAAAAACTTGTTACGATGAGGCTCTTCGGCGTGGCGCAGAGGTCGTTATTATGATTCACCCCGACTATCAATATGATAGTTCCCTTGCTCCCCTCTTTGCGGACATCATCGAAAAAGGTGTTTGCGACATCATCCTGGGTTCTCGTGTTCGAACGCGGAAAGAATGTCTTGATTCGGGGATGCCTCTCTATAAGTACCTATCGAACAGATTGCTGACGATATTAGAAAACCTGACCACAGGGCAGAACCTTTCAGAGTGGCATACAGGGTACCGAGCTTATTCAAGAAAGGTTTTAGAAACCATTCCTTACCATAAGAATTCAAATGACTTTGTTTTTGACGCTCAATTTCTCATTCAGGCCGCTTATTTTGGGTTTAGAATAGGAGATTTGCCTGTACCCTGCCGTTATATGGGGGAGGCCTCATCGATTAATCTCAATCGAAGTATCGTTTATGGAATTGGGACTATAAAAACTTTATTTCAATATACTTTACAGAGGCTTCATTTAGTGAAACTTGGTCTCTTTGGCACTTGAGATAAGAAGAAGATTCAAATGTCGAAACCTAAAGTTCAACGCAAAGCTACCATTCAGAAGAAGAAAGACAAGGGCAATATGCCAGAGGCAAAAACTGCTTCATTGAGTCGTCATTTTTTAACCCTCTGTATCAGTCTAGTTCTCATCGCGGTAATTCTTGCTGTCTTTTGGCAAGTACGAAATCATGAATTCATCAAGTTTGATGATGATGAGTATGTAACCAATAACCCTCACGTAAAATCTGGGCTTACTTTATCAGGAGCGATCTGGGCTTTCGTAGCCATGCACTCCAATAATTGGCATCCATTGACCTGGCTTTCACACATGCTGGACTGTGAACTCTACGGGTTGAATCCGGGCGGACATCATTTGACCAATTTGCTGATTCACATAGTCAACACCTTGTTGTTGTTTCTGGTTCTTAAGCGGATGACAGGGGCACGCTGGAGGAGTAGCTTCGTTGCAGCCCTGTTTGCCCTGCATCCTCTCCATGTAGAGTCGGTTGCCTGGGTTGCAGAGCGAAAAGATGTGCTGAGCACTTTCTTCTGGATGCTGACGATGGAGACATACCTCCGATACGTCAATTACCCTCGGTTCCATCGATATCTTCTGGTCCTCTCATGCTTTGCCATGGGTCTCATGTCGAAACCGATGCTCGTGACGCTCCCCTTCGTGCTGCTACTGCTGGACTATTGGCCTCTCGGGCGTTTTCGATTTGGACAGTTAAGGAGTGACTGTAACGTATCGACCCAGAAATCATTGAATCTCAGTGATCAGAGGCTATCTATCCGTCAATTAATCTTGGAGAAAACCCCTTTTTTTGTTCTTTCAGCAGTTGCGAGTATTTTAACGTTTGTTGCCCAACAGAGCGGAGGAACTGTAAAATCTCTGAAATTTTTCCCATTGGAAACCCGGATTGCTAATGCTCTGGTATCCTATGTCACCTATATTGGAAAGATGGTCTGGCCTAGCCATCTTGGATTCTTCTATCCCTATCCCGACAGGGTGCCCATCTGGCAAACAAGCGGGGCTGTTTTATTGTTGGGATCTATATCTTTTCTGGTGATTCGTGCTTCATATAAACGCCGCTATCTTGGGATGGGATGGTTGTGGTATCTCGGCACGCTCGTGCCCGTGATTGGCCTTGTCCAGGTGGGACTACAGTCCATGGCTGACAGGTATACCTACGTGCCGCTTATTGGTCTGTTTATCATGATTGTCTGGGGGACGCACGATATTTTCGAGAATTGGCAGTATCGAAATACGGCCTTCGCAGTATCTGCAGGCTTATTGTTTTCAGCCTTAGCGATCGTTACATGGGCACAAGTACAGTATTGGCAAAATAGCATTACGCTCTTTAAACATACGCTGGAAGTGACTTCTGAAAACTCTCTCATGCATTACAACCTTGGGGTGATCATGCTCCGCCAGGGCAGATACTCAGACGCTATTACCCATCTTAGTGAGTCTCTGCGAATCGAGCCAGACGATGCGGATGCACATAACAACCTGGGCATTGCACTGGTGCGTCAGGGGAAGATCCAGGAGGCGATGGTCCATTATGCAGAAGCCCTGAGAATCAAGCCAGACGATGCGGGTACGCATAACAACCTGGGCGTTGCACTGGCGCGTCAGGGAAAGATCCAGGAGGCGATGGTCCATTATGCAGAAGCCCTGAGAATCAAGCCAGACTTTGCGGAGGCCTATGGCAACATTGGAAATTCTCTTGCGCAACAGGGAAGGATTGGGGAAGCGATTGCTCACTATAAGGAGGCCCTGCGGATCAAACCCAATTTTGCGGATGCACATTATTCCTTGGCCCTGGCGTATTTAATGATTGGGAATCGTGGCGCGGCGATGGAGGAATATGAAGTCCTCAAAAAGATCCATCCAGATTTGGCAAAAGCCCTCTCCCAAAAAATGATAAAGTAAAGAAATCAAATGGTACCGATGGGCTTGTCTCTCATCTGTTTTATTGCGGTGGGTTATCCTGATGAGTCCCCCAAAAGGGATAGAAAGCCTGTAGTGTCTCGTCAACTCTCAAGTGTCGGATAGAGACGAGATAGTTTTATCCTGGCATCCTCGGCAGCGAATTGCCAATTAAGTCATGAATCTATCAAAAGAGGCAAAAGAAATTATACGCACATTAGAAGAAAACCGATTTTATGCGGAGTGTCCTTGTTGTGGTGAACCTATCCTGTTGAAAGATGCTGGGTTATTCTACCTTGATGATTTTTCACCCGATGCGGAAAAACTTTACCAGCAGAAGCTTGCTGAATGTAAGATTCGTGAAAAAGAGATTAGAGAAAAGCGAAAGAAAATTTCTCTAAAATCCAAAATTGCAACTGAAACTATTAATATTGGCTTCATTTTGGAACGTATCGCGCCTTTGATGAAAGACTTTTGTTTTGACCGTAACGATTGTCGGTCTTTGTTCGATCCCATTGACTATATTATCTTCGAAGGTCTCAGTCAGAAAAACTCTGTGAGCAAAATTTTATTTGTAGAGATAAAGACAGGGAAGGCTCGCCTTAACAACCATCAAAAAGAAATACGCTCCCTTGTTGAGCGAAAACGTGTCGAATGGGATACTTATCAGAAAGGATGATTAAATGAAGTTTGACAGAACTGTCCCAACGTTATTGAAATAAAGGAACAGCCATGGTATAAGTCCTTGTTTTTATTAGATGTGATTTTTTGATTCCAAATGAAATCGAAAAAATAGTCCATAATGGTCTAAGCCAATATTCATAAGGGTTCTAGTACCTTTTCCAAAAAATCATTGGGACACTACTGGAAGTTTGATATAATTAAATTTTTTGGACTTGGACGACAAATATTCGGGATCTGTCCCGAGTGTAATAATTTCTTCCGCCTTAGTGATTGTAAGATTTTTCTGAAAAAGAGACCTGTTCCTGACTGGATGGATGAAATTAGTTTGAATGGAATGAACTTCACTATTCTCGACCGAAGGAGGTATATGGCCCGGATTTTTCCGGCGAAACCTTCCGCATCATCAAAGAAAAAGGGGAAAGGAATGAGTGAATGGGGTTTGCCCTTGGCATTTGACAAATTTATTATTGATTCGGCCTAACTCACTGGAGTTGGCCAGCGACGCCACAAGACGATATACTGGTGGCGGCTGTGTCCCAGATTCCCACCCAGTGAAATCGGTCGCGATGCATATGAACTGAGACCAAGTGGTGAACCAAGGACGAAAATATGGAAGCAGGCACCCTCATAGTCTACTTCGCAGAACGAGATGAAGCTCGTAAAGCTCTACGGGAGCTGCAGAGAAGGGGCTTCCCCCGCGCCGCATGGGTGCACAAGACCGCGGACGGAGATGTACACATCGGGGACCCCTTCCTTTGGCGCCGTGCTCTCGGGGTGACCTTGACTGCCATTGTTTTCGGGGGCCTCGCCGGCGTTGCATCCCTGGTCCTCCACGGACCGGTGCCGATTCTGAGCGGAAGCCTCTCTGCCCTGGTTCCGATCTTCGCGGGTGGATTGATCGGAACCCTCTTGGGTGGGGTGTGGATACGACGATCGAAGTACGGTGTCGAACGAAGGCTGCTTGAGGATCACGGACGTTGGTTGGTGCCCGAGGAGACCGTCCTGATCCTCCAGTCGCCGATGGGAACGCGGCGGTTCCCATCGGCGGTACTTCGAGAAAGCGGCGACATCCCGCCCGCAGTCTTCGTCCTGCATCCGAAGCGCGAGAATCCAATTGGAGATGTGCGAAGCCCTGGGGTGCCGCTCTCTCCGACGCAGATCCAGGAGCATACCCAGCGCCTGGCCATGGACCACGAAGTGGACCCAAGGCCGCGGCGGAACGCTGAGCTGCTAAGACGGGTCGAAAACGCCCGTCAATGGATCCATCAGGTATGCTTGGATCTCTCCGAACCGAGTCGACTGGAACAGGGTGCGCCTTCGACCGCCGAGTGGATCCTCGATAATGAGTACGTCGTCGAGAGCAACGCCCGCGACGTTCAGCTGAACCTTCCTCGGCGTTTTTACCAGGAGCTGCCGGCACTCGCCAACGAGCCCTACCGGGGCCTGCCGCGCATCTACGGTCTGGGAAAGGAACTCGTCTCCTATGCGGAATGGCGCCTAGACCGGGAGAACATCCTTGCATTTATTGAGGCCTATCAATCCGTGCGCACGCTCACGATTGGCGAACTCTGGGCTGTCCCCCAGATGCTGCGCATCGCGTTGATTGAGAGCATCCGGGACCTTGCCGCCGGCGCCCTGACCGAGCTGCGGGAAGGTGAGATCGCCGACTTCTGGGCAAACAGGCTCATTACGGCCAACCGGCGAGATCCCAAACAGCTCTTTTCTATCCTGGCAGAACTTGCTGCAACCCAACCCGGCCCGAGCCCCTATTTCGCTACCCAACTGGTCGACCATCTCTACGACGAAGAAGCCGCGCTAGTGCCGGTCCAGAGCTGGCTGGAGCGCACTTACCGCAAGTCCCTGAGCGAGCTCAACCTGCGTGAGCAAAACCGCCAGACGAAGGATCAGATCTCTATCGGGAATGCGTTTACCAGCTTGCGAGAGCTCGCTCTGTTGGATTGGAGAGGGATCTTCGAACAACTCAGCCGTGTGGAGAGGTTGCTTCGGCTGGATCCGTCCGGGGTCTATCCCAAGATGGATTTCGACACACGCGATCGCTATCGTCGGACGATTGAAGAACTCGCCCGTGGGTCCGGTCAGGCAGAAGACCAGGTCGCCCAACGCGCCATCGAGCTAGCGACGCACGCCGCATCTAAAGCGACGGAAGATGACCGGTGGCTCCACGTCGGGACTTATCTGATGGGTGAAGGAAGGCGCGAGCTTGCGCAGCTCCTCCGTTGCCATGAGGCGCCGCGTTTCCGCGTCCTGGAGTGGATATACCGCCATCATTCTGCAGTCTACTTTCTTGGGCTCAGCCTCTTCTCCGCGGTATCCATCTCTCTGATCGTCCTGTTGGGTCTGCGCGGGCAGACGCCCGGGATCCGGCTTGTCATCGCCCTCCTTTTGCTGATCCCCGTCAGCCAACTCGCGCTCGAGGTTTTGAATTACCTCGTCATGCGGCTGCTTCCACCCCGAGCCCTTCCAAAGATGAATTTTGAGATTTCGGGCATTCCTGACGCATTTCGAACGTTGATCGTTGTGCCCATGATGCTGGTAGACGTGGAGACGATCCGGGCGGAGGTGGAGAAGTTAGAAATCCGGTACCTGGCCAACAAAGAAAGCAATCTGCTCTTCAGCCTCTTCACGGACTACACCGATTCGGATCAGGCGCATCGCGAGGACGACGAAAGACTGCTCCAGACGGCGACCGAGAGCCTCGAAGCTCTCAACCATCGGTATGGAGGCAAGCGTTTCTTCCTTTTCCATCGGGACCGCGCCTGGAGTGAATCCGAGCAGAAATTCATCGGTTGGGAACGCAAACGCGGGAAGATAGAAGAACTCAATCGTCTGATCGATGGAACGCGGTCTGAAGATGCCGGTCGTTTGGTATACGTCGGCGACCCGGATCATCTGTCCCATGTGAGGTTCGTCATCACGTTAGACAGCGACACACAGCTGCCTCTCGGCACTGCCCGCAGAATGATCGAGACCCTGGCACACCCCCTCAACCGGCCGCGCTTCGATGCCGCAGGCAGGATCCTGGCCGGCTCTTACACCGTCATCCAACCGCGCGTGAGCCCAACGCTTCCGAGCACGAGTGGTTCGCCTTTCAGCCGACTGTTCGCAGACGCGGTCGGAATTGACCCATACACCAAGGCTGTTTCCGATGTCAATCAGGATCTCGCCGGTGAAGGCTCCTACCATGGCAAGGGTATCTATGATGTGCGCGCCTTCAGTCGAGTGCTGTCCGGGAGGTTTCCGGAAGAGTGGTTGCTGAGCCATGACTTGATTGAAGGCGCTCACGTCCGGGTAGGCCTGGCCAGTGATATTGAGCTCTATGATGAGTTCCCGCAGAGTTACCTGAGCTACACGCGCCGGCAACATCGTTGGATTCGCGGTGATTGGCAGATCGCGGATTGGATTTTGCCGTGGGTTCCCGAGCCTGGAGGACGGCGAGTGCCAAACCCGCTCTCCTGGTTCGGCCGTTGGAAGATTTTCGACAACTTGCGCCGGAGCCTGATACCCGCGACCAGCCTGGGCTTGCTCATAGCCTCCTGGCTGACTTCTCCTCAGATGGGGTGGCTCTCTACGCTTGTGATCGCCATGCAGTTGCTCTTCCACCCTTTCGCGCAGCCCTTCACCATGGCGACCACCCACCAGGGGCTGAAGAGCTTCTCCTTCTCGAAGGTGGCCCACGACCTGCTGCGGACGGTTGCTGATGCGGCGTTGCTTGTGCACCAGACCGGGCTGGCCCTGGATGCCATTCTACGGGTCTGGTATCGCCGCCTCATCTCTCACCGCGGGTTGCTCGAATGGACTTCGGCCCAGGTGATTCATAGGGGTGCCCCGCGTCGGCAGCCATGGTTTGTAGCTTCTTTGGGCCTGGCGAGCCTATTCAGCGGGATCGTGGGTTGGGCGGTGCAGCGCTGGATGCCGTCCAGCCTTGCGATGGCCAGCCCCTGGCTCGTCTTGTGGTTCCTATCCCCTCTGATCGGCTGGCTCTTGAACCTTCGACCGCAGGCGAAGCAAAAGCAACTCCTGCTCCCTCAAAGGGATCTATGGTTCCTGAGGCAGGTGGCACGACGAACCTGGCGCTATTTCTCAGACTTTGTAAGTGAGGATACGTCTTGGCTTCCACCCGACAACCACCAGGTCTCCCCTCAGAACCGACTGGCGATGCGTACCAGTCCAACCAACATCGGTCTCTGGATGCTCAGCGCACTATCCGCGCATGATTTCGGGTATATGACGGTGGATCAGGTTGTCGAAAGGCTGGCCCATACCATGGAGACGATCGGCAAACTGGAGCGCTATGAGGGCCATCTACTGAATTGGTACGATGTTCAAACCCTGATCCCTCTCGAACCCCGCTATGTGTCCGCCGTAGACAGCGGAAACCTGCTGGGTGCCCTATGGTCACTGGAGCACGGACTGGACGAGCTGCTTCAGAGACCCGTCCTGGAGGGGAGAGCCTTTGATGGTCTCCGGGATACTGGGGAAATCCTGAAACAGGTCGTCGAACAGGAAAGGATTTCCGGTCCGGATGCCCACGCCCTCGACGCACTGATGCGCGCGTGGGAAACCCCGCCGGCTCGCATTGCCGACGCGCTTCGCCTGCTGCGGCGGGTGGAGGGGAGCGTAAGGGCTCTTGCCGATCAGGCGCGTGAGTCCGCCAACGTTGAAACGGAAGCGGCTTATTGGGCCAAGCAGATGGATGAGCAGATATCGGCTTGGCTAAGGATCACGGATCGCTATCTCACGTGGATCGAAATCCTCGATGAAAAAAAAGAGGAAGAGATCACCCCGCTGGGTCTGGAGGCCCTGCTCGCCATCCGCCAGGCTATGTCTCATGCGCCTTCGCTTCTCGATCTTGCCAACGGGCGCATCGGCTGTATCCCGATCCTCCAATCGATCCGCGAGCAGGCTCCACCAGCCGCCCGCCCCCTCTTCGAATGGCTTGACCGCCTGATGGAGTCCTTCGCCAGGTCGCGATGGCTGGCCGGTGAAATCCTGGGTTTGGGCGAGCGGCTCATCCAGGACGGACGCGGGTTATCCGAATCGATCAACATGCGCTTCTTGTATGACGCCGAACGACGGTTGTTCTCAATCGGCTACAACGTTTCCGAAGGCCGCTTGGATCGCTCCTACTACGATCTCCTGGCGAGTGAGGCGCGGCTTGGGAGTTTCATCGCCATCGCTCGGGGGGATGTCCCGGTTGAGCATTGGTTCTCCATGAGTCGACCCTACGGTGCAATCGGTCGGCGCCGGGTGCTGCTCAGCTGGACCGGGACCATGTTCGAATATCTGATGCCGCTGATTTTCCAACGCTCCCAGGAGAACTCGCTCCTGGATAAAGCGGCGAGGGAAGCGGTGGCGATCCACATTACCTACGGCCGCCAGCGTCGTGTGCCGTGGGGGATATCGGAGTCTGCCTTTGGAGATCTGGACCTCAACAAGACCTATCAATATAAGGCCTTTGGCGTACCGGAACTCGGATTGAAGCGCGGCTTGGAGGAAAAAGTCGTCGTCTCACCTTATGCCACCCTTCTGGCGCTGAACGTTGCGCCGAGAGAGACCGTGCAGAATCTGAAACGACTGGCCGGCCTGGGGCTGTTGAACGATTACGGCTACTACGAAGCGATCGACTTCAGCCGTCAACCGAGTCGTGAGGGCGAGCGTGGGGTGATCGTACAAGCCTACCTGTCGCATCATCAAGGCATGAGTTTTCTGTCACTGACCAACTTCCTCCACGGTAATCCTATCCAGCGCCATTTCCATGCCGACGCACGCGTGCGTGCCGTTGAGCCCCTGCTCTATGAACGCATCCCGATCCTGTCTCCGCTGCACCACATCTCCACGCGGGAGAGAATGTCTTTGCCGGAGAGCGTCGGCGACGTTGCCCCATCGGTGAGCAAATTCGATACCCCCCATACGAGCACGCCCAAAACCCAACTCCTTTGCAATGGCCGCTATGGCTTGATGATCACAAACGCAGGCGGGGGATACAGCCGATGGGGCAACGTCGAGATCACACGCTGGAGGTCGGATCGGACTCAGGATCCGTGGGGGACCTTCTGTTACATCCATGAGGCCGACTCGGATCGATTGTGGTCCAACACGTATCACCCGGTCTGCGGGAAGGTGGAGGCGTACTCCGCCGACTTTGCGCTCGACCGTGCCGTGTTCCGGCGCGTCGATAACGGCATTCAAACCGAAACAGAGGTTATCGTCTCGCCCGAAGATGACGTCGAGATTCGGCGGGTCACCCTGTTCAATCGGTCCCTTCGCACCCGCCGTTTCAATCTCACGAGCTACGTTGAACTCTCGCTGGCGCCGCACAACGCAGACCGGCAACATCCGGCATTCAACAAGCTGTTCATCCAAACCGAAGCGGTGCCTAAACATCAGGCCCTCCTCGCGTACCGCCGCCCTCGCGCGGAAGACGACCCACCCATTTACGTTGCGCACCGCCTTACGCTTGAACACCCCGAGGACGAAGCCTTGCAGTTCGAGACCGACCGGCGCCGATTCATCGGCCGAGGACGGACGCTCGCAAATCCGATGGGGGTCCTCCAGAAGCTTGGCAACAGCCAGGGGTTTGTCCTGGACCCGATCCTCAGCCTGCGCCAGAGCCTGACTCTCGGTCCAGGCCAGCGTGTCCAGGTTTCCCTGGTTCTCGCCGCCGGCGAAACACGCCAGCAGGTCTTGGGGCTGATGGGTAAGTACAGCGATCCCCATGCCATCGATCGGGCGATGGATTTCGCCTGGGCCTCTGCCCAGCTTGAGCTGCGATTGCTTCGCATCCAGCCCGACGATGCTCGCCGCTTCCAGGGGCTAGCCAGCCACCTGCTGTTTCCTAACCCGCTCTTGCGCCCTTCCGCCGAACGCATCGAAGAGAACCGCAAGGGCCAAGCGGGCTTATGGCCCTATGGAATCTCGGGCGACCTGCCGATGGCCCTGATCACCATTGGCGAGGCGCGGGATATCAGCCTGGTCCGTCAGATGCTCCAGGCGTATACCTATTGGCGGATGCACGGGTTGACGGCAGACCTAGTGATCCTCAACGAGGAGGCCGGGGGCTATGAGCAGCCGTTGCGTGAACGGCTCGAGGGCCTGCTCCAGGCGCATTCAACATATACGGGGAAGGATCAGCCTGGTGGAATTTTCTTGCGCAATGCGGATCAAATTCCGGAGGAAGACCTGACTCTACTCATGGCCGCGGCGAGTGTGGTGCTGGTGGCGGCCCGCGGCACTTTACTCCAGGGCGTGCCTGTGGAGGTTCCCGAGTTGTCGGAACCCATGGCCAAGAAACGTGCTCCCCGGGAGCCTTCGGCTTCGCTGCCCTTCATGGACCTGCCGTACTTCAACAGCCTGGGCGGTTTTACCCCGGATGGGCGTGAATACGCGATCTATCTTGGCCCCGACACCCACACGCCTGCACCCTGGGTGAACGTCATCGCCAACCCCACCTTCGGCACATTGGTCAGCGAAACGGGGTCTGGATTTACCTGGTGTGGCAACAGCCAGCGCAATCGCCTGACGCAATGGTCGAACGACCCCGTCATGGATTCACCGTCTGAAGCGGTGTACATCCGGGACGAGGAGACCGGTGTCACCTGGACGCCGACCCCGGCGCCGATACGAGAAGAGACCGCTTATCGGACAAGGCATGGGGCGGGGTACACGGTCTTTGAGCATAACAGTCAAGGGATCGAGCAGGAGCTGACGGTCTTCGTTCCGGTGGATGAGAACGGGGGAGAGCCGATCAAGCTGCAGAGGCTGCGGATGAGGAACGACTCCTCCCGGCGTCGCAGGCTGTCGGTGACGTACTATGTGGAGTGGACACTAGGCGAGAACCGCGAATTCTCCCAGATGCACGTCGCGACCGACTGGGATGACGAAGTCCAGGCCCTGATCGCCCGGAATCGCTACCACCCCGAGTACGGGGATCGGATCGCCTTCGCGGCCATCAGCCCGCCTGCGGAGTCTTACACCGGCGACCGCACGTCCTTCGTCGGGCGCAACGGCTCGCTGGGTAGCCCCGCGGCGATGGAGCGGATCGGGCTATCACCTCGGACGGGGGCGGGATTCGACCCGTGTGCGGCACTGCAGGTTACGGTTGAACTATCTCCCGGAGAGAGGGCTGAGATCACGTGCATGTTGGGTCAGGCCGAGTCGGCGGCAGAGGCCCATAAACGGATTTTGACCTACCGGGAAGGCTTGGCACTCGAGACCGCGTTAAGCCGGACGAAAGCGTGGTGGGATGATCTGTTGGGCACGATCGAAGTGCACACCCCCGAGCTCGCAGCGGACTTTCTGATCAACCGTTGGCTCTTGTACCAGAGCCTGAGCTGTCGGATCTGGGGGCGTTCCGCCCTTTACCAGTCCGGCGGTGCATTCGGCTTCCGCGATCAACTGCAGGACGTTATGGCATTCCTATACACGTCTCCCGAGTTGGCGCGCCAGCACATTCTGCTCGCGGCGAGCCGTCAGTTCAAAGAAGGCGATGTCCAGCACTGGTGGCACCCACCAAGCGGCGCGGGTGTCCGCTCGCGGATCTCTGACGACCCCCTGTGGCTGCCCTATGTCGTCGCTCAATACATGCGGGTCACCGGCGATGTGGACCTCTTGCACAAAGAGGTTTCCTTCCTCAATGGGCCCACGCTGGAAGCCGATCAGCACGAGATGTTCTTCACACCGGAAGTCGCGCTTGAACACGCCACGCTGTTTGAGCACTGCCAGCGCGCCGTCACGCGTAGCATGAGGTTTGGGTCCCATGGTTTGCCCCTGATGGGGACAGGGGACTGGAACGATGGGATGAACCTTGTGGGTACCGGGGGCAAAGGGGAGAGCGTTTGGCTGGCGTGGTTCATGGCGGATGTGCTTCAGGGTATGGTCGAGTTGTCTGAGCGACTGGGTCGGCCAGATCTAAGCCAGTCCTATCAACAAGATAGAAATGCGCTGATTCAGCGTGTCGAGCGAGCAGGATGGGATGGGGAGTGGTATCTTCGGGCGACCTTCGACGACGGCACGCCCCTCGGTTCCTCGGCGAACAAGGAAGCGAAGATTGATTCCCTGCCCCAATCGTGGGCTTGTCTGAGTGGATCTGCGGACACAGATCGCGCGGATAAGGCTTTAGAATCATCGTGGAACCATCTCGTTCGCGAGGATGAAGGTCTGGTGCTGCTATTAACGCCTCCCTTTGACAGGTCGGAGCCGTCACCCGGATACATTCAGGGGTACCCTCCGGGGGTGCGGGAGAACGGAGGCCAGTACACTCACGCCGCCCTGTGGTTCGCCATGGCCTTGGCACGTCGAGGGGATGGCACGCGGGCGGCGAAAATGCTGCGCATCCTCAACCCGATTGAGCGCGCGCGTGATCAAGAAACAGTATGGCGCTATGAGCTTGAGCCCTACGTGGTCGCAGCTGACGTGTACCGATTGCCCGGGCGGATCGGTCAGGGTGGCTGGTCTTGGTATACGGGTTCGGCGGCGTTGATGTACCGAGCCTGGGTTGAAGAGGTCCTGGGTTTGAAGGTGCGCGGAGATCACCTACAGTTGAATCCGGTCATCCCCGGGTGGTGGGAGGGCTTCCACCTGCGCTATCGTCACGGTGAAGCGATCTACGAGATCCAGGTCGAGAATCCGGAAGGCTGCGAGCGAGGTGTGTCGTGGGTGGAGATGGATGGCCAGCGCATGCGGGATGGGGTGATCCCGTTGGATCGGAGCCTGGTCAAGCATCGGATCCTCGTACACATGGGGAAGTCGGGGCAAGCGGCTTAAGATGTCCATCCTGCCGATGGGCACCCTTGCGCGGAGAGTTGTCTCCATGCTGAATCGATCTCTCTAATGTTTTTCTAAGAAAAAAATTATGGATCCTCTGAAGATTGACCAGAAACGCCTTGAATCTATTAATTCTCGTTTGTCGGAGAAAGGTATTAACCTCTCCCTCGAAGATCTGAATGGGGTAGCCGACCTGATCAAGGATGAAATGCTCTACTGGTATATAAACCAATTGATCACTCAGGTCGAAAAGATCCTTGACATAGATCCTTCCCTTACGGAGAGGGAGATTCTCCAGCTCGTAGCGAGAACCATCGTGGAAAATCTTGGTGCGGCGGCCTCAAGCATACGGATATACGATCCTGAAAGGAAGGAGATGATCTCTTATGGGTCTTACCCCAGCCCTACTGAAGATCACGAGGAGATCATCCCTTTTGAAGATACGATCGCCGGTGAGGTGGTTAAAACACGTCAAAGTTATTTGGTCCCCAATATCTTGAAAGAAGAGAGATACAAGAATAAGGAGAAGGTTGACAAACTTGGAATCCATTCGATGCTGGCCGTGCCGATCTACCTTCACCGTTTTTCTAAGGATGTTGATACAGAGGGGGTCCTCCAGATCTATTATAAAGAGGAAGATAAGGTGTTTACCCCGCTGGAGGTCGAGATTGCGGAGATGTTTTCAAAACGGGTGGGTTATGTCATTGCTTTAAAGAGAATTAATCATCTTCATAAAT
>Ga0315281_10005055_pt1 | contig 18949 bp, 11 predicted proteins | sample YL17G07_0_MG_FD_204540 | JGI IMG/M metagenome (GOLD analysis project Ga0315281, IMG submission 204540) | Sediment microbial communities from Yellowstone Lake, YNP, Wyoming, USA - YL17G07_0 | ecosystem: Environmental > Aquatic > Freshwater > Lake > Sediment | place: USA: Wyoming | collected... | reverse complement strand
TAGCTTCGCGATGCGCGCGACTAATTTTGAGGCCAACACCGTCATCGGTCTGGTCGACATCGCGCGGCGGATAGTGAACGGTAATCCCGCGCTGCTCGAGTTCGGTGACGTATCGGTCGGCAAATCGGCGATCTTCTTCGCTCCTATTCCTCACCGGACATATGAGATAGACGTTCATGAGACTCCCTTTCTGACCTGTTCAATCACGCGTGAGATATTTTCATCTCACTGAAGGCCGCTTGGAGTATGCGGATCCGAAAGTAATTCTTCAAATATCTTCCATCGGACAGCGGAATTATTCGCCGTGCCGCCCCGTCGTTCAATAAACAAGCGGACAATATCCTGCCCAAGATTGTAATTGATAACGTAGCTTCGATAGCGTTCAATGAAGCGAAGACGCTGCTCAGCTCGTTCGGGAGCAAACAACGCGTAAGTAACAAGCCATTGTACCGCATCGTCCCTTCTCCATTTTCCATCAAGAAAATTCCGCGCCGCTTCGTTGCCAGCGTAATCGAGCTTAGCCTTTAGCGCTTGAATCCGGTAATACTCTTCCGCCTTCTTCTGATCGAGTCCTGCAAGTGGAAAAAGGACATCACTCTCGAAACGCACACGTTCCTCCCCCGGCAAAGCCACTTCAATTCCGAAATTGGCGCTCCCCTCGGCGATCAGTGACTGCGGGCTGAACAACGGATAGACGGAGAATTCCGTCCAGGCCCGCTCCCGCACAAGAGTTTTTTCCATCAACAAATTATAGACGTGGTGCCCGGGATATCCTTCATGGCATGCAAGATCCACTGCCCGGTCAATGAAAATCGGCAAATCAGTGTTCACCTGAATGACGCTGTAGCTGTCTCCTTTGTACCAGTTGTAACCGCTCCATGGTTTGTCGTTCACATACTCGACGGTGAAATTTTCGTTTGATGGCAACGCGATATGCTTCAGCGTTCGTTTGCGCCCTTCGCCAATTGCAGCCTTGAAGACCGCGTCGAGCTTCTCTTTCGGGATGACAAAAGACTTTTTATATGATTCCAGGCGCTCGGAGACCGATCCGTTTCCAGGCAATAACATGCCGAGATTGTCGAGCAGCCGTCTGTAATGATCCTCAGAATACGTTGGTGCGACGGCGTCGTACATCTGTTGTGATTCTTCATCAAAGGAAAGCTTCCCGCCCGATAGGAGAAAAATCTTTGATTTCACTGCGATCAGTTGCTTCGACATTGACGCATGCCTGAGTTTCTCGATTGCGCTAAGCCGCGAAGTATCCATCGAATGCAGCATGCTGAGAAGTTGTTTGACCTCATCATCAAATCTTTGTGAAGGGAATATGTCTCTCTTAAGCGCGTCGTCGCCGGCCGGTTTCCATTCATTCGGCCCGTAATATGCGTCGACGTAATCAGCGTCGTACACGCCAATTTTCAACACGAGTTTAACGTACCGTTCAGCAATTGTATTCATAGTGTTATTAGCTGGTAGTGGGAAGTTGCTTTTTCTTGAGCGACAAGTTAATCAACGATCCACGATCAATCAAGGATGTCGAAGGATACCGTATCGCCCAAAACAAGAATAGTACCGCTCGGCATGGTTGCGCAGGATGACGCGCACGCCGGCATTCGTCATTCCATCTAGAGGGGAATTTTCATCTTCAGGCCAAACCTTCTGCCGCCATCTGTCTGAGGCGATGAAGCGAGGGGCGGCGATTCTCCCGGCACAATAGAAACCGATTCCTGCCGTCGATACGTGATCGCTATCGGAACGTATTGCTCGAGTTGCGCCGTAATTTCCGCAATCCGGGTCAAAATCGTGGTCTCGATCCCGACTTTTAGAAGTTGAATGTCCTTGATCGAGAACGGATTGATTGTATAGTTTTTCCTTCCGAAGGCGAGAAATTCCGGCTCCCAGTTTTCGAGAACAATATCGGTAAGAATCCGTTGGTACGAAATTTCGAGGTTGGTGGGCATCGTCAACACTTCTAACTTGGTGGTGGAACGAAGCGTATGCAATTTCAGAAATCCGTTGAATTGATAGAAGAGCCGATTAGTGATTATCGACGAAGCCAAACTAGTGAATGGCCATGATTCAAAATGCCCGGTTCCTGATGAGGAGATTTGATCGAACGCATACTCGAGCGTTACGGGAAGATTGAACTGATAGGCGCTTCCCCCAATCATGTACCTCGAATGTTTTGCCAATCCCTGCCTGAGGTCACCAAACAATTGGCCGTCACGATTGAATGCGATGTCCGAGCGAAATTCTTCAGTCGAAAACTCTGCTGTGACGTTTGACGTCAGCGAGAAAAAATATTGCGCAAAGATCTTCTTTCCAAAATACCGGTCGGAGGTACCAATTCCGTACTCCGTTGATGAAGGATTACTGCCTCCGTCGGCCTCTTTGTATGCCAACGACCCGAACAGGCCGTTAAACGGTTTGCTCCAGAGGATAAATGATGCAATTGTCGAATGCGCAGCATCATCGATAGGAACTTGAAAATCGTAGTAGGAAACCGAAGATCCATAACGATAAGGCGAACGCTCCAACCCCAATGACAATCCGAGTACGTCTTCAAAAGGAGATGTGCTCAATGCAGCCTTATAGCTTAAAGGATAAGAATTGCCATTCATCATCACTCCTACCGCAAGGGAATATTGCAGTAATGTGAGTGTGCGTGAGTAAGAGCCATACACTGTTTGCACAATGTTGCGCAGAGTAGCGCTGAACTGAGACGACGGCACGGAGAATCCGGCGTATTCTTCAGAGGATGACGCAGACAGCGTCAGCGAGTCCTTCCCGAACCGAGCCGATACGCCAGCAAATGATTCCCTGGCGAGAATTACTGTGCTCGAGTTGTCCGACTTCTGCCTGAAAGCATCGAAATAATTGGTCTCGGCTGTGACGATGACTTTCGCTGTCGAGTCGCCTTGAGAACAAAGGAAGGACGGAATAAGCAGAAGACAAAAACAAAAGCGTGAGCCATTTGTGAAGAAAAATGGCCCACGCTGCAATGTGAGACGAAATAACATTACGGGGTTTTTATACTTACCGTGTTCGTATAATTGTTCTGACGAGTCGCGTTGTACCCGTAATAGTAAAAGGAACTTGCCACATAAAGCGCCTTGTACGAGTAGTTGGTGTTTGCGGAAAGATTACTATCAGAATAGCTTGACCTGTAGCTTAGATCGACCACAGTGAATGGGCCTGAGTTGACGGATCGTTCGACTTGGTAATATGCGTATCGTACAAGGCTTACATAAATGGTGTTTGATGAATACGTGATTGTGGTATTCTGCGGGGCCGGAGTAATTTCTGCAGTGCAGTAGTCATGCGACTTTAAATGGACTGATGGAATTGCTCCGCCGAACTGCATAGGAGTCTCTACCCCGTTGATCACTGCGATAAGTTGTTGTACAGTTTTGCTGTCGTTGTCCAGCACAACAAATTCGCATTGGTGCGAATACGGGCTGTAGTAAACGTATTGGTCAGGTTTTGAAGTATATGTTTTACCATTGACGACGATTTTGGCAGAGACAGACGTTGGCAGCGTCCCGTTGTTGTCGTAGAGGCTCACTGTAAATCTCCATGCGAATTCTTCGTCGATGTACAAGAGGCGCTTCAATATCTCGTTGGTCATTCCCGGAAAGAGTCCGCTAAAGGTTGGGTCCGGAAACGTGAACGAGGCATAATCCCCTTCGGTCCAGTGCCACAGAATATCACCCGCCGACGTCGTGTCCACTGTATACTTGGGGAACCATGCCTGTTTTGGATACGGTGGAAGATTACCGAAGAAACTACTGAGGTTGACTTGTATCGTGTAATCGTTATTGTCCGAATCGGCATCCTTAAGATCGAATGAATAGGCGCTGCTCAGTGCTGACTCCACTTTGGTGAGGTACGTTAGTACAGTATCCAGGTCTTTGACTGCAACTCCGCTGCTCCCTCTCTTGATGATGTCATCGTCCTGGTTGTCGGTTTCAGCTTTCAAAAAATTCACACCGCTTCGAATCTTGCCGACGGCCGCAACCATGGAAGATTTGACGCTCTGAGCGTGTGCAGCTCCATCGGTCGCAAGGACAAAGAAGTCTGTATTGTCCTGTTTGATCGCTGTGACCACCGCTTTTGTCGTATATGCAGTGAGCGTAAATTTGAAAACGAGAAACTGCTCGATCGAAGCTTTGATCCCCTGGAGCGCGGCATCCATGATATATACTTCGGTAAGGTCCAGGAAGAGATCTTTTTGACCCGGGCTCCCTTGCATTTTTCCGGTGATCTTCAATTCAAATTCCGGGTGTTGTTCAACAATCGCTAACCGTGCGATGGCATAGTCGATCCGAGGAAGGATGCGATCACGAATCACAGTTTGCATCTCGGTGATCGTCGGCGGGTCAGTTGTCGCCACTTTGAATATTTTGACAAGGTTCTTTCCGAGCGTCGCGATAGGTAACTGCATGCTGCTGGTGCCTTTGGGGATTCCGAAATTGAGAATCGAGGATTGAGAGCCGGGGTCCCATCCTTCCCAGCGCTTGATCATATCTTTCACTTGCGCGTCGCCATTAATATTCAATACTTTTGCAAACGCTGCGCCAAAATTGGCCGTCGGATTTGTGGGGTCTGCCGTCACCGCCTCGGCATACAATTGCTCTGCTTTTGAAAAATCTTTGTTATCAAGGCTGCCCGACGAAGAAAGTTGGTTTTCCAGTTCAGCATAAGCTTCTTCATTCTTGGCAGTCGCTTTCTCCGAATCGGAGGCTGTTGGGGATTTGTCGCACGAAGAGAGGAAGAATCCTCCCATGATTAGAATCATTGTTGAAAAGTTAATTACGCGGCGCGTCATGATAGGACTCCCTTTGGCTAGTGGTGACACAATGTACTTAATAGCCTAGCTCTTGTCAATCGTCTGTCAACTCCGATTGCGCTGAGACACGTGACGAGATTCCTCTTTTCAGAGGTTGAGTTGACCCTCTTGACGGAGGACGAGGTTAGAAATTGTTCATTGATAGTAGGCATTATAGAGGAGCTTCAGCGTGGTCGCGACAACAATGCTAATGTAGAGAGGCCGGATGAATGGCGTCCCCTTTTTTATAACCATGCGTGAGCCGATTCTCGCGCCGATGATCTGGCCTGCCGCCATTATCAGACCTGAAACGAACCAAACATATCCGCCTGCAAGAAAAAGAAGACAGGAAACAATGTTGCTTGTGAAATTCATGACTTTGGTAATGCCTGTCGCCTTGGTCAGATTCGAGCCAAGCCAGAAGACGATCGCCATCGCCCAGAACGCGCCGACGCCAGGACCGAAAAATCCGTCGTAGAAACCGAGCGATAAGCCAGCGAAGCCATAAAACGCATAGACAGAGATTCGCGGACGCCTCTCCACATCGCCGAATTTTGGCGTGACGAGTGTGTAGATGACGATAAGAAGGAGAAGGAACGGGATTACTTGATTGAGAATGCTCGAGTCAATTTGCTGCACGCTCCACGCTCCAAGTGCAGCACCGACAAGAGTAAAAATGATTCCAAATTTCACTTCGCTGAGAGTGACTACTTTGTGCCGAACATAATAGTACGTCGCGGTGAAGCTGCCGAAGCTCGCCTGAAATTTATTTGTTCCTAGAGCAACTTTTGGCGGCATGCCGACTGCCAGCGCGATGGGAAGGGTGATCAATCCTCCGCCCCCGGCGATCGAATCTATCAATCCTCCCAAGAAGGCGGCAAGGAAGAGAACCGGATAAAGCCAGAGAGCTTCGACCATTTGACTATCACTGAGTGAGCAGAGAATTGTTCTCAGACGAAAACGGCGCCTCTATCGCGTGAGCGAACAAAGCGCCGTTACTATATAGCAGAAATCTTCTATTTAGTCAACATCAGCTTCTCCTTTTGGATCTATCCCTTCCTGAACGGAGCTGATGCCTTCAGCTCAAAATTCGACCGACACCCCGCCCACCGGAAAGAACGCGAACTGATGGATTGTCTGAATTGTACCATCGCTTGCATACATGTAGGATGCGATGTTATCCCTATTATAAAGGTTTTGAATCGCAATGAAGGTCACGATATTCCATCCCGTCATATGATACCGGCTGATCCATTGAACATCGAGTCGGTGATATTCGGGATACCTCGCAGTGTTTACATCAACGGAGCCGTTGACCCAGGCACCTTTCGACCACGCAACGTTGCCGATCCACTCCTGCCGGTCGGTAACGAACTTTGCCGGCGTGTACGGTTTCCCGGATGAGTAACGGAAACGAAGACTGATCTCCATATCGTCAGAAAAGGGAAGTACCATAGCCGGATACTTCAGCAGCGATTCGTTCAGCCAGGTCCTTGTTCCTTTGACTATTTTGCCGAGAACGACCGTGAGGATATGAGGATAATCGTACTCTGAGAGAAAGGTTTTTCCCTCCCGGCCGATCCTCGGGTCATGTGACGTTGTCGACGAATATGAATAGCTGATGGTTCCAAAAAAGTCCTTCACTTGCTTTTGTTGGAGGAAAAATTCTATGCCCCTGGAATGACGATCGAAAACGGTGAAGACCCTGTCCGAACGGAACGTCGGGTCGGCGAGCGAATGAATGAACTGATCCGATACCGCCAGGTCGGAATATTGCTTATCATACACTTCGATGCTCCCTTTCAATCCTTCGTCCAGCACCTGCTCGACTCCCAAGACGAAATGCCGTGCGTGGGCATTTTGTATCCCGTGATTATATCCGATATTACGATTATCAGAATAGTACGGAAGAGGCTGCACCTGATAAAACTCGCCGTACGCAAAATTCAACCGTGTCAGCTCGGGAACAAGTTCTAACGAAATGCTTGTTCTTGGACCAATGCTGCCGTGTTTTGAATAACTAAAATAATCATAGCGCAAGCCCGCCGTCAAGGTAACACGCGGGACGATTGAGAACTTATCGCTCACGTAGCCGCTCAACTTGTAGGCATCCCCCAAACCAAGATGTGTTTGAACATCACCTGCAGGGAAACGTGGAGGGTAGGTTTCGAAAATACCGTCGCCGTTAAGATCGTACCGCAGTGAATCCGATTCATACGTCGACCGTCCTTCGAATTTCCATGTGGTTTGATACTGCACCCCGGCGGAAAGCTCATGGTTCTGAAATAGCCGGTAGACGACGTCGTACCGAGCAGAGAGAACGGATTCATACGTATTTTCGTCGAATACACCTTGGGAATTGAGGAGAGTATGGTTGATGACTTTCCCTGCCTTGTCGTACGAACGGCGTGTAAAGTCGTCGGACACTTTCACATTATACTTATTGCCGAAGGAATAGACCGTGAGCACCGAAAAACCTTCGGTTCCCCATAAACTCTTAAGGCTTGCGCCGATCGCGTATTGGTTGGTATGGACATCAACATTTTGTACACTTGATGAATCGGTAATTCCCGCCTTCTGTTCATTCTTCTCCTTAGGATCCCCCTTGATGAGAATCTTATCATCTCCGTAAATGCCGCTTGCCATGAATTTTTGTGTCGGCGAAAGATCATACGCGACCTTGAACTGTGTATCATAGTATTTCGGAATTGCCGTCAGGCCGAGAGCGGAGATTCCTGTCACGTTGTCGAGCGTCTCCAGCAGACTGCGCCGTGCAGAGAGAATCCAAGAACCTCTGCCATTGTCTATTCCGCCCTCCATCACGGTGCTAAATCCCGCAAAGTTGAATCCGGTATTTGAAGCGAACGACCGCCTGCGGTCGCCTTCGCGAAGTGTCACATCCATTACGGATGAAAGTTTATCACCGTATTGCGCAGGAAACCCTCCTGTGGAAAAACGAACGTCTTCGATAAGGTCGACATTGACCATATTGATCGGCCCACCCGAATTGAATTCATTGGGATAGTGATTCGTCGAGGGTATCTCGACATAATCCATCACCGTCAAATTCTCATGGGGAGCGCCGCCGCGAACGATGAGCTCATTCGATTGATCATTAGAATTACCGACATTCGGCAGTGACAGCATCAGCCGATTCATGTCCTGGATCGACCCGGGAGAACGGGCAACTTCCGCACCGTTGAGGCCGATGGTGCTGACCGGGCTGATCGATCCGGCTCGACTGAAATAATCTGCCCTCACTTCAACCTCGCCGATCTCGACAGACGTTTCTTCCATCTTCACTTTTACTTTAGCGCTTCGTCCTGTCGACACAACAACATTCGTAAGAACAGAAGTCTCATACCCGATAAGAGTCATGCGAAGGCTGTATTCGCCAACTTCGAGACTTTTTATGAAAAAATTGCCGTCCACATTCGTTATGGCGCCGATGGTCGGCTTCTCGACAACGACGACATTTGCACCGATGAGCGGTTGATGAGTGTTGCCATCGATAATCTGGCCAGAAATTTCACCTCGTTTTTCCTGAGCGGCAAGAAGAGTGGAGAGAAATAGCAGTGTTGTAACAAGATAATAGCGGTACATGACTTTTCTTTCTGTAGTTGATTGACATCGAAATAGAGATATTTTGAGTGAAATACGATTCCGTTTACGAAAAAAAACACTCCCAAGTTGCAGTGAACATGAGGCTTCGCAAAAAAAATCGATGGAGAATTACCGGGTGTGGAATTGGAGGAAGCCTGAATTGCTACTTCGTAGCGGGCGAAGGCTACTTCAAATAATATTGCAGCGGGTTTGGGGCCAGACGACATTCTTCAGCGATGCGGAAGCTGTTGATAACGCCGGTATCGCGCAGATGGTACAGCCGTGGTACCATTTTATCGCGGAGGTCAATCGGTGTGAGGGGATTGATAAAGATGCTTGTCCCCCCTTCAAAACCAGCGGGCACATTAACGCGCCATTTCAGAAGAACATGCCACGGCATTTTATACACTGCATCAATCGGAGTATAATACCACTCTTCATTGCACGAGATTTGGCTCCCCATCGCCGCGTGGCACGCATGAACAAGATTGCTCATCCCCCTCAGTTCGTCATCTGAGTGTTCGAATGGACGGCTGGCACGCGATTTGGAATATATCTCGATCGTTGGATAGCGGTGGCCGATGCCGACGCAGGCAACGGCAAAGTCGTTTTCCGCAAACACAAGATTATACTGAGCGGCAAAGTTCACGCCAAGTTCATTGAAGATGTTCGGGTCGTCGTGCAGCATTTGAATCTGAAGGAGCATAGAGTTTCCCCATTCATCCAAACCGACGAGCTGTTTATGCAAATGGTCGAACGATGCGCCGGCGGACCGCAGCCAATTCTGAAACACGCTGATATAGCGCACGTAGCGATTGGATCTCAACATGTCCCGCATCGCATCGATCGTAAATCGAAAATACTGAAAGTGTTCTTCCTGGGTCATCTCGCCGGAGGAAAAGAGCTGCGTATCAAATTTGGCGTCTGCAACGTAATGCCTGCGTGCGATCACCAACTCGTGGCATCCCCCAAAAAAGGAATCCATCATGTTTACTTTATTAATCTGAAGCTTACGGCGAATTTCCTGCTCCGACTTTCCGGACATTTTCAATCTGTAGTTCAGGATCGCGTCGATGTGATCGACCCCTCTGGGGTTCGTGATGTATCCATCGCGCCACTCGGCTGCATCCTTCGTCAACCGATAATTGTAGTTCTTTTTCCAATAATCGATAGTGACGATCTCGAACAAATTTCCGACGCGGCGGAATTCCGCAACGCTATTGTCATACTGGTCAGGAGGAATTCGCACGAGCGAACGATAATGACCGTCGTATTTCACGAGGCGGGATTTCTCTGGCGGCACTTCGTAATAGCGGGATTCACAGAAACTGCAATAGCTTTCGCGGCCGGTCTGTTCGATCTCTTTTGCCGTCGCGGGGACTTCATTGGTAAGAGGTTTATTCCCTCGGCCCGGCACCGCCCACACCTCCGTCCCGGTGAACGGATTTATCTGCTTGACCGTTCCATCGGGCATGATATTGTAGAAGAAGTTATAGTTATGCGGAGAAGTCATGCAGAACTGGGAGATTAAATTGTCGTTGCGGCTTTCAACATCGCTTTCATCTTCTTGGGAGCGTCCGCTTCTGCGTAAAAACGAATAAGCGGCTCGGTGCCGGAAGCGCGAACAAGGATCCAACCGCCATTCACGAAAAATTTGAAGCCATCGGTGGTGTCGATGCGGTTGACAATAAATGATCCGACTTTCTTCGGACGCCGCGAATAGAAGGATACGATTTTTTTCTTTTCGGCTTCTGTCACATGCGAATCGATCCTCCCAAAATGGAATTCGCCGTACTCATCGAAAAGTTCCTGCACCAGTTCGCTCAATTTCTTCCGCCGTACGGCCATTATTTCCGCCAGCAACAAGCCGACAAAAATTCCGTCGCGTTCCGGTAAATGTCCCATAACACCGAGCCCACCGCTCTCTTCTCCGGCAATGATGATCTTCCTTTCTGTCATCAGACGGCAGAGGTATTTGAACCCTACGGCAGTTTCATGCAGCGTGAGTCCGTACTTCGCGCACATCTTTGGAATCAGTTCGCTGACAGAGAGCGATTTTGCCACTTCACCCTTGTAGTGCTTCCGCTCCACAAGATATTTCAGCAGGATAGCGAAAATGCGATGTGAATCAACGAAGTTCCCCTTCTCATCAACCGCGCCGACTCGATCCGCATCGCCGTCGGTAGCAATGCCCATATTGTATTTTCCGTCGCGCACTTCAAAACTCAACTCTTCGAGATTCTGAGCCAGAGGCTCCGGATGCCCACCTGCAAACGAAGGATTAAACGTGTTACGAATTGTCCCTACTTTCGGAAGAATCAGCTCCATAACACCTTGTCCCGCGCCGTACATCGCGTCGTACATGATCTTTATCCGCGTAGCCTTAATGAGATCAACCTCGATCTTCTTCTCGATGTCCTTCACGTACATCGAAGTCAGGTCCACGAATTGAATCATCTTTTTTGCGACAAGATCGTCGAACGGCTTTTCTTTCACCGGAAGATCTTTCGTTTTCAAGATCGGCGCAAGTATTTTTTCGACCTTCGCTACCATCTCGGGATGCGCAGGCCCGCCGAAATCTCCCTTGATTTTGAAGCCGTTATATTTGGCCGGATTGTGGCTCGCCGTGATGACCACGCCGCCGGCCGCATTCATCTTTACGATACCGAGCGACGTCATTGGCGTCGAGGAAATTTTGTCTGCCAGCTTCACCCTCACGCCGGCACTCGCAATGACCTGAGCGGCTTTGTGTGCGAACTCTCTCGACATAAAGCGAGAGTCATAGCCGATCACGAGTCCGTTTTTGATTTTCTTGTGGGATCTAAAATAACGGGCGGTGGCCAAGGCGACCTTCGCAACATTGACAAAGGTGAAGTCGTCGGCAATAATGCCGCGCCAGCCGTCTGTTCCGAATTTGATTTGAGCCATAGTATCAGTTTGCAGTTGATAATTTATGTGTGTCACAATAATCGTGAGACGTAAGATGTCAGACGCAGAACGTGAAACCGGATCGGTACATCATGTACACCTTTGGAAAAAATCTATCACATAGAGACTTCTAAGGCTTTCACAATTCACAGTAAGCATCCCACCAAGCGTCTCACATTTTACTTTCTCACTCAGAAACCGCATTTCGTGAAACGACGAATTACAGCTTCACATTGAACGCGCCCAATCCCGCGTACATTCCGTTTGAATCGAGTTCTTCTTCGATGCGGATCAACTGGTTATATTTTGCGATACGGTCGGTGCGACTGGTGGAACCTGTTTTGATCTGGCCCGAATTTGTCGCCACGGCGATATCTGCAATTGTCGCATCTTCGGTTTCACCGGATCGGTGGCTGATCACGGCTGTGTAGTGTGCCCGTTTCGCCATCTCGATGCAGTCGAGCGTTTCGGTGAGCGTACCGATCTGATTCACTTTAACCAGAATGGAATTCGCCACCCCCATCTCAATGCCTTTGTTCAGAAATTCCGTGTTCGTGACGAAGATATCGTCGCCGACAAGTTGAATTTTCTTTCCGAGTTCATCCGTCAGCATTTTCCATCCCTCCCAATCGTTTTCCGCCATACCATCTTCGAGCGAAATGATCGGATAATCTTTCACCCATTTTACCCACATCTTCACCATTTCTTCCCGTGTCACCTTTTTCTGGGTTGATTTATAGAACAGATATTTTCCGTTCTCGAACATTTCGCTAGCCGCGGGATCGAGGGCGATGAACACATCTTCACCCGCTTTGTATTTTGCTTTCGTGATTGCTTCGACGATTACCTCAAGTGCTTCTTCATTCGATTTCAGGCTCGGGGCAAATCCGCCTTCGTCTCCAACGGCGGTGTTGTATCCGCGCTTTGACAACACGCCCTTTAGCGAGTGAAACACTTCTGCCCCCATGCGGAGCGCTTCGGCAAAATTCGGGGCGTTTGCCGGAACGATCATGAATTCCTGAAAATCGACATTGCTGTCCGCATGGCGTCCGCCGTTGATAATATTCATCATCGGCGTCGGAAGGATTTTCGCGTTCGCTCCTCCAATGTACCGGTATAACGGAACATTGAGCGACTTTGCGGCTGCCTTTGCAGAAGCAAGGGAGACGGCAAGAATTGCGTTCGCTCCGAGTTTGCCTTTGGTTGGCGTACCATCGAGCTCTATCATCATCTTGTCGATGCCGACCTGATCCTGTGCATCGAATCCTGTCAGCTCATCGGCAATGACATCGTTGACATTCACTACTGCCTTCAAAACACCTTTGCCATTGTATCGCATCTTGTCGCCGTCTCGCAGCTCGACGGCTTCATGTTCGCCCGTCGATGCGCCGCTTGGAACGGATGCCCGCCCAATGGTGCCGTCTTCAAGTTCAACGTCTGCTTCAACAGTCGGATTACCGCGCGAGTCAAGAATTTCCCGCGCCCAAACATCTGTGATGATAGTTGATGACATAGTTTCTCCCTAATTTAAAAGTGGTACTCACTCATTTCATGTAATAGCACGATCAGCCACAAAGTCACGAAGTCACAAAGATTTTATGACGAATCGTTTAACGCTGTTTTCGAAAAACCCTTTCTTGTTCTTGGTGCCTTTGCAACTTCGTGGCAAGCTTTCGATAGTTTCGCGAAACACAAGTCACTCAATTAGAAAATGGAATTGAACCGCACAAATTAAGCTAAATATTGCCTGAAAATCAATCCAATGAATTTCATATCAAATTTCCATACCTTTCCCCATGAATTTCTTGATAGCGCCTAATGCGCTCAAAGGCTCACTCTCTGCGCTTCGCGCCGCTAACACCATCTCCCAATCGCTCAAAGGAATTGCTCCAGATGTCGCGACAGTCCTCTGCCCGGTCGCGGACGGGGGCGACGGAGTTCTTGAATGCCTCGTGCAAGCGACCGGCGGAAAAATCTTCGAAGCGAATGTGCAGGGACCGGTTTCCTCTCTCCGGGTAAACGCCCGATGGGGAGTCCTTGGAGATGGCGCGACTGCAGTGGTTGAAATGGCTGAAGCTGCTGGATTGCGTTTGCTGAGTCCACCCCAGTACGATATAGCAAACGCCACGACGTATGGGGTCGGCGAGTTGATTCTCCAAGCGTTAAAGGCAGGACTCAAGAAAATAATCGTTGGACTAGGAGGAAGCGCAACGAACGATGGGGGCGCAGGTTGTGCGAGAGCGCTCGGTGTAAAATTTTTTGATGAGCACAATAATGAGTTGCCGGATGGTGGGATTCATTTGGCTCGATTGCATCATCTGGAAATTAAGAATTATGAATTAGGTCCGCCGGAGGCGGATGCGCCTTTGGCGCAAATTAAGAATGCGGAAATTGCTGGATTGGCGGATGTAACGAATGTTCTGTTCGGGCCGTCGGGGGCAGCGTATACTTTTGCGGCGCAGAAGGGAGCGTCGGACGAGCTTGTTGCACAGCTAGATGAGGGGATGAGACTCTATGCTTCTATTATAGAGAGAGAAACGCATCGCAAGGTTTCAAATTTTCCGGGGAGCGGCGCAGCCGGAGGACTTGGAGCGGGTCTGATGGCATTCTGTAATGCCAGAATTATCTCCGGAATTGATTATGTGCTGGATACCGTGCGGTTTGATACTCTACTGCAGCAATGCGATTGCGTTATCACGGCCGAAGGGATGATTGATACTCAGACGCTTCGAGGAAAGGGTATTGAAGGCGTGGCGCGGCGAGCACGGAAATACAAGAAGCCGGTCCACGCCTTTGTCGGACAGATCCACGGCGACCCGACGGCATTGTGCAAGAGTCTCGGGCTAGCGACGCTTCATCAAATATCGCCGGACGTATTGTCGGCACATGAAGCGATGAAAAGTGCGGAGACGTTTCTTTCGAATGCCGTGCGGGACTACTTTTTCACTGAGCTTACTAAGAAATAACTTACGGGCTTATTCCATGAGGCAATTAACATCTATCATCTCACTTCTCACCTTTTGCTTTCTACTCATGCCCAACGCGAGTCATGCCGAAGTTCCCCTTGTTGATCAACTTGGCATCTCAGTGAAAGGGACGGCTCGCCAATTTGCCTACACGAACAAGGAAGCAGGTACGTACTACGGAGAAGTAAACGGACAGAATTCCGGCGGTTGGCAGGGTTGGTATATCAATGCACAAAAAATACTTGGCGATTACTCGTTGGAGAATAATGGAAAAATAATTGATCGGACAACTGCAACTACTCTGGTTTTCCCGTATCAGATTGTGCGCACCTATCCTGACGGCGACGAGGAGTGTCTTACATTGTTGGACAGCGTCAATGCAATCGTTGTCGAATATTCATCGAAGAATTTTCCTCCAACGATTGCTCTTCAGGTAAGCGATGAATTTGTTGCGGCGGGCAATTCTGCGTCTGCCGTTAGATTGTGGCAACGAAAGATTCCCTCCGCTGAAAATTCTGTTCCGTCGTGGATCGCTTTGTCATTTCTCAATTCAGCTTCGAAATGGATTTTTATTATCGTTGCAGCTTCCTCACCGAGCGAAGTCCTGGAGCTTTCTCGAATCGTTCAGGAAAATTTATCCAATCTCATCAAATCACGGAAGCAGCGAATGGAAGACTTGCTCCATGCATCATACGTAAGGACCGGCAATAGAGAACTCAATATCGCGCTGGCGTGGGCAAAGCTTTCGCTCGATGCGCTCATCATGAATCAAGCGCAGTCCGGCATCCCTGTGAAAGGCATATTTGCCGGCCTGCCGTGGTTCAACAATTATTGGGGACGCGATTCGTTCATTTCGTTGCCGGGTGCAACATTTGTGACGGGAAATTTCCGCGACGCGAGGGAAATCCTGGCTTCGTTCGCCCGGTTTCAGGAAAAGGACTCAACGAGCACGAATTATGGGCGGATACCCAACATCGTGACGCCGAATTCTATCGCCTACAACACCGCAGACGGCACGCCATGGTTCATCAAGCAGATGTACGAATATGTGAAGCACTCCAACGATACGGCCTTACTCCGCGAATTTTTTCCCGTGGTCAGGCGATCCATTGAAGGTACAATAAATTACCATACTGATACGCTCGGCTTTCTCACTCATGGCGATGCTGAATCGTGGATGGATGCGGTCGGACCAAACGGCCCCTGGTCTCCCCGCGGGAACCGTGCCTGCGACGTTCAGGCGCTCTGGTACTATCAACTACTTATCGGATCGTTTATCGCAGACTATTTGACCGAGTACCATCTTGCCGCTGCCTGGAGAGCGATTGCAGACTCTGTGGAAAAACATTTCAATAAATATTTTGTGGACAAGGAGAATAAACTCGTCTATGACCATCTGAACTCCGACGGCACGCCGTCGTTTGACCTTCGCCCAAATCAACTTTTCTGCCTCGACATTGTCAATTCGCAAGACATTCGTGAGTCAATGGTAAAGACAGTAACAGAGGCGTTGATATATGAGCACGGTGTGGGCACCCTCGCGCAAACGGATTCTAACTTCCATCCCTACCACCATTACGAACCGTACTATGTTCAGGATGCTGCATACCACACCGGCATCATTTGGACATGGCTCAACGGACAGGCAATCTATGCCCTAACTAGAAACGACAGGCAAGATTTGACGTACGCAATCACGAAGAACATGGTGCATCAGATTCTCGATCGCGGGTGCGTCGGGACATTGTCGGAGTTGCTCGATGCGCACGTTCGACCAGGAGAAACCGAGCCGCGCCTTTCCGGCACTTTTTCCCAAGCGTGGAGTTTAGCGGAGTTCATTCGCAGTTTTTACGAGGATTATCTCGGCCTCAGCATGGACGCAACTGCGCCATCTCTCCGCATCAATCCAAAACTACCGTCGGAATTCGGCAATGTGGAATTCAAGTTTCGGCTTGGAGATTCTCATATTTCGACTCAGTATGAGGCGAACGGAGATTCGATCCGGGTTGTCATGAAGGCGGACACGCTTTCGCGAGCCTGCTCGGTGAATTATTTGTGGGTTTATCGCAACGGCGACGCTGCATATATCAACACTACGTTACCATCGGCTGAAACTCTCACCATTGCACACTCCTTAAATGAGTTCGCCATTCATCATAACGGGAAAAAAATATCTTCATCGGAAAATGGGGCCGTGTGGCGCCTGAATGGATTTTCGACGCAAAAGGATTTCGCTGGCCTGACACTCGCTCGACCGATCGTCAATCCTCATCTACCGGCTCTGCGCGGACCTGCCTATCCCATCTTAACTCTGGACGCTGTTCGGAAGACGAGCATCTCTTCAAAAATATTGTTCGACAAAGAAGATGCTGTCGGAGATGACAAAGGCGAATCGGGAACGTATCGGTATCCAACAAATGTACACTTCAAACAAGGAATTCTGGACATTACCCACGCGACGGTTCGGTACGACAAACAGAACGCGTTCTTTTCGCTCCACTTTCTCGATCTCGCCAATCCCGGCTGGCATCCTGAGTACGGGTTTCAGCTAACGTTCGCTGCAATTGCGATCCATCGAACTGATTCCGGCGCTACGTCCGTGGGTGCAAATTCCCGATACATCCTCAACGATAAATTCCGATTCGACCGGCTGATCACTGTCGGGGGTGGAGTGCGCGTCAGCGATAACAAGGGTCAGATCGTGTGCGAGTATTTGCCCCGAGCGGGCGATGAGAAAAATCCCATTGGCATAACACAAAGAAAAATGATTGAGTTTAGCATTCCGCTTGAGTATCTTGGTGTGCCGACACCGCGGTGGAAAATGACCATACTAATCGGCGCCCAGGATGATCACGGGGGCGCCGGTATCGGTGAGTTTCGTTCCGTGGACCGAACCGGGGGCGAGTGGATCGGGGGCGGCAAAATTCAAGAGCTTGATTCAAACGTATACGACGTTATCGTATTACCTTAACTTCATCCCGTTTTACAAAGGAGAATCCTCATGACATTCCTCATTACGTTGGTCATCTCGGTAGGTGCATTTGTTGCATACCGTTCATCACTGGGTCAGGCGGATCGCCGACCCGTAGGATCTGTCGCGCTTCTGGTTGGAATCGGCTTCGCACTCATTTCAGTCGGGCAATGTTTTACCGTGATTCCTGCTGGCGAGATCGGCGTTGTGGATTTCTTCGGGACAGTTTCGGCAAACACGTTGAAAGCCGGCATCAATCCCGTCAATCCGCTTGCGCGCGTTATCAAGATGTCGGTCAAGACGCAGGAGATGAAAGAAGTGATGGATGTTCCTTCAAAAGAAGGGCTCACCGTTCAACTTGAAGTGAGCATTTTATACCATTTGAATCCGGATAAGGCTGCAGATGTGTACAAAACCGTCGGCGAGAATTATGAGAGCGTTATTCTCGAACCGCAGTTCCGTTCTGTTACTCGCGGCGTAACGGCGAGTTACGAAGCGAAAGCGCTCTACACTTCTGAGCGCGAGCATCTCTCAAATCTCATCTTAAAGGAAGTCGCAGCCGCAACCGATGCCCGCGGTATTACCGTAGAATCCGCGCCTCTCCGCCGAGTCGGATTGCCGCCGGGATTAACGCAATCAATCGAAACGAAGCTCCAGGCGGAACAAGAAAGCCAGCGCATGCAATTTGTCTTGATGAAAGAAAAGCAGGAGGCCGATCGGAAGCGCATCGAGGCGCAGGGTATTTCCGACTTCCAAAAAATTGTTGTGCAGGGAATAAGTGATCAGTTGCTTCGATGGAAAGGAATTGAAGCAACAGAAAAGATTGCCACCTCCGCCAATGCGAAGGTCATCATCATCGGTGCCGGCAAAGACGGCTTGCCGTTGATTTTGGATACAAAGTAGGCTAATCTAAACATACTACTCTCCTCCTCGTTCGTCACCAACGAAGGAGGAGAGTGAATTTTCTTCTATCGATGAGCGTCCTGGAAGCACCCCATGCACCCTCTTGCGGTCCTTCGGCTATTTCTACTTCTCGCTATCGCTGCCGGGTTCTTCCTTGTACTGCGCTCCATCATCATTAAGCACAGCCTGAGGGGATTTCTTCTCGTCACGGTTGGGTTCGGGCTTGTGTACCTCGACATCGTTGTCGATTCTCTCTTCCACTCCGGCATCTTGCCGCAAACATGGAATGAACAAATTCTCCCGATAGTAGCCTTCGTCACGGGATACATCGGACAAACGGTCGGATTATTCTTAATTCTTCTCGGCAATTACCGCCTCGTGCGTTCGCTCCTTCCCGGATTATCGGAACATTATTCGAGCCTCGTTGAGAAATCCCTCGTTGGGGTCTACCTTATTCAAGACGGCGTCTTCAAATTTGTGAATCCCCGCTTAGGAGAAATCTTCGGTTACAAACGGGAAGAAATCGTCGGCAAAACAATTGAATTACTGACGGCACCCGAATCACTTTCCACGGTGGAAGAAAACATCCGAAAGAGAGTGAGTGGGAAGGAAGAATCCCTTCACTATGCATTTACCGCGCGAAAAAAAGATGGGACAAGAATTCAGGTGGAAGTGTACGGCTCCCGCACAACATTTGAGGGCAGACCGGCCGTTCACGGTACTTTGTTGGACGTCACTGAGAGAGAGAGGGCC
>Ga0315281_10005054_pt1 | contig 18949 bp, 13 predicted proteins | sample YL17G07_0_MG_FD_204540 | JGI IMG/M metagenome (GOLD analysis project Ga0315281, IMG submission 204540) | Sediment microbial communities from Yellowstone Lake, YNP, Wyoming, USA - YL17G07_0 | ecosystem: Environmental > Aquatic > Freshwater > Lake > Sediment | place: USA: Wyoming | collected... | reverse complement strand
GAACGCGACCGTTCGACGTCACGCGACGCGACGGACGCGGAACAACACTGTCAACATCGGCGTCGGCGACCCACATCTCAACGTCGCCTGCCACGCGCACCCGCGTGAATCCGCCGACGCGGCCTGTTAACTCGACCACCGTTCCCGGCAGCAGAAACCACTTGTAGTTCTCGTTGGGAAGTGTGCGTCCGTAGACAACCGCGTCGGTATCTGCCGACGTCATTCCCTTTCCGAGGCGAAGGAACTGCGGCGGGTCCCATTTCGCGCCTGCGACCGGCGCAACCGGAATCACCGTCGTGTCGCGGCCGCGCGTGACGAAGATATTGCCGCCAAAGCGCAGTTCGGACGCGGGCATCGAGCGCGACGCCATATCACCGATCCGAGTGAGGGGCAGGACGGCAATCGAATGCGCCGTGTCACCCGTCCAGGCCCCAGTGGCGAGCATCGCGTTCGCGTTGGCCGGGATACGAATGGCCACTGTCGTTCGCTCGTCATCGCGCAGAAAGAGCCTCCCCAGCGCCCGCGAGGCGAAGTCGGCCGAGTCGACGATCACCTTTCCGTCGAGCGGCAGTACGGGCTTCTCGACCGGCAGCTTGAGACTGTGCGAAACGCGAACGGTGTCGATGCCAAGTATCGCGACGAGATCGAAGCGGGGAGCAGAAGCAGGCGGATTGGGGAGGAACGCGAGAAAGGCTCCGTTCGGGTACACGGTGGCCGGGTGGCCGTTGATCGTGAGCAGCGCGTGACCGTTACCGACGGAACCCAACATGAAGTTGGAATCGCGGTTGGCCATGGCCGCGTTTTCCGCCGGAAAAACAACATGAACGGTGAGCAGGCCGTCAGCGACGGGAATCGGCGGCAGCGTCGGCGCGGTGTCGCGGGGAAGCGCCGGTGAATCCGGGGCTGGCGACGTCACGGGACGGGTTGGCGTGGGCGCCGGAATCGCTGCCGCGGGAACCGGGAACTCCGGAACTTGCGGCGGCGCCTTCGGAACGGGAGCCCGAGCGGTCGGAGCCGGGTTGGCGCAGGCTACGGCCAGCAGGGCCATCACAAAAACCGGCAGGCGGGGCATTGGGGAAAAAGTAGTGGGAAGCCTGAGTGCTTGGAGACGGGTGAGCCGAACGCTCAAAGCGTGATTGCGTCGGCCGGAGCGTGCCTACTCAACAACCGAACCTGCCACAACCGGACCTTCCGCATTGCCCACCCCCCTCCCTGCGTCCTATATTCGCGGCCCATGCCATGTTACACGCTGGAGGAGCCTGCGTGACGCCGTGCAGTTTCTGTGGTGCCGCTAACGAACCCGCGGCGCATTTTTGCGTTGAATGCGGAAAGGTCGTTTCGGCGCCTGCGATCGGCGGTTCGCGCGCGTCAATAGTTGCTGCGACGGCGGGCGAATTACGCGCGTTGGCCGGAACCGGCCCGGTCCCGTCGGGGAGCGCGGATTCTGGCCTACCCGAAGGCAGAACCTGCCCGAGGTGCGCACGGGTCACCGATCGTTCACTTCCATTCTGCGGTCACTGCGGCGCGCGGGCGGCCGGTGAGGCGGGGGCCGGCAACTGCGGACAGTGCGGCGCGGAATACATAGAAGGAATCGACGTGTTTTGCGCTCGGTGCGGTGGTCGCGTCGGGCAGCGCGTGTCGATCAACATGCGAGCAGCGCCCGAACTGGCGATGCTGGTGGACCGAGCGACGGGGGGGCCGCGGTTGTCGCTCATCGGCGACGCCGGCAACGTCACCAAGACGTTTACGCTCGACCGTGGCGAGGCGGAAATTGGCCGGGTCGATGCCGACATCGTTTTCGCAGACGACCACTTTTTGTCGCCAATTCATGCGCGACTCGAGCTCCGCGAAGGCGTGCTTTACATGCGCGACCTCGGCTCGCGCAATGGAACGTGGCTCTACGTCGGAGCGGCGGAGGCCACAAAGCTCACGGACGGCGACCTGCTGATGATCGGTTCGCAGGTGCTGCGATTCCGTCGCATTGGTTACCCCGGTCCGCATCCGCCCGAAGCGGACTCGACTCGCCGCATGGGATCGATGATCCCGACCGTCGACGTCGCCATTCTCGAGCAACTCCGCGCTGACGGCAGCGTCCGCGACGTTTTTCACTTGTCACCGGGGCGATCGACCGCGATCGGCCGCGACGCGGGGGACTGGATCTTTCCGTACGACAAGACGATGAGCGGGAAACACGCGGAGATCCGGTCGGAAGACAGCGAGTTCTTCGTGCGAGACGCGGGCAGTCGCAACGGGTTGGCGATGGCCGTCCGCGGCGAGCGCTCGCTGAAGCGCGGCGACCGAATCATGGTCGGTGATCAGGTTTTACGGTTGGAGAGCGTTTGACAAGCGCGCTCAAGATTTGCCCAATCTGCTCGACAGAGTATCCCGCGAACGAGCGCTTCTGCCCGCGAGACGGGAGCGCGCTGCGGGCGCTGGGCGGCTCGGCCACGGATCTCGTTGGCTCGATCATCGCCGAGCGGTATCACGTCCTGAAGAAGCTCGGCGAAGGCGGGATGGGCCAGGTGTATTTGGCCGAGCATGTGAAGATGGGCCGCAAGAGTGCCGTGAAGGTGATGAACCCAGGCATGGTTGATAATGTCGACGCAATCAGCCGATTCAATCGTGAAGCGGCAAATGCAAGCCGGATCAACCATCCGAACGTGGCGGGTATCTACGACTTTGGAGAAACGGCCGACGGCCTGATCTATCTCGCGATGGAGTTTGTCGAAGGCGAGCCGTTGACCGACATCATCAAGGTCAACGGAGTATTGCCTCCGCACCGGGCGAGCGAAATCGCGCGACAGACCGCCGAAGGACTGAGCGTCGCGCACGACATGGGGATCGTCCACCGCGATCTCAAGCCGGACAACATCATGATCGGCAAGGGCCGCGGCGACTCCGATCTCGTCAAGGTCGTCGACTTCGGTATCGCCAAGGCAGCGGCGAGCGACAATCAGAAGGTGACCAAGACCGGTATGGTCGTTGGCACGCCGGAATACATGAGCCCGGAGCAACTGTCCGGTGATCCGCTGGATGCACGGAGCGACATCTATTCACTCGGCCTCGTCACGTTCGCAATGCTGACCGGGAAGCTGCCGTTCCCGAGCGATTCGATGCAGGAAACGATGATCATGCGCCTGACGGACAAGCCCAAGGCGTTGAGCGAAATGATGCCGGAAATGCATTGGCCGGACGATGTCCAGGCGGTCATGGACAAGGTGCTCGAACGTGATGCAAACCGGCGCTACCGGTTGGCGTCGGAGTTTGCCCGCGATCTGGTGGAGGCTATCGAGCGCATACCGAAGTCGACCGTCGCGACGATGCGGGCGCGCGCGTCAACCTCCGGCGCGTCGGCGGCGGCGTTGACGGCCGCAACAACGGCCATGGGTGCGATCCCCAAGACCCAACTCTCGGCGAAGAGTGAGGTGCCCGGCCGAACTGGGGAGGCGTCGGCACGGATGGCTGCCGGCGGCGACGCCGGACTGGCGATCGTGGCGCCCCCGGCGGCGACCAAGAGCAAAGTCCCTATCTTCGTCGGGGCCGGGGTCGTCGTCGCAGCGGCGGTCATCGGTGTGGTGATGATGCAAGGCAATGGCAAAACCGGGGCGACCGGGCCAGTTTTACCCCCTACGTCCAACACCCAACCCATTTCCAAGGTGCCGGGTCCGGTTGGGGCGCCGGACGGACAGACTGGGTCGGGTACACAGTTCAAAAACCCGGTTGGCGCGACCCCCAGCGGTGGCAAAGCGGCTGCGACGATAGACGATCAGCTTTACGATATCTCCAACCGTCTGATGGACGAAACAAACGGCGCAACCCAGGCCACCTATACCAAGGCTCTTCAGGAAATCCTTGCGTTGAAGCCGCGGATCAAGCTTGTCGACGACAGTGTCAAGGCAGATTTTCTCCGGGCAACGGCGCTGTTCAAGCTCGGCAACAAGGATGCAGCATGCGCGATCATCGGATCCGTCGGCCCGAGGGCGACTCGCGAAAAGGACAGGCTGGGGATTGCGGGTTTGAAATCAGAAGCTGAGTGCACTTCATCCGAACTATTGTGACTACTCCGTTCCCACCCGATCGCTCCCGCCACTCGGAGCGTGGCACGATCAGCGTCAGCGTCTTCGGCAAGACGGATGTCGGCCGCACCCGCGATCATAACGAGGATTCGTTTGTCGTCGCCGATCTGTCGACCGGCAACGCAACGCTCCAGCCCGAGGTGCGACAGCACCTCGCCGGCCCGCGCGGGTCACTGTTCATGATCGCCGATGGGATGGGCGGCGCCGCCGCAGGCGAAATCGCCAGCGCGATGGCCATCCAGGTCGTGCTCGAAGAGATGCAGCGGATGTGGGTCGAGGGCGTCGATCGGTCGCCCGAGGCGTTCGGTCGTGCGCTCGTGCACTCGACCAGCATGGCGAACACGAAGATCAATTCGTACGCAGTCGGTCATCCGGAATTTCGGGGGATGGGCACCACGGCGACGGTCGCCGGCATGCTCGGCGACACGATCTACCTCGCGCAGGTCGGCGACAGTCGAGGGTACTTGGTCCGCGATAGTGTCGGCGTGCAGATCACGAAAGATCAATCGCTGATGCAGAAGCTCGTCGAGGCGGGCGAGCTTACCGAAGAAGAAGCGGAGCACAGCGAGCGCCGAAACATCATTCTCCAGGCGCTTGGCCCCGAGCCGGTGATCAAAGTTGACCTGACCCATCAGCAACTGCGCAAGGGCGACAGGCTCGTGCTTTGCAGTGACGGCCTTACGACGCAGATCGGCCGCGACGTCGTCACGGCCATCGTCAGCGCCGAGGCCGAGCTCACAAACGCCTGCAAGAAGTTGATCGATGCCGCGAACGCCAACGGCGGGACAGATAACATCACGGTCATCGTCGTGCATTTCGACGGCGACGGACTTCAGGACGCCGATGAGAGCGACGAAGTTCGGCACCGCGTTTTCTCCGTTGACGAGTCGCACAAAGCCATGGGGATCGTCAAGGTCGGCGACGAAAACGTGACGACGCAGCCGATTCCCGCGACCGGGCCGTACGCGCGACCGAGCGGGGTGGTGAGCGGAGAGGTCGTGACAGCCAAGGCGGATCCCGCTGTTGCGCTGGCAGCGGCCGTCGCCACGAATGCAGCTGATGTCGTCGCCGACGACGAGGAACTCGGCGAAGCTGGATCGGGAAACGAGGAATACGAGGAGGAAGGCGAGGAGGACGCGGACAGCCGTCAGAGCACCGGACGGTTGATCACGATCGGGCTCCTGGTAGTCCTCGTTCTCGGAGCGATCTGGGTCGCCTGGACGAAGTTCGGCGCACCTTCCAAGACGCCATAGATGCACATTGAGCTTCGCATCCTGAGCGGAGCGCGCACAGGCCAATCTGAGTCGTTCGATCAGCCGTCCATCCTCGTCGGTCGACAGCGGTCGAGCGACTTACGCTTTGACACGCATCAGGACCTCGATGTTTCGGCCAGGCATGCCGAGATTCGCGAACGCGACGGGCGATTCTTCATTGTCGACACCGCGAGTACGAACGGCACCTTTGTCAACGGCGTGAAGGTGGGCATCGAGACAGCACTCAAGGACGGTGACATCATCGCCTTTGGAAAGAACGGCCCGACGGTCGAACTCCGGGCCAGCGGCGAACCCCACGCCGCAGCCCGGGCGGTTCCGCACACCTCAACAAACAGGATCCAGACGCCCGCCGGAGCGACGGGCGCGTCAACGCAGGAGCGAGTCGCTGTCGCCGTCCGCGCGCAAACGCGCGGCATGAAGATGATGGTTGTTGGCAGCATGATCGTATTTGGCGGACTGGCCGTCGCTGCCTATTGGTTTGGGCATCGCGGAGCATCGCTCCAGGTGGCCGAGCTGACGCGGGTTCTGGCGCAGAATGAGTCGACGACGAACGCGCTCCGGGTCCGTTCCCGAATTGGCGACACGAGCTTTGCGAATGCGCTGACGAGGCATTCCGATTCGCTGCGCGTCAAGTTCCAGGAGACCACCGCCCGTGGAAACGACGCCGAGATCGCGGCTTTGAAGCTTGAGCTCGAGCGGAGTCGGGCGTCGCAGCAGGGGCTGGCGACGGTGGATTTCAGCTCGATCAGCGCGAGAAACGATGGCGCAATCGCGTTTTTGGTGTCGGAGATGGACGGAGTGCTGTACGGGGGAACGGCGTTTGCCGTCACGCGTACCGGGCTGATCGTGACCAACCGCCACAACGTGCGCTCAGCGACCGGCGCGCCACCGACAAGGCTCGAGATTCAGTTTGCGAACACGGCAACGCGACTCGCGGCGCATGTGGTGAAGATCAGCGAGGACTCGACCGACGATTTGGCGTTGATCCAGATTGAGGAAAAGGGATCGTACCCGACGGTCGCGGGAGTGAGCGGATCCGGCGATGTGAAGGTCGGATCGCCGTTGGTGACAATCGGCTTCCCGCTCAGCCTCGAACTGGCGCAACAAGGCAATACGGTCAAGACATCGCTGTCCGCTGGGCCCGCGAGCAAGCACATTGCGACCCTGCTGCAGATCGATTCATACGGAACTCACGGGTTGAGCGGGGCCCCGGTATTCGATGGTCGCGGATACGTGGTCGGTGTCGTGTGGGGCGGCCCGCCGAACGGTGAGGCGCGGGTGGTCTATGCGGTTCCGTCTGATCGACTGGTGGCATTCATGGGAGAGCTGGCGAAGACCATCGTTCGCTAGCTATCGACTGGACGACGGAGTCGCCGGTGTCAGCTTTCCCAGCAGGCGAGGACCTTTCGCTCCAGTAACCGCGACAAGGTTACCGGCTCTGCCCTCGACGAACAGCCTGGCGAGCAACGCGAACGCCACGGCTTCCTTCGCCTCGCCGTCGAAGAACAGCTCGTCGAATTTTCTGACGACGACGTTCGGCATCGACTTTTCGATCATCTGCGCAAGGGCCGGGTTTCGCGCCCCTCCTCCCGAGAGGAGCACTTCCGAAATTGGCTCCGGCAGGAACCGGCGGTAGGCATCGGCGATACTGCGCGCGGTGAGCGCGGTCGCCGTCGCGACGATGTCCGCCGTGGTCGCTCCGGGTCGCGACAGCCGACAACGGTCGATGAAGCGCGCAATGTAGGCGGCGTCAAACAATTCGCGGCCGGTGGATTTGGGCGGCGGCTGCCTGAAGTAGGGGTCCGAAAGCAGCTCGTCGACGACGGCATCTACCGTCGTTCCGGCACCGGCCAGCTTTCCGTCGACATCGTACAGCAGCGCCTGGTCGAGTGCGCGCACAACCCCATCGATCACCGCGACGCCGGGGCCAGTGTCGAACGCGCGAACGCCTTCTGTCGTGCCGCGGGGCGGCACGACCGTGACGTTGCCGATTCCACCAATGTTCTGGAGAACCCGCCAGTGCTTATCAGCCGACCAGAGCATCGCATCGGCAATAGGGACGAGCGGCGCGCCCTGCCCGCCAGCGGCGACGTCCGCAACTCGAAAGTCGGCCACGACGTCGATGCCGGTGCGCTCGGCGATGACCGCCGATTCACCAAGCTGCCAGGTCGAGGCCGGCGGATCGTGCCAGAGCGTCTGGCCGTGCGATCCGATCGCGCGTATCTCGCGTTTCGCGACGCCGGCTTCGGCGATGACCGCAATCGCCGCGTCGGCAAGCCAGTGGCCAACATCGAACGCGAGACGCGAATATTCAGCCGCGGTGCCGCCTGTCATCGCGCGCAACAGGCGATCGCGCTGCTCGAGGGTGTATCTGGTGTTAACGAAGCCGATGAGTTCAGCGTGCAACCGGCCGTCGCGATCGGCAAACCGTACGACGGCTGCGCTGACACCATCGAGCGACGTTCCCGACATCAACCCGAGATACACCTCGTGTTCTGATCGCGGCACGCTCTCGCCGTCCGAGCCTGGGCGTCTCCCCTTCGCTGGGCTCAGGACGACACCCACGTCATTGGGCGATGATCGGAGGCGGATCGCGACCCATGACCCGCCGCACCACGCCGCCGTTTTCAGAGAGCTTCCGTTCCGCTTCGTCGCGCTCGATGCCGAGCAACTGCATGACAATCGCCGTCTTCACCACGCCGGCGGCGCGCGCGAGAACGCTTCGCGCCCGCTCGCGGTCCACGCCCGCGACCTCCATCACGATGCGCTCGCTGCGGTCCCGCAGCTTGTCGTTTGTCGCCCGCAAATCCACCATCAGGTTTCCGAAGGTCTTGCCGAGGCGGATCATCGCGCCGGTCGTGATGGTGTTCAGCACCAACTTGGTCGCGGTCCCGGCCTTCATCCGGGTCGAGCCTGTGACTACCTCGGGGCCCGTCACCGGGAGAATGACGATATCGGCGTGATGGCGGACTTCGTCGGGCGGCGGTGAGCAGGCGACGAGGGCGGTCGCCGCTCCAAGAGCACGCGCGTGGGCGAGGGCGTGGCGAACGTAGGGCGTCGTGCCTGAGGCGGCGATGCCGATGACGAAATCCCCAAGGCGGACACCATGCGCGGTGAGGTCCTCGACGGCGGACTCGAGGCGATCCTCTGCGCCCTCCTGGGAACGAGTGAGCGCCGCCGGGCCGCCAGCGATGATGCCCTGGACCATCTCGGGATCGGTTCCGAACGTCGGCGGCATCTCGCTCGCATCGAGCACACCGAGACGACCGGACGTGCCCGCGCCGACGTAGAACAGCCGTCCGCCGCGTCGAAAGGTTGCTTCGGCAACTTCGATCGCCCGGGCGATCTCTGCGCGTTGCGAGTGCACCGCCGCCGCGATGGTCGCATCCTCGGCGTTGACGAGGTCGACGATCTCGAGCGGCGTCGCGACGTCGATTTGCACGGTGCGTGGGTTGCGCCGCTCAGTAAGTCGTGGGTCGTGGAAGCTCATGAGTGCGCTAACATTACTGATCGCCGTTCGCCACTGGCAACACCAAGAGCGCGCGAGGTGAGGGCGTTGCGGCAGCCGTGGGCTGGCGTAACATCAACCTGAGGGGGGAGATGTGGGCCGTTCGACGTTACTATTGCCCCAGGATGTGGCCGTCGCGCCAGCTTTGACTCTCTGGCGCCGGGTGGTGACGGCGGCGATCACGGCGGTGGCTGCGTTCGGTCCCTACACGGGCGTGGCCGGAGCGCAGATCATGAGGCGTGCGCCGGTGCAATCGTTGCCGAGCTGGATCGGCGGGGGCGTCGTGATTTCGCGCCCCTACGTACTCCGCGACGGCATCACCGGCGCCGAATGGGCATTTGCCTCCAACAGGGGCTATACCGCCTTATTCGAAATTCCCGACCTCGACGGCACGGCTGGTCTGCAAGCGACGTACGCGACGACGGGGTTGACCTACACCGCCCTGCCCGGCGGATCGCCGCCTGGAGCGCCCTGCCAGACCGGCTGCGACGCGACTGGGACGGTGGTGCAGCTGATGGGACTCATGCACTCCGCCAATGCCCCGTCATTCCACCAGGTGTACCAGATGACCATTGGCGCGACCGGCTACACGAACTTCAAGCAGGTCTCTACCGGCGCGAAGATCGGCCCGGAGAAGATCGACTACGATTTGGCTGTCGCCGTCGGTTACGGCATCGGGCTCGGCCTGTCATCGGCGGCGTCAATCGAGATGCTGCAGGAGGTCGGAACGGTCCGACATCAGCGGACGGGGCTCGCGGCCGGGACGGGCGGGTATCCGCGGATACTTACGACTAGGTTCGTGGGGAAGATCTCGTTTTAGGAGGAGCGTGATTGCCAGTCGGTTTCGGCCGATCCAACCCGAGGCGAAAGGGCCCCGTATTCGGGGCCCTTTCTCGCACCCAGCGCGAAATCAGAACGCTCCAACCACGAGCTGAAGCGGCGCGTCGAGCCGGATGACGATTTTCGCGCCCTGATTGATGCATCCCTGGTAGTTCGCCGTGGCGGCCGCAGTGGCAGCGCCGGCGGCAGCGCCGGCGGCGCCACCAATCACCGCGCCCTTGTTGCTCTTGCCGAGGATTTTTCCGGCGATCGCGCCAGCAACCGCGCCAATCGCGACTTTTTGGACGTCCTTGTTCTTTGGCTCGTCACGAATGCGGATGACGTCGGCGCTCGCGATGCTGGCCTCGACTGGATAGGTGTGTCCGCCCCACGAGATCGATGTGATGCGGAACTCCATCACAACCGGGCCTCCGGCGTTCTCGCTACGCTTGAGCTGGGTCACGGTCATGGTGACCGTCGCGCCAGACGGAATCGCCGAGCCGTTTGAGCCGCTGACTGACTCCGTGGTCTCGGCGGTCACATTGTCGCCAACCACGTTGGTGTTCGTGCAGATCCTTGAGTTCGACGCGAGCATGATGTTTGTGCCCGCGGCGACGGTTCCCATGATTGCGGCGGCTGGTTTGCTAACGACGGGTGTTGGTGCCGGAGCCGGCGTCGCGACCGGTACCGGTGTCAACGGGGGCGTTGCAAGCGGTGGATTCGCGGGTACCGGCGCCGCAACCTTGGTCTTGGCCTTGGGATTTTTTGCCGGTGCTTTCGTCACCGGGCTGAAGGCAGTATCGGTCAGCTGCGGCTTGGCCGCGCCATCGACATTCGCGAGCGCGAGACTCGCGGCGAGCGCTGAATCGTTCTTGAGCGAGTCCTTTGCCACATCGCCCTTGCAGGCAGCAAGTGTGAAGGCGGCGATCGCCAGGGACGCGACACGCAGGCGGGTATATTTCATGATCGGACTTCCTGTGTGGAGGACGTGAATTTGCCCCAATGCGCGAGCCACGGAAATACGGGGTATCGTGCAAACAGCGACACGCTGCAGATCGACAATACCGAGGGAGCTGAGTCGTAGCAAACATATGCCGCAGTTGGCGCTCCTTCGACGGGTCATACCCTACTACCGCCCGTATCGTTCGCAACTCGCGGCTGGGCTTGTCCTCGTCGTGCTGTCGTCGGTCCTTGTAAGCGTCATCCCTCGCCTACTTCAGCGCGCGCTCGATCAGATGCGCGCCGGGGCTCCTCCACGGAGCATCTGGTGGCTTGGTGCGGCGATGGTAGGGGTCACGATCGTTGCCGGCTCGATGCGTTTCGGCATGCGGATGTACCTGAACAGTGTCAGTCGCTGGATGGAGTACGACCTCCGCAATGACCTGTTTCGCAAGCTCGAGACGCTCGACCAGGGCTATTTCGGGCGGGTGCGGACCGGCGACCTCATGGCCCGCCTGACGAACGACCTAAGCGCGGTACGCATGGCGATTGGTCCAGCCATCATGTACTTGGCGAGCACGATTTTCGGCGGGATCTTCGCGCTCTACTTCATGATGCGGATCGATGTCGGGTTGACCGGCATCGCGTTGATCCCGATGCTCTGCATGCCGATCGCCGTGATCGTGTTGGGCCGCAAGATCCACGACCGCTTCGACAAGGTACAGGAAAACTTCAGCCGGCTGACAACTTTGGCGCAGGAAAACCTTGCCGGCGTACGGATCGTGCGCGCGTTCCGCCAGGAAGACGCGGAGGTGGAGCGCTTTCGCCGGATCAACGACGAGTATCTCGCGCGGAACATGGCGCTCACGCGGCTGAATGGAATCATGCCAAGCGGGGTCTTTGCCGGCGCGGGCATGGTTGCGGTTCTTGGAATCGGTGGCGGTCTCGCGCTTCGCGGATCGATCTCGATTGGCGGTTTCGTGGCGTTCGGGATGTATCTCGGCATGCTCACCTGGCCGATGATCGCCCTCGGGTGGGTGACGAACCTCTTTCAGCGCGGCGCGGCGAGCATGGCCCGCTTGCTCGAGGTGCTCGACGCGCAGCCATCGATCACGACGCCCGCGGATCCGCGGTCACTGCTATCGACGCCGGCCGGACGGACTCTCGAGTTCCGCGACGTCGGCTTTCACTATCCCACGACCGATGGCGATCCGGTTCGCTGGGTGCTGCGCGGCATCTCGTTCACCGCGCCCGCCGGGTCGACGATCGGAATAGTTGGCGCAACGGGCAGCGGAAAGAGCGCGTTGATGGATCTGATTCCACGGTTCTACGATCCGCAGGAGGGGGAGATATTGCTCGACGGAGTGCCGATTCGCGAGCTCTCACTCGACGCGTTGCGCCACGAGATCGGATACGTGCCGCAGGAGAGCTTTCTGTTCTCCGATACGATTCGGGCAAACGTGGAGTACGGCGTGGACGGGGGCACCACTGACGACGCAACGCACAGGTTACCCTCGAGCGAAGCGACGGGCTCGTCGCAGGGCGCAGCCTGGGCGGCGGACGTGGCGCAATTGTCCGACACCGTGAAAGAATTTCCCGGCGGCTACGAGACGTTGCTTGGGGAGCGTGGAATCAACCTGTCCGGTGGCCAGAAGCAGCGCGCGGCGCTGGCGCGGGCATTGGCGCGTCGTCCACGCATCGTCCTGCTCGATGACGCGTTGTCGGCGGTGGACTCCCACACCGAAGCCGAGATTCTACGGGCGTTGCGCGGGGCCCTCAGCGGTCGCACGGCGTTGATTGCCTCACACCGCGTCAGCGCGATCCGTGACGCCACGTGGATCATCGTCCTCGACGAGACTCGAATTGTCGAACAGGGGCGCCACGACGATTTGATCGCGGCCGGCGGCCGGTATTGGTCGCTGCTCAGCCGCCAGCAGCTCGAGGCGGCGGTTGAATCGGACGGCGAATTGGCTGCCTCGGGTCCTGGCCCGTGAGAACGTTCCGCGGCGGCGCCGCGCTGCTCGCCGTCATCGCGGCCGGCTCAGTCGGCGCCCAGGAAACAGCGACGATCCGCGGACATGTTCGAACGCAAAGCGGCGAGCCCGTTCTCGGCGCGACGGTGCTGGTGGTCGGATCGCGGGCCGGGGCGATCGCCGACTCATCAGGGCTGTACGTCATCGCTAACGTTCCTGCGGGACCGCTGACGCTGCGCGCGAGATTTATCGGATATGCGGACGCGGACCGGTCGATCGAGGTGCAAGCCGGAGACGTGCGCACCATCGACTTCACACTCGTAGAAACAATCGCAAGTCTCAGCGCCATGCGGAGCGAGGCCAAGCCGGCCGAACGCGAACTGTTTGAGACCAAACCCAGCGTTGGAGTGACTTTCATTCCCGGCAAGGTGCTGTCAACCGTGCCGCGACTCGGCGAAGCCGATATCCTGCGCGCCGCGCAGCTATTGCCTGGCGTCGAGGCGCGCAACGACTTCACAGCCGGACTCAACGTGCGCGGCGGCGAGGCCGATCAGAATCTGATTCTCCTCGACGGGTATCCGATCTTCAATCCATTTCACCTCGGCGGATTGTTCGGGACCTTCATCGACGGGGCAGTCGGGAATCTCGAGATTCGCACCGGCGGATTTCCGGCGCGCTTCGGCGGGCGGCTCTCGAGCGTCGTCGATGTGCAGTCGGCGGAGGAAACCCGCTCGTCCCTTCACGGCGCAGCGACCGTCTCGATGCTCGCGAGCAGCCTGTCGCTCAGCAGCACGTTTGGAGAAGGCAGGGGGAGCTGGATGGTCGCTGCGCGGCGTACCTACCTCGACAAGGTGCTCAAGGCGCTCGGGAAGGATGCGCTACCCTACTACTTCCGCGACGCCCAGGCGCACGGCACGTACAACCCGAGTTCAAAGACGTCGATCGCGCTGACGATATACGAGGGTCGCGATGATCTGGGCGCAGACCTTTCGAAGGCAAACGGGGACGCAGACGGCGGAGGCTTTTCGTTTTGGTGGGGGAACCGCGTCGCCGGCGTGACGGTGACTCGGTCGCTCACCGACAGCGTACGCGTCAGGCAACGCGCATCGTATTCCCGCTTCAAAACCGCGCTCGACCTTGGCAACGGCGCGCTGCAACTCAACGACGTGGTTCAAGAGACCTCCGTCGACGGCTCGATCGAGTTTCAGCACGCCAAGCATTTGCCGTCGATTGGGTACCAGCTGGGAAAGAACGACATGACCTACACTGTCGGGTCGAAGAGCTCGTCTGCCGAGCTGCTGCGAGAGGTGCAGAGCCCGCTGTCACTCAGCGCATACGTGACCGACGTCTGGCGTCCGTCGGCCCGCACGATCATCGAGGCCGGGTTGCGGTACGAGCGGCTCCAGCACAGCAACTGGCAGGCGATGTCGCCGCGGATTTCGGCGAAGTTTTTTCTGACCCGCGACCTGGCCGTGAGCGCGGCATACGGGAAGTACAGCCAGTGGTTGCACTCTCTCGCCCGCGAGGATATCCCGGTTCGCCTGTTCGACTTCTGGACGGCAAGCGACTCGCTAACCCCGGTCGCGCGCGCGACCCACTACGTCCTCGGCGTGGAGCGGTGGCTCGGATCCGACCGGTTCGTTCGCGTCGAGGGCTACTCGAAGCAGTACGGCCGACTACTCGAGCCGAATACCGCGAACGACCCCAACGTCCACGGCGACGAATACCTGTCGCTGACGGGTCGGTCGTACGGAGCGGACGTGCTCATTCGGCAGCTCGAGCGCGGCAAGTGGGGCGGATGGTTGGCGTACACATACACCTTCAGCACGCGTACAAACGGCGCCACGACCTTCTACCCAGGTCAGGATCGACGCAATAATGCCAACGTGGTCGTCAGCTACCGGCCGTCGTCACGATACGTGCTGTCGACGCGCTTTGGTTATGCGAGCGGCACACCGTTCACCGACATCGTCGGGCAGATCGTGCGCCGAAGGTTCGACATCGCCAAGGGGGCGTGGGACACGGACAGCCGAGCGACGGACATTGAGGCGGTCGGTGGCGTTCGGAACGCGATGCGACTGCCGCCGACGCAGCGGCTCGATCTGACTGTGACGCGTGATTTCGGCCAGAGGGTCAAGGTGACGCCCTTCTTGAGCCTGATCAACGCGTACAACGCCAAGAACGTCTTTCTCTACACTTTCGACTACACGGGCACTCCGCCCTCACGCAAGGCGTACTCGCAGCTCCCGTTGCTGCCGACGTTCGGGATGACGATCGCATGGTGACCGCCATTCATCAACGCCCGGTATCGAAAGGCTTGATGGAGGTAGTGGCCATCGGAGCGCTGATCGGGATTGCGGGATGCGAACTCGCGAACACCGTCGTCGCGCGGACCGATCCTCAGCTTGTTGTGCATGCGGTGCTCGATGCCTCCAGCTTGACGCAGTACGTCCTCGTGGAGCAATCGCTGACCGGAGGGATTGCCGTCGTCAATGACGGTGCCTACGACCCGGCGAGTCCGATCATTTCCGGGAACGGGGTTCCGGTTTCTGGCGCCCTCGTGACGCTCACCGATCCCGACGGCCTCGTCATGACCGGCATCGAGGATCGGCGGAACGGCCTGTTGTTGCCCGGGGTCTATCGCATCAACCTCATTTCGTACGCGACGACCATCCAGCGTGGCAAGCGGTACGCACTGGTTGTCTCTGCGAGAGGGGCAACGGTGAAGGGAACGACCATGGTGCCGTTGGCCGGCCCGGCCACTGGACTCGCGACGTTCCCGTTGAATCGAGACATCCAATCCGCATCCGTGATGGTCTCCGCTACAGCTGCACGCGCCTTCTGGACCCGGATCGACGCGCCGTTGGGGCCCTATCAGCTTATCTCGCCCGACCCGAGCATCTCGATTTCCGGTCGGACGCGAAACCTCTCAACGGACGACCTGATTCGCGTGTTCTATCCCGGTTTCTTGCAGACGATGACCATCGCGGCCGTGGATACCAACCTCTACGACTACTACCGGTCGGGCAGCGATCCGTTCTCGGGGACGGGATTGATCAACCATCTATCAGGCGGGCTCGGCGTGTTCGGAGCCATGGTCATCGTCGACCAGCGCGTGTTCGACGTTACGCAGAACCCCGCCGGAGATTCGATCGAGGGTCGCTACACGTTGCGGAGTCCGACCGGCCAGTTACCGCCGGCCGAACCGTTTGACATCCGACTTTTTCTCGAGGCACGCGGTGGCGACGGCAACCCCGATCGGATCAGTGGCAGCCACCTTCGGGGCGCGGCATCATCGCCGACGCGTGGTGCGGTGTATGGCACGCGGACTGCCGACAGCCTGACGATCGACATCCTCGCCAGCCAGAGCACGTCGCAACGGAGCGACCGGTTTCGGGCAACCATCAAGGGCGACTCGTTGATCGGATTCTTTGATCATTTCAATCTGCCGTGCGTTTTCGTGAAGTTCGGTAAGTAGCGGCGCACATCCTTGCCGCGGCGAATCAGAGCGACGCGCGTGCCGCCGCTGCCGCCAACGTTTCGCGAATCGCATCGCCGTCCATCCGTTCCGGGTCCTCAAGATCGCCAGCGCGGCGCTGCACCCCGCGGACGACGGTCTCGACCGTGACGAGCGGCGCGTCAGCCTCCTCAACGACCGTCACCTGCCACTTGCCGCGATCGAGGCCCTTGAGCGTCAGCAGGTAGTGCGCGGTGAGCACGGTATGTCGTGGCGCGACCGCCTCTTGCGCGGATGGCGGCATGACCAACGCGACCACGGCGACCCCGCTTTCGATGCCACCCTGCTTGATCGGATTGAAGAAGTGGATCTCGGCGATTCGATCGGCTGCGATCTGCTCCGCGATCGCGACGAGAAAGCGCTCGCGGGTCTCGCTGAGGAATTCGTTCATCGCGCTGCCGCCGCGGCGTTCAGCGGTGCGGAACGCGCCACAAGCTCCCGTTCGACGTAGAGGCGGAGAATGTGCATGAAGTCCTGCGCGTTCGTGACGACGCCAAACGCCTGGTGCGTGCCACGATCCTTCAGCTTGCTGACGACGAACTCGGACGAATCAACGCAGATCGTCGGCAGTTCGCGCAGAGTTCCGTCCTTCGCGGTGACGAACGCCGGCAACATGTTGCCTGTGGCGATGGCGTGGAGCGCGGTCGCGATCATGATCGCCATCGTTGCCTTGATCGCGTGTTGCCGCATTGCGTCCTGGCCAGCGATCGCATCGGTGATGACGCCAGGCAATGGTCCATCGTCGCGTATCGAACCCGTGAGCACGAAAGGCACCTTGTGCATGACGCAGGCGTGCATGATGCCGTCTTTGATGATTCCCTGCTCGACCGCCTTCGCGATCGAACCGGACGCGCGCACTTGATTGATGGCGCGCATGTGCAGGCTGTGTCCGCCCGCGGTCGACTTGCCAGTCTGGGTCATTCCGAGCGTCGTGCCGAAAATCGAGGCTTCGATATCGTGCACGGCGACCGCGTTCCCTGCCAGCAGCGCACCGACGAAACCGTTGGAGATGAACCAGCTCATGTCGGCACGGGCGCGCGAGTGGACGAGCGCAGGCCCCGTCACCCAGATCGGATAGCCGCCGCGCTCACGCTCGTCGACGAGCAGCCCGGCCATCAATGAATAGTCGATCGGCTTTTCGCGTGACACGACGCTCGACATGAACTGGAACTCACTGTCGTCGGATTCATCCATGAACGCGGCGGAGTGAACGAAGATCCCCTGGCTACCGTCTTCGGCGCGGCCGACGGCGACGAGATCATGTCTTTTCACCCGCCGGCCTTCGCGAATCCACAGCGTGCCATCGGCGGCGAGGACGACCGCCGAATCCATCCGCGGCTCACGCGGCATTGTCCATTTGCCGCCGTGCTTCACATACGTCGGGAGATTCGTCGACGAAAAAAAGCCGTCGGGGAGAACGCCGTCGGACGGGGCCGGGGCGAACGTTGCGTCCGGCGCCGAGGCGAGTGCTGGTGCGGTGAAGTCAGGAGGAGAGAAGGCGGACATTGAGAGAAAGATAGCCGCGCGTCGCTTTATTCTTCTAGAGGAGCGCCACCGGATCCCGATCAAACGTCACCCGAAGTTCCCCCTCTCCCGCCACCTCGAACCGCTCCATCAAGAACCGACCGACCCGGGTGAGCTCGCCGACGCGCTCCGACTTCACCAATACATGCCATCGCCACCGGTTCTTGATTCGCTCGATCGGACACGGTGCCGGCCCGATCACCGTCAACCCAACAAGCTTTCGCCGGGCAATCAGCGCCCGAATCCATTCCGATCCCGATTCCGCCAATTTTGCCACGGTCGGTTCAGTTGTTCCGCTGAACACCACGTTGGCCAGCCGCACGAACGGCGGGTAGACCGGAGCCATCCGCCCCGTCATTTCCTCGGACACAAAGCGTCCATAGTCATGCGTCACTGCGCAGCGCACGGCGTGATGGTTCGGGACGCGTGTCTGGATCAATACTTCCCCGCCCTTTGGGCCGCGACCGGCGCGGCCGGCGACCTGGCTGATCAGTTGGAAGCAGCGTTCCGACGCGCGAAAATCGGGAAGGTTGATCCCGACGTCCGCATCGACGACACCAACAAAGGTGACGTTCGGAAAATCGAGCCCCTTGGCGATCATCTGCGTGCCGAGGAGTATGTCAACATCGCCCGCGGCAACGCGGTCGAGGATCTCGGTGTGCGCCCATTTTCCACTCGTCGTGTCCACGTCCATGCGCGCGATCCTCGCCGACGGGTACCGCTCGCTGAGGAGCCGCTCGACCTGCTGCGTGCCAAGCCCTTTCTGGCGGATGATAGTGCCGGCGCAACGCGGGCAACGCTGGTGGAGGGCTTCTTCGTGAAGGCAGTAGTGGCAGACCAGCCGCTCGGGCGTCCGGTGGTAGGTCAGACTGATCGAACAGTTGGGACAGACGGCGACAAATCCGCAAGCGTTGCACTGGATGAACGACGCATAGCCGCGTCGATTGAGCAGCAGTATCGACTGCTCCTTCTTCTCGAGGCGCGCGGCGAGCGACGCCTCCATTTCCTCTCCAATCACCATGTGGAACGGGTCGAGCGGCGGCCCGTCCGCGGTTTGCTTGAGCACCACACGCCGATCGACTACGTCTACCTTCGGCAGGCGGCCACCACCGACGCGGTCCGGAAGTTTGATCAGGGTATACTTCCCGTCGGCCGCGTTCTTCCAGCTCTCCAGACTCGGCGTCGCGCTGCCGAGGACGACGATCGCGCCTTCTGCGCGCGCGCGCACCATTGCCAACTCCCTGGCGTGATAGCGCGGCGCCTCGCCCTGTTTGTACGTCGTCTCGTGCTCTTCGTCGACAATGATCGCGCCGAGCTTT
>Ga0315281_10005053_pt1 | contig 18949 bp, 15 predicted proteins | sample YL17G07_0_MG_FD_204540 | JGI IMG/M metagenome (GOLD analysis project Ga0315281, IMG submission 204540) | Sediment microbial communities from Yellowstone Lake, YNP, Wyoming, USA - YL17G07_0 | ecosystem: Environmental > Aquatic > Freshwater > Lake > Sediment | place: USA: Wyoming | collected... | reverse complement strand
GAAGCTGAACGTGCCCGGCCTCTGGTTCATGTCGTGGTACGACGTCTCGGTCGGCCCGAACCTCGCGCTCTACAACCACGTGCGAAAGACCGCGTCGCCCGACGTCGCGAATCAGCAGTGGGCGGTCATCGCGCCCGTCGCGCATTGCTCGTACACGCGTGCGACGGCGGACACCGTCGTCGGCGAGCGCAGCATGGGCGATGCGCGCCTCGACTACAACGAGATCGTCTACGGCTTCTTCGACAAACTGCTCAAGGGCGAGAAGAACACGCGCGTCGACGCCATGCCCAAGGTCACCTACTACACGATGGGCATCAACAAGTGGCAGACCGCGGACACGTGGCCGCCCGCGGGGGCGCAGCCGATGACGTTCTTCCTGACGTCAGGCGGCAAAGCGAATTCGATCGCCGGCGACGGAACGCTGACGCCGACGGCGCCAGACAACGACAGGCCCGACGCCTTTACGTACGATCCGATGAACCCGGTGCTGTCATACGGCGGGAACGTCTGCTGCACGGGGACCGCCGTGCAGGCCGGCGCCTTCGATCAGCGCCGCATGGAGGCCCGGGAGGACATCCTTATATATACGTCGGACGCCTTCCGGGAAGGGACCGAGGTCAGCGGGCCAATCACGCCGACGCTCTACGTCTCCTCCGACGCGAAAGACACGGACTTCACGGTCAAAATCCTGGACGTCTACCCTGACGGCCGCGCCTACAACCTGGACGAATCAATTCAGCGGATGCGGTACCGCGACGGCTACGACAAGCCGCTCGCGTGGATGGAGAGCGGCAAGGTCTATAAGGTGACGCTGCAGCCGCTGACGACCAGCAATTTCTTCGAGGCCGGTCACCGGCTGCGGATCGAAGTGTCGAGCAGCAACTTCCCGCGCTTCGATCGCAATCTCAACACCGGAGGCCGCAACTACGACGAGTCCAAGGGCGTCGTCGCGCGCAACGCCGTGCATCACTCGAAGCTGTACCCGTCGCAGATCACGGTGACGGTGGTGAAGCGATCGGCACCGTCGACGGCTGGTAGATAGGCTACTCGCACCTCAACGCTTCCATCGCATCGATGGCCGTCGCGCGGCGCGCCGGCACGTAGCAGGCGACCAGCCCGATGGCGCAGAACAGCGCGGCCGATCCGCCGAACGTCAGCGGGTCGGCGGGCCCGATCCCGAACAGCTGCGAGCCCAGCAACCGGCTGAGAGCGGCCGAGAGCGCCAGCCCGATCGTCACGCCCGCCAGCGCCAGCATCATTCCCTGCCGCAGGACCATGCGCACGACGGTCGACCGCTGCGCGCCAAGCGCCACACGGATCCCGATCTCGCGCGTGCGGCTCGAGACCATGTACGCCGTCACGCCGTAAATCCCGATCGCCGCGAGCAGCAGGCCGACGAGGCCGAGACTGCCCGCCACCGACGCGGCAATCCGCTGCGGCACGAGGCCGAGCGCCCCGTAGTCCTCGAGCGTCTGCGCAGTCACAATCGGCACGTTCGGGTTCATCGACGCCAGGAGCGACCGGATGTCCGCGGCGAGCCTTCGGCCATCGGTGGCGCGCGCCACGATCGTCGTGCGCGGAATGTACTGCTGCTGCATCGGCACGTAGACGAACGCGGTCTGTTCCTCTCCAAGGGACGCGTACTTGGCGTCCTTCGCCACGCCGATCACGGTCATCGGCCGCGATGAGTCCGGAGTGCCGCGGCGGTCGACGTGGTGCACGAGCACCTTCCCCACCGGATCCTGATTCGGCCACATCTGCCGCGCCGCTGTCTCGTTGACGATCACGACCCACGGCGCGCCCCGGCGATCGGCGCCCGTGAAATCGCGCCCGCTGACGAGCGGCATCCTCATCGTCTTGAAGTAGTCCGGCTCGACGACGTTCCAGTCGGCGGCGAGCCAGCCGGGAGGCGGCGGCCCGCGCCGGCCCGCGGCCGGCATCGGCGCGCCGGGCAGCGACAGCCCGCCGAGGCCCATCCGGCCCATCCCGAGCGGCATCATCGCCGACACCGTCGCGCTCTGCACGCCGGGTAGCGCGCGCACGCGCTCGACGAGCTGCTGCGCGAACACGGGCCCCGTGGTCTCCGTGTAGCCGCTCAGCGAGAGATCCAGGAACGCCAGCTCGACGCCGCGGGGATCGAAGCCGGGGTCGATCGTCGTGGCCCGCTCGAGGGCGCGCGCGAACAGGCCCGCGCCAACGACCAGCACCATGCTGAACGCGACCTGGCTGATGACGAACGCGTTGCGCAGACGCATCCGCTCGGGCCCGCCTTGCGCGTCCGCCTTCAATCCGCCGACGACCTCCGCGCCGGAGGCGTGAAGCGCCGGGGCGAGGCCGCACAGCACCGCCGCGCACAGCGACACGGCAAGCGTGAATCCGAGTGCGCGCGCATCGAGCGGCAGGGACACGTCGATCGGCAGCGGCAAGGTCGGCAGCATCGACACCAGCGCGGTCGTCATGACACGCGCGAGGCCAAGCCCCGCGGCCCCGCCCATGAGAAACAGGAGCGAGGACTCGACCAGCATCTGCCGAATCAGGCGCCCGCGTCCGGCGCCGATCGCCAGCCGGACCGCGATCTCCCGCCGGCGTCCGGACGCGCGCGCGAGCAGGATGCCCGCGACGTTGGCGCACGCGATCGCGAGCACGAGCGCCACCAGGCCCATCAGCACGGCGACAAACGCCGCCACCGGCGCGCCATTGCCCGGAATCGGCGCCGACGCGAGCACCGTCAGCCCCTTGCCACGATTGGCGTCGGGATGCTCCTGCTCGAGCGCGCGCGCGATGTTGGCCAGCTCCGCGTGCGCCTGACGGACCGACACGCCCGGCTTCAGCCGCGCGCCCATCACGAGCCACACGCCTTCGCGGCTCGTCAGCATCGACCCCGAGCGGCGCGCTGAAAGCTCGCCCACCATCGTGACCGGCACCCAGACGTCAGTGGTCAGCACCGTCGTGCCGTGAAACCCTTCGGGCGCCACGCCGATCACGGTGAACGGGCTCCCATTCAATTGGAGCGTCCGGCCGACGACCGTCGAGTCGCCGTTGAACCGGTGCCGCCAGAACTGGTGGCTGAGGACCGCGAACGGCGTCGCGCCTGGCTGCTCGCCGTCCTCGGGCGCAAACAGACGGCCGATGTGGGGACGGGTGCCCAGAATGCTGAAGTAGTTCGTCGATACCAGGTCGCCGAAGATGCGCTCGGCGCCGTCGGCCGCGCCGAGACTCATCGGTTCCGCGCCGACCTTGTAGGCGTAGATGCCGGCGAAGACGGTGTTGCGCGCGCGGATGTCGAGGTAATTGGGATACGAGCCGTTGTCGAAGCCGCTGCCGTCCTGGGTGCGGCCGACATCGACCAGCCGGTCTGGCTCGGCGACGCCGACCGGGCTCTTGAACAGCAGCGCGTTGGCGATCGTGAAGATCGTCGTGTTGGCGCCGATGCCAATGGCGAGCGACACGGCCGCGGCCAGCGCGAACAGCGGTTGGCGGCGGACGAGCCGCGCGGCATAGCGGACGTCCTGCCTCCATGAATCGAGCATGCACGGTATTACGCCGGCGCCCTGGGAAGGTTAACGGAGGTTAACGCTGTCAGCGTCCGGGCGTGCGGCTCTCGGTCACGGTGAACTGGTTCACCGATCTCGTGAGCCGGTTCGGTGGAGACTAGCGGTCGCGGCCGAAAACCCCCATACTTCGCCCATGAAGAAGATCTTGTGGGCCGCCGGTGCGGCGCTGGGCGGCGTCGCGACGCTCGCGGCGCAGTCGGCGCCTCTGGCACTTCCGAGAAACGCCCCGTCGGTGGAGCAGATTCTCTCGCTCAAGCGGGCCGGGTCGCCTGTGCTGTCGCCGGACGGCCGCTTCGTCGCCTATGTTGTGCGCGCGGCGAACTGGGACGAAAACGCGTACGAGACGGAGATCTGGCTGGCCGACACCGCCACCGGCGCGACGCGCCAGTTGACCAACGGCAAGAAATCGAGCCAGGCGCCCGCCTGGTCGCCCGACGGCGCGCGGCTCGCGTTCATTTCCGATCGCACGGACAAGCGTCAGATCTTCCTGATCAACCCGGCCGGCGGCGAGGCCGACGCGTTGACGGCCGTGGACGAAGGCGTCACGAGCTTCGCCTGGGCGCCTGACGGCGCCCGCATCGCGTACACCGCGACCGAACCGAAATCCGCAGCCGTCAAGGACCGCGACAAGAAGTACGGCGAGTTCCAGGTCGTCGAGCAGGACCATCGCATGACGCACCTGTTCGTGCTCGACGTCGCCACCGGGGCGACTCGCGCCGCGCGCGCGCTGACGAGCGGCGCCTTCACCGTCGGCGCGTTCGCGTGGGCGCCGGACGGCGCGCGCATCGCGTTCGATCATCAGGCGAACGCCAGTCCCGCGAGTTCCGGCTCGTCGGACATCTCGGTCGTCACGGTGGCCGACGGGGCGGTGCGGCCGCTCGTGACGCAGGGCGGTCCCGACTCGCATCCCGTGTGGTCGCCAGACGGCGCGCGCATCGCGTTCGAAACCGCCATGGCCAGCCCGGACTTCTACTACACGAACCGCCGCATCGCGACCGTACCCGCCGGCGGCGGTGCGCCATCGGTCCTGACCGCCGCGTTCGACGAGGACCCGTCGATCGTCGCCTGGACGTCTGGCGCGATCTTCTTCTCGGCGTCGCAGCGCACGTACTCGTCGCTCTTCCGTCTGGACCCCGGGAGCAAGGCGATCGCGAAGCTCTCGCCGAACGAGACGTCCGTCAGTTCCGGCTTCAGCCTTTCGCGCGACGGGTCGAAGGTGGCCTTCATGAGTGCCGACGCGACGTCCATCGCCGAAGTGTTCGTGGCGTCCGTGTCCGGTGCGTCGCTGGCGTCGCCGAAGAAGCTGACGGAGGCCAACGCGCAGACGCGAAGCTGGACGATGGGCACGCTCGAGGTGGTCTCGTGGAAGAGCCAGGACGGCACGACGATCGAGGGCGTGCTGCACAGGCCGGCGAATTTCGACGCGTCGCGCAAGTACCCGTTGCTCGTCGTCATTCATGGCGGGCCGACCGGCGTGTCGCGCGCCGTGCCGTTCACGAACACGACGTACCCGATCGACGTCTGGGTGCCGCGCGGCGTGCTCGTCCTCGAGCCGAACTACCGCGGCAGCGCCGGCTACGGCGAGACATTCCGCGCGCTCAACGTCCGCAACCTCGGCGTCGGCGACGCGTGGGACGTGCTGTCCGGCGTGGACGCGCTGATCGCGAAAGGCATGGCCGATCCGGAGCGCGTCGGCGCGATGGGGTGGAGCCAGGGCGGCTACATCTCGGCGTTCCTCACGACGCACGACGCAGCGCGGTTCAAGGCGATCTCGGTCGGCGCGGGCATCTCGGACTGGATGACCTACTACGTGAACACCGACATCCATCCGTTCACGCGGCAGTACTTGAAGGCGACGCCGTGGGAAGATCCCGAGATCTACGCGAAGACCTCCCCCATCACGTACATCAAGCAGGCGAAAACGCCGACGCTCATCCAGCACGGTGCAACGGATCAGCGGGTGCCGCTGCCGAACGCCTACGAGTTGTATCAGGGATTGCTGGACAACAACGTGCCGGCGAAGCTGATCGTGTACCAGGGATTCGGAGGAATCGGACACGGTCCGTCGAAACCGAAGAGCCACCGCGCGACGATGGACCACAACCTCGAGTGGTTCGATCAGTACCTGTTCCCGCCCGCGCCGAAACCGCCGACGGCGGCCGGCAAGCAGCCCTGACAAGAGGGCTATAATCGCGCGCCACCCCCAGTGGAACTGCAAGTCGGCGCCCGACTCGGCCGCTACGAAGTCCTGTCCCTGCTCGGCAAGGGCGGCATGGGACGCGTCTATCGGGCGCACGACACCGAGCTCGATCGCGACGTCGCCATCAAGGTGCTGCCCGAGGGCGTGCTGACGGATCCGATGTTCCGCAGCCGCTTCGAACAGGAAGCGCGCCTCACCTCGGCGCTCAATCATCCGAACATCGTCACGATCTACAGCATCGAGCGCGCCGGACCGGTGCCGTACATCGTGATGGAACTGGTCGAAGGCTTCACGCTTCGCCATGCCCTGACGAACCGCCCGCTGCCCCTCGAACAGGTGGTCGACTACGCGACCCAGATCACGGCCGCGCTCGCCAAGGCGCACGACATCGGCATCGTCCATCGCGATCTCAAGCCGCAGAACCTGATGATCACGAACGAGGGCGTCGTCAAAGTCGTGGACTTCGGGCTCGGCACGCTGACGCCAGAGGTGCCCGAAGAGATTTCCGACGGCTCGACGCAGACACCGGCGTCGAGACTCACCTCGTCCGGCATGTTACTGGGGACCGCGGACTACATGTCGCCGGAGCAGGCGTCCGGCCGGCGCGTGGATTTCCGATCGGATCAGTTTTCGTTCGGATCGATCCTCTACGAGATGGCCACGGGCCGGCGGCCGTTTCACCGCCCGACCTCGGTCCAGACGATGTCGGCGGTCATCGAAGACGGGCCGGCGCCGTTCACGGAGAACGACCCGCTGCTTCCCGATCATCTCCTCACGGTGATCGAGCGATGCCTCGCCAAGGATCCGAGAGAGCGGTACGCCTCGACGCAGGATCTTGCGCGCGACCTGAAGGCGATGCGCGACGTGGCGTCGCGCACGAAGAGCACGTCGTCGCAGATGTCGTTCAGCCGCGAGCGGCTGCGGCGGCGCGCCAGGCGGATGCGCATGATCGCGCGCGCGGCCATGGCCGTCGCCGCCGTCGCCGTCATCGCCGGAGCCGGCTGGCTGCTGCGCGATCGGATGCGGATCCAGCCGCCGCCGGCCGCGCCGGCCGGACGTCAGCAGCTCGCCGTGCTGCCGTTCACCAACATCGGCGACGACCCGGTGAACACGTCGTTCGGCGACGGCCTGGTCGAGATCCTGACGAACCAACTGACACAGATCACGCAGTTCGACCACACGCTGGACGTGGTGCCGGCGAGCGACGTGCGCAAGGACGCGATCGCCAGCGCGCGCGACGCGCGGCGCGCGTTCGGCGTGTCGCGCGTGGTCACGGGCAGCGTGCAGCGGTCGGCGACCCGCGTGCGCGTGACGCTCAACCTCGTGGACACGGAGTCGCTGCGCCAGCTGAGCGCGCGGTCGATCGATCTCGAACTGCAGGACGTTGCAGCGATGCAGGACGGCGTCGTGCGCGAGGTGGCCGCGCTGCTCGGCAAGGCGGTGCCGGCCGACGCGCGCGACGCGCTGACGGCCGGCAGCACGACGGTGTCGGGCGCCTACGACGCGTACCTGCAGGGCCGCGGGTTTCTCCAGCGCTACGAGAAGCCGGACGTGCTCGAGCGCGCCATCCAGGCCTTCCAGCGCGCCGTCGAACTGGATTCGCGCTTCGCGCTCGCGCACGCCGGCCTCGCCGAGGCGTACTGGCGGAAGTACGGGCTGACCAAGGACGCCCGGTGGTCGGAGGAAGCGCGCGCGAGCTGCACGACCGCGCTCGGCTTCAGCGATCGCCTCGCGCCGGTGTACGTGACCCTCGGCCTGATCGACGCCGGCACCGGCCGCTACGACGACGCGATCCGCGAGCTGAAGCGCGCCGTCTCGCTGGACGCGGTCAGCGGCGACGCGTACCGTGAGATGGCGAACGCCTATCAGGCGCTCGGCAAGTACGACGACGCCGAAGCCACATTCCGGATGGCGATCCAGGTGCGCCCGAACTACTGGGCCAACTACAGCGCGCTCGGCACCTTCTACTTCCGCCGGGCAAAGTACGCGGAGGCGGAGGCGCAGTTCCGCCGCGCCAGCGAGATCACTCCGGACAACGCGCGCGTGTACGCCAACCTCGGGGGCGTTTATTTCGCGACGGGCCGATTCGACGACGCCGCGCGCATGTTCGAGAAGTCCGTCGCCATCAGCCCGAACGCCCAGGCGTACTCCAACCTGGGCACGGTCTATTTCGCCAAAGGCCGGCACGCGGATTCGGCGCGCATGATGGAAATGGCCTTGAAGTTCTCGGCGTTCGACTCGCAGTTCTGGAGTAATCTTGCCGCCGCCTATCAGTGGGCGCCAGGCGAGCGGCCGAAGGCGAAGGCGGCCTACGAAAAGACCCTCAGCCTCGCGCAGCAGGAAGCGCGCGTGAATCCGCGCAGCGCCGCGCTGTTGCTGCGGATGGCCGACTGCGAGTCGATGCTGGACCACGGCCCGGAGGCCCGGCGCCTGGTCGAACGGGCGGTCGCGCTCGCGCCGAAAGACACCGGGGCGATGTTCAAGGCCGGCGTCGTCTACGAGCAACTCGGCGATCGCGCACGCGCGCTGGACTGGATTGGCAAGGCGATGGCCGGCGGGTTTTCGAAGGACACGGTCGACCGCTCGATGAGCCTGAGCCAGCTGCGCGCCGACCCGCGGTTCCATGGAGGCACGGCCCCGGCCCAGCCGCGCTAAAGGAGGAGTGAGATGGCGAAAGTACATGACGTCACGATCTGGATTGACGGCGCAGGTATTGCCAAGGCGACGAATGTCCCGTTGGCAAAGCCAGGCGACAACGTGAATTGGATCAACACAACGACCGCAAAAGCCATCGTGTTCTTCCCGCACGGTGGCGTCTTCGGCTCGGGCTCGGGGCACTTTCACCATCAGATCAAGGATGGCGACAGCTTCAAGCCGGCCAGGGCCGTCGTTCGGCAATCGACGAGGAAGCGGACCTGCCGCTACGCGATCTGGTGCGAAGAGACCCACGCCTTCGCAATCGGCAATTCCGATCCCGAGATCATCGTCGAGACGTAGGCCGCGTCTTCAGGACCGTCAGCGACGGTCGCCTTCGAGCTGACTTTTGATCGTCTTCAAGCTCTCTTCGAGTCCCCCGCGCGCGCGGCGTTCGACGACGGAACGCCGCAGCGCGCTCCACCCGCCCTTGAGCGCATTCGCGCGGAACCGGTTGCCGTACACCAGGATGAACGCGTCCGGCACGCCGGCGACGTCGGTCGCAATCGACAGCCCCAGCGACGCGTCCAGGTACCGGCTCGAGTAGACGTCCTTCGTCGTCATCACGCACGTCTCCGCCGACGCGCACACGATCGTCACGTGCGTCACGGTGATGAACGGCGACGCGCCGAACTTCTCCTTGGACCAGTAGAGAAAATCCTCAGGGTCCGCCAGATGACTCGAGGGGTAGTGCTTCAGGTAATCCGGAAGATCGGGGATCAACGCGCCGATCGACGGCGCGTTCTTCAGGATGCCGTCGAACTCGTCGACGGGACGGATCGGCCGCGGTCCATCGTCGTACTGCTGCATGCGGCCCGGGCCGCCCGAGAGGTACGCGGCGACATCGTCGACGAGCATTTGCTTGAACCACGCCGCGGCGCGCGCCTGCGCGCCCGGCGCTTTCAAGTCGACCTCCTGCGGCAGCCGGCGAATGGCCTCAGCGGACAGGCGCACCGAACAATCGCCGACGCGGCAGTCGCGCGCGTCGAAGTCGTCTTCGCCGACGCTGAGGGCCTCCACGTCCGCGAGGGTGGGCGTCGCGCTGAAGCGGCCGACCTGCAGCACGTTGGGATCGCGCTTGAACCGGACGATGTCCCGGACACGATCGAGAAACACCGCCTTCGGCACGTTGATGCGCACGGCGCCGACGACGGCGATTTCACCGGGCGCGACGGCGTCCAGGCCGTGTTTCACGATCCGGCCGCGCTGGAGATCGGCGAGCTCCGCGGCCGAGAACCGCAACTGGCGCGTCAGGACGTCGCGGACGTCGGGCGCGACGCCCGGCGCCTGCGCCAGCGCGACGCCGGTGAGCGCGACAGCGACGGCTGCCGGGACGCGCAAGGCCATACGGAAAGTCTAGGCGAGCGTCTCGAGGTAATCCACTGCGGCCGTGACGCCGTTGCGCGCCGCGATCGCGGGCCCGAGCGCCGCCGCGCGGGAGCGCACGCGCGCGTCGTTGAGCGCGACGTCGAGGCGGGCGGCGAGGATGTCGGCGGTCACCAGTTCCACGGGCATGGCGCGCGGTCCCAGCTCGAGCGCTTCGATCCGGTGTCCCCAGTAGTACTGATCGAGGAGGTGCGGCAGGATGACCTGCGGCACGCCCGCGCGGGCGACGGCGGTGGTCGTCCCGGCGCCGCCGTGGTGGATCGCGGCCGCGACGCGCGGCAGCACGAGATGATGCGGGACGCTGTCGACGGCGAGCACGTCGTCGGCGCCCGCGACCTGCCGGTCGAGTCCGGCCCAGCCGCCGGCGATGATCGCGCCGCGCCCAAGCGCCCGGACCGCCGAGAGTGCCATTCCCGCGAGATCGGGCGCGCCGGTGGCGATCATGCTGCCAAACCCGACGTACACCGGCGGGGGATCGAGCGTCAGAAATGCGTCGATGCGCGGATCCAGGTCGACGTGCTCCTCCAGAATCCAGGCGTCAGTGGCCATCGCGCGTTCGGGCGCGTCATCCGGAAGCGGCGCCAGATCGGGATCGGCCGCGACGATCACCGGGCCCTTCATCAACCCCGTCAGCGGATCGTGGATGGCCCGCAGGCCCAGGCGCGATCGGCCGCGATTGATCGCGGACCGCAGCACGAGATCGCCGGCCGGGCCTCCGACCTGCCACAGCAACCGGTTCAGCCAGCGCGGCAGCGTCTGCGTGCGGATGGCCGGCGGCGGGATCGCGCTGCTCGGCACCGCGACGGGACAAAAGACACCGGTGACGTACGGGACGTCGCGCCACTCCGCGACCGACGCCGCCGGAATCTGCGCGCCGGTCCCGACGATGAGATCGCATGAAGCGCTCGCGGCGGCGAGAGTGTCGAAGATCGGCGCGAGGCTGTCGATCAACTGACGGGTGAGCCAGCGCACGGAATGCATATCCGCGCCTGGCGATCGCATCAGGCGTTCGAGATCGACCCCGTTCGATTCGGCGTCGAATCCGTGGCGCCGGACGGAAGCGACGGCATTCGCCGGCGCGACGAACGACACGGCGTGGCCGCGCGCGCGCAGCGCGACGGCGAGCGCGATCGCCGGCTGCACGTCGCCGCGCGTGCCATGAGGAGCGAGGAGGACTCTCAATGTTCAGTGGCGTCCGCCTTTAGGCGGACCGGGAGGGCGCAAGTATACTCACGCGGTCCGGCTGAAGCCGGACACACCACTGATATGGCTTCCCGCACGCCGCTCACGACGAATCAGATCCGTGGCTTCTGGGCCGCCTGGGGCGGCTGGGCGCTCGACGGCATGGACTCGTTCATCTACTCGCTGGTGCTCGCGCCGGCGATGACCGAGCTGCTGCCGCGGTCGGGCATCGTCGTCACGCCGGGCAACGTCGGCTTCTACGGCAGCGTCCTGTTCGCCTTGTTCCTCATCGGCTGGGGCCTGTCGATGGTGTGGGGACCGATCGCGGATCGCTTCGGCCGTGTGCGGACACTCACGTTCACGATCCTGTGCTATTCGCTCTTCACGTTTCTCTGCGGCCTCACGACCGACATCTGGCAGCTGGCCGCGTGCCGGCTCCTCGCCGGCATCGGCATCGGCGGCGAGTGGTTCATCGGCGCCACGTTCGTCGCCGAAGAATGGCCCGAGGATCGGCGCAAGGCCGGCGCCGGCTACATGCACACCGGCTACTACTTCGGGTTCTTTCTGGCGGCGCTGGCCAACTACGTCGTCGGGGCGAGGTACGGCTGGCGCTGGATGTTCGTGGTCGGCGGCACGCCGGCCCTGCTCGTCACGTTCATCCGCTACGGCGTCCGGGAGTCGGCCGCCTGGCGGGAACGCATCGGCGAGCGGCATCGGCCCGCGCTGACCGTCGCGTTCGCGAAGATCTTCTCGTCCACGTACGCGCGGCGCACGGTGCTCAATTCGGTGTACCTGCTCGTCTCGATCATCGGGTTGTGGGCCGGATCGGTCTACGTCCCGACGTCGGTGCGCGAGATCGCCGTCAGAGATGGCTACGGCGCCAACGCCGCGCAGCTGGCGTCCTACGGCACGATGGTTCTGTCGGTCGGCACCATTCTCGGCTGCCTCGTGCTGCCGTCCCTCGCGGATCGGCTGGGCCGCCGGCTGACGCTCGCGCTGTACTTCGTCGTGATGTTCTTCTCGGTATCGGTGGGATTCGGCTACGTGTTCTATCTCGCGGCGAACGCGCTGCCGTGGTTCTTCGTCGTGCTGTTCTTCCTCGGCCTGGGCGGCGCGAACTTCGCGATGTACACGCTGTGGCTGCCCGAGCAGTACTCGACCGACTGCCGCGCGAGCGCGTTCGCGTTCGCCACGTCCGCCGGCCGGTTCATTGGCGCCGGCATCACCTTTCTCGTCGGCGCCGGCGTCTCGTACTTTCACACGATCGGCACGCCGGTCGCGATCACGTCGGTCGCGTTCATCGTCGGATTGCTGCTGCTGCCGTTCGGCGAAGAAACGCGCGGAAAGACGCTGCCGTCGTGAGACTGGAAACAGAAAAGTGAAAAGAGAAACGGCATAGGCCATGTCACTCCTGACGGTCAGGCAGGCGGCCGGGCGGCTGGGCGTGGGCTACTCGACCCTGAAGCACTGGATCTACGAGGGCCGCGTCCGCACGCACGTGACGAGCGGCGGCCACCATCGCATCGCCGACAGCGAAGTGGACCGGCTGCTCGCGCCGTCGACGAACGCGCCGGCGAAGACGGCCGCGCGCCGCCGCACGGGCGCCATCGTGGCCATCAGCGGCCGGAATCAGCTGCGCGGCTACGTGGACGAGATTCGCGTCGACGGCCTCCTCGCGCAGGTGCGGCTGCGGATCGGCGATCAGACGCTGACGGCCATCATCACGCGCGACGCGATCGACGAGCTGCACCTCCGCCGCGGCGACGACGCGGTGGCGATCGTCAAGTCGACCGAAGTGATGGTGGCGCGCGAGGCGGAGACGCCGCTGCACGCGGCTGCACGGCCCACGAAGCGCGGCGCCCCGCGGCGGCGCCGTGCGTAGCGGAGGCGTTCAGGCCGCGGCGTCGTTGACACGCCGATTCGCGATCGGCTACGCTGGCAGCTCAATGTTCACCGGTCACCATCATGTGCATCATTCTCACCGCGGCCGCGGGCCGGCGGAGTGCGCGTGATCTAGGTCGACCTCAACGGAGACCGAACGCCATGCAGCCCCGCCCGACCCGGCGGGGTTTTTTATTTTTATGGACTACACAAAACTCGACGGCTTGATTCCCGCGGTCATTCAGGACGCGGACACCTCGGAAGTGCTCATGGTCGGCTTCATGAACGACGTCGCGCTCGCCGAGACGCGCCGCACCGGCTACGCGACGTTCTTCAGCCGCACGCGCAACAAGCTCTGGATGAAGGGCGAGACGTCCGGCAACAAGCTCGAGGTCAAGGAGATCCTCGTCGACTGCGACGACGATACGGTGCTGTTGAAAGTGAAGCGCCTGGGCGACGGCAATGTGTGCCACACCGGCGAGCGGACGTGTTTCTACCGAACGCTGAAGAACGGCGATTAACCACGGAGGACACAGAGGACACGCCCGTGTCCTCCGTGGTGGAAATCTCTTAAAAGTATGAAACTGAAACTCGGAATACCAAAGGGCTCTCTCCAGGACGCGACGATCCAGCTGTTCACGCGCGCCGGCTTCAACATCTACGTCAGCTCGCGATCGTACTTCCCGGCCATCGACGACCCGGAGATCGAGTGCATGCTGATCCGCGCGCAGGAGATGGCGCGCTACGTCTCGGACGGCGTGCTCGACGCGGGGCTGACCGGTCAGGACTGGATCGCCGAGCACGAAGCCGGCGACGGCCGCACCGGCGTGCTGGAGAGCGTCGCGGACTTGATCTACGCCAAGCAGAGCTTCGGCAAGGTGCAATGGGTGCTCGCGGCGCCTGAAGACTCGCCGTTCAAGTCCGCGCAGGACCTCGAGGGCAAGACGATCGCGACCGAACTCGTCCGCGCGACGAAGGCCTACTTCGCGCGGCAGCGCGTCAACGTCAGAGTCGAATTCTCCTGGGGCGCCACTGAAGTGAAGCCGCCGATGCTGGCCGACGCCATCGTCGAGGTGACCGAGACCGGGTCGTCGCTCCGCGCCAACCGCCTTCGCATTCTCGACGTCGTGATGGAATCCAACACGCAGCTCATCGCGAACACGACCGTGATGGCGGACGCGTGGAAGCGCACGAAGCTCGAGAACATCGCGCTGCTGTTGAAGGCCGCGATCGCGGCGCAGGGCCGCGTCGGGCTGATGCTCAACGTGCGGCGCGCCGATCTGGCCGCGGTGCTGGCCCTGCTGCCGGCGCTGCAGCGGCCCACCATCTCGGGCCTGAGTGACGACGAGTGGGTCGCGGTGAACACGATCATCGAAGAACGCACGGTGCGCGATTTGATTCCAAAGCTCAAGATCGCCCGCGCGCAGGGCATCGTGGAATATCCGCTCAACAAGATCGTTCTCTAGCGCGGGAAAGGCGGGTGGGGCTGGTGGGCCGGGCAGGGATCAGAATCATCGAGGCGAGCGACACGCGAGCGGTGGCTCGCCTGTTGACGCCAGCGGCCCGCGAGGATCGCGGCTTCGCGCGCCGGATCCAGCGCATCGTCGACGGCGTGAAGTCGGGCGGAGATCGCGCGCTGGCGCGCTTCGCCCGGAGATTCGACGGCCTGACCGCGCCCATCGAAGTCTCTCCCGATGAGATCCGCGACGGCGCGGCGCGCGTCGATCCCGCGGTCCGGCGCGCGATTCGCCGCGCGGCCGCGAACATCGCGCGCGTCGCCGTCCGCCAGATTCCGAAACATTGGGATCTCGAGGTCGCGCCCGGTGTGCTGATCGAGCAGCGCGTCGAGCCGCTGGCGCGCGTCGGCTGCTACGTCCCGGGCGGACGCTTTCCACTGCCCTCATCCTTGTTAATGACGGCGGTTCCCGCACGCGTCGCCGGCGTCCGGGACATCATCGCCGTCTGCCCGCGGCCCGAGCCGGCCGTGATGGCGGCGGCCCTCGAAGCCGGCGTCACGAAACTGTTCCGCGTCGGCGGCGCGCATGCGATCGCGGCGCTTGCGTACGGCACGAGGACGATTCCGCGCGTCGACAAGATCGTCGGGCCAGGCAATCGCTACGTCGCGGCCGCCAAGGCGCTCGTCGCGGGCCGGTGCGCGATCGACTTCTACGCCGGGCCGACGGAGATCGTCATCGTCGCCGGCGGCGCCCGTGGGGGACGGCCCGGATGGATCGCCGCCGACCTCATCGCGCAGGCCGAGCACGATCCCGACGCGCGGGCGGTCTTCATCACCTGGAGTCGATCGCTCGCCGCGCGGGTCGCGAACGCCGTCGCCGCCGCAAGCGCCGGGCGTCCGATCGTCGAGCAGTCCCTTCGGGCGCACGGCGCCATCGTCGTCACGCGGACGCCGGACGAGGCGATCGCGCTCGCGAACCGCTTCGCGCCGGAGCACCTTGTCGTCGATCGCGAGGCGCTCATCAGACGTCCGATCACCGCCGGCGCCGTATTCGTCGGCCCCTACACCGCGCAGGTCGCCGGAGACTACGCGACGGGATCGAATCACGTCCTGCCGACGGCCGGCGCCGCGCGTTTCCGCGGCGGATTGAGCGCCGCGGACTTCGTGCGGGTGATGTCGGTGCAGCGCGTCACGCGCGCCGGCCTCGCGGGCCTCGCGCCCACGATCGTGTCGCTCGCTCGCGCCGAAGGCCTCGAGGCGCACGCAGAATCGATCGAAGTGCGGTTGAAATGAGTCACTACCAGAAGCCGCCGGAGCTGTACGACGGCCTCCGCCTCCATCAGAACGAGAACACAGCCGGCTGCTCGCCGCGCGTCCTCGAGGCGCTTGCGAAGCTGCGTCCCGATCACATTGGTTTCTATCCGCCGTACGCAGAGGCGACCGGGACGGTCGCGCGGTACCTCGGCGTGGCGCCTGATCGCGTCACGCTGACCAACGGGCTCGACGAGGGCCTGATGGCGCTGGCGATCGCGTACCTGCGGCCCTCTGTGGGCGGACCGGTCTTCGAATCGATCGTTCCGGAACCGGCCTTCGAGATCTTCCGGTTGGACACGGCGGTCGCGGGCGGGCGTCTGGTGCAGGTGATGCCGCGCCCGGATTTTTCCGTGCCGCTCGACGAGATCCTCGCGGCGATCACGCCGGACACGCGCATCGTCTTTCTCACCAACCCCAACAACCCGACCGGTGTCTCGATGCCGCTCGAGGCGATTCGCACGGTCGCGCGCGGCGTGCCTCCCGAGGCCATTGTTTTCGTCGACGAGGCGTACGCCGAGTTCGCGCGCGAGTCGTTCATTCCAGAGTTGGCGTCGTTCCCCAACGTCATCGTCGGCCGGACGTTTTCGAAGGCATTCGGCCTCGCCGGCCTGCGCATCGGCTGCCTGGTCGGGGCGCCCGATCGCATGGATCCGGTGCGCCAGGCGATTCCCGTCTACAGCGTCAACATCGCGGCGGTCGCTGCGGTGCAAGCCGCACTGTCCGATCTCGAATATCTCAACGACTATCTTCGCCAGGTCGACGAATCGAAAGCGCTGCTCTACGCGGCGTGCGATCGGCTGGGCCTGAAGTACTGGAAGAGCCGATCGAATTTCGTGCTGGTGTCGGCCGGCGATCGTCTCGACACCCTCGTGAAGGGCGCGTTCGCGCGCGGCATCTACATCCGCGATCGCTCCACGGAGCCGGGCTGCGCCGGCTGCGCGCGTGTCGGCGCGGGCGTCATCGCGCACACACGGCAATTCATCGCCGTCATGGACGAGGTCTTATGCGCCGAGCGGTAATCGATCGACGGACCACGGAAACACAGATCGCGATTCGCTTCGCGCTCGACGGCAAGGGCACCTACGACGTGCGCACCGGCATCCGGTTTCTCGACCACATGCTGGAGCTCGTCGCGCGCCACGGCGCGTTCGATCTCCGTATCAACGCGAAGGGCGACCTCGACGTCGACCAGCATCACACGGTCGAGGATCTCGGCATCGCGCTCGGCGAGGCCGTGTCGCAGGCGCTGGGCAACCGGCGCGGGATCAACCGCGCGGGCTACTTCGTGATGCCGATGGACGAGACGCTCGCGGTCGCCGCGGTCGATTTCGGCGGCCGCCCGCACACGGTCGTGGCGCTCGGCGTGACCGCCGCACGCGTCGGCGACCTGCAGACCGAGCTCGTGTACGACTTCTTCGAAGGCTTTGCGATCGGCGCGCGGGCGAACGTGCACCTCAAGGTGATGCACGGCCGATCGAGCCACCACAAGATCGAAGCCGTCTTCAAGGCGTTCGCACGCGCGCTGCGCGTCGCCTGTGCGAAGGACCGCCGGCTCGCGAAAATGCTGCCGAGCACAAAAGGCCTTTTGTGAGAGCTGACAGCCGACAGCTGAGAGCTGGATCGAAGTGAACACCGGCATCGCGCTGATCGACTACAAGGCCGGCAACCTGACGTCGGTGAAGAAGGCGCTGGCCACGATTGGCGCGACCGTGTTCGTCCCGGCGACGCCCGGCGAACTCGCCGACGCGCAGGGCATCATCGTGCCCGGCGTCGGCCATTTCGGCGCGACGCGCGCGCTCGACGCGGAATGGACGGCGGCGATTCTCGAGCGCATCGGCGAAGGACGCCCGGTGCTCGGCATCTGCCTCGGCATGCAATGGCTGTTCGAGGGGAGCGACGAGGCACCGGAGTGTCCAGGGCTCGGATTGCTCGCCGGGCGCTGTTACAGGTTGGGTCGGGTCCGGCTAAAGCCGGACCAGACGATCAAAATCCCGCACGTCGGCTGGAACAGCCTCGATCTCAGACGCGAGGCGTCAATCGTCGACGGCGTGCCGCATGGCGCGCAGGTCTATTTCACGCACAGCTACGTCGCGCCCGTGACCGACGACACCGTCGCCGTGACCGAACACGGCGAACCGTTCGCGGCGATCGTGCAGCACGGGCAGATCGCCGGCGTGCAGTTTCATCCGGAAAAGTCAGGGGACGTGGGACTGCGGATCCTGAAAAACTTCCTGGACCTTGTCCGATGAAGAGTAACCACAGAGATCTTTCCTTTGCTATCTAAAAGGATCATCGCGTGCCTCGACGTCCGGAACGGGCAGGTCGTCAAGGGCGTGAACTTCGAAGGCCTCCGCTCGGCCGGCGATCCGGCGGAGCTTGCGCGGCGCTACAACGTCGAGGGCATCGACGAGCTCGTCATCCTCGACATCACTGCGACGCTCGAGGCGCGGCGCGCGCTCGCGGACACCATCTCGCGCGTCGCGCGCGAGCTGTTCATCCCGCTCGCCGTCGGCGGCGGCATCCGGACGGAAGACGATGCCGCGGCCGCGGTCGAGGCGGGGGCGGACAAGGTGAGCCTCAACACCGCGGCGCTCGCGGCGCCGTCGCTCATCACACGCATCGCCGAACGCTACGGCAGCCAGGCCGTCGTCGTGGCCATCGACGCAAAGAAGGACGGCGATCGCTTCGCCGTGTACTCACGCAGCGGCTCGACCGCGACCAGTCGGGACGCCGTCGAGTGGGCGTGTGAAGCCGAATCGCACGGCGCAGGTGAAATTCTGTTGACGTCGATCGACCGAGACGGCACGAGGATCGGCTTCGACTGCGCGATGACGGCCGCCGTGTCGTCCGCGGTGTCGATCCCGGTGATCGCGTCGGGCGGTGCCGGCGGGCTCGATCATTTTGTCGACGTCTTCACGACGGGCCGCGCCGACGCCGCGCTCGCCGCGTCGATCTTTCATTACGCGGAGACCAGCGTACGAACGCTCAAGGAACACTTGAGGCAACGAGGTATACCGGTACGCCTGTAAGCCACGAAGACACGAAGAGCACGAAGAAGATGAGTCTTGTACCAGACACTCTTCTTCGTGGCCTTCGTGCCTTCGTGGCCCACAGGCCTCTCGAGCGAGCCAGATGCTGATCCCATCAATCGATCTCAAAGGCGGCGCCGTGGTCCAGCTCGTGCAGGGCGAGCGGCTGGCTATTAAAGATGATGACGTGTTCGCCTGGGTGCGGCGGTTCTCGACGTTCCCCAAGGTCCAGGTCATCGACCTCGACGCCGCG
>Ga0315281_10005052_pt1 | contig 18950 bp, 17 predicted proteins | sample YL17G07_0_MG_FD_204540 | JGI IMG/M metagenome (GOLD analysis project Ga0315281, IMG submission 204540) | Sediment microbial communities from Yellowstone Lake, YNP, Wyoming, USA - YL17G07_0 | ecosystem: Environmental > Aquatic > Freshwater > Lake > Sediment | place: USA: Wyoming | collected... | reverse complement strand
CCTTGATCGTGCCGGTGTTGGCGCTCGCGGCCTTTGTCAGCGCGGTAACAGGCAACTCGATGACGATGGACGAGACGGGTCCGGCCACGAGCGGCGGGTTGGGTGGCGCACCAACCCGCCGGAACCCGATCCCCCGGACGTACGGTGCCGCAAGAAAGCCGAAGGCCGCGGCGGCGTCCTGGAAGAACGGATCTTCGCGCGGGCCAGCGAAGACCTTGACCCCGTTCACCTCGGTTACCCTCGCTTCCGCCGAGCCGGGCGGCGTCACCTCGCCCGTGATCGGGGCCCCCAGTCCTTCCACCTTGAACGTGCGCAGGTCACCGGAGAACGTGACCTTGACCGTGGAGTCGGCGGCGAGATCGGAGTTGGTGTCGACGTTGATCTTGTATTCCACGCCGGCGGCAAAATTGCGCAGCTCCGCGGGCGCCGTCAGTCCGTTGACGTCGAGAGCGACGACAAGGTTGTCGCTGTGCTCCGGACTGCGGAATACGTAGACGTCCGAGAGGTCCGCTGCGCGGTCTCCCGACACCGTCGAGGGCGAGTCCACGTGGTCGGAGGCGCTGGCTGTCATGGCCGGAAGCGCCCATGCCACCAGTGGCACGACGATGAGTATCAACCGTTTCATCTGAACTCCCCCTTCACTTTGTATTGCGGCTTCCGGGCCGTGTCTTCTGTCATGGATGCCCCTCCGTTTCGTCTTAGTCCGCGTCTATTCGGGCCTGGGCTCACAGTGAGCCATCAGTTCCCGCGCCTGCTCTCTAAGGAGTTCGAGGACTTCCCGTCCCCGGGGCGTAAGGGCTTCCGCGTAACGGCTCTTCATCTCGTTTGGCTCCTGCTCACGTGTCGCTGGTTGCCGCGAGTCTAACCGCCACGCGACGCCTTGTCCCTACCCGTTACCTATACTTTTGCCTCGACGCTGGCGCGTGAAATGCAGGGAGCTGCCTTGCGCGCGCGCCTCTTGCGTCGCCGAAATGACGGCGGCTGATGCGAGCGCGATCAGCAGCGCCAGTCGTGTGGGAACCAGATACCGTAGCTTCACGATGTCTCCTCCTCGTACTCTGCGCGCGCTGGCGCCGGGTCCTCTGCCTGTGCGGCGGCGGGCATCAAGTGATCCACCGCCGTCGCCACATCGCCCCTGCCCCGTGCCTCGTGGCGAGCAGCCCGGCGGGACGGTGCTCGGTGCCGTTCTTGCATGCTTGAGTTGCGGGTGCGATCCGTCTTCGTCGCCGAAGCCGCGCGATAGGACGCGCGCGCGTGCCGCTACATCGGCCCTAGTCGGTCATCGCGCTCCCGCGAGGGCCTGGCGCACGTGAGTCGTCGAGTTCGGCATGCCGCAACTCGACGCACTCGTCGCAAATGTTGGCTTCGCCGAGACCAGCCATGAGGCGCTTGACCTGATCCTGGTTCTTGCCGCAAAACGAACAGCGGTATTGGACGCGTGTCTGCTGATCGTTAGCCATGCTGTCCTCCTAAGGACTATGCGTCTCCACCGTGGCGGAGTCGCTTCCGGTGCTTCCGAACTCTGCGGCGTCCGGGCCGATTCGTCAGTTCGACGGCGTACATCTTCTTTGCGCGAACGTTCTCGACGTTTGAGATCAATCTACAGGCGGGTCATCGCCATGAGCGCTTGTTTGACGGCCACCCCACCCGCGCATCGCGCGCCCCCGCGACGATGAGTGCAACGCCCGCGACGCCCATGATCAGCACAGCCGAGAACCACGCTCCCCTGTCAGCCGTGCCGCCGGTGCCGGCGTTCGGCGCTGCGATGACGGATTGGGCTGTCGGAGCCGACGGTGCTGTGGCCCTAGTAGGCTCGGACGCCGGCAGCGCCTTCAGCGACGAGACGTTGTCGATTTTCCAGATCTCGCCGACACCGACGCGGTCCGACGCGCCATTGTTCGAGACGTAAGCGGTGTCACCCGCGAGGGTGAACTTGGTCGGCGCGGTGAAGCCGGTGACGACGGGAGTCAACGTGCCCGCAGCGGCATCGAGTTTGAACATCTTGCCGGAGCCGACAAAACCCGGTCCATCCGGCGAAAAATCTCCAAACGAGAGGGCGTAGAGTTGCCCGCCCGGCCCGGCCTTCACGTCGTCCATCGCGCTGAAGCCGCTAGCGACCCTGGTGATGCTTCCCGTCGGGTAGTCAACCCGATACACGGCGCCATCAGACGCCAGGAACGGGGGCGGACCAAGCGCCGTGACGTAGAGCGGTCCGCTGTCACCCGTGGTGATGCCGGTCAACACCGGCGTGCCTCGGAACTCGGCGAGGCGGGTGATGGCGCCCCTGGTGGTGATCTTCAGCACCTGATCCTCGCGGGCATTCGCGACCCCCAGCGCCGACTCCTCGGCGACGAGGAAGGTACCGTCCCGGACGGTCATCGCAGCCGGTTCACCGCCGGCCTCGATGTCTTGCCGGGATTTGTTCGTGCTGTCGCCGATCGGGTGATCGACGTTAAACGTGGTGATATCGGCGACGAGCGCCACCGTGCCGTCCTTGTTCACGCGATACACACCGGTGGGATTGTCGGGGAATCCGAAAAACTCGCCGCCGTGCGCCTGCAGGTAGTACAGCTGTCCACCGATGAATGCCACGTCCGCAGGCCCTTCGATACCAGCGAGGGCGCTGGAAGGCAGCTTGTCGGCGACCGTCGTGCGCGCGCCGGTGATGGGATCGATCCTGGAGATGCGGCCGGTGAAGCCACTCTTGCTGGCGTGCGAGCCAGCCGGGGTGATGTCGCCGCTGGTCCCAGCTTCGGCGACGTAGAGCATGCCGTCGGGGCCGATCTTCACACCTTTCGGATTGAGCAGCCCGCCCGTGAGCCTGGCGCCCGCCGTCGGCGAAGGACCGGATTGGGCGGACGTGTTTGCGGCTGACAGCGCCAGTGCGGCTCCCAGTGCCAGTCCTATCAGGACCAGATTCCTGAGTTTCAGCATGTCTCCTCCTCTTCGCTCGATGCCGCGGGGTCATCAGCCTGTCCGGCGCATATCAGCTTCGTCGGGGGCTGCCAGGTGCGCAGAACATGTATGTCCACGCATCCGGCGATCCCCGACGCGGCAATCATCGTGCGAGGAGGAACCGCCGCACATCGAGCAAAGGACGTAGGTTAGGAACGAAGGGACGTAGGTTAGGAGAGCTCGCGTGTCGCCTCCGGCGCCGGCACCACCGGCGACCGGCTATGTCAGGTCGTGCCGGTGGGCGTAGTCGACCGCTTCCGCGCGGTTGCGCGCGTGGATCTTGTTATAGACATTTGTGACGTGACGCCCGACCGTCCGCACGCTCAGCGTCAGGTCGGACGCGAGTTCGGCGTTGGTGCGGCCTCGCGCGATCAGGCGCAGCACATCGACCTCGCGCGGCGTCAGCCCATCCGGATACACGGCTTGCCCTGCCATCTTCTCCGCGATCCGGCGCTGGAGCTCCTCCCCGCGTGTGATCCAGCCGGTCATGCCGATCTTCCGGAACTGCGACAGCGCTGCCTCCACAAGCGGTGTCGCCCGGCCGCGGTCGCCGCGACGCCCGCGACGGACGTACATCAGCGCCTCGTCGTAGTCGACGATCGCACGCAGCGGCCGCGTGCCCTGCTCATCCAGCACCTCGCGTGCCTTCGCGAACCATTCGACCGCCTCGTCGTGGCGGCCTTGCAGCGCGCTCAGCTGAGCGAGCGCGAGACGACCGTCGTACATCGCGCCGCGGAAATCCGGCGCGACGACCTTCTCCCGGATGCCGCGCTCGACGACCTCGATGTGATCGGTGCGATCCAGGAGCCAAAGGGTCGCTGCCGCGCCGCAGGACACCGGCCCGTGGGTGTCTGTGACGGAAGCCGAGTAGATGGGTTCGACAGACCACGGAGGTGATGGAGCACCGTGCTCGACTGCCACCAGTATGGTCTCCAGCCACCCGATCGCTTCCTCCGCCCGCCCTAGGCGAGCGCACCCGAAAGCGAGGAATCCGCGAATGGCGGCGGCGAATGCGTATGCTGAATTCGGCCGGCCGCGTTCGCCGCTCTGCTGAGCGAGGTTCTCGCCGTCCTGCGAGTGCATGCCTCGGAAGTCGTACATCGCCAGCTGCATGTCGGTTATTGTCAACCCGAGCCATGCCAGCGGATCGCCTCCGGGCACCCGCATGATCAGCGCCAGAGCGCGGGCGTAGGCGTTTCGCGCCGCGGGAAAGTCTCCCAGTGCGTTGTGGCAACGGGCCAGGCACCCCCACGCCATCGCCCCTTGGGCAATCTGACCCTGCTGCACGCGTTGCTCCGCCAGCTCCGCCAACGGCCGGAGGCAGCGCTGGAACTCACCTGCCTGCGCCTGTAGCGCAAACGGGTTGCTAGCGAAGCGAGCAAGGAGGTCCTCTCTGGAGGCGGGCCCTCGCCCCTCCAAGCCTATGCGCTGGTCAGGAGGAAGCTCTTCGATAACGCGCCACACCTCACGCTGCTGGAAGGTTTCCACAAGGATGCCGGGGTCCTGAGGGTTCTCTGCCCTTTCGCGGATCAGCTGGTGACGCATCAGCCGCACCCACGTAGCGTTCCGACGCTCACCCAAGAACCGTAGCCCTTGGTCGGCCAGCGCAAAGCAACTCCCCACAGGGGCGCGGGCCGTGTCTATCGCGTCGGCGGCCTCTTGCAGGAACTCGGCCGCGGCTTCTTCGCCTTCAGCCCTGGCGATGAGCGCGCCCGCCTCGCCCGCGACCCTTTGCGCTTGATCGAATTGCAGCGCCCAGATGAGAGCCATGCCCAGCCGCCCCAGCAGGCGCGGCCGCCGCGCATCGCCGACCGGCAGAATCTCAAGAGCGATGCGCAGAAAGGCGGCGGTCTCGTCGTGCGCATAGGCCGCCTCGGCACCGTCTGCCGCAGCGATCGCGTACGCGACGCCGCGCTCAGCGCCTGGCAGCGCGGCGCTGCGCGCGTAGTGGTACGCGACCACGGCAGCGTGCTCGATCGAGCGTTCGCAATACGTTGACTCCATCGCCTCGGCGATCTGGCGGTGGAGCCGCGCCTGTCGCGGCGGGCTCAGCTCCGCGTAGAGCGTGTGCCGGAAAAGCGCGTGCGTGAAGTCGAGCGTGCCGGGCGCGCTTCCGGGTCGCAGCACCTGCGCCGCGAGTGCTTGATCGACTGCCTCGAGCGTTGTCTGCTCTTTGATCTCCGCCACACGCGCCGCAATCTCGAAGCGGAACACACCGTCGAAGGCCGATGCGGCAGTGAGTAATCGGTTCGCGCTCTCGCTGAGCCGCGAGAGGCGTTGCATGACCACCTGGCGCACGCCCTCGGGGATGCCCAGAGCTTCCACGCTCAACGCGTCGCTCATCCAGACGCCGTCTTGGCGGTAGAGCGCGCCCGTGTCGATGAGGTGGAGCAGGGTCTCGCGGATGAAGAAGGGGTTGCCCTCGGTCTCGGCGCTGATCGCCTCCACCAGCGCTTCCGGGGCTTCCTGCTCCGCGATCGTCGTCAGCAGCTCGCCCACCTCGTGGCGTTCGAGGCCCTTGAGCAGCAGCCGCTCGTAGTCGGTCTCGTGGCGGAGTCGGCCGAGCGCGCCCGACAGCGAGTGCTCGCTGTCCAGCTCGACGTCGCGGTATGCGCCTGCGATCAAGATGCTGTTCTGTTTGGCGAAGCGCGCGACGTGGCGCAACATCGCGATCGTCCCCTTGTCCGCCCAGTGCAGATCGTCGAGCACGAGCAGGACCGGCGCGCGTTGCGAAACGGCGATCAGGAACTGCGAGACGGCGTCTAGCAGACGAAAACGCTCCTCGTCCGGCTGAAGTGCCACCGGGTCTTCGATGTCGGGTATGGCTTCTCGAAGTGCTGGCACGAGCCTCGAGATTGGAGCTGCGCCGAAGCCAAGGTCTGCGCGTAGGGCGTCCGCGGGGGCGGCGCGGACGTACTCAGTGATCGCTTCGGCGAACGGTCCGTAAGGCGGCGACCACTCGCCGTCGTAACAACGGCCCCAGAGAACCGTCGCGCCTTGCCCGCGCGCGTACACGGCGAACTCCTCGGCGGTCCTGGTCTTCCCGATTCCCGGTTCGCCGACGAGCATCACGAGCCCGCCGCGGCCTGCGCGAGCCTCCTCGAGCCGCGCGCGCAGACGCCCGCTCTCGTCCTCGCGCCCGACAAAGGGCGTTCGCGAGAGGAACGCGCCCGTTTCCGGCACTCGCCTCTCAGCTCCCATAGTGGGCCGATTCTACCGCACCCCTTGGTAACGCTGCTGGGCAGTCGAGATCGCCCTTCCCGCACAACGCGAATATGGTGTGCGGCAGGTCTCCGTGGAACACGAGCTTCGCCCCTACCTCCTGGCGTAGGTCACGATCAAATGATGTGGAGGCCTCCAGACGAGCGCAAAGAACCCTCCCAGCAAGAAGATGCGCCACGCCCCCGGACGCTGGGGCTGATGCGTCACCGTGGTCGGGACGAAGCCAACCCGGGCGAACGCTTGGGCATCCGCCTCAAATCCGCGACCCCCGTCACCGTAGGCGCGTACCGCGATCCCAGTTTCTTGCCAGTCGGGCTTACTCTCGGACGCAGGACTCATGTCACTCCCCTTGGACTCGAGTACGGATTCTTGCCCGACTGACATCTCCCTAATTGCTGGCTACGCTTCACGACGGGCTCCCCCTGAGATCGCGCTCCGTTCCTGAAAATCGCCGGGCGGTTTGTTCTCCTGCTTGGGTTCGCTTGGCTTCGTTCGACGATACGCCAACATGGTGCGACCCGCAACAGATAGGAGCACACCATGCAGACGATCACCACGTTCGACAACACCGCCGAGGGCTGGGAGCGGAGCCTCTACGCCTTCCTCGCCGAGAAGGAGCGGCGCTCCGGAAGCCGGCGCACCGTGGAGGGCTACAGCCGCATGCTGCAGCACTTCTTCGCCGGCGTCGGCAAGCCACCGGACCGCGTCACGAGTCCGGAGGTCTTCGCCTGGGGGTACGGCGTCGGTCTCTCGGGCAAACAGCCGTCGTCCGTCACGATCGGCGCCCGGCTCGCCTGCCTCAGCAGCTTCTACCGCTTCCTGATCCGCATGGATATCGTCGCGTCCAACCCCTGCGACGCACTCGAACGCCCGCGTGTCCAGGTCGCGCCGCCGCGGGGCCTGACTGCCGACGACATCCGCAAGCTGCTCGCGGTGATCCCCGAGACGCCCGTCGGCCTGCGGGACCGCGCGATCATCTTGACGCTGACGCTCACCGGCCGGAGACGCGCCGAGGTGCTGAACATGGTCGTTGGCGACCTGACGCAGGAAGACGGAGTGACCTGGTACCGGTATCGCGGCAAGGGGAACAAGCAGGGCAAGCGGGAGCTGCCGGAGCCCGCGTACGTCGCCCTCACGGCGGCGCTGGCCGCCTTCGGGCGGGACATCGCGGCCATGGAGCCAACAGCGTCGTTGTGGCCGTCCAGCGCAGGCGACCGGGGCGTCACGTCGGGGACCTTCTACGGCAACCTCCGCCGCTACCTGAAGGCGGCGAACCTGCCGCTCGCCGGCGTCCACATCTTCAGGCACTCGGCCGCCAAGCTCCGGCGGGATGCCGGCGAGTCGATCGAGCACGTGTCTCGCTTCCTCGACCATTCGTCCCTACAGGTGACGTCGATCTACCTCCGGCGGCTGGAGGGCGAGGCGGACGGGAGCTGGGGGAAGGTGGCCGCGGCGATCGGCTTACTCTGAACCGTGGCGTCGACGTGGCGGCGCGTTCGTTCCTACCCCTGCCGCGTCACGCTCCCGTGTTCTACGATTCTCCCAAACCTCAACTTGCATCAGGAGGCCCGCGCGTGGAACCGCAGACACTCACTTTCACGGTGGAGCGCGAGACGAAGAACACCGTCCGTTACCAGGAACAGACCGCGGGCAAACCCCCCGCGATCGGCACGTTGTACGTCCAGAAATGGCTGCTCGGCGACAGCCCACCAACGATACTCTCCGTGACGATTCAGGAAGGCACGCGCTGATATGGCCTTCACCTCAACGCAACTGGAGGAACTCGTCAAGTGGTGCGCCGCGTCCGAAGAGCTGCGCGTCGCCCGTGACGAGGCACGGCAGACGTTCTTCGGTGATGACGAATCGTCGCCCGCGCAATACTGGCCGGGGACAGGGGACGCTGCGTCCCGCTCACGCCGGTTCCTGGGCTGGTTCATGCTGGATGTGCGGCTCCCCGACGGCCTGCAGCCAGCAGAGGTCGCGGCACGCCACATCTGGGAAAGTGAGGCTCTCGCGCAGGCCAGAACTGCGATTCGAGGGACCCGCTTCGTGACGGCGGTCATCGCGGCGATCCTGCTTGGGCGCGGTGCACTGCTGGAGGTTGAGGCGGAGCACTTCGAGGTCCGCAGCCGTGCCTGGGCGCAGATGATGCGGCGAGACCGGACCGTCATGGCCCACCTGCTGCCGATTCGCGAAGACGTGTGGCTGCCCGGCCCGGGCTGGCTCGAATTGCCCATCGCGCTCGGCCCCGGTATGAAGCGCGAACTGAAGACCCTTTTGCGGCCGACACCTGTCGAGGTTGAGCGGTTGCTTCAGGGGCGCACGACGCACCCAGAACGGCGTACGCGGGCCGCCCAGCCTGAAGACGCCACGCTCGCCGAGGCAGTCGCCCGGATGACCAACGCGGCCGAGGCACAGGGACGCGGCGGGCTGGTGCTGTCCGCGCAAGGATGGGAGCGTCTCGTACTCCGGTACCTCTATGACGCCGACACGGCCGCGTTCTTCCAGGATGTGATCGAGCGCGTGGGCCCCGTGGAGCAAGTGGAGGAGCTGAACGGTTGGCTCGCCCTCGCGCTTAACATCTGGAACACCACGCCGCAGCCGGACCGTGACGGGCAGACTGCGTACCAGTTGTCCGGAAAGGGCTTGCACGGGCAGATTGACGAGGAAACGATCGAACTCGATGGCTGGCGCGGGACGGCGGAGCAGGTGGATACCCGCGACACGAGTTGACATGCCAGACGCCGCCTCGCTAGCCGAGGCACGTTTCGTATTCCTAACGATGGCGCCCAGAAGCGGCGGACACGCTGTTCCCCCGTACTCGCCTGACAGCAACCGTGACAGCAACCCGGGCGAATGAGCGCGTACGAGTCCGGACGGATGCGGAAAATGAGTACCGTATTTCGATCGTGAGCGGATGGCTCCGGACGGCTCCGTACGAAACGGTCCGACCTGTATACCGGCGTCGCACGCGGTCGTGACGTACGGGGGAGCGCTGTCCGCCTCCTTGAGGATATGGACACCGACTGGCCCTTGTTTTGCAAGGTGTTCGCCCTGACCGCCGTTCTCTTGGAAAGCCGGATGCAACGAGCTCCGACCGGACTCGGCGGACACGCCCGCCGACGCGCTCGAATTCGTGTATGATGCGGGCGAGAACGGCGAATGAAAGGAGGTGCTTCGTGAGTTGGAAAGCAAGGCTCACCATCGATCCGAGTCGCGAACGCACCCTGGCCCGCCGTTAGCTGACCTTCTCTTCTGACGAGCGTCGCATCCCGGTTGCGTTTGGAGCACCGGGATTCTTGTTCTCCCGACTCTATCCGTCGCCTCCGGTCGATCATCGGCACGTCGCCGCGGCTCAACGCGGCATTCAAGGAGGACGGTTATGGACTTGACGCTTGGAGTCGCCCTTACCTGCGCGCCGGAGGGCTGCCGCGTGCGGCTGCTCGACGGCGGGCCGACGGTCGAAGCCGTGTACGCCGCGCCGGTGCGCGACACCATCAAGATCCGGACGCGGCAGCTCGTGGCGATCGACCGCAGCGCATCGCCGCCGGAGATCGTGTACCGGTGGTTCATCGGCGAGGTGGTGCGGGTGGACGGTGGGCGTATCGGCGTCCTGCGGCGCGAAGCGTCGGGCGCGGTGCTGACGGCACCGTCGGACGCCGGCGTCGTCGAGCTGGCTCCTGTAAGCGGGCTCGAGCGGGACCTGCAAGTCGGGGACGAAGTGTTCTTTACCAGCGAGCCGTCGTTGTTGCACGACATCGCGGCGGACGGCTTGCCGGCGCATCCGGAGCGGCTGCGGCGGGAGGTCTTCCCGCGCATCGAGGCGTATTACGCGGGGCGCGCGGGGTAACGGCGCAATCAGCAAGCGGGGCGTCGAAGGGCGCCCCGCCCGCTGTCCGCCTTTCGACGGAGTCGTAGACATCAGTAGCGAGACTCCATGCGCCGGGCGCCAGGTCGGGACCTTCATCGGCCCCGTGACGCCGTCCCGAGCGCCGCGGGTGTACGCTACGCGCATAGTTTCCGGGAAAACAGGCGCGCCGGCACACAGGTCTGGGCGCGCCGGATCCAGGACACGTGATGGCCGAGCCTCAGATCCAGTACTGCACGACGAGCGACGATGTCAGCATCGCCTATTACGTCATGGGCGACGGCGTCCCGATCGTCACCACGAGCGGCATCTGGGCCAGTCACCTGCAGTTGCAGCGAACCATCCCCCGATTTCGCGCCGCCTTGGAGGCGTTGGAACGACGCCACCGGGTCGTGCGTTACGACGGGCGGGGCTCGGGGCTCTCGCAGCGCACGTCGCCCGACTTCTCGCTCGCGCCGCGTCTCCTCGACATCGAGGCGGTCGTCGATCGGCTGCGACTGGATCGATTCACCCTCATCGGCGCGCGGAGTAGTGGTCTCGCGGCGGTGGCGTACGCCGTCCGGCATCCGGAGCGACTCACTCATCTGATCCTGCGCGACGCCTGGGCCTGCGGGCGAGATTTCTACGAAACCAGCCCGGAGGGGCGGGCTGTCCAATCGATGCGCGGACTCACCGAGGACCAGTGGGAGTCGTATGTGCTGACGGCCGCAAGCTTGGTCCTTGGATTCTCGGACGCTGACAAGGCCAAGGAACATGCCGCGCTGATGCGGGCCTCGATGGAACCGGACGCGATGCTCGCGTGGCGCGACGCGACGGTTGACATCGACGTGACGGACTTGCTGCCGCAAGTGCGCGTGCCGACACTCGTTGTCTGCAGGCCATCGCAACGGGCCCTTCAGCCGCAATCATCCCAGGTGCTGGCGTCTCGCATTCCGGACGCCCGACTAGTGGTCCTGGAACCGTGGGCGGGCACCGGTGTGGATGAGGCATGGCTGCGCGCGGTCGAGGAGTTCCTCGGTGACGCCACGCCCGCGGACGAGGCCTACGGGGCGCCGAGCACGGTAACGCCGCGTGCGGCGAGCACCGGCATGACGGCGATCCTCTTCACAGACATCGTCGCGTCGACGGCGCTCACCGAGCGCATGGGCGACGCGCGGTTCCGCGACGCCTCACGCGCTCTCGATGCTCAACTCCGCACGGCCATCCGCGACGCAGGCGGCACGCCGATTGACGGCAAAGTGCTCGGCGACGGCGTCATGGCGACCTTCCTGTCCGCGTCGCAGGCGATCGCCGCCGCTCTCCGTTGCAGCGAAGTGAGCGCCCGCAGTGAACTGCAGTTGCATCTCGGCATCCACGCGGGCGATGTGATCCGCGAGCCGGACAACGTCTACGGCGGTGCCGTGAACATCGCCTCGCGGATCTGCGGGTTGTCGGCACCCGGCGAGATCCTCGTGTCGGACGTCGTGCGCGGCATGGCGCGGACATCGGCTGGCGTCACTTTCGCCGATCGAGGCGATCAGGAGATGAAGGGCGTCGGCGACCCGGTGCGGGTGTTCGCCGTGTTGGCGATCGAAGAGTCGCCGCAGGAGACGTCCTGATGGCTGAACCGCAGATCCAGTACTGCACCACCGCTGACGGCGTCAGCATCGCCTATGCCGTGAGCGGCAGCGGACCACCGCTGCTGTTTCTTCGGGCAGGCTTCCGGAGCCACCTCGCCGTCGAGTGGCAGCATGCCCGCATCCGGCGAAGATACGAATGGCTCGCCATGCGTCACACCCTCGTGCGCTTCGACCCGCGCGGCTCCGGGCTCTCACAGCGCAACGGCTTCGAACTTAACGCCATGCTCGATATCGAAGCCGTCACGGCGGAGTTGGGATTGCATCAGTTCTCAATCTTTGCCCTCGCTGCTGCCGCGGTCAATGCCATCACGTATGCCGCCGCCCACCCTGAGCAGGTCACACGCATGCTGCTGTGGAATGGAAACCTAATAGCCGCCGCACCCTCCCTGGCGGGTCTGAACCAGCTCCAGGACTGGACCACCCTCAGCGAGACGCTGGCGTCAGCTGTCGGCGGATGGGAAGACCCGGCGGAGGAGCGGGCAGACGCCGCGCTCATCCGCGCGTCCATCACCAAGGAGATGTACCTTCGGCGCTTTGCAGCGCGGGAGGGTGCCGACGTGGCGCCGCTGCTGCGCAGGATCATCGCGCCGACACTCGTCGTGCATATCCGTGAGTCTCTGGTGCCGCTTGCTGCTGTCCGGACTATCGTCGCGGGCATCCCGAACGCACGACTGCAATCGGTCGAGGGCAAGTCCGATTTCATACCCTTCGATGCGCCCAACGTCGCCCCGTGGCTCGAAGCCTTTCTGGCGGGCGAGGAGGCGATGCCCTCGGTCGAGGCACCCGCCGCGCCGCCTGCGAGCGCGCCCTCCGCGCCGTCGGACATATCCGTCGTTCTCTTCACGGACATCGTGGACTCGACGGCGCTGACGGAGCGGCTGGGCGACACGGTGTTCCGCACGGCATCGCGGGCGCTCGACGAAGGGATGCGCGCAGCGATGCGGGAGGCAGGCGGCGAACCGGTGGAGGGCAAAGTGCTGGGCGATGGCGTCATGGGCGTGTTCAAGACTGCGTCGCAGGCGATCGTCGCCGCCCGCCGCTGCATCGAGCTGAGCGCCGAGAGCGAGCTGCAGCTGCACGTCGGCCTCCACGCGGGCGATGTGCTCCACGAGGCGGGCAACGTCTACGGCGGCGCGGTCAACATCGCCTCCCGCGTCTGCGGGCTCTCCGCCCCCGGCGAAGTGCTGGTGTCCGCGACGGTGCGCGAGCTGGCGCGGACGTCGGCGGGCGTCACCTTCGCCGACCGCGGCAAGCACGCGCTCAAGGGCATCGACGACGCGGTGCGCCTCTACGAAGTGCGGTGGCGGAAGGACGGCGCCTGATGGCCGAGCCGGAGATCCGCTACACGACCACCGCCGACGGCGTCAGCATCGCTTACTACACGATGGGCGAGGGACTCCCGCTCGTGGTTACGTCCCCGGTGCTGTGGAGCCACCTGCGGGGACAGCTCTTCCGGGAGTATCAGCGCAGCCGCAGTGGACAAGGGCTTGGCCGTGGCCTGCAGGTGGTCCGCTACGACGCGCGCGGCACGGGGTTGTCCGACCGTCACACGCTCGATTTCAGCATGGCCGCGCGGCTGCTCGACCTCGAAGCCGTAGTTGAGCGATTGCAGCTCACGCGCTTCGCGATCTTCGGTTTGGCGAATGGCGTGCCCGCCGCCATCGCGTATGCGGCTGGCCATCCGGAACGCGTGTCACACCTCATCCTGATACGTGGGTACGCCAGGGGGCGCGACTGGCGCGAGGCGTCGCGAGACTTGGACTCAATGCGGGAGAGAGCTGACGAGCGCTGGGAGCGCTACACGCTCACCCTGGCCAACTCGAACCTCGGCTTCAGCGACAGCGAGTCGGCGCGGAAGCTCGCCTCGGTCTATCGCGAGTCGATGACGCTGGAATCCATGCGCGCCTTCGTCGAGGCACAGGATGCCATCGACGTGACACCGCACCTTCCCCGGGTCGCCGTGCCAGCGCTCGTGATGTCCCGTGCCGGCTCCGGCGACCCGATACGGCTGGAATGGTCGCGGGAGCTGGCGTCGAAGATTCCCGACGCGCGCTTCGTGACCGTTGCAGTGCCGGACGGCACGGGGTGGACGGACGAGGAGACGCGCATCGTCGAAGACTTCCTCGGCGTGAACCAGGACGCGCCCGCTGTTCCGATACCGGACGCGCCGCCTCTGCGTGGGCGCACGCCGAGCGCCTTCCGCGTTATCCTCTTCACCGACATCGTCGGACACACGGAGATGATGCAGCGCCTCGGCGACGCAAAGGGCCGCGATGTCCTACGGGATCACGAGCGCATCACGCGCGAAGCGCTGCAGCAGCACGGCGGCGACGAAGTGAAGACGGACGGCGACAGCTTCATGGCAACGTTCACGTCGCCTTCGGCCGCAGTGGAATGCGCCATCGCGTTGCAACGCGCCTTCGCGCAGCATGCCGAATCCGGCGGCGAGCCGATCGTTGTGCGGATGGGGCTCAACGTCGGCGAGCCGATCGAGGAAGAGGGCGACTTCTTCGGATCAGCGGTCATTCTCGCTTCCCGCATCAGGGACCTGGCCGGCGGCGGTGAGATCCTCGTGCCGGAGGCCGTCCGCCACATGCTCTCCGGCAAGAGCTTCGTCTTCGCCGACCGCGGCGAGTTCGCGATGAAGGGGTTTGCGGACGTCGTGCGCGTCTACGAAGTGAGGTGGCGGGAATGAGCATGGAACCGCAGATCCGCTACTGCACGACGAGCGACGGCGTCAGCATCGCCTGGGCCGAGATGGGCCAGGGGCCGCCGCTGCTGTTTTGCGGCCCAACGCCGTTCACGCATGTGCAAGAGCGGGCTGCGATTAGTGAGGTGTTGTTCGGCCAGCTGGCGCGCTCCACTCGCCTGATCTGGTTCGATGCGCGCGGCACCGGCATGTCCGAACGCGACGTTACGGACGTGTCTGCCGCGACGCTGCTGATGGATGCTGAAGCCGTCATCGACGCCGCGCAGATCGACCGCTTTGCCGTGTTCTGTTATGGGAACTTATTGTCGTTATTGACGGCCCTCCAGCTTGCAACCGAACATCCCGATCGAGTCACACACCTTGTTCTTTCGTTGCCCTATCAAAGCATGCGTGACGTGACTGACACGCCGTACGCCAAGGCGGGCATGGCGCTGGCTGAGGCCGACTGGCCTTCTTACGTAGCGGCGAGGTATCTCATCCTGCTGGGAATCGACATTGCGGCCAGACCGTTCGTCAGCCAGATGGCAACGGCTGCCGCTGCATGGGCAGATCCCGCCGTGGGCCTTCTGCACAGGAGATTGGAGGAAGCCACAGATGTGGGTGACCTCCTGCCGCGCGTACGCCAGCCGACGCTCGTTCTGAGGGAGGAAAGCCAGAGCTTCCCTCCCGTCCGTGCCAGCCAGCGTGTTGCGGCGAAGATCCCGGGGGCGCAATTTCGGCAGTACTCTTACGCGCGCGGCGAGCGTGTAGCCGACCTGGTACTGTCGTTCCTCGGGCTCTCCACGCCGACCACGAGCGTGGCCGCCGGGCCGTCGGGCATGGCCGTCGTTCTCTTCGCCGACATCGTTGACTCAACCGCGCTGACGGAGAGACTGGGCGACGCAGCCTTCCGCGCCAAGGCGCGCGATCTCGATGTGGCACTTCGCAGCATCATCTCCGACGCGGGCGGCACGACCATCGACGCGAAGACGCTCGGTGATGGCGTGCTGGCGACGTTTCCCGCTGCATCGCAAGCGATCACGGCGGCTGTGGCGTTCGAGAGGGCAGCTAGCGCCGCACAACTACAGCTGCACGTCGGCATCCACGCCGGTGACGTGATCCACGAGCAGAACAATGTGTTCGGTGGTGCCGTGAACATCGCCGCACGCATCAGCGCGCTCGCCGCCCCGGGCCAGGTGCTGGTGTCGCGCACGGTGCGCGATCTGGCGCGCACGTCAGCGGACGTCACCTTCGTCGATCACGGCAAGCACGCGCTCAAGGGCATCGACGATGCCGTGCGTGTGTACGAAGTGCGGTGGCGGGAATGAGCATGGAACCGCAGATCCGCTACTGCACGACCTCGGACGGCGTGAGCATCGCCTGGGCCGAGACGCCCGATGCGATCCGATGCGTGGTTTCGACAGACGACGCGCCCGATGCTGCCGCGGGAGTATAATTGCTCCACGGTTTCTGGTGGTGCGAGCCACTCCGGCAGCCCAAGGCCCGGGCTGCCCTCAAACTCCCACGAACCCACGACCCGCCACGGGGCGATTAGGCAGGGGAAGCGAGGGTTTCGATGCCTCCAATGTCCAGCCTCCGAACGTTCATCGCAGCACTGAAGACCGGGGAAACGCGCACGACCAGGGCACTCGAAGGGGTCGCCCGGCGCCGGCGCGGAGCCCTGGCCGAAGAATTGCTCCTCGCCCTGAAGCACCAAGGCGCTCTGAACGCGCCGCTGCAGGCGCCGTTTCGACAGGCGATCAAGAAGACGCCCTTGCCAGAACGGTACATCGACCACTGCATCGACGACTGGCCCGATGCCCAGAAGGAGCAAGCACGCCGCGCGCTCGTCAAGGCCATCGCCGACGGCCGGCGTGTGCGGTTCCGCTGGGGACTGACCGCGGCACGCGGATACGAGACGGATATCACTCGCACGAGAAACCGGGTGACGATCACGGCGCTCAGCCCGAGGTCAACGTTGCGAATCAGTGGTGACGAGATCCATGTCGCACCCGGCAAGGCAACGAAGAAGCACGGTACCGGATGACCGCGCGCGCGGTCAGTCCGGGATCTCGCGCACCAACCGGTCGCGGCGACGTGGCATCGCGTCCATCTCCGTCGCCGGCGAGGTACGGCTGCGGTGGAATTTGAGGTTCGCTTTTGCACGACTGAGGACGGCGTACGCATCGCGTATTGCGTCGAAGGTGAAGGTCCGGATATTGTCTCCTGTCCGGACGTCGTCGGCTCGTTCGCGCTTGACCATCTGATCGATGACCAGATGGGATTCTGGCGGGCGCTCTGGCACGGCCGGCGCCTCATACGCTACGACATGCGCGGAACGGGGCTGTCGCAGCGCGATGTCGATGACGTTTCACACGACGCCCTCGTCCGGGATCTCGACGCCGTGGTACGAGCATCGGGTGCGCACCAGTTCACGCTGTGGGGCGGCACGCTCGCCGGGCCGCGGGCGATCGCCTACACGGCAACGCATGCCGAAGCCGTGCGCCGGCTGGTGCTTCATCGCACCTTCGCCCGTGCAAGCGACGTGATTTCCGAGGATCAAGTGCGCAGTTTCGCCGAGTTGGCGCGTGTCAACTGGAAGATGGCGGCTCAGGTGTTCGCTGATCTGCCGGTTCGGCAGGAGTTGCCCGAGACGGGCGTACGCCAGGCGCAGTTGTACGTTCAGTCGACGTCCGGCGAGTTCGTCGCCCGCCTGCTGACGAGCGGGTTCGAGAGTATCGACGTCACGGATCTGCTGCCAGATCTGCGCCCGCCTGTGCTCGTGCTGCACTGGACCGACGATCCGATGTTCTCCTTCCGTAGTGCGCAGAATCTGGCGTCGAAGATCCCACAGGCGCGACTGAGGCCATTGCCACAGGGCATCTTGAGTTATCTGGCCGCCGGGCGGATCAACGACGTGATGGACATCATCAACGAGTTCATCGACGACGGCGCTGCATCTGCGTCCGTGGGTACTCCGCAGGGCATCCGTCCGACGGTGCAGACGGTGCTCTTCACCGATATGGTCGGCCACACGGAGATGATGCAGCGTCTCGGCGACGCCAAGGGCCGCGAGGTGCTGCGGGACCACGAGCGCATCACGCGGGAAGCGCTGCAGCAGCACGGCGGCGACGAAGTGAAGACGGACGGCGACAGCTTCATGGCAACGTTCATTTCGCCTTCGGCCGCGGTGGAGTGCGCCATCGCGCTGCAACGGGCGTTCGCTCAGCACGGCGAAGGCGGCGGCGAGCCGATCGTTGTGCGGATGGGGCTCAACGTCGGTGAGCCGATCGAGGAAGAGGGCGACTTCTTCGGATCAGCGGTCATTCTCGCTTCCCGCATCAGGGACCTGGCCGGCGGCGGTGAGATCCTCGTGCCGGAGGCCGTGCGGCACATGCTCTCCGGCAAGAGCTTCGTGTTCTCGGAGCGCGGTGAGTTCGCGATGAAGGGCTTCGATGACGCGGTGCGGCTGTACGAAGTGCGGTGGCGAGCATGAGCATGGAACCGCAGATCCGCTACTGCACGGCCTCGGACGGCGTCAGCATCGCGTGGCCCAGCCTCGACGGCGCATCACTTGCTCTCGCTGGAGCGCGGAGATCCAGCGTCGCTGGAACGCGCGCTGCGTCGCAAGGTGGAGGCGCAGGGCGTCAGCTCCACGGATGTGCTGACGTCGATCAGCGCCGTCGCGACGGCGGTGCAGCGCGATGGCACCGACCTGCGGCCGCACGCGGCACCGGACGGCAGCGTCACGATCATGTTCAGCGACATCGAGGACTCGACGCCGATCAACGAGCGGCTCGGCGACCAGCGATGGATGGAGCTGCTGCGCGCGCACAACGCGATTATCCGCGAGCATATCGCGGCGCACGACGGCGACGTGGTGAAGACGGCGGGCGACGGCTTCATGATGTCCTTTCGGCAGCCACTGAAGGCGCTTCGAGCCGCCATCGCCATCCAGCGCGCCTTCTCCGCACACAACGCGCAGCACGCCGAGCATCCGTTGGTCATCCGCATCGGCATGCACACGGGTACGCCCGTCGCGGAGGGTGGTGACTACTACGGCAAGGACGTCACGCTCGCGTATCGCATCGCCGACAGCGCGCACGGCGGTGAGATCGTCGTCTCGTCGCGTGTCCGCGAGCTCGTTGGCGATGCGGACGGCATGACGTTCGGCAAGCCGCGCCAGCTCAAGCTCAAGGGGCTCCGCGGGAGGCAGGCGGTATACACCGTCACCGCGACCTGACTAGCGGCGAGAGAGTCACGATCCCAGGAGGCGCTGGAGCACAAGCAAGAGGAGGAGCATCATGTCCCGTTCGATCGTTTGCATCTCACGCGCCATCGGCGCCGGCGGCGAGGAGGTCGCGCGGCTCGTCGCCGAAGAGCTCGGCTTCCGCTACGTCGACGAAGAGATCGTGCGGCGCGCCGCCGAGAAGGCCGGCGTGTCGCCCGGGCAGGTGGCGCAGGCCGAGCATTCGCAGCCGCTCGTCAGCCGGATTATGGAGGCGCTCGCCACGGTACCGGCGATGGGCTCCCCGATGTCCGAGGCAGGCTACGTCGCTCCGCTGATCTCCCCGCCAAGCGTGACGTACTCGCACCT
>Ga0315281_10005051_pt1 | contig 18950 bp, 16 predicted proteins | sample YL17G07_0_MG_FD_204540 | JGI IMG/M metagenome (GOLD analysis project Ga0315281, IMG submission 204540) | Sediment microbial communities from Yellowstone Lake, YNP, Wyoming, USA - YL17G07_0 | ecosystem: Environmental > Aquatic > Freshwater > Lake > Sediment | place: USA: Wyoming | collected... | reverse complement strand
TATCTCTATCCCAAATTAAATAGGGCTCGTGATAAATTTTGAACTGGTAATGGTAATAAAAATCAATGTCTGGATCAAGATCTTCTCGTAACGTGATTTCCATTCACTCTTCCGCTCCAGCATTGAGTTGATGGAGGATTCTCTCATTTTTCTAAGATAAAAGAAAGATCTTTGGCAAGAAAAAAAGAAAGGCTCTCTTAATGCCCGTTGCCCTATGCCCCATGCGTGCTTCTGGTAGTCACCCCTTGCGCCTGACGCCTTACGCCTAACGATATTTTCGCCATGCGCTTTAATCTATGTTCTATGCTTTATGCAGCTTAACAGCTTTGAGGTTTATGTCCTACACCATGCGCCATGTTTACCCGCCGAAGCCTTGGTGTAGGCAGGCCCCTTGCGTGCTGCTGTTATTAGCTTTTAATTCCGCAATCCGCAATCCGAAATCCGCATTTGAATGGGCCAACTTTTTTATAGATGCCCCCTCAAATGAATTTTATAACATATGAAGATGTGACCCCTGCCTGCCCAACCTCATAATTTCCTAATCAATTACCCACGCTTGCATAATACGGCGAAGGCACTGTCGGATATGCCCGATAGACATGATAAAAAACATCTTCAGTCTTTTTATCTACATCGTTTTGAGTGTAATACTCTACAGGCAAGCCAGTTGCTTCATTCCAGAGAAAATCTCTAATTAAAACTCTTACTTCATCTCTTGTTGGCTCCTTGTCTTGCCATTTATACAGATCCTTCAATTTTTCTTTCAGTGTTTTTAGGAGTTCTTTAGCTACCTTCTTTATCTTTTGGATTTCTTGGGGTTTCAAATCTGGTTTTGCCAAAAGGTCATAAATAGCCAGAGTCTCCTCATCCAGCCCCTCTCGCACTGCTCGGCTTTCTTCTTCATCCAACCCCTCCACAAATTTCAATAATGCCTCAAAGGTGGCTTCAATATTTTGGCGGTCTTTTTCTTTATTATACTCATCAATTATCTTTTCATAATGTTCTTGAAAATCTGTCCGGAGCGGATTTCTTTGGATGAGCCGTTCCAGTTTTTTCTCAATCACGCTTTTAAGGTTTTGCACGGTGGTATTTTTAGTCTTAGCGTGTTCAAATTCTGCCCGCAATCGGTTAAAGTCAATTTTGCTAATATCATACGGCTTGTTAGGTTCTTTGCCTTTGCCTGGCGTAACGGTGATCGACTCATCAATAACTTCATGCAGCTGTTTAATGATATCGCTGATATCTGCTTGATCACGGTCTTTTTGCAGACTTTTATAGATGATATTTATTGCTCCGTATTGATTGCGACAGGCATTCACGCCTGGAATTGTTAGACACGCTTTAAATTTAATAAATACTTCGCGGCACATGACCTCAAACTTCTTTCTGGTTTCATCATTTTCGTTCACCGCTTCTTTGGTCGCGACAATCGCTTTATTTCTCTCAAATCCGGTTGCGTTGATGATTGCATCAAGCGACGCTTTTCGCTCATTAAGAAAATCACTTACCAGGCCAATCGCTTGTTTTAAGTCTTCAAGTAATTCTTCTTTGGTTCTTGTTGGATCCAATTCATCCGGCCCTAGTCCGCCAGGCCTGCCGGTATCGCCTGTACCGGTAAAGGTCGCGAGTGCTTTTCGCAGGTTTTTGAGAATACCGCAGTAATCAATAATGAGGCCATTATTTTTATCACCGTTGACTCGGTTGGCGCGGGCAATCGCCTGCATCAGCGTATGGGCTTTGAGCGGTTTGTCCAAATAGAGGTTCGCCAGACTCGGTACATCAAACCCGGTCAGCCACATCGCGCAGACTATCGCAATTCTAAATGGGTGTTGTTCTTTTTTAAAAGCAGGATCTACATCAATTCGCGTTCCATCGGAGAGTTCAAAGCCATTTTTAATAAGCCGCCGATGAGGTGTAATATCAAACCTCCATTTTCTAAACTTCTCGACCTCGCCTTGCTCTTCACTCACAATCACCGCCATCTTTGTCTCTTTCATCCAGATGAGCTGAGTGGAAAGATGATCCTTTGCTTCTCCCGCCGCCATTTTCCAGGATTCTTCTATTTCCTCTGCTTTTTGATCCCAGTATTGCCCGATCAATTCATACATCCGCACACAGGTGAGTTTATCAATGCACACAAACATCGCTTTGCCGGTTTCCCAAGAAGTGGTGTAATGCTCGACAAAATCCTTGGCAATTTGATTCAACCGCTTTTCCGCGGTGATGATGTGGTAATCTCGCTTTAGTTCTCTTTCCAATCGCTGGCTTACATCAATATCATCAATTTCAATTTCTTCCAGCTTTTCGGCAATGCGCTCATTGATATCATGGGTGGCTACACCCAAGGTATCGCCCCGCGAATCGTAATAGAGCGGCACAGTCACTTTATCTTCCACCGCCCGCTGAAAATCAAAAGTGGAAACATAAACGCCAAAGACCTGCATGGTGATCTGATCGTCTCTAAATAACGGGGTGCCCGTAAACCCGATAAAGTTGGCGTTTGGCAAGGCATTACGCATATTCAGGGCAAGAGTTCCGTATTGAGTACGATGCGCTTCGTCGGTGATCACAATAATGTCATCTCGCTTGGTATAGCCTTCATTGGGATCTACTTCCTGATTAAATTTTTGAATCGTGGTAAAAACATATGCTTTTTGTTGGCTCATAAGTTTTGCCAAATGTCTGCCGCTACTGGGCCGGCAGGGTGTTTTGTCATTATCGGCCACACTGCAGCCGGCAAAGGTTTTGTATATTTGGGTATCCAAATTATCGCGATCGGTGCAGATCAAAAAAGTATAATTACCGCCAATTTTCCGGTGTACTTTGGTGGTAAAAAAAACTATGGAATAACTTTTGCCCGCTCCTTGCGTATGCCAGAAAACGCCGAGTTTCCCCTTTACTCTATTGGGATCATTCAGGGCTTTAATGACCTGATTAACACCAAGATATTGTTGGTTTTCCGCCAGTACTTTTCTCTGTTCGCCAGTGGAATCATCATAGATAATGAAATTTTCAAAAATATCCATGAAATTTTTCTTGTCGCAAACACCTTTCAAAAGTGTTTCCATATCCACCACACCATGATCGGATTCCGACAAGCGCTTCCACTCATGAAAATGCTCATAACCGGCAGTGATAGTGCCGATTTTGGCTTTTTCGCCATTGGCGAGCATGACGATTGCGTTGTGATGGAAGAAGTGTGGGATAGTGTCTTTGTAATCAGCAAAGTTTCTTTCGTAGGCGTTCCTGAGATCTTTATGGATATTTTTACACTCTACAAACAAAAGCGGAATGCCGTTTACAAACCCGACAATATCAATCCGGCGGCGGTAAAGATCGCCCTGCACCCAAAACTCGCGCACTGTCAAAAAGTAATTGTTGGTCGCTTCATTAAAATCAAATATCTTGAGCCGCTCTTTTTTGATCTCGCCATGTTCTTCCTGAAAAGAAACCAGCACGCCGTCTTTGAACAGTTTGTATTTATCAGAGTTGGAAGAGAGCATTGACTGGCTCTGAGAATAATCCACCACTTGGCGCACGGCTTCATCATAGGCAGTTTCAGGGAGTCCTTCATTAAATATTTTGAGGGCTTGCTTGAGATAACGTGTGAGCACCACCTCACGGTCGGACTTTCTCCCCAAAAGACCATCCTGCCCAAAGGTTTCTTGGTTATAGGCGTACGCCGAATCCCAGCCGAGTTTGTCTTTTAGATAATCGGCCGTTGTTTGTTGGACTAATGTGTCTTCGTTGAGATAGGTCATATTTTTTTCTTTTTTGAGTTCAATAATTTTTTGACTTCACGATCAAAGTCGGAAACATAGTTTTTGTCCTGTATTGAGCGATATTTTTCATATTCTGCCAATGCCTTCTTTTCCGCCTGCTTCGCGCTCACCTTGCCAGCCGAATGCAATAAATTTTTTTCAGAAATGGTCAAAAATTCATCCAACTTTCTGATCCAATCCTGCATTTTCATCAAACGGCCGCTGTTGGCTTGCAATTCCGCAAAATCAATATAGAGCGAGACGATCAGGTTCAGCTGATTTATTTCTGGTTCGGTCAAATAGTTTTTCGCAACAACAATATCATCTGTAGTAATATAATTGCTTTTAAAACTTGCGAGTCCCATCAAAGGTTTTTTGTTGTCAGCACGCTGCGTGATGATTTCGGCAGCAGTATGTCCATGCACGGCATAGTGCATTTTGTTTTGCACAGTAGCAAAGAATTTTTGCGTCAGCTCTACATCAGATTTGTAGTCAATGCTCGTCGCGTAAATATCAGTCACTTTCTGATAAAACATCCGCTCACTGCTCCGAATGTCCCGCACTCTCTGCAACAATTCCTGAAAGTAGCGCGCCCGGCCTCCACCTTGCTTGAGCCGCTCGTCATCCAAAGTAAAACCTTTGATCAGATATTCTCGTAATCTTTCTGTTGCCCATTTGCGAAACTGCGTTCCTCTGTCAGATCGCACACGATAGCCAACCGCCAAAATCACATCCAAATTATAGTGTTTTGCATCATACTCCTTGCCGTCTGTGGCAGTTATTCGGAAATTCCTAATAACTGAATTTTCTTCCAATTCATCGCTTTCAAATATATTTTTGAGGTGTTCATTAACCGTAGGCACACTCACGACAAAAAGCTCAGCGATTAATTTTTGCGTCAGCCAAACATTCTCATCTTCAATTCTAACGCTGATTTTTTGCTCATTGCCAAGAGTTTGATAGATGGCAATTTGCGGTTTTTTAGTTTCTTTTTTCATATCAATTGCCTTTGTCCCTTTTTTTGAACTTGTAAGAAATCCTTACAAGTTGCCGTTTGGTCAGCTTCGCCCTCTGCATAGATGTTTTTGAGATGTTGGGTTATATTTTGAGGCGTTGTATCAAAAAGTTCTGCCATTTTCTTTTGGGTAAGCCAGATATTTTCTTCGGCATACAATACCTCAATATTCACCGAGCCGTCCGGTGATTGATAAAAAGCGATTTGATTATCTGGTATTTTTTTAATAATTTTATACCTCATTCCTCTTCCGAATGCCCGATCAGCCCTTTGGCATCTTTTTCTTCCAGTTCCAGCTTTGGAGATACACCCTTTAACCTTTTCTCGACAAGCTTTATATGTTCGGCAGGAGGTAAATGTTCTGGAGGTGTTCCACCGATACGTTTGATAGCGGCTCTGACCTCCTTGCCTACACCTTCATGGGTTCGTATGGCAGCCTGTTGATCTCTTATCCATTCACGCGCCAGCTTGTCACGCGTCTGGGTCATGCGGAACTGGTTTGCAGCAAGTTCGGTTGTATCCATTCTATCCATCAGATTTTCTTTTTCGGGTATCCTTTTGAATCGCTTAATGGCGTCACGTCCCATACCACCGTACATCCCTTTATATCCTGCATCATGAAAAACGCCGAACATTTTGTCATGAACCCCGGCTTCCCGCGCTGCGCCCGACAGGGCTTTAAACTCCTCAGCGGTCTGTTTGCGAAGTTCCAACCGTTCTAAATCGGCAGTAATGGCATCAGAAATTTCCTGTCTGCGCGCCTGAATTGCAAAATACTTTTGAGCATTTGCGATTTCAGGTTTGCGAGGATCTCCATTCTGAGCAATCAAATAACAGGCAAATCGGGACAGATGATAGTCGGGAACCTCCCTGCTTCCACCTTTGCCGATATCGATCATTTTGCCAACGCCGGCAAAATGATGCAAAGACTCGTTTCCTGATTGCTTACAAGAGGTTATCGCCCTTTTAACAGCATCTTCAAATCTCCTCCATTGCGTATATCCCAAAAGAGGCTGAATCTCCCGTGCGCTCCAATATTCCGCTCCATATTCATTTACTTTCTTCAGGTCTTCAAAGGACTTGCTTCCCATTGATACTAAATGTTTATCCAACATACCCTCCCCCAAAATAAAGCAATAATATCAACTGCTCACGGCTCATAATTTTACACCTCAATCGCGCCGCTCATCAGCCGCGGCAAAAGCAAATCCCGTGCTTGGGCGAGTTTTTGGTTTTGGTATTGCAAATTTTTTATCTGCTCATACATCGGTTCAGCTATTTTAAGAAATTTGTTCATAAATAATTCATCTGGCATAAGAATATCTACCTTACGAAGTGTATCTTGGCTAATATTAGTTTGTGCGGCACCTTGTGACATACCAACTAAATAGTCTCTTATCATTTGAAGATATTGTTGAAGATAAATAAAGTGGAAATACGGTTTTTTCGGAAAGAATGCAACACATGCCTGATTCGATGCAGCGGGTTTGGCAAGAATTCCTGTCCTTCCGATATTGGCGTTTCCATATATTGAAACAAGCAATGTATTTGCTGGAAATATTTTTGCTGACGATTTGCTAATTGCTTCTTGTGTAACTCTTTCTTCTGTATCAAAAATATACTTCTCATCCAGCTCTTGAGTCTTAACCCAATTAATATCACCTTGATAGTATTCTGGATGTTCTCTGCTTGGTGTACCACCTGAGGTTGTGTCATAATATTTTTTGATCGGTCCTTTCTCCCACCCCTCCGGCACGCCATCAACCATCTTTACCCCAGTTGAATTTATAGATTCAACGGGGCAGGCTTTTTCATGCCCGGCCTGCCCTGAGCCCCTCGACCATGCTCGGGATAAACTCCGTCGAAGGGGAAAGCGGAAATATACAAACCACTCGCGGAATAAGAGTCGCGCCGCTTCTTCCAAAAGCTGTATCCGTCGCCGGTTGGTGTTTGCAAGCGTATCGTATTTTTGAACTATATCTACGATGCGTTCTCTATCATTAGGATAAGGTATTTTAAATGAAACTATTGTATCTTTAGTAAGGTTTGGGAATGTAGCTCCGCTTGCAAACTGTAACAATTTATTGAGAGATTGTTCAATACAATATCTTATGTATATTGTATCTGCTTGGGTATTCCCCCTAATCGAACATACCCCCCTTCCAAGTGAGTATTTTTTATCAGCCCAATTCATTCTCCCTGTTGTCGAACCTCTAACACAAAAAATCAGATCACCAGCATTGCACTCCTTTGAGGACTTGGTAGTAAATAAAGTGCAGTCTGGATGGTCATCTCCAAATTCGGTAGGTCCATTTATTAGAGGCAAACCATTTCCTGTATTGTTATAAGTATCTCCCTTGGGCGAAGTGCCCATAATAATTTTTGCAACTGAGCTCAACGCAACTTTTTGTGTTTTCATATCCCCAACTTCTTAAAATTTTCACTAATTTTTTTTGCCAGACCGGAGGCTTGTTCGTTCAGGCCATTCAGCTCGGCGTGAATTGTGCCTATCGTTTCGCCAAAGTCAAAGTCCGGGTCTTCTTCCTCGGGCGCTACGCCTACATACCTGCCTGGTGTCAGGCTCCAGTCGTTTTCTTTGAGCTCGGTTTTATCCACCAGCTTCACTAATCCTTCCACATTGCGCAATTTTTCCTCCGGGAATCGCTCTGTAAGCCACTGCGTTTGATGGTGAAAATAGCGGGCTAATTTTAATTGATTCACTGCCGTGTCGCGCACTTCTTCAACTTGTTTTTTGAGATTAGAAATCTCTCGCGTTATCCACTTGTCACTCTCTTTAGCGTTATAAATATTGAGGCACACATCAATCAAACGGTTGGCGAGCCGATACATCAGTTCGGCTTCTTTAATCAGCTTATTGTTTTCCTCGGCGAGCGGTGCTAATTCTTTGAGCGCTTCGGTAAGTTTAATACTGTCTTTGTTTTGCTTTTTCCACCAGGCGCTTTTTCCTTGTGCCAGTTTGGTAAATGCCTGACTTTCGTTCGTGTACGCCTTCAGACAATCGGCTAACTCTTTTACCCCGTTAGAGAAAGCCATAGACGAAGCCGGTGGTAAACTTTTTGGACGAAGTTCTCTAACGGGGTTGACTGTTTCCGCTTGTTTTCCGTCTTTAGGAAGTGTAGCCAGAAACGGCTGAAGCTCTTTATTCAATTTGGCAAAAACGGTTGCATAGTCTTGCGCAGGAGCGATGCTCTGCACGGCTTCATTGAGCGTGGCGGAAATATAATTCCCTACCAAGTCATGAAAGCGTTTGTTCTCGCCCCGATAGAGCCAGATGATAGAAAGGATGTTCTGCAATTGTTCCGGACTGAAATCATAAATCTTTCGCGTTACTTTGCGGAAGATATTGCGCGCGTCAATCATCAAAACTTTGTCTTTGAGTTCCGGCGGTTTGGATTTATTGAAAAACCACAGTTCGCATGGAACGGTTCGGGTATAGAAAAAGTTGGAACGAATGGAAATCATGATATCCACATGACCGGTCTCGATCAGCTTTTCCCGCACTTTAGCTTCACCCCCGCTGGCGCTTGATGCCTGTGAAGACATCACAAATCCCGCTCTGCCTTGTTTTGTTAAGTAACTGTAGAAATAACTGATCCAGACATAGTTGCCATTGCTGACTTTGCCTTTTTTGTTTACTCCGGGCAGACCAAAGGGCAAACGGGGATCATTTTTTATTTTGTCCGCGTCAATCTCATCCACATTAAACGGCGGATTGGCCATCACAAAATCGGCTTTGCCTAACAAATTATGCGGGTCTTCGTAGTAGGTTATTGCTTTTTTGATATCGCCTACCAAACCATGCACCGCTAAATTCATTTTTGCCAGGTTGATCGTCGTGGCGTTCTTCTCCAGACCATAAAAGCTCAATTTATCGTTTGGATTTTCATGCAGATTTTCCACAAAACGGGCGCTCTGGACAAACATCCCGCCGCTCCCACTGGCTATATCAAGAATACTTCCTTTTTTGGGTTCCAATACATTGGCGATGAGTGAGACCAGCGAAACCGGTGTAAAAAACTCGCCGCCGTCATGGGCTTTTTGATCAGCGAACTGGGTGAGAAAATACTCATAGATACGCCCAAATACATCACCGGTAACCTTCTTTAATTCTTCAGGATTCAACGACCGAAGTAGTTGCCCTAATATTTCGTTGTCCAATTCGCGGTATTCTTTTTTTGGCAACACGCCGCGAAGGGTTTCATAATCGCTCTCAATTGATTCCATTGCATCAATAACTGCCTTGGCGCGATCATCGCTGTCTTTCAATCCCACCAGATAATCAAATTGAGCTTTGGGTTGTAGGAAAATCGCGGATTTTTTGCTGAAATCCTTTTTCGTCAACTCCGGGGTTTTGCCCCCGCGTGTCGGCAGACTGGCAATGATTTCATCTTTTACCGCCAAATAACGACTGTACGCATGGCGCAAAAATACCAAACCCATCACCGGCATAAAATATTCATTGCTGGCATAATTGGAATTAGCCCGAAGCGTATCCGCCGCACTCCAGAGTCTTTTTTCGATTGCTTCAATGTTTTCAAGTTGTGACATAGTTTTATTTACCCCGTTAGAGAAAGACACAGCCAGGATAAACCGTTAGAGGACGAAGTTCTCTAACGGGGTTTACTTAAAAAGTAATCCTTTCTCCTTAAAGCTGATATATCCATCATCGGTGATGATGATGTGGTCAAGCACTTCAATATCGAGAATTGTACCCGATTGAATCAATTTTTCAGTGAGCCTGATGTCCTCATCAGACACTTCCGTGTTTTTTGATGGATGATTGTGCGCCAGTATGATTGAAGAAGTAAAATGGCGTATAGCCGGTTCAAATACTTCGCGTGGATGCACCAACGTTTCCGTCAGTGTGCCGATAGAAATAGTCTCTTTATGAATGAGTTGCTTGCGGGCATTGAGATACAGCACCATAAAATATTCTTTTTGCTTCCCTCGCAAATCGGCAAGCTGGGCAACAGTGTCTCTTACGGAATCGAGGATGGGAAGAGAATTATTAAATGAACCAACTGCGCGACTGCCAAGTTCAAAAGCTGCCTTGATAGTAATGGCTTTGGTATCTGCCAATCCCTTAATACCGATCAGTTCATCTTTCGTGACGGCCAAAAGTTTTGATAGGGGGTATTTTTTCAAAGTTTCCCTTGCAATATCCAAAGCGCTCTTACCGGCTCGACCGGTACGAATAAGGATTGCCAAAAGGTCGGCATCGCTTACATTCTCCGCTCCCTTTTTAGATAGCTTTTCCCTTGGTCTTTTATGTTTTGGTAGATCTTTAATTCTTGCCATAGTTTTATTTTATTAATTCTCCCAATTCTTTAGTGCCAGGTCTACCCTATTCACTCGCCACCCTCACCTTTCAATTGTTCAGGTGTCCGTTCCTGAAGCCACAGCTTGCCCCGGCAGAGAAATCCATTCGCTGTTGGCCGGGATGTCGCCTCCCATTCGGCTTTTGAATGTCTCAAACCTTTCCCATGGAGGCTCCACACACATTCTTCCAACCTATCCTGCGCCATCTCTAAGTGATCGCTACGCTCAAGGATCACTAGCGTTTGAGGAGCGCTTCCGCCTTCGCCAAACGCGCTTCGGCGGACAAGTCACTTGAGGTTGAAGCTTTTGCAATGCATTTCTTCAGACGGCCCATCCCTCCTGCCTGCCTACCGCAGGCACTAAAGCTACAGAGGGTAAATTACCAAAAGTACAATGAAAGATCAAATTTAGTCTTTCACTTGTTTTGGGATCTCATCTCCAGCCTTCTCCTCTCAGCTTCAACTTCTCGGGTCAGGATTTCGGGATCTGGCAAATGGAGTTTATAGCGTGAGGCGAAAATCTTGTTAGTCAGTTTCCCAAGAGCATAATGAGCTACTGCTTCATCTTTCTCAGAGCAGAGGATTAACCCGATCGGTGACTCCTCGCCTTCGAGCATTTCATTCTCCGTCAGGTAATTCAGATATTCATCTGACCGGCATCCGCATGGGTAAATTTCCCGACCTTTAGATCGATGACCACGAGACAGCGAAGACCTCGATGGTAAAAGAGAAGATCGATGTAGTAAGATTCACTTCCTATCTGAAGCCTCTTTTGCCGGGCAACGAATGTGAAACCATAACCAAGTTCAAGAAGGAAGTCGGCCATGTGGTGGATAAGAGCGTTTTCAAGATCACGTTCAGAGACGGGCTCTGGGAGGCCAAGGAATTCAAGAACGTATGGATCCTTGATTGCTTCTTCGGCAGTAATATGATTCCCAGATCCCTCCGCTTGCTTGAGAAATTCTCCCTTCTTCTTGGAAAGGGCGACTCTCTCGTAAAGCATGGAGTTGATCTGGCGGTCAAGTTGCCGTACCGACCATCCAGCCCTTCGGGCTTCTTCCTCATAGAAATCACGTTTCGCCTGCTCATCCAATGCCAACAGACGGACATAATGGGACCATGAAAGGGGAAATAGTGCAGACACTGTCTGCAAAACCTCTGCTCCTGTTTTGGAAGAATCTATGGGAGGCGATAAAAAGCCAGACGCTGTCTGGCTTTTCTTAGTTGATACCGGAGCCGCTAATTTCCCAGACACTGTCTGGGAAATTCGGCCCCTGTAATGAAGGTAGAACAGACGCATCAGCCGAAGATTTTCTTCAGAGAAGCCACGGCCGAATTCTAACACGAGGTCCTTCGAAAGTCGTCTTAAGAGACTCTCACCATATTCCGCTCGGTATGCGCCCTTCTGTTCAAACTCCACAATTCGCCTACCTATCTCCCAGTAAGTTGCCGTCAGGATTTGGTTAACTGAACGTACCGCCGCATGCCTTGCTTGTTCAAGCAGTTCACTTACACCGGTTAAAAGTCCACCATAGCCCTTTTCATCTACTGACATAATCCTTGAATCTTTTGTGAGTTTTTTCATTCCTCCCTCTCATAGAATGAATAAATGAGCAAAGGTGCCAGACCTTGAAATGTGAATTAGTATTCTAATCGCCTTCACCTTTCAATTGTTCTGGAGTTCGTTCCTCAAGCCATAGCTTGCAAACATTCTTCCAACCTATCCTGCGCCATTTCCGTAAAGCATAGAACAAAGCGCCGTGCCTACGGCAGGCAGGCATAGCGCATAGCGTAAATACTCACCCCTTCTTTCTGGGCTGATTTTAAATCTTCAAGAGATGCAATCGCTGGCATGATTACCTCCGGGGAGCGCTACCGCTTGAGGACCAGCCCTCGGGCTTTGAGGTTTGAGGACCGTCCTTCGGCCTTAAGGCAATAAAAAAAGCAGAGTGCATAGTGCATAGAGTATGGTGTTGGAAAATCATCACGGCTCAGATCCGCTTCCTAAATTTTATTGTCTTGTCTACTTTCTTTCTCCTTTCTCCTCAGCAATAAATCCAATGGGACGGCGCTTCGTTTCCGGTGGCGTCATCAGTTGACGGATAGCGTCGAAAACCACTTTGAATTGAGCATCATATTTCTTTTCAAGTGCATCAAGTTTACGGGCCAAATCTTTATGCTGCAACATAATTTCCCGGAGTTTTGCAAAGGTCCGCATGATCTGAATGTTGACCTGAACAGCCCTGGGGCTGTTCAAAACACTGGATAGCATGGCGACCCCGTGCTCTGTAAAGGCCATCACATTCTTTGAAAATTTCAGCGTTTTGACCCCAGGATGACCCGAGGATATCACAATTTGTGATATCCTCATAATCTCTTCGCGGGTCAAGGAAAACATGAAATCCTCAGGGAATCGGTCTATATTTCTGCGGACTGCCTGATTCAAGACACGAGTTTCCACGCCGTATAATTGGGCCAGATCTCGATCAAGCATCACCTTTTGACCACGGATCAGAAGTATCGATTGCTCAATTCGTTCAGCAGGGATCAAGGAAGCCGTTTTCAACACTTTTCTATTCCTTTGAGAAATGACAAGAAAGGGAGGAAACGTTGTTGAATTCTTTCACTTATTTTGCCTTTCAGAAATCTCATCCTGCCTCACCTTTCTTACCGTAAGGTGTAAAGCGTGAGGCGGAAGTCGCAACAGCGGAAAACAAAAAAGCCCATTCCCCTCTTAGGAATAGGCTCTATCCCCCCTTAAATTCTTATCAATATTCACAACAACCCCCACCTAATATTGCCTCACTATATCAAAAAAACAACGTTATGACAATGCCCATGGAATTGGAGAGGAACAGGTTGGAATTTCAAGTCTATTGGAACAGGAAAAGATGGGTTTGGGAGGCCAAGGAGGCCTCCCTTATAGATCAATTATCTTTCCAGGTGGGTTTTCGCTTATCCAAAAAGGCCTTAAGTCCTTCGATTGCATCATTGGTCTTCATCAAACGATCCAAATAGATTTTCTCAATGGCTTTGAGTCCTTGATCCATATCATCATTAAGACCAGCGAGGGTGGCCTCTTTCGTCAATTTTAAAACGATCCCACTCAATTTTTTAAACTTCTCAATAAATCCATTCGCTTCTTCAACGAGGGAAGCTTCAGGGACTATCTTATTGACCATTCCCAAGTTTAATGCCTCTTGAGCACTGATGATATCACCTGAAAGAATTAATTCCAGGGCTTTTTTTCTCCCCATCATCCTTGGAAAGACCAAAGCGGCAATAGGTGGAAAAACTCCAACCTGGATCTCAGGTTGTCCAAACTTTGCCTTCTCTGTGGCAATGACCATGTCGCAATAGAGGGCTAATTCACATCCTCCTCCAAGGGCTGAACCATTCACCACGGCAATGGAAGGAACCTTTAGGGCGTCCATCAACCGGAATATTTTATGAAAGACTTCGATCATTTTATAAACCAAATCGCCGAGATGCTCTCCGACATCTACCCCTGCGGAGAATGCCTTGCCCGCTGCCTGGATGACGAGGAGTTTTAACGATTTTTCTTTTTTCAATCCTTCGAGATAGGTATTGATCTCCTCCATCATCTCGATATTGAGAACATTCAGGGGGGCTCTGTTCAAAGTAAGCGTCGCCACACCATCTTTGAATTCAGTTTGAATATGTTTAAACGCCATCTCTCTCACCTCCTTTTATTGTGAAACGTGAGCCCGGTTCTGTCATTCTGAGGAGCCAATAGGCGACGAAGAATCTCAGGTTTAGGCAGAGAGATTCTTCGCTATCGCTCAGAATGACAAAAGAGGGATCCTAAAAAAATACCCTTTGGGCAGAAAAATATTTTTTAGCCAAAAGGGTATCTAATCTTTTAGTATGAACCTCCAAATCACCCCCACCCCAACCCTCCCCCATCGAAGGGGGAGGAGATGTAGGAGGGATATTACTTCTTCTGGGGTTTTCCCAGTACTTCCTCAAAGAATGTGTCATCCAGGAGTTTGCCTTCTGCAATATTCTGGCGATATTTGATGAAGTCGATGACATCCATGCCTGTAATCTTCTTGGTATTGAAGGCACCAAATCCCAGGAAGGCCTCACCCATCATGTTGGCGGCCAGCCAATGCCTGTTGTAGTTCTTGGTCTGATCCCAGAAGAATTTCTTTTTGGCCCTCACCGAGTCAATCGATTTAATCAAGCATCCCGGGAATAAGTTGGTAAAGGTCCAGACGATTTTGTCCACTTCACCATCGAGCAGAGAGAAATCATAATCATTATTCTTCAGTTTATTATTGACCAATTCCCTGGCCTGTTTAAATGCGTCGCCCGTCTTAAACTCGCCATAAACAATCTCACCGTTATCAATGTACTTATCCGTGATGATCTGGGGATTGCGGACCCAATTCCCTTTCTCATCTTTGAGCACTGGGACACACTTGGAGATGAGAGTTTTCATCTTCATCTTGTAAGCGCTCCACATCTCACAGCTGACGCAGTTCCACATGGCATCTTCCATGCTTAAAAACCATGGGAGAAAATCGGAAGATCCGCCATCCGGTGCAGAACCATGGCGCGGACCCGCCTGCCCGAAAATAGCCAAATCGGAAGCAATCGCAAGATCACAGGCCATTCCAATTTCCTGCCCGCCTGCCACTCTCATGCCATTTACGCGGCAGATCACAGGTTTCTTACACATAAGGATGGAGTCCACCATGTTATTGAAGAGCTCCATATAAGCCCCATACTCTTCTGGGCGCCGGCCGTAATATTCAGAATATTCTTTGGTGTTGCCACCCGTACAGAAGGCATTGGGACCTGTCCCTGTAAAGATGGTGCAAACAACAGAACGGTCTGTTGAGGAGTTCTCCATGCCAGCGATGACTCCTTTTACCATTTCCGTCGTATAGGAGTTATACTGAGCGGGGTTATTCAGCGTAACCCAAGCAACATAAAGGCCTTTGATAACGTTCCCCTTAGGATCCTTCAAAGGTCTTTTTTCATAGATGGTGCAAGGCGCTTGCGTCCCCCAATGTTCTGAACCATATCTGTCATGATTTTTTTCTTCGCTTTCCCTCGGCATCCACTCTAACGCCATAAAAATCCCTCCTTTCTTTGTTTAAAATATATTTTTTCTAATCCCCCTACCCCCCTTTAATAAAGGGGGGAGAAGAGGGGATTAAAAATCAGGTGTCAGTACAATTCTCTTTGCTGGAGATCCAGCTTTATGAACTTCATCATATACGGATGCAATCTGACTCATGGGTCTCGCCTCGACAAAGGGTGCAATATCAATCTTCTTTGAGAGGACCATATCCAGTACAATGGGATAATATTCGGGCAAGCATCCCCATGTCCCGATCATCTCTGCATCAAAGGCCATGAGCCTTGAAACACTATACTCATTCTTCGCCATCCCAAACCCAATGAGAATCAATTTGCCAGTAAAAGAGAGAAGCTCCAGGGCGAGATCCTGTCCTGCCTTGATTCCACTCACCTCAAAAATTTTCCATCCAAAACCAGCTTCCAGACCGTTCTTCTTACAGATATCCCGAAATTCATTTCGGATATCCTTGATCTGTTTATCCTGGGAACTGATGACAAAGTCAACGCCATACTTTAAGGCCCTCTGCAACTTCTCGGGATTCCTCGCAATGCCGATGACCGCCTTTGCTCCCAGGGCCTTCGCTGTCTGAGCCATGTAAACACCGACTCCTCCAGTCACTCCGACGATGATGACTTTATCCCCTGGTTGGAGATCCGCTCTTTTGGCAGCCTGGTATGGGGTCGTCACCGCATCAGCCACCACGGCAAGGTGTTCCAAAGGAATGCTTCCGCGGTTCCTCACTTCACAGAGATCGATAGAAGGAACTGGAATATGGCTTGAATTTCCTCCATAGATCCCTATGCTGTTTCCAGGCATCTTCTGGGCTAAGCAACGATTTCCACGACCGGTTTTGCAAAGCAGACACTGACGGCAGGGCATCACTGAAGGTATAATTACTTCTTTCCCAATCCACTTCTCATCTCCCGCAACCACCGTCCCACTGATCTCATGACCGAGAGTTAAAGGTGGTTTTGATACGGTAGGCACACCATCGTAAAAGTATCCTAAATCGGTATGACAAACACCGCATCCCGCCACTTTAACCAATACATCTCCAGGTCCTAAGGCTGGGACTGGAATGGAAGCTTTAGCCAATTTGCCAGGGATGACCTCCCCTGTGTCCTTATTTTTGGCTGTGGGCTGAACCATTTGCCAAGTTTCAATCTTATCAGGTATTGTTGCCATGTATTTCACCCCTTTCTATTTAAAAATTCTCATTCGAATATCGAAACTCCTGCCTTCGCCGAAGCGGCTTCGCGCAGGCAGGCGAAACAAATTCAAAAATAGTGTAACTCAAGGCTTCAGCCTTGATTAAGATCAACCCTGAAGGGTTGAGTTACATAGTTTTTCATTTTTTGGGTCATCTGAATCTGTTTCGAATTTCGTCCCGTCCCAGCGGGACGGGGATTTCGTGCTTTGTATTTTATTTGCATCCCCCCTTTCTCATATTTTAGATTGAATTAAGTCATTCCGAGTCCACCATCCACACAGAAGAGTTGGCCTGTAATATAGTTCGACTCGTCCGATGCCAGGAAGACGAAGGTTGGAGCTACCTCTTCTGGTTCCGAAAATCGACCCAGTAGAATCCTGCCCGTATAAATCTCCTTCAGCTTCGGGTCCATCCGAATCTTCTCGGTCATATCAGTACTTACATATCCCGGTGAGATCACATTCACCGTAATCCCATAACTAGCCAATTCCCGTGCAGCCGACTTGGTCAGAGCGATGATCCCTCCTTTAGCTGAACTATAATTGATCTGACCCTTTGTGCCCCCGACTCCAGCTGCCGATGTCACATTGATGATCTTGCCGTATTTTTTCTCCATCATATACTTAGAAGCCGCCTGGATGCATAGGAAGGGTCCTTTGAGATGGATATCGACCACTTCATTCCACTGCTCCTCTGTCATTTTGTAGAGCATATTTGGTTTCGATACTCCTGCATTGTTCACCAGAATATCAATCTTCCCGAAGTTGTCAATAGCTGTTTGGATAATTTTTTCTGCATCAGTCTTTATTGCTACATTACCTTTTACTGCTACTGCCTTCCTTCCTATTTTTTTAATCATTTCAACAACTTCTTGTGCTGGTTGATCTTTACTCGCATAATTGACAACAACGTCGGCTCCTTCCTTTGCATAGGCAAGACAGATCGCCCTTCCGATCCCTCTTCCTCCTCCTGTGACAACCGCAACTTTCCCCTCAAGCCTACCCATCAGACCCTCCTTCTTTTACTTTTTTAAAGGCCAAACGAAATAATTTGTGAATATATTCTCATGGCCAAGCAAAAAAATACTACATTTTTATTTTAAATACAAGAGAAATTTTACTTACTTTAAATCCCCTGTCATTACAACAAATTACAACCACCTTTTTCTCCTTCTATAGTGTTTCACCTCTCGATAACTTTTTTTCTTTCCGACCTCGCTTAATCCCATGTAAAATTCCTTCACATCCTCATTTTCCTTTAGCTCTTTTTGTGTCCCATCGAGAACAATTCTGCCATTCTCCATCACATAACCATAATCAGCGATATCAAGGGCCTGGGGTGCATTTTGTTCAACTAATAATATGGCTGCTTCTTTTTCATCATGAATGGCCTTAATGATACGAAATATTTCCTTTACCAAAAGAGGGCTCAGGCCCATGGAGGGTTCATCTAATAGCATCATTTTGGGGTGACTCATCAAAGCGCGTCCAATCGAAATCATTTGTTGCTCGCCACCAGAACAATAACCAGCTGTAGCATTGCGTAAGTCTCTGAGCCTCGGGAAATAACCATAGATCATTTCAAGGTCTTCTTTTATAGAGCTCTTTTCTCTTTTCGCCCGCGCCCCAACTCGTAAATTTTCCTCTACAGTCAAATGAGCAAAAAGCCTTCTCCCTTCCATCACCTGTACCAAACCACTTTGGGCGATACTTTCGGTACTCATTTTGGTCAGGCCTCTACCTTCGAATTCAATGGTGCCTTCGGTCACCTCCCCTAATTCTGTTTTGATTAGGCCGGTAATGGCATTCAAAGTAGTGGTCTTACCTGCCCCATTGGCTCCAAGAAGGGCAACGATGGAATTAGGAGGGACATTCAGAGAAACCCCCCTGAGCACCAGAATCACCTTGTTAAACATCACTTCAACATTGTTGAGACTTAACATCCAAATTCCTTTAGTGAACAAGGATCAAGCAGGGCTCAAATCCTTTCAATCCTCACTAAACCAAAAAGGCCATAAGGCTTGATGATTAGGACCAGAACCAAGATAATATATGGAACAATCTCTCTTGTGCTCGCGCCGACAATCGGGTCCAGATAAAGACCAGAGATATATTCCAGAACACCGACAATCAGACCAGCGATCAGGACGCCAGGAATCGACTCCAAGCCGCCCAGAAGAACAACGGGAAAACAATTTGCTGCAATATGATGGAGAGTAGTACTCACACCATTGATGCTACCTAGCAGAACACCTCCGATATAGGCCAACAGTGTGGCAATCACCCAGGCCAGGGTAAAAACCATCTTTGTGCTGATCCCCATGCACATCCCGGCCTGATGGTCCTCAGCAACGGCCCTCATGTCCAGACCCCATTTGCTGTATTTGAAGAAAATGATAAACAGGCCGATCACAATCATGGTAATGAAAAAGATGATGATGTGCTGAAGGGATAAAATAATATTTAAAAATTCAACTGGATTAGGGGGGATAAATTTTGGATAGACAAGGTAA
>Ga0315281_10005050_pt1 | contig 18953 bp, 18 predicted proteins | sample YL17G07_0_MG_FD_204540 | JGI IMG/M metagenome (GOLD analysis project Ga0315281, IMG submission 204540) | Sediment microbial communities from Yellowstone Lake, YNP, Wyoming, USA - YL17G07_0 | ecosystem: Environmental > Aquatic > Freshwater > Lake > Sediment | place: USA: Wyoming | collected... | reverse complement strand
TGCGGAAAATCAGGATGCCCTGCGCCCCGGCCATGTTCGGCTCCAGCAAGCAGGCCGCAACCAACACACCGCCCGCCACTACGGCTTTCAGCGCCCCGCCCAGCCGCAGGCCCGCCGCCCCACCACGCCTCCGTCCGCTCATGTTTCCCCTCAGGATTTCGCAGCGAGTGGCCTGCCCGCATCCTCTACCGCCGCAGGCTCACCCAGCCCGAAGTCCTTCAGTCATGGTGTATTATTCACCTACAGCCACATAATGTCAAACATTATTTTAGGATGCGCGCGGTTTAAAAGTAACTCGCTGATATTGTTTATGTTTAACATGAATTTCCAAAAGATGTCGCATCTGTGCGACGGCCTGAAAAACGACGGTGGAGGAATCGGCCCCCGACTGTCCGGTTTGCTGCGCTAGCGCTTTGCGGCGTCTGCAAACGCCTTGGGGGCGTCGAACGCCTGCGCAGCATTGCCTACCCGCAGAATGGTGAGCTTGACGATCTTGTCTCCCTGGGCGATGGCATTGACAACGTCCTGTCCGTCCACCACCTCGCCGAAAACCGAATGTTTGCCGTCCAACCAGGGGGTGGGCACGTGGGTGATGAAGAACTGGCTGCCGTTGGTGCCCGGGCCGGCGTTGGCCATCGAGAGAATGCCGGGCTTGGCGTGCTTGAGGCTGGGGCGGAACTCGTCGGCGAACTGGTAGCCGGGGCCGCCGGTGCCGCGCCCCATGGGGTCGCCGCCCTGCACCATGAAGTCCGCGATCACCCGGTGGAAGACCAGGCCATCGTAGAAGCGCGTCTTCTGCATGGCGCCCTTGGGGTCGCGCCACTCGATGCCGCCTTCCGCCAGCCCCACGAAGTTGCCCACCGTCATCGGCGTCTGGTCGAAGAACAGCCGTGCGACGATGACGCCCTTGCCCGTCTCGAACTGAGCGTACAGGCCCTCCGGCCGGGCGCCGCCCGCGTCCGCGCCGGCGGCCATCAGCAGAAAGGGAAACGGGACCAGGGGCGAGAGGAATCTCTTGAACATGAATGTCTCACCTATGCGAAGTGGAAGAGCGCGGGCCCGCAAGCCGGGCCCAGGGCAGAAGCGACCGCGTGACGCTCCCCGTCGGCGCGCACCGGCGGGGCATCGGGATCTACCACCAGTGTGGCACAGAACTCCATTGCGGTAAAAGCCCCTTCCGCCTTTGGCGGGTTGCCACCTCGGGCCCAAAGCGCCATCCTGGCATGGGCAATCGGATGGGATTCCGGAGCCAGCAAAGGAACAAAACGGGAGCCGCCATGTTCGGAAAGATCCTCTATCGCGGCGGCGCCGCCCTGGCGCTGTTGCTGGCGCTGGCGTGGGCCGCCGGGGCCGCGCTGTATCCGCGGCGCAACCCGCCCGAGCGCCATGGGGGAGTGATCCTGTCCCCCGCCGAGGACGATCTGCTGCGCCGCGCGTGCTTTGATTGCCACAGCAACGAGACCCGCTATCCCTGGTACGCCTCTCTGCCGGTGGTGTCGCTGCTGCTGGGCCACAACATCGCGGAAGCGCGCCACGAGTTGAATTTCTCCGAGTGGGATCGCATGACGCCACGGTCGCGCCGGGAGGGCCTGCAAGACACCCTCGAGGAACTCCGCGATGGCGAGATGCCGCCCTTCGACTACCTCTGGCTGCACCCGGATGCGCGCCTCGGTCCGCCGGACGTAGCCCTGCTGGAGGCCGCCGCCCTGAACGCCTACGGGGTCCGCGCCGGAGCGGGGAAAAGCGCCGGTGGGCGCGGCAAGGGGTCGCGCAAGGCGCACCGCACCGGCGGCGACCACGACGATTGAGCGCCGGGGTTGGGCTCACCCCCGCTTGCGCCGGGCCTCGCGCTCCGCCGCCCCGGCGGGCGCTCCGGTCCAGACCGCGCGCAGGAAGTCGCCGATCGCGGCGATGGCCTGGCGCGCCTCCGGCAGCTGCTGGGCGTGCCGGTGCCAGACGTGGAACATCTCCGGCCACACCTCCAGGGTCGTGTCCACACCGGCGGCCCGCGCCTTGTCCGCCAGCCGGATCGAGTCGTCCAGCAATACCTCCGCCGTGCCGACCTGGATCAGCAGCGGCGGCAACCCCGCCAGGTCGCCATACAAGGGCGAGGCCAAGGGCGTGCGCGGATCGGCTCCGCCCAGGTAGTCCCGCGCGGCGCGGTCCAGATACGCCTTGCTGAGGGACGGGTCTTCCGCCGCCCGGGCGCCGTAGGAGCCTCCCGTCTGGGCCAGGTCCACCCACGGGGAGAGGCACACGGCGGCGGCGGGCAGCGGTTCCCCGGCAGCCCGCAGGGCCAGCAGCAGGGCCAGGGCCAGCCCGCCCCCGGCGGAATTTCCGGCGACCGCCAGGCGCCGCGCGTCGGCCCCGCCCCTCAGCAGCCAGCGATACACGGCCAGGGCGTCCTCCACAGGCGCGGGGAACTTGTGCTCCGGCGCCAGGCGGTACGTGGCGGCCAGCACAGCCGCGCCAGACGCGCGGGACATCTGCCCGGCCAGTTCCCGGTGGGTGGCGATGGAGCCGCGGTAGTATCCGCCCCCGTGCAGCAGCAGCACGACGGCGCCTTCGTCCGCGCCGGGCGCGACCACCCACTCCACGGCGACGGAGCCTGCCTGCATCGGGGTGCGGCGCACGTCGCCCGGGACCGGATAGCGGCTCGCGCCCTGCTCCATGGCCTGGCGCAACTGCTCCACGGTCTGGCCGGCGGCGTCCGGGGCGGCGCGCAGGGCGGCGAGAAGGGCTTGCAACTCCGGACTGGCCATTGGATTCCTCGAATTGGGTGCGTCCCTTCAGGCGCCCAGCGCGTTGCGCAGGAAGATGCCGATCTTCGCTACGGCCTGGGCAGCCTCCGGCAGATTGGCCCAGAACTGCCAGACATGGAACATCTCTTCCCAGCGCTCCAGTTCCACGGCGACGCCCGCCGCCCGGGCCCGGTCCGCCAAGCGCAGGGAGTCGTCCAGCAACACCTCCGCCGTGCCCACCTGGATCAGCAGCGGAGGCAGGCCGGAGAAGTTGCCGAAGAGCGGCGAGGCCAGGGGCGCGCTCGGGTCGGCGCCGCCCAGGTAGGCCTTCGCCAAGGCCGCGCCTCCCGCCTTCGAGACCATCATGTCCTCGGCAGCGTGTTCGGCGTAGGAGGCTCCAGAGAGCGTCAAGTCCGTCCAAGGCGAGAGCAGGGCCGCCGCCCGCGGCATGGGGTCGCCGGCATCGCGCAGGGCCAGCAGCAGCGCCAGGCACAGTCCGCCGCCGGCGGAGTCCCCTGCCACGGCAATGCGCGCGGGATCGGCGCCTGCGCTCGCCAGCCAGCGGTAGGCGGCCAGGGCATCCTCCAGCGCCGCGGGGAAGCGGTGCTCGGGCGCCAGCCGGTAGTCCACGGACAGGCAGGCGCAACCGGCCGCGCGACCGATGCGGGCGATCATCTCGCGATGGGTGGTCAGTGATCCCAGGCAGTAGCCGCCGCCGTGCAAGTAGAGCAGCACCCGCCCCCGGTCGCAATCGGGGGCCAGCAGCCACTCGGAGGGGACGCCGCCGGCCAGGGCCGGCTCTGCCCGGACATCGGCGGGGGTGGGGTAGAACGCCGCCCCGCGCTCCATGCGCGCGCGCATCTGCGCCAGGGTCTCTCCGGCGGGGGCCGGGTGGGCGCGGATGAAGTCCAGGGTCTTGCGGTACTCGGGGCTGACCATGCGAGGTCTCCGGGCAAGGGGGCCAAGGCTCTGGGGAGAAGTAGCAAGTGGATCACGGACTGTCCAGGGTCCGCGCGGTGGTCCATGCCGGAGATCGGGCCACTGGGCAACACGGATGTCTCTTTCCGAGCCCACTTGGAGCGCCGGCAACCCTTGCCCCTGGCCTGAGCCGCGCTTGATTTTTCGTGGTCGGCCGCGCATAAAGGGCGGACCCACATTTCGATCCGCCCTGGGTACACGCTCCGGAGTCGGCCATGGACATGAAAGAGAGTCAGGAACTGGTTGAATTTCGCGCCTTGGTGGGTGAGTTCGTGCAGACCCATCTGCCCAAGGGCCGGCTGGATCCCTACCAATACGTGGGCATGGGGGAAAAGGACGGCCTGGACGATTGGTTCCGCACGCTGGCCAAGAAGGGCTGGCTGGCCTTCCGCTGGCCCAAGGAATTTGGCGGCGCCGGGTTCAGCGTGAGCGAGCAGATCGTCTTCCAAGACGAGTTGCAGCGCCGGGGAGCGCCGGTGCCGGGCGGATTCGGCCTCACCATGGTGGGGCCGCTGATCCTCCAGTTCGGCACAGCCGCGCAGAAGAAGCGCTTCCTGCCTCCCATCGCCAAGCACGGGGAAATCTGGTGCCAGGGCTACTCGGAGCCCAACGCCGGCTCCGATCTGGCGAGCTTGCAGGCGCGCGCCGTTCCCGAGGGCGAAGCCTTCATCGTCAACGGGCAGAAAACCTGGACTTCCCGCGCGCATTTGGCGGACTGGATCTTCGTGCTCGTGCGCACCGACACCGGCGTGCAAAAGCAGAGGGGCATCAGCTTCATCCTGGTGGACATGAAGAGCCCGGGCGTGTCCATCCGCCCCATCAAGCAGATTGATGGCCAGGCCGAATTCTTCGAGACGTTCTTCGACAACGTCAAGGTGCCGGCGGAAAACATGGTGGGCAAGATCAACGAGGGGTGGACCATGGCCAAGCACCTGTTGGGCCATGAGCGCGCCTCCACGGGCGGCAACGTGGACGGCCACCTCCTCGATCGGCTGAAGTCGCTGGCCTCCCGCTACGAGCAGGATGGCCGGCCCTTGATGAAGGGCCGCGACTTCCGCGACCGGCTGGCGCGGCTGGAGATGGATGCCGACTGCCTGCGCTACACGCGCTACCGCATGTTGACCGCGCTCATGCAGGGCAAGGCGCCCGGCCCGGAATCGTCCATCTTCAAGCTCTACCAGTCCGAGTTGGTGCAGCGCATTTGCGATCTGGCGCTGGAGGCAATGGGGCCGGACTCCATGCGCTGGTACGACAAGACCATGGCGCCCGATGCGTACGAGTTCCCCATGGCCACCAACATTCACCGCGCGATGTCGATCTACTCCGGCTCCAATGAGGTGCAGCGCAACATCATCGCCAAGCAGGTGCTGGGCCTGCCGGACTAGGATGGGCCTCCGGGTGGGGGCGTAGGGACCGCGAGGGCAGGGAAGTCTTTCTGTTCCGCCGCGGACCGGTCTACTCCCCACTGCAATCTCATCGGGGCGCATGAGGCCAAGCTTCACAGGCTCGGCGCCCCAAACCCGCTACACCGTACCGTCCACCATCACGTCCAGCAGCACCGGCTTGCCGGACGCCAGGGCGGCTTTGAGGGCCGGGCCGACCTGCTCCGGCCTCTCGATGCGCTGCGCCTGCACGCCGAAACCCTGGGCGATGGCCACAAAGTCCATTTCCGGGTCGGTCAGATCCATGTGCGGGTGGGGCCGTTCGCCGCCCACGCCGAAGTCCTTGCGGTAGCGGTTCATGTTGAGCTTGAGAATCCGGTACACGCGGTTGTGCAGGATGATGAACACCACGGGAATCTTGTGGTGCGCCGCGCTCCACAGGGCCTGAATGGTGTACAGGGAGGAGCCGTCCCCGGAGAGGCACACCACGGGGCGGCCGGGATGCGCCAGCTTGACGCCGATGGCGCTGGGCAGCCCCTGGCCGATGCCGCCGCCGCGCGGGCCGAAGAAGTCGTCCGGGCGGCTGAAGAACACGGTGCGCGTCAGGTCCGGCGTGGCCGTGATGGACTCCTGGACGATGATGGCATCGCCGGGCAGGGCCGCTTTGATCTCCAGCATCAGCCGGGCGGTGCCCATGGGCAGCTTCTCCCAGCCCTGCTTGGCGCGGGCGGCCTGGCGCTCCACGTCGGCCGTCTTGAGCTCGAGCTGCTTCTTGCGCCCGGCCTCGCTCCGCGCGCGGAAGCGGTCGTCTGCCTTGCGGGAGATGGCCGCGTGCAGCGCGGCCAGGGCCAGCTTGGGGTCAGCCAGGAGGCCCACGTTGACCGGGTAGTTGTGGGCCATCAGGCGCGGAGCGGCCTCGATCTGGATCAGCACCGCATTGTCGGGGAAGGGCGATCCGGGAGCGAACCAGACCTCCTCGAAGAACTCCCCGCCCACCAGCAACACCGTGTCCACGTTGCCCAGGCTCTGCCGGATCATGGCGGCGTCGCTGCCGCCCATGCGGTCGCGGTAGTGGGGGTGGGTGGTGGGGAAGTTCATGCGGCTGGGCAGCACCTCGCCCATCACGGGCGCGCCCAGGAGCTCGGCCAGGGCCACCAGTTGGGCCTGGGCGCCGGCGCGGGCCACGCCGTCGCCGCAGACGATGAGGGGGCTTTGGGCGGATAGCAGCAACGCGGCCGCCTCGTCCACCCCGGCGGGGTCGGGCGGGGCGTGGGCATAGAGACGGGCCGGCGCCAGCGCCGGGAGCGCCGTCTCCTGTTCCATCACGTCAATGGGCAGGGAGACGAACACCGGCCCGCTGGGGGTCTCCCGCGCGATCTTGAAGGCGCGATTGAGCAGCAGGGGCAATTCGTCGGCCCGCTCGGCCTGCACGCTCCACTTGGTCAGCGGCGCGGCCATGGCCACCAGGTCGTGGGAGAGCAGCGGATCGCGCAGGCGCATGCGGGTGTCCTGCTGGCCCGCGGTGACCACCAGCGGGGAGCGGCCCTCCCAGGCGTTGTAGAGCGAGCCCAGCCCGTTGCCCAGCCCCGGCGCCACATGCAGGTTGCAGAAGGCCACCTTGCCGCTGGCCTGCGCGTAGGCGTCGGCCATGCTCACCGCGACCGCCTCTTGCAGGGACACGATGTACTGGAAGCGCGGGTAGTCCAGGAGGGCATCCAGCAGGGGCGATTCGGTCGTGCCGGGGTTGCCGAATATGTACTCCACACCCTCGGCGGCCAGCGTCTCCAACAGAATCTGTTTGCCCTTGTACGTCTTTGCCATGGCTCCTCGCGGCGGTTCCTGCGGGTTGGGTGGGTGCGGGCCCCGGCGGCGCGGCTGATCCGGCGCGGGGCTTCGCCCAGAACGGGCGGCGTGGTAGGGTGGCCTGTCGGGACTCGGGTTCGCCCTTGCACCACCCGCGCCCCCGGCGCCGAGCCTCCCGTCCTAGCACGACCGGAGCCCTGGGAAAACGGAAAATCGGTCAGGATCGTCCATGGATGTGTTGCAGGAACATCGCGACCGCGTCGCCGCGTACCGGGAGTCCCTGGCCCGGCTCACCGTGCTGCACCAGCAGGTGCACGACCTGCTCAACCGGCGGCTGGCCATAGCCAAGGAAGACGCGGCGGACAAGGAAGTGCGCATGGAGGCGTTGTTCAAGCAGGCCGAGGGGCTACAGCGCGATATCGCCCAGCTGCGCAAGAAGCTGGAGCCGGGCCAGCGGTAAGGGCTGCCGGCCTGCCCAGGGCGAGCCCGCGGGAGGGTCTCCGGGAAGCGCCGACCGTCAACCGGGTGGGGTCGCCGGGCAGGCTGGAACGCGCAGCGGCCACCACCCATCCCCCGTGACAAACCAACTGCCGGCGGGGTCCAAACTTCTATCGCGGCGGGATCATTTCCTTCGCAGCCTGCTAGGGCAGGTATTCCAGGGCTTCGCGCGCCCACTGGCTCACCGTGCCGGTGCCCTGCGCGGCCAGGGTGAACGAAGTGCGCGCCTGCTCGGTCTTGTTCTGGGCCAGCTGCGCCCGGCCGACATTGTAGGCCTTCAGGGCCTCGAAGCCCTTGTCCTCGATGCGGTTGTAGATGGCCTCCGCCTCTTGCGGCTTGCCCTGGGCTTCGCGCAGCTTGCCCAGGCTGGTCAGGGCCAGCACCCGCAAGGCGGGCGTCGTCTGGCCGTGCTCCAGCACCTGCTGAAAGTCCTGCTCGGCCTTGTCCAGGCGGCCCTGCTCGAAGGCGAGCCGGCCCTGGTAGCTGAGCGCGATGGGGGCCAGCGCCCCGCGCGGGTAGTTCTTCAGAAACTCCTCCAGCGCCGCCTGGGCGCTGCGGGCGCGCTCGTCCTTGGAGAGCTTGGTGTCGGCCAGCACGGTCTCCACCTTGGCGAAGGCCTCCGACTGCCAGCGGGAGTAGTATTGGGAGAACCCGTACCAGCCGGCGCCGGCCGCGACGATCAGCAGCAGCGCGCTGCCCAGGAGGATGAACAGGTTCCGGCGTTGGTGCATGTAGTCCACCAGCGCGAACATCGCGTCGCGGAAGGGGTCGTGTTTCAGGGTCTGCTTGTCAATGGCGTGATGGGGCATCGGACGTTATTCCTAGTGGCGCTGGCCCTGCCCGATCCGGCGCGGGCCGGGCAGGCTACCAGGGGTGGACTATTTCCAGAGGGCACAATCGGTGCTATGCCTGATGGAGTCGGTCTCGTGCGGTCGCTACCCGGGGTTGGGGATCCTGCCGCCGTTCAGTCGGAGCCGCCGCACCCTGATGGTGTCTCACTCACCAAGGGTGTGTCAAGGCCAGTGGAGGGCAGCAGCGGCTTCCTTCCGGGGAGCGTGCTGAGGTCTCTTGGCCGGACCGCCGGCCGCGCCGGTGGGCTCCACCTTGCGTTGCAGCCGGTAAACGATCATGCCCCTGAACAAGCATCCCCAGTGCAAGTTGTGGCGGTTCGAGGAACCGTTCGTGTTCGAAACCCCCTACCTGGGCAAGCCAGAGACCATCCCCGTCCTGGAGGTGGGCTACGAGACCTGGGGCAACCCGCGCCATCCGGCCGTGCTGGTCTGTCATGCCCTCTCGATGAACACCCATGCGACGGACCTGGAGTTCCCCGGCGACGAAACCAAGTCCTGGTGGTTCTCCATGGTGGGGCCAGGCCGGCCGATCGACACCAACCGCTACCATGTCATCTGCATCAACATGCTGGGCGGGTGCGGCGGCACCAGCGGCCCGGCCTCCATCAATCCCGACACCGGGGAGCCCTACGGCCTGCACTTCCCCATCGTCACGCTGGCGGACATGGTGAAGAGCCAGAAGCTCCTGCTCGATGCCCTGGGCGTTAAGCGTCTGCACGCCGTGATCGGGGGGAGCATGGGCGGATTCCAGGCCCTGGTCTGGGCGATCCAGTATCCGGATTTCGTGGACCGCGTGATCGCGGTGGGATCGTCCGCCTATTCCAACCAGTTCATGATCATGACCAACCGGGTGCAAATTGACGCCATCCAGCGCGACCCGGTCTGGAACAGCGGCCACTACCATGGCGGCAGGCAGCCGGAGGCCGGGCTGGCCATTGCCCGCATGATCGGCTTCACGACCTTCATCTCCCCGCTCATGATGGAGAAGAAGTTCACCAAGTATCACCAAAGCCTGCGCGAGCCTTACATTGACGGGCAGTTCCACCAACAGTACTTCCATGAGGCGGAGAACTACCTGCACCGGGTGGCCGATCCCTTCACCGGCGCCTTCGATGCCAACTCCATGATCTATCTGCTCCAGACTTGGAACCATTTCGATCTGGCCGTGAAGTACGGCTCATTGGCCAAGGCCGTGGAGCCGGTGCGGGCGCGCATGATGGTGATCGCGGCCAAGGGCGACAACCTCTTCCCGCCCTACCTCTCCGAGGAGATTGCCAAGGCCATGCAGGTCAACGGCAAGCCGGTGTGGTACGAGTTGATTGACGACGACTATGGGCACGACTACTTTCTGATTCCCGAGATCGTACAGGAGAAGATCGCGCCGCCCCTGGTGGAGTTCTTGGAGCGGGACTAGCAGGATGCGGAAATTCGGCGGAGCGGGGATTTGTGGGGGCTTCGCCCCGCCCTTTTGCCTGGCTCGGCGCTGACGCCCCGAGCGCCCCAGCAGGAAGCGTGGCTCCCTGCACCCGATATAGGGGTATCGGGATGGACCGATCATGATCGGCAATACGGTGCGCAAATTGGCTCTAGGCGCCGATCCGGGAGTCACCGGCAATACCTTGAGCTTCCTTCACGCCTTTGTTTTCGCGGCGGCTGTATCGCCGCGAAAACCTACCCGGGGGGTGCGGGGGGACTTGTTCCCCCGCTTGTCGTTCGTTTTTCCGCACCCTGCTAGACCGGGGAGTCATCATGGGTGAGCGCGCACCGGGGACCGGGATGGAACCGCGCGGGCCGGGAGACTCTGGCGTGGCCGAAGCGGAGTTCATGCGCGTGGCGCTGGCCGAGGGCAGGACGGCGGAGGGCCGCACGGGGGACAATCCGGCCGTGGGGTGCGTGATCGTCCATGGCGGCCGCGTCGTCGCCAAGGGCCATACGCAGTCTCCCGGCGGCGGCCACGCCGAGGCCTGGGCCATCCGGGCCGCCGAGCAGGCCGGCTTCGCCGTCGCCGACTGCGACCTCTACGTGACCTTGGAGCCGTGCTCGTTCCAAGGCCGCACGCCGCCCTGCTCCCGCCTGATCCTGGAAAAACGTCCCCGCCGCGTGGTGGTGGGGGCGCGCGACCCCCATCCCCGGGTGCGGGGCAGCGGCATCGCGGAACTGCGCGGCGCAGGCATTGAGGTGGTGGAGGGGGTGCTGGCCGACGAGGTGCGCCGGGCGCTGGCGGATTGGTTCAGCCGCTGGCCCGATCTCCCGTAGCCGATTTTCCCGTGGCCCTACTTCACCAGGCGCAGTGCCGGCGCCGTGTGACCGCCGGACTCCGCGAGAGACCGCTCGGGGTGGCGAGCTTGGGCCAGCCACTCCCGGAACTCCGCGGCGGAGGCGGTCATTCGGATCGGCGGGAAGTCCGAGGCCTGGTTGCCGTATACCGTGAACTCGAATTCCCCTGCCCCCGCGGCGCGCACGCCGGTCATCAGCAATCGCTTCATGGCTCAACCGTTGGGCCCGCGCCCGCAACTGGGGCGTCGCCGGAGTCTTGGAACTTGCCGCGCCAGCGGTGCGGCACATCATGTGCCGGGGACGATGCAACAAGCAGACCTGCCTGCACGCTGCTACGAAGGAACCGCGGACAATGTTCCGTTTTCTTCCAGGACCCTGTGGCCCGGTTCATCCGGCGAGAAGCGGGCACATGGGTCCGCACCCGCACTTTGGTTGGGGAGTCCTACGGGTTCAGCTTCCAACCCCGCTGGGTGATCAGACGCGCGCCGCGCTTGGAAAAAAGATAGCTCCAAGCCCAACCCGCCAGGACGGCCACGCGGTTCCGGAAGCCGATCAGGTAAACGATGTGCACGAACAGCCAGGTCAGCCACGCGAAGTATCCCGTGAAGGAGAGCGTGCCCATCTGCACGACGGCCTTGTGCGTGCCGATGGTCGCCATCTGGCCCTTGTCCACATACCGGAAGGCCGCGCGCGGGCGGCCCTGCAGGGAGGCCAGGATGTTGCGCGCGGCGGCTCGGCCCGTCTGGATGGCGGCGGGCGCCAAACCTGGCAAGAACTGGCCCCCGCCCAGGTCCAGCGACGCGACGTCCCCCGCGGCAAACACGTCCGGATGCCCGGGGAGGGACAGGTCCGCGCCGACCGCGATCCGTCCCGCGCGATCGAGCGCGACGCCCAGGGTGCGGCTCAAGGAATCGGCCTGCACGCCCGCCGCCCAGAACACGCAGCGCGCGCGCAGGGGCTGGCCGGCGACCTCCACGCCGTCCGCGTCAATCCGGGTCACCGGCGCGCCCGTCCGCACCTCCACTCCCATCTGCGTCAAGTCCCGCTCGGCGCGCGCCGACAGAGCCGCGGAGAATTGCGTGAGCACCCGTGGGCCGGCCTCCAGAAGCAGCACCCGCGCGTTGGCCGGATTGATGCGCTTGAAGTCGCGCACCAGCACCGTCCGGCTGATCTCCGCGATGGACCCCGCCAGTTCGACCCCGGTCGGGCCGCCTCCGACGACGACAAAGGTCAACAGCGCCTCCTGCTTGGACGGGTTAAACTCGTTTTCCGCCGTCTCGAAGGCGAGCAGGATCCTGCGCCGGATTTCCGTCGCCTGCTCCAGCGTCTTCAGGCCGGGGGCGAACTCCTCCCACTCGTCCCGGCCAAAGTAGCTGTGCTGCGCGCCGCAGGCCACGAGCAGGTAGTCGAAGCCCAGGCGCACGTCCGATCCGCCGCCCACCCACTTCTCGCCCAGATTCACCCGCTCCACCCGGCCCAGGTGCACCGCCACGTTCCCGACCTTGGAGAACTCGGAGCGGATGGGCACGGCGATGTCCGCCGGATTCAGGCCCGCCGTCGCCACCTGATAGAGCAACGGCTGGAACAGGTGGTGATTGCGCTGATCGAACAGCGTAACGTGCACGCCGCCGTGGTTGGCCAGCACCTTGGCGGCGCTCAAGCCCGCAAAGCCCGCGCCGACGATGACGACCTGCTTCTGTCCCGGCAACAGATGCGGATTCTCGATGTGCATGGGTTTCTCAGGCGACATTCTTCAGATGGACTGCCCGCGCGGGCGGCACTCGCCCGCGGACCTCCTTGCCGCGATTCGTGAGCCAAGAGCATCCGGGTGGATCGCCCTGGTCGAGTCGGCGGCAACGGCAACCGCAAACCGGGGCCACGGCATCCTCCCAAGCTCTCCGGCGCTGGCCGTCGGGCCGTCCTCCGTGGTGCGGCGGTACCAGGCGAGCACGGCGGACCGCCCCACGTTCCCCTGTTGCGGCGGTTGCCGGGGATGCGATGGCGCCGGAACCGGCCCCGAATCACGGTGCGCCGGCGGGCCTGGCGGACTGGGCGGCACGGGCGCGATTCGCCGCCTCCCACAGTTGCTCCAGGGGAGGCTCGTGGAGGCCGAGGGCGTGCAATTCCCCCATCAGGCACTCCAGGTAGTCGTACGACGTGCCGACGGGACCGGCCCCTTGCAGCAGCATCCGCACCTTGCGCTCCAGCGGCAGGCTGACGTCGTAGCTCTCCCCGGCCAGGATGGGCAGGTACGTCCAGGCCGGCAGCCAGCGCTCCGCGCCGCCGTCCGTCAGCCGCACCGGCACGGCCACGCGCTTGTGCGCACGGTCCGCGCCCTCGCGCTCGTCCAGGTAGCTCAGCAGGGGCGGCTCGTCCTGGAGCTGGTAGCGGTAGGCCATGCCCACGACCTCCCCGCCGGGGACGAGCGTCACCACCAGCCCCGGGCGCTCCGACGTTCCCCGGAAGCGGGTGGAGATCATGCCGTAGTCGCGGTGGTAGCCCTTGAGCACGGCCGGGCGGCGCTCGGCATGGGGAAAGCCGGGCAGCCACATCAGCGAGCCGTAGCCGAAGATCCAGCGCATGAGCACGATCCGGATAAGTCCAGGGCATGACCACGGCCATGCCCGCGTCAACCTGCGCCTATCCCTCCCGCCACAGCCCCAATTTTTCCTGGATCCCCCGATCGGAGAAGCTGAACAGGACGCTCTCCTCGGTCGCCTGGTGGCGGTGGGGCGCCCAGGAGGGGATGACGAACACGTCGTTGGGTCCCCAGTTCAGCCGCTGTTCGCCGACGGTGCTGCTGCCCCGGCCCTCGATCACGGCGACCACCGTGCCGTCCGTGGAGCGGTAGGGTTGCCCGGCGAAGCCCTGGGGCAGCAATTGGATGAAGGTGGAGATGGTGGGCATGGCAGGGCCCCCATCGCTGGGGTTGGTGAACTCCAACTTCAGCCCGTGGCGCGGGTCCCACTCCTCGCTGCGCCGCATCCGCTCCAGCGCCTCGCGGGAGCGGGTGTAGGGATAGTGGTTCAGCACGGCGCGGCCGGGCGCGGCCGCGCCCACGGGGCGCAGGTTGTTGCCGTAGCGGGCCAGACCATCCCCCACCGGGCGGCTCTGGGGCTGCTGCTCCTGGGCGCCGCGTTCGATGAAGCTCGCGTCGAAGAACTTGACCAATGGGATGTCCAGGCCGTCAAGCCACACGATCGGGTCCGCGGTGTCGTTGCCGTGGTCGTGCCAGGCCCACTGCGGCGTGATGATGAAGTCGCCCCGCTCCATGGGGATGCGCTCGCCGTTCACCCCGGTGTAGGCATGGTGGCCCTCCAGCACCAGCCGCAGGGCCGACTGCGAGTGGCGGTGGCAGGGCGCCACTTCTCCCGGCAGCACCAGTTGCAGCCCGGCGTACAGGCTGTGGGTGACGGAGGACTGGCCCCGCAGCCCCGGATTCTCCAGGATCAGGACGCGCCGCTCCGCCTCCTGGGCGCTGATGAGCGTGCCGGACTCCAGCAGGTGGGGCCGCACCTGATCGTAGCGCCACAGGTAGGGCACGCAGGGCGTGGTGGGCTCGGCGGTAATCAGCCCGCTGAACGCCTCCCACAGCGGCGTGAGGTGGAGCGGTTCGATCTTGCGGTAGAACGCCTGACGCTCCGGGCCGGGGACAGATCGCGCGTGCATGGGGGAACCGCTCCGGTTGGGGGTGAGCCGCAATGCCGCGCACGGGCGGCCCCGCCAGGGTACGCGAAGCGGGGCCGCTCCGGCAAGCCGCGCAGCCTCCTGGGCGCGCCCGGCCTCAGGCTTGTGCCGCGGCGAGGCGCTGGAAGCCGGCCGCCAGATCGGCGATCAGGTCGTCGGCGTCCTCCAGTCCGACGTGCATCCGCAGCAGGAAGCCCGGCTCCGTCCAGGGAACGGCCGTGCGCGACCCGGAGGGGTAGCCCGGGATCACGAGACTCTCATAGCCGCCCCAGCTGGCGCCGATGCCGAACCAACGCAGGCCGTCCACCAGGGCGGCCACGGCGGCCTCCGATCCGGTGCGCAGCAACACGCCGAACAGCCCGCACGCGCCGCCGAAGTCGCGCTTCCACAGCGCGTGTCCCGGGTCGTCGGGCAGGGCGGGGTAGAGCACGCGCGCCACCTCCGGCCGGTCGGCGAGCCAGCGGGCGATCTTCAGGGCCGACTGCTCGTGCCGGCGCAGCCGCACCCCCAGCGTGCGCAGGCCCCGCAGCGCCAGGTAGCATTCCTCCGGGGAGGGACAGTCTCCCACCTGGCTGACGAAGTCCCGCACCCGCCGGTACAGTTCTTCCGTGGCGGTGGTGACGATGCCGAGCATCAGATCGGAGTGCCCGGCGATGTACTTGGTGCCCGCCTGGATGGACAGGTCCACGCCGAGGCGGAAGGGCTTGCAGTAAAGCGGGGTGCCCCAGGTGTTGTCCAGCGCCGTCAACACGCCCCGCGCCCGCGCCGCCGCCGCGATGGCGGGCACGTCCTGCACTTCGAAGGTGAGGGAGCCGGGGGACTCCATGAAGATCAGGCGCGTGTTGGGCCGGATCAGGGCGGCGATGCCCGCGCCGACGCGCGGATCGTAATAGGTGGTCTCCACGCCGAAGCGCGCCAGCACCACGTCGCAGTACACGCGCGTGGGCTCGTAGGCGCTGTCGGTTACCAGGATGTGGTCCCCGGCCTTGACGAACGCCGTCAGCACCATGGAGATGGCGGATTGGCCGGAGGAGACCACCACCGCGCGCGCGCCCCCCTCCACCTCCGCCACGGCCTGGGCCAGGGCAAAGGTCGTGGGCGTACCGTGCAGACCGTAGGTGAGGCCCGTGTAGCGCTGCTGCTTGCGGTTCTTGAAGGCGGCCAGCGTGGGGAAAAGAATTGTGGAGGCGCGGTAGATCGGCGGGTTGACCACGCCGTGGTTTGCGGCGGGGTCGCGGCCCGCGCTGACCAGCAGCGTATCGTCCTGGATGGACATGCGGCTCCGAGTGGCGGGTTTCAGCCGCCGATGTACTGGCCGGTGAGGATGATCCGGTCGCCGTCCCGCACCGGGCTATCCAGCTCGTGCCGGATGCCCAACAAGGCATCGTTGACGACGACCTCGATGTGGGGTCCCAGGCCGCCGGCGTCGGCGTCCCACAGCATCGCCTTGAGCCGGGGATGGCCGGCGGCGAAGCGCTGGAGGACGGTGCGCACGGTGTCGCCGGGGTGTGCGGCCACGGGGAAGTCCGCGCCAGACCCGGCCGCGGGCCCCGCGCCCGGCTCCACCATGCTGCTCACGTAGGAGATGGTCTCCACGTACACGGTGAAGGCCGCGGGCGCCCGCCGCCCTTCGCGCGCCTGGGGGGCGGCACTCACGCCGGGCCCCACAAGTCGCGCGCGACGTTCTCCAGCCCCAGGGATTTGAGCAGATCAATCTTGGGGCGCCCGGTCGCGCGGTCGAAGCCGACGCGCTCGTACCAGGAGGCCACCATGGATTCCCAGTGCTCCGCGATGCCGACGCCCTTGACCGGCCCGTCGGTCGGGGTGGAGCCGTAGCGCGTGGAGGGCCGCTCCAGCTCCGGCCCGATGCCGCAGCGCAGGTTGAAGGCGCGCAGCAGGCAGGCGGTGCGGCGGCCAAAGCGCAGGGCCTCGTCCACCGAATAGTCCCAGCCGGTGGCGGCGCTGATGGCCAGGCAGAGGTTCTTGATCGTGGTGCGGGTGGTGAAGATGCAGGTGCCCAGGGAGTCCTCGAAGTGCCGCCGGCCCAACATGCCGCTGACGATCTTCACGACGTCGTCCGCGCCCAGGGCGTTGTAGCGGCCGGGCAGGCCCAGCTCGGCCGGCTCCACCACCTGGCCGGATTCCAGCGTGCCGGTGCTGCCCGTGCAGGTGTCGAGCATCTCCTCCCAGCGGCCGCGGTGGTCGTGCCCGCGGGGCGAGGCCCCCTTGAGGGTGTACACGGCGCAGTCCAGGGCCGGCCCGCCGATCTTCTCCGCGGCGCGCTTGACGCCTTCGGCCAGCAGATCGCCGATGCCCTCGCGCCGGATGATCTTCTGGAGCAGGGCGTGGGCCACGCCAGCGTCGCCCCACTTGGGCTCCAGGCCGTCCAACTGTTCCTTGGTGAGGTAGCCCTTCTCGTAACACTCCATCACCCAGCCGATCACCCAGCCAAACTCGTTGACGTCCACGCAGGCCCGGTCCAGCTGGGTGTTGAGCCAGGCGGTGTCAGAGGGGTTGGTGATGCCCATCGTCCAGCCGCAGGACCAACCCTCGTATTCCGGCTCGTCCACCAGTTCGCCCTTGTGCGCGCCCTTGTCCACGACCACCTGGTGGCAGTGCTGCATGCCGCAGGCGTTGCACTGATGGCCGCGGTGGCTGAAGCGGTCGCGCAGGGCCTGGCCCTCCCAGATCGCCTTTTCGAGCGTCTGGGGCCATTCGTTGGTGGTGTAGTTGCGGATCGGCAACACGCCCAGCTTGCTTAGGTTCATCACCCCGGGCAGCGTCCCCAGCTTGTAGAGCCAGGCCGTGGTGGGGTTGTTGCGCAGTTCATGGGAGACCGTCTCGGCGACGTGGAACAGGCCCTTGGCATCCGCCACCGGCAGGCCCTTGGTGCCCCGGACGATGGCCACGGCCTTGAGCTTCTTGACGCCCATCACGGCTCCGCAGCCGTTCTTGCTGGCCACGTGACCGTAGTCGCCATGAATGGCGGCGAACTTGACGAGGTTCTCCCCGGCGACCCCGGAGGTGTACACGCTCAACTGATGGCCGCGGTAGCCGGTTTGCTCGTGGAGCAGGTCCTGGGTCTCCCAGGTGTCCTTGCCCACCAGGGCGGAGGCGTCGCGCAGTTCCACCGTGTCGTCGTGGATGAACAGGTAGACCCACTTGGGACTCTGCCCCTGGAGGACGATGGCGTCGTAGCCGCTGTACTTGAGGTTGGTGCCGAAGAAGCCGTTGGCCTGGGTGGAGGTGGCCCCGTTGGTCATGGGGCCGCGGGTGATGACCGTCAGCCCGCCGCTGCCCCAGACGGGCGTCCCGGCGAGCGGACCGGTGGCCATCACGAGCCGGTTGTCCGGATGGTCCCATCCGACCTGGGGCGGAACCTCCTCGTAGATGATCTTGGCACCCAGCCCCACCCCGCCCAGGTACTCGCGGTATTCCTTGTCCGAGGGTTGCTCGGTCCAGATCTTGCCGTTGCTGAGGTTGACGCGCAGGATCTTGCCTGCGATACCGCCGGGCGCTTTTTGGCTCATGGGCTCTTGGTGGGCTGCGTAAGAAGACTCGGGGTTCCGGGGTCGCGGCGCGGTGAATGTCCTTGGGCGGCGCGCCTGACCCTGGGTGCGAATTGCGTTAGATTGTAACTAGGGGACGGGTCGGGCAAAGTCAAGCCGCTCGCGTGGCGCGGGAGTGAGACATTCTTCTGGTGGAGCGCAGGGTGAACCGCATCGCTGAGCGGGACGAGACGCGCCCGGAGTCGCTGCCGGCGCGCACGGTGGCGGTCGTAGGGCCGACGGGGAGCGGGAAGTCGGCCCTGGCGCTGCGGCTGGCGGAGCGCTGCGGGGGGGAGATCGTCAGTACGGACTCGCTGCAAGTCTACCGCGGGCTGGACATCGGCACGGCCAAGCCCAGCCCCGCGGAGCGGGCGCGCGTGCCGCACCACCTGATTGACGTGGCGGATCCGGACGAGGCGTTCTCCGCCGGCAGCTATGTGCGGCAGGCGCGGGCGGTGCTGGAGCGGCTGGCGGCCGCGGGACGGACGGCGATCCTCTGCGGCGGCACTGGGCTGTACTACCGCGCGCTGACCGAAGGGCTGGCGGAGGTTCCGGAAATTCCGGAAGCCGTGCGCGGGGCGGTGGCGGCGCGGATGCGGAGCCTGGGCGCCCCGGCGCTGCACGAGGAATTGGCGGCCCTGGACCCCCAGGCCGCGGCGCGGCTGCACCCGCGCGATAGCCAACGGATCGCGCGGGCGCTGGAGGTGGTGCTGGCGACTGGGCGCTCCCTGAGCGCCTTCCAGCAGGCCCGGCCGTTCCGGGCGGCGCCGGAGAACCTGATGTTGGTGGGCCTGGCGTGGGAGCGCGTGGCGCTTTACGAGCGGCTGAACGGGCGCGTGCTGACGATGCTGGAGCAAGGCTGGGTGGACGAGGTGCGGGGCCTGCTGGCCCGGGGCTATGCCCCCAACCTCAAGCCCCTGCGGGCGATCGGCTACCGGGAGATCGTGGCGCTGCTGGAGGGGCGGCTGCCGCGGGAGCGCCTGGCCGAGGAGATCGCCCGCGCCACGCGCCGCTACGCCAAGCGTCAGTGGACCTGGTTCCGCAACCAGGCGCGGGTGCTATGGGCGCCACCGGAGGCCGAGGAACGCATCGGCGACGCCGTGGAGCGGTTCCTGCGGCCGGGCAGCGGGCCTGGGGCTTGAATCGGGGCCGGTTTGCGCTATGATGGCGGTCAACCGAGCCATGGCC
>Ga0315281_10005049_pt1 | contig 18954 bp, 30 predicted proteins | sample YL17G07_0_MG_FD_204540 | JGI IMG/M metagenome (GOLD analysis project Ga0315281, IMG submission 204540) | Sediment microbial communities from Yellowstone Lake, YNP, Wyoming, USA - YL17G07_0 | ecosystem: Environmental > Aquatic > Freshwater > Lake > Sediment | place: USA: Wyoming | collected... | reverse complement strand
AATGTTTAAGTTTGTTGCCCAAGGAGACAAACATAGTTTTGACACAAAAACATACTCGTTATTTTTATTCTGTATTAAATTAGCCCATAATTCAGGAAGTTGGGATGAAATGGCATAATGCGGCCTCAAAATACTCAAGTTCTTAGTTTCATTATAGAATCCATAAAATATTTCGTACTTTGAAATGTCAAAGACAAGTGTCGAGTTAGAACTGTTATTGAAAAATTTTACAAGACCTTCTATTACCTGATTACATAAATTAGTCTTTCTGCTCTCAATCAACTGGTCGTAACCGCTCAGTAGATTAATCATACCCAAAGACAAGCTTAAAATAACAAAAAAAGTCAAAATCATTTTCCATTTCTTAATTGAATCAATAAGGTGAACGGCGGTTGAACCGATAATTATTGAATAAAATGGCAGAAGGATACAAAAGCATTCGTATCTAAATGTTGTTATGGTTAGCAAGGATAAAAAAAGAATAATTAAGACGAAATTTAGTAAAATGTAAATATCCTTTTTCTCTTCACCAATTTTTTTACTTTGAACCGCAAATTCGAAAGTGAACATTAAGAATAGAAGAAAGTACGATAAAAACATTATTGAATTAAGATGTTTCACAAACTGTAATATTCCAAAGTTGGATCCATTGTCTAAGAAGTTAATAAAATTAAAATAACCCTGAGATAAGTTACCCCTTATATCAAACAGATTTTTACTATCAGCTGTAACTGGAACATGATTTATTATGAATTTTAAGGTCGCAAAATTATTAAGCAGATTCCAATACAGCATCTGAAAAATCCCAAGAAAAAAGAAAAGAAATCCTACAAAAAAAATCTTCTTTGTCAGACTTCTTCTAAACTTTAAAAATGAAATGAATGAATTAAGTCTGAATGTAATCAGAAAAGAAGCTAAGAAAAATAGGAAAATAGGGTTTGTTATCGTAGCAAAGCCGATGACAAATGCTATTAAAAAAAAGTAGTACTTATTTCTAGTTTCAGAGTATCTAGCGAAAGAATAGAGAAAGAGAATTATAAAGAAATTAATTACGGGGAGTTCCCAAAATTCAGTACTAATAAAAAAATCAGATGTAGAAATTGCCAGAATGAAACAAGAAAATAAAGCAACCTTTTTATTATAAAGTCTCTTAGTAAAAAAGTAAAGTAGAAAAATTGATGCAGCGCTAAAAAGTACTGCAGTAAATCTTAGAAAAAAGATATTCGGTCCAAATAGTAGCGTAGTTGGAAGAAAGACATAGGCAATACCATCACCAAAGTAATCTGCAAGTGGTTCATACCAAGATACCTTGCTGCTTATCATGTCACGTTCGAAAGAAATAAAAGTGGCTTCGTCGACAAAAATCGGCGACTCTTGTAATTTATAAGTCCTGAGGAAAACAGCTAAAACTACTATGGCAAGAAGAACAAAAAATTCTCTTGAAAAATTTGCTTTTTTAAACATGGCTCTAAAAGTTTTCAAAACTTAGCCTCTAATAATTTCTATAAAAGTGCATATTAATGCTTTTTAAATTCTCAAAATATAAAAATTTGGAATGGCTCTAACCGATCCTTGGACGCCCACCTCCCGCATAGAGTGTAAGCTCAAATCGGGACTTTCAACAGTTGTAAATAAATATCTCCCAGTTTACTTCAAATTCGATGGGCTCCGTTCCCAAGAATTTTGAAACTTAACGATAGTGTTTATCCATTTCCTGTCTTGTCCCAATTTTGTCAATGTTAATGGTTTTGTTTGCAAAATCGACAACAAAAATAGCTCTATAGCTGCCAACTCTTAGTCTGTAAGTATCAACTCTTCCTTGCATTTTAATTATATCAAGAACTTTTGGCGTTTTTGGGATTAATTCTATTTTATTTAAAATTTGCTTTTGTCTATCCTTAGGAAATGTATTTAATTTTTTAAAAACTCTATCAGGGATAATTACCTGAAAACCTTTCATTAAATACCTAACTCTTTCTTAGTTTGTTCAAGAGTTCTGTATTTTCCTGCTTTGATCTCTGCTTCTGATTTTGTTATTTCTATTAAATCTCCTTTTGTCAATTTTTCTATTTGCACAGCTTTTTCAACTTCTTTTAGTCTTCTTTTTAAATCCTTCATCTCTTTTTGCATTTCTTTGATTATTCCGAATTCTTTGGGTTGTTTCATATATCAAAATATAATTTGTACTTATATATAAATCGTTTAACTGCATTTACAGTTGTAAACAAGTATCTCCAGTAGAAGCAGCCTTCTGTCACAAACTTTATTTCTATGGGATTTGCTAAATTGAAATATTGATAATATGAAACCGATTACATTTTATAAAAAATTTGTAAAAGAATATGGCGCGCGAGATTTGTACAATCTTCTATTTGCCAAGTGGTTGTTTGCTAACATCATCAGACAAATCAATAGAGAAAAATCTAAGATATTGGATCTGGGAACAGGAACCGGTGAATTGGCCATAAGAATTGCCAAGAAATTTCCAAAATCAGAAGTCATTGGACTGGATATTTCGCCAGACATGATAAATGAAGCAAAAAAGAAAGCAATAAAGAGACAGAAGTAGAGTTTGGTGCCAATATTTTTCGGTTCTTGAACTTTTTTGGAAGCAGAAAAAATAGAAAAGGAGAGTGGGAAATTAGTAATCGCATATGGACCAATTTCATCTGCCTAAAGCACGGTTCGATTCCAGCTTTAATAGACGGTAAATTATTCTCAGAACCAAGAAAGATGTTCAAAAAGATGACTATTTCTCAGTTACCAAAAAGTGTAGAGTAATACTGCGCTCGTTGGGAGAAGGAATTTCCTATCTAATAGAAAGTCTTAAATAATTGAGATTTCTTTCTTGATTTGATTAAAATGAATAGAAAGACTGCTAAAGAAATTGCATTGACTATGCTTCCGGGAGGACAAACTGTAAAAGCACTCATCAGACCTAAATATAGAATTAATGCTCTGCTTACAGCAGCCGGAGATTTTGCCAAAGGTTACGCTTTCTATACACTTGCAACAATGCCTGCGTCAAATCGGGAATATTTCTTGCCTGCAATAATAGCAGGATACTTGATAGCAACTGGTATCAATGAAGCTGCCTACAGACTTCAATATCGTTCGGGAATAAGTCTTGTAAGTTCATGAAAAGAATTGATGAGATAATTTACAGCTGTAAAAATATCTCCTGATTTACTTCAAATGCGATTGGCTCCGGGCCAAAATAAAGCTGAATTGACTTCTGCCCGAATCGTATTTAAATACTTATGGTGGGATTACGTAATTTAAGATACTTAAAACAAAAAAAAGGTGAATAAAAATGGTATTTAGAGAACGTGGCTTCGGTGGTAGAGGCGGAGGTTTCGGCGGACCACGCGAGATGCATAAGGCAACTTGTGCAGATTGCGGTAAAGAGACTGAAGTCCCCTTCCAACCTACTGAAGGAAGACCTGTTTACTGTCAAGATTGTTTCCCAAAACATAAGAAATTCTAGCCATTCTGGCAGGAAGGAATCTGGGAACATAGATAAATTTCGTTAGGGTAGAGTTTCTTTTTATTTATTAGTTGAGAAGTATTATTGAGGTACAATATATGACATCGTTTGAAAAGCCACAAAGGCCACAAAGAAAAATGAAAAAGATGAAGAACAAGAAATGGTAATTATTCTGAATTCAAACTAAAAATTGAATTTGACAAATTCATTTGCTTTAACCGTTACAGAATGTAATAATAAGAAGATGAGAGTAAAAAAAATTAGAATGACACAGACAAACCAAGAGCTAGACAGAATTATTATAGAATCTTTTCGACATAATCAATTTCCAGACCAGCAAAAGGCAGTTTTAAAAGAAATAAGAATGCGCAAAGAAGAATTGGATGAAAACGAAAAAACAAACTAGAAGAAGAAGATTTACTAAAAAGAAATTCAAAGTTCAAGATCGATGGCGATAATCTATACTATCTCGGAAATGTATTTTGGCTCCCTTCGTCTTTCCTTCTTTTTGTCGCACTATCTGCGACCATTTTTCTCATAAATGTAGCATAGCTAGAACCCTTTTCCTCTTCTCTCCATTTTTCTAAACCTGCGCAGGAATGCTTGTCAGGCCGTTTATGTTCTGAGCAGAATTTTTTCCCGCAATATTTACACCGAACCGCAAATGTCTTACCGCATATCGCGCATGCTTCTGGCATAATTTAATAATGTATTTTTGGGTAAAAAGTTTATTTATAAGGAGTTTCAAACATAGAGTTCGAATCCCTCCATTTCCAAAATCAATCTAAATTAACTTCTTGTTTGGAGCACTTTATAAGATTTTGAAAAATTCACACAATCAGTTTGTAATATGCTACATCATTTTCTTTATCGAAGCTTTCGAAAACTTTCTTGTTCTTCACTAGGAAGACAAGGCAATTCTTGATGGCATTAAGATTGATTGTCTTTCCAGAAGCTTCGTTTACTTTGTAATTGATCGCGAGGGTCGACATCGAACACATGGATTTTTCTAATATCCTCAGAATTATCGGCTCCACAAAATCACGGCCAGAAGATACCCCTCTCATGATAACTAATTAGTCTTTTAAGTATATAGAAAAAATTTACCGGAAGAGAAGTTAAAAGCTATTTCAGAGCTTTGATCTCTCTCAATTTTTTAACAAGATGACCGAACGACTCTTCAATCTCTTTTATGGACTTCGCCCCGACGCAGACTATTTTTCCTGTGCTGAATATGAGAAAAGTGACGCTTCCGTTCGTCTTATACACCAAACCTGGGAATGTTGCCGGCTCGTACTCGGAGTTTTTCAGCTCAAATACCATCTTGTCGATATCGAGCCTCGCTTCCACCTTTGCCGACGCAACAATATTTTGAACATCTATAGCAGAGGTTTTTACATTAAATCCCATGCCTTTCAGCAGCTTCAGCATGTTTCCTATAGCTTCCCTTGCATTCTTTTCGGACGCGGCGCCTGTGCATGTCGCTTTTCCCGAAGAGAATATTAGAAAGCTTGCCTTCGGATTTTTCATGCGATAGACCACACCTGGGAAGTTGTCAGGAAAATATTCCGAGGTCGGTAGTTTGCTTGACAATTTATCAAGATCTATCCTGCCCGAAAACTGGACTGTGATTACCATGTTGTGGATTTCGATCTTGAGCATTAATTATTATTGGGATTTGCTAAATAACTATTTCACTGCCCCTTTTGCTATTAAATCCCAAAGAAATCATATGAAGATGCATCATTTTTGGAGGATAGTGGACAGAGTAATCTTTGAATCCGATATTCTTCTTGAAGTCGTAGATGCCCGCATGCCTAATCTCACACGCAACAAAAAGGTGGAGAATATGATCCGCCGGAAAAGAAAGTCTCTCATTTTGGTGATAAACAAATCGGATTTGATAACACGAGGCATGAGAATAAGTTTTTCGCGACAGCTTGATTCGAAGGAAGCGGTTTTTGTCTCGTGCAAGGAGAGGACAGGGTTATTTGCCTTGAAAGAGATTATCTTGGAGCTGGCTAAGAAGGGGCGGCATTCGAATTTCATAAAAGTCGGAGTCATCGGCTACCCAAACACAGGAAAATCGTCAGTCATAAACGTCTTGTCAGGATTCAAAGAGGTCGCAAAGACTTCTCCGATTGCCGGATTCACAACAGGAGTCCAGTGGATAAAGGGAAAAGGCGGGCTCATGTTTACGGACACGCCGGGAGTAATACCTCCGGACGAGAAGGATGAAGCAGAGCAGGCACTGATGTCGATCATAGATCCGAACAAGCTGAAAAATCCGGATTTTGCAGCGATGAAGATAATACAATTGTTCCTTGACAACAACAGGAGCGGCCTGGAGAAATATTACGGCGTGAGCGCGAAGGCAGGCAATGCATCAGAAATCCTTCTGGAGATAGGCAGGAAAAAGAATTTTCTTCTGAAGGGCGACCAGGTTGACGAAGGGAGAACAGCTCTGGCGATAATACGGGACTGGCAGAAAGGAAAGCTGCTCCTGAATTCTGCGGATATCAAGACAAATTCACGTTAGTTGCATTTTTTTAAGTTCTGCTGAATTAATTCGAAATAATGCAATAAAAAATTGAAGTTTTAAAATTTGAATAATTATTTACAGCTGTAAATGTGCCTATTTTTTTGTCTCATGTTTTAATTAAGCAAAAGCCTTAAATCTGTTAAATATCGACTATTAAGCGTTTGGAAGTGAAAATATGGGAAAACAAGTAGATCATTCGAAGAGAAACTTTCTAGGGCTCATGGCTTTGTCCATACCTGCAGCAGGCATTTTTCTTTATTTAGTGAACAATGACAGGTATTCTGCTCCATCGGCCGCTACTTCACAAAGTAGACCGTATTTACGGGTTAACGGCGATTATGTCGATTTTTTTACAACTGATACTATTGCTAGCTATTACAGTTTTAACGAGTTTCGCCAATATCTAATCGGAGTCAATCCTAGTGCGTTTGATACTTTCACTAGCATGACCGACAAAAGCGTGATATTGCAAAGGCTGCAAAACTCGCTGACTGGGCAGGACCAGCAATGGTCTGATGCAAGGCAATTTGTGGCTTCAGATTTGTACACGCCGAGAGTAATTCAAACCTACAACAAGCCTAGGGACGGCGGTATTTTCATTTTTCCCGACGAGACTACGCGCAGACGACGTTTTGGAATTGAAATTGACACAGGTGTTTGAATGAGAAAAGAGATTGCTATATTTTCACTTGCACTAATTTTGATTAGCTTTTCATTTATTTTTTCAAACGCATCAGCTTCGTGCACTCCGGATTCATGGTATACATGCGAAGGCAGTGACTCGGCTCATTATGCAATAAACAGCGACTGCAGCCTGAATTCAAACCACGAGTACTGTTCATACGGATGCTCTAACGGATACTGTAATTCAGCCCCGACTCAGACTCCAACTTATCATCCGACTTACAGCCCCACTTACTCTCCTACATATTATCCAACCTATTCTAATTATTGCAATTCAGGCTATACTGGCTATTACAGATGCGAAGGAAATCGCTTGTCGAGGCAGTATCAGAATTCAGATTGTTCAATTGTTTGGATTTACACAGACTGCCAGTATGGTTGTTCAAACGACCAGTGCGTTTCGCAACAAACTTCCACGCAGACTGTTACCTCTACACAGACCGTCACTTCCACATCATCTGTAACCTCTACTTCAACCGTCACTAACGGACCGACATGCGCTCTTCAGAACACAGGAAATTACAGATGTTCGGGAAACACCCAGCAAGTCCAGTATCAGGTTCAGGACTGCAGCTTCCAGTGGTTCAATGTGCAGAATTGCCAGAATGGATGCTCTAACGGACAATGCGTTGCAGGTCCAACGACTTCCACTTCTTCCACGACTTTCACAAGCACGACAACTGTGACAACATCTCCGCCTTCATATTTTTACAACTACATGCCGCAGCCTTACTTTTATTATCAAAATCAGTTTCCATATTTCAACAACCAGCCTTCTTCGGCATGCACTTCGGGCAACACAAACAATTATGACTGCAATGGAAACATGAGGCAAGTCCTTTACCAGTATTCAGACTGCACGACTGTGTGGAGGAATATGGAAAACTGCCAGAATGGATGCTCTAACGGGCAGTGTGTCAGCGTTCCTGCAGTAACAGTTTCCACTGTGACCGTGGTCCAGAAGCCATCTTACGATTTTTCTGCTCTTGGAGTCTTTGCTTTGATACTCGGAATCATAGTGCTTTTCGTGATTTTCATAAGATTCTTCAGTGAAAATTCCGAAAGAAGAAACTACTACCGCGGCGAACCTGAATATTGGAGATAAAACTGAACAGATCCTGATTTTTAATAGGAAAACGAATATTTTTTTAATGACATATCACGAGCATTCAGACGAATACGAGAAAAGAAAGAAAGAAGCGCACAGAGAGATTGTGAGGATTGCTGTCATTTTTGTCGCTCTCACTTCATTGTTTTCCTTGCCTTTGTTCCTCAATTCGCACCCGACATTCACCACAAACGGCATCCTGGTTCACACGACAAACCATTCGCTGATAATCTTTTTGGCTTTGTGGATATTCGTCGTCGTCTTTTTCTTTTTTGCGCTGAGAAAAAATAAATTCCAGAAATATAATTTAAGAAACATAGGGAGCTGATTTTGTGGAAAGTGCCGAAAAAATAATTGAAATTCTCCAGCAGAGATATAATGAAAAAATTTACAGGGCGAAACCCTTCCGCACTTTGATTGGGGTCATTCTCTCACATCAGACAAACGACAAAATCAGTTGGCCTGCGACCGACCGGCTTTTCAAAATCGCAAGAACTCCTGAAGATTTTGTTAAACTTGGCGTCAAAAAAATCGATGCGCAAATAAAAAATGTAAATTATCATCCGACAAAAGCAAAAAGAATCTACGCTATTTGTAAGATGCTGATTGAAAGATTTGGCGGAAGAGTTCCGAAGACGAGAGAGGAATTGATGGAGCTTCCTGGAGTTGGAGGAAAATCAGCGTCAATAGTTCTATCTTTTGGATTTGGCATACCTACGATCGCTGTCGATACTCATACACATCGAGTCTCGAGAAGACTTGGTTTAGTTCCACTCAAAGCAACCCCTGAAAAAACACGACAAATTTTAGAAGAGATTATTCTAAGAAAATATCATTTAATTGTAAATTCTGCGTTTGTAGACTTCGGTAGAGAAATCTGTCAAGCTAGAAAACCACAATGTTTTCGTTGTCCAGTTTACAGATTTTGCAAATATGAGAAAAAAGAATATTTTAAAAAATTACCACAGTTATCAGTGCTATAGAATTGATATTAGCGGTTTACAAAATAATTGTATGACTTTTAAAATTCATGCTTGGCAAATAGAAGGATATGTTAAACTGACTCAACTTTGCAAAGAAACTAAACAGAATTATTAAATTGAAATTTAAATCAATAAATAATTTTTCAAAAATCTGTAAAGTTAATAGGAAATCAATAGAAGGTATTTGTCAAAGAAGGGATCGAAAGCATAAAGGATTTACGAAAATATCCCGTCTTTTCTATATAACAGATTTTTTAGATTTAGACAAAAAATACATTGAAAAAAATATAGAACTTTATATGGATTCTAAAACAGGTGCTTACAATAGAGTTTATCATAATCCATTCCCATTTAAGATAAACCCTCTTGTTATTCGATTGGCTTCGCATTTGATTGGAGATGGCTCTATCGGGAATGGACATTTCAGATATTCGCAACAAAATGTAAATTCCATTTCAAAACTATCTGAAAATATTACTAAACCTATTAAACATCTAAAGAAAAACAAGAGTTTCAACAAAGACGGTTCTTTTAAAGAATATCAATTTCACATACCCACTTTTGTCGTGAAATTGGTGTGTCACGCTTTATCAATAAACAGATCTGATATTAAAAGTAGCATCTTTTTAGAAAAATGTTTGCAATTACCCAGAGATTACAGAATTCAAGTATTATGCGGAATTTTTGTGGATGAAGGAAGTGTGAAAGGCCGAACAATAAGAATGATTGATAAGAAAATTGTCGAAAATATTTGCTATCTTATTGATTCGTTGGGTTATAGACGTAGTGAGATGTCTGGCAACACTCAGAAACTTTATTATAATGGCTTGCCGTACTTTGTTAAAACTTTCAAAGCTCAGCTCTTCGTTATTGGTTTACTAAAGTTTGCAGAAGATATTGAAATGTCGATTCGAAAATATGGAATTCTTGCTGGCTTATGGACTAAACAAAGAAGTTTAGAAATGGAATTGAAAAAGCATGATATCAATTATGTATCGAATATCGAAGAATTTCAGAAATTAAGAGAAGCCGTGATTAAAGAATTTAAGAAAAAACAGATTATCAAAAGCAAAAATATAATCAAAAAATCAAAACGCAATAGACATAGCATAGAATATTTGTTCAAGACTTTGTCCAAGGAAGTAATCGCAAAAAGAATATCTCGTGGCACTTACTCTTTATCCGAAAATTAGAAATTGCACTAAAAAATGTTGCTTGTGGATTTTGGAAAAGAGATTTGCGTCTCTCCCAAGCCTAAATGCTACATGTGTCCGATCGTAAAGCTGTGCCCGTTCGACAAAAAGAATCTTGCAAAACCAAAAAATTACAACTCTAATAAGTGAAATTGTTCGAGAAAAATGATTTGAAGGTTGCAAATCAATAAAAGAAAACGTTTTTCTTCTTCAAAATATGATGCAAGCAAAAAAATATCTCATTGCCTCAGCCATAGGAATAGTTTTGTTTTCAGTGGTAGCTGGAATAAGCCTGAGCCAGACAGGATATTTCTCAAAAGCATTCAGCAAAACAGTCCAGCCCAATCAGGTATATCAGCAAAACGTTTCGATAAGGAAATACTATAATCTCACGGTGAGATTCAGAACTTCTCCTTCTGGCAGTGATCTGACATTTTCCGATTCTGATGCAATCATCATTGTGAAGGATGCGATTGGAAATGAGATGTGGCGCGCTACTGGAGTAGGCAACGGAAAGATTTACGCCGTCCATGACAAGTTGCTTCTTGATTCCATTGCAACCGTGGACTCGGCAAAAATTGACGGTTACGCCGACAACTTAAACATGCCTGTCAATATCAGCTACATCGGGACAAAAGCCTATCTTACAATAATTCTCGGCAAGGCGTCAGGAAATGCGACAGTCACAGGATTTATTTTCGACGAGCTGACCAGCCAGAATCTCCCTGAGATAACTATTTCCGCAGCCAACAGCAGTCTTGATCCTTCGCTCGCAACCTCAGTTAACCAGACGGATGCAAACGGAAGTTATCTTCTGATATTGCCAGCAGACTCGGACGGACAGTCGTACGATTTCTACATTTCAGATTATCCAGTAAGTCCCTGAATTTTTTAGATTTTTTTATTTTTTCTGAAATTCCTCAGATGTAAAACATAATGTTGAGTCGATTTGAACCAGCAAAAAATTAGAGCTTCATTCTTTTGAAAGCAACGGTTCCAATTCCTATGAAAACAAGTGCTAGAACGGAGAGAATTCCAACATCCATCAAAAGAGGGAAGTTGTTTGCTCCGAGGAGGACTCCTCGCATCGCGTCCACAGCATATATTATCGGATCGACGTATGCAACCGGGACTAAATAGCTTGGCAGCTTGTCAAACGGAAACAGCGAAAGAAGAAACATGGGAAATATCAAAAAGCTGATTATCAATTGGAAGCCTTCCGGAGATTCCATCATCGATCCGAGTATTAGGCCAATGCTGACAAGTGTCATAGTTGTAAGAAACATCACACCATAGACTAGAACAATAGAGAGAGGAGTGTAATGGACTCCGATAAACACCCCGATAAACAGGAGAATGCTTGCCTGCAGCAATGAATCGGTCGAGCCTCCGAATATTTTGCCGATGAACATAGATGTTCTGGAAATCGGAGCCACAAGAACTTCTTTCAGGAAGTCAACTTTTCTGTCCCAGATTATGTACAGACCGAAGAATACAGAAGTAAATAAAAGTGTCATGCCCAATATAGCTGGAAAAATGAAAACTTGTCCGCCCATTGCGCCGAACCCTTCTATGTTTCCCAATCCTCCTCCAAAAATCAAAAGAAAGAACAATGGATTTGCAATGGAGCCAACAATTCTGGATTTCTCCCTGAAGAATACTCTTATTTCTCTGTACCACATCGCGTATATTCCGCTCAGTTCGCTCATTATTTTATCTCCCTCTTGATTGCACGTTCATGATCCGTTGAGCCCATCCACCTTCGGCTTCCGTGTCCCTGATTTCCTCTCCGGTATAATGAAGAAAAACATCGTTGAGCGTCGGCTCCCGCACATAAACTGATTCTACTTTCCCAATGGTCTCCAATATTTCCGGCAAGTGTTTTCGCGCCTCTTCTACAGTAAGAGATATTTTTCCATCGAAATTTTCAACCTTCTTGACATACGGCAATTTTTTCACGGCCTCGATGTCAGGGTTCTCGCATTTGAGCCTGACAACATCTCCGCCTATAACTTTTTTCAAATTTCCTGGGGTGTCGAGAGCGACAATCTTCCCTTTGTCAATTATCGCAACTCTGTTGCATAGCAAGTCAGCTTCCTCCATGTAGTGGGTTGTCAGAATAATTGTAATCTTGCGCTCTTTCGACAGTTTCTGAATGTATGTCCATATGTGCTCTCTAGTCTGCGGGTCGAGTCCTAATGTCGGTTCGTCCAAAAAAAGAACTATAGGCTGATGCATAAGTCCTCTTGCAATCTCAAGCCTTCTTCTCATTCCACCAGAGTAATTCTTCACCAGCTCTTTCTTTCTGTCTTCCAAGTCAACTAATCGCAAGACTTCCGTGATTTTTCCTTCAACAGTATTCTTAGGTATTCCATACAGCAGCGCATGCAGTTTCAAATTCTCGTATCCGGTAAGCGTGTCGTCAGATGATGGATCCTGGAAAACAATTCCTATCGATTTTCTCACTTTGCCGGAATCTTTGGAAATATCATACCCGTTCACCAATCCAGTTCCCTCAGTTGGATGAATGAGGGTAGTAAGCATCATAAGAGTCGTAGTCTTCCCAGCGCCATTTGGCCCGAGGAGTCCAAAAATTTCACCTTCTTTTATCTGCAGATTGAGATGATCTACTGCGACTAAATTTTTGAATTTTTTCACTAACTCTTTTGTCTCTATCGCGAATTCCATTACAATAACTTTACTCTCTAATTTAAAAATCTACTTAGTTTAAAAAAAAGAAGGAAATTTGCTTTTAGAATTAATATTTCAAAAAAATAATATAAGAAAGACAAAGACGGAAGAAACATGAACAAACCAATAAATTTATATTTAGTAAATGAACATAACGAGGCGTTGTATTTTTGGTCAAAAGAAGTTCTAGAAAAAAACCTTGAAACAGAGGAGTAGAAAGGAAATTAGAGAAAACATTTCAGAAATGTGCCAAACTTTGAAGGAAAAAGTCAATCCTGAAATGATAACGGTTTGCAGATCAGTTTATAGTCGATTCACGACGCACAAACAGGTAGATTTCATCGAAAAAGAACTGATAAAAAAACTGCAAGAAATCTATCACATCAAAATAGTCGATGTGAATAAGCTTGGAGATTCAGATTTTAACTAATGATATTTCTCAAATGTCCAATTATTTGTGACGCTTATTATTTTTATTCATATTTTAAGAAACTGCGGTTTTGTTTTTCTTTCTTTATGTCTTCGACTTCTAACGACCAGTATTAGAAAGTTCTAGTATATAAACTCTGCTATTTGTAACGAGGAGTATTAGAAAAATTGAAACAATATTAGTTTTAATATAACTATTAGTATATAGTGAGAAGTATGGAAGTGAAGACTTACGAATATGTTATTTTAATGAATGATAAACCTGTTGCTAGAGGTAAGAATCTAAAAAAAATGTGGGAAGAAGCAAAGAAAAAATATCCTAGAAAAAGTTTAGCCATAAAATACGAATATCCGCCAGGGGTTTTAATTGCCATCATTCGATTATAAAGAACAAGAAAGTCTAATTTTGGGAAAAATTCTTAGACCTTTAATAGACATAGAAATTTTTAGTGAAATAGAAAAAGATTGGATTAAGATAAAGGAAGTCTTGGCTGATACAGGTGCCGACATTTCTATTATTCCGAAGAGCACTGGTGAATTAATTTTACACGATGTTACAAAAGGTAAAATACAAGAAATCAAAGGAATAGTGCCGTTTGCCAGACTCATTGTTTACATACACGAATTAAAGTTTAGAATCAATGGAAGGGAATTTGAACTTCCAGTTGCGATCGCTGATTCTTTTGATGTCCCTCCAATTTTAGGAAGAGTTAAAGGGCTTGATTTATTTGATGTTAATTTCAAAAAGGGACAAAAAGTGAATATTGAATTTTAGTTAAAAAGTTCTGCTATATAAACTCTGTTCAAATCGATCACTTCATTTTACTTTGCTTTCTTAATCATTTGAAGGAATTTAGGATTGTCATTAGCTATCCAGCTTATTCCTTTTGTCCCTATCAATATTGAACCCTTACTTTCTAAGTAAGCAAGTATCATTCTTAATGACTGGTCCATTATCTTTTTCGGCAGAGCTCTTTTCAAGCCCTCTAAAGACACTGGACCGTCTTGTTTTCTCAAACTGTCCTCAACCATTAGAACAGTGCTGAGAGTAGGCGAATGAATTATTTTAGTTACATTTAGATGTATTTTTGCTTCTTTCTGTTGGCTTATTTGTTGCATATATATCTATATACATATATATTAATATGTATTTAAATGTTTTGAGCTATTTATTCTCTGCTAGGGGTTATGTTAGGGGTGGATTAGAAAATTCTTATTAAATTTAAATTTTGCTCAAATATTTTTCTAAATCTTCATATCCTTTAGTTCTATCCAAAAGACAGACAAGAATAATTTTTGATCCTAATACAGCATAAATTAGCCGAGTTTCTTTACCTTCTATGTTTAATCTAATTCTAAAAACTCTCGAATAAAGCTTGGAATGTATTGATTTGAATCTAAAAGGATTTTGTTTTATTAAAACAATTTTCTTATCAATTTGTTTTTTGTATTTCTGCGACAGTTTCTCTACTTGCTCACGAATTGTTTTGCTTGCAACGAGCTCAAAGGTCATTTCAAAGCCTTTCTGAATTCTTTTTCGCTTATCAAGGCACCTTTTTTGATTGTTGTATCTATCAATCTATCAATTAGTTCTATTTCTTTTGGGGTAAAACTTTCGTCATAATTCTTTTCCATAACTTTTTCCCTTATTGCGTCTGTAGCTAATTCCTGTAAGTTCTTGTACCTATGCGTTTTTGCGTATCTTTCAGCAGCCTTTTTTAAATTGTGAGGTAAGCGAAGATTAATTTGTGGTTTCATAGATACCATTTGGTATCAATAGTATATAAAGTTTGCTGCTATTTATTCTCTGCTAGAGGGTTCATTAGTGGTAGGTTAGAAAAATATTAGTATCTCGAAGTTTTAACAGATACCTCAAGGTACCTCTATTCATATTTTAAGAAACGGTGGTTTTGTTTTCTCTTCCTTCGATCTGAAACTTCTAATGACCAGTATTATACCCTTCTGTCATATAAAATCGCTGGTTATAACGACGAGTATTAGAAATCTTTAAATATAGCAAATAATTCATATTAATATGGTGTTAATATGGTAAAGGCTATAGTAGAAATAGATAAAGAAACGAACAAAGTATTGAATCATTTGAAAGCAGAATATAATTTAAAAGATAAATCTCAAGCAATTAACTTTATGGCAAAGGAATTGAAAAAATTCGTGAAAATCGAGCCAGAAGTAAGACCTGAATACATTAAAAAACTAAAGAAAATTCAAAAAGGAAAATATAGAGTAGTAAAAGATTTTGCAAAAGAATTTGGATTGAAATAAATGTATGGACTCAAGCTTTCTGATAAAGTAATTGAAACGTTTCATAAAATGAGAAGGAAAAATAAAAAACAGCTTGAGTTAATAAACAAAAAGGTCTTGGAGATTAGAGAAAATCCAACTAGGTTCAAGCCACTAAGCAACGTAATGAAAGGCTTGAGGAGAGTTCATTTTGGAAGTTTCGTTCTTGTTTATTCTATTGATGAAAAAAATAAAGTTGTAAAGCTTGAAGATTACGATCATCATGATAATATTTATCGAAAATAATTTCCTTGCTATTTATTCTATGCTGAGGGTTCATTAGAGGGTATTAGAAACCCCTGATGGATTTATTTAGTGCCTATAGAAAATTAGTAGTATGAAAGAACTATATTTACTCTGTTTTCTTTTCCTTTTTTCATTTTTTGATTCTATTTTCAAAAAATGTCCTTGCAGTTACTTATATAAAGGATGATTGAAGCATTCCTTTTTTCCGGAAGTTTAAAAACGAATTCAAGCAACTTCTTTTCTTTATCAGTAAATTTTTTGTTAATCTTCTCAGAGCAATATTCATAGAAAGACTGCAGGTTTCCCCGATATAGTAATCGTGTAGAAGGTTTCTTCTCCGTTACTTCACTTAAATTAACTTAACCTCGTTTCGAGCACTAACAAACTAAATTACAATCCTCTTGCCAAAAGGAATTTTATCTGGTTTGTATCCCAGTTTAATGGCCTGATTCCACAGCTGGTCAAATATCATTCTATTCACAGGAAACGTCCTTACACCCGCACTGTCACTGTTGCTAGCGCATTTTACTTCTAACTCAACTCTGCCTTTGTAGATTTGCATCTCTGCGATTTCTTTGACCTGCATGTTTTTGTAGGCAAACTTGGGCAGCTCCATCTTCACACCTCTTCTTGTAAGAGTTTGCGCTATCACTTCTCTGGTTGATTTGCTGAGGTTTGTCGAGTAGCATGACACGCAAGAAAATTTGCCTTTGTCTTCAACAGTGCAATTGTCACAAAAGAATTTACCACACGCGGAGCATGTATACATACCTTTCGAGCCGGTTGGCTTGTGGCAATTTGAACACAAAATTGTTTCGGACATTTTTATCATCCACATCTATATCTGCTTTTTGATACGATAAAGTTTTTCTCTACTATTTCATGCCACCTGCTTTTGATTTCTTCAAACTGGTCGCAGGATATTTTTTGCAACTTAAATTTCCGAAATAATCATAAGATTAAGATTCAAAGCAATATATAAAATATGATCAATCCTTTCAGGAAATTCACCAATCCTAGGAAATATTCTGAAAAGATTGATGTTGGGAAGATAGTCACCGTTCCTAAGTTTCAAAAGAAAGGCGTGGAAAGATACAAGGAAATAATTCTATCTGGAAAACCTGTAAGACCAATTATAGTTTTGAAGCACCCTGAACAGGATTTGTATGCCGTTCTTGATGGTCATCACAGATTTTACGCATGTCTAGAACTCGGTTTCACTAATATTGATGCTGTGATTGTGAGAAGCAACAAAGCCCTTTTCAAGCTAACCAAAAATGGATATTTGCAGCCCACACCAAGGATGACAAAGTTTATTCACGTTCCAATATTGGTGTTCACAAGTTACATTAACAATTTCATCAAATATCCTTCTAAGCTCATCATATCTACAAAGTCAGTAGTGGCAAAATTAAGTAGAAGAAAAGGAACTAAAGTTAAAAATACAATTTAGTAGCAAAAAATATCGGCTTTGCCCAATAAATATTTTCAAAGAAGATTTTATCTTAGCATTAATATACTAAATTCCTTTTTAAAAGTAGCTGCATGATTTGAAAAATCAATAGTTCTTCTGTGATATCTCCTTTTTTTGTTTACTCTGTTGGTGTGCTCTTTGAGCTTGTCAATAACCATAAAAGTTCAGCAAACTATTATTTGCATTTCCTTCTTAAAAAAGAGTAGAGGGTTATAGATATCCCCTCAAATCTTTTACGCTTTAGAAACTTTCAGATAGTGAGTTATCTGATAAATTTGGATTAAACCATTTGATAATGACTAATGATACAGTTATCGTTGAGAAAATCTTAACTTAATCATGAAATTTACGATACATAACATGGTAATTACAGTCAAATTTTCTGATAAGATTGATCTCAATCTCTTACTCAAAAAAGAAGGTGTAGAGTACGAGCCAAATCAATTCCCTGGTTTGGTGTACAGGATGAAAAAACCCAAACTAAGCTTCTTGGTTTTTTCGACTGGCATAATGAACTGCACTGGAGCAAGGAGTCTGAATGAGGCGAAGAATGGAATAGAAACAATGCTGAAATTATTTAGGCAAATTGGAGTGAAGGTGTATAAGCCGAAGATGGAGATTCAGAATATTGTTGCCTCCGCTGAACTTGGTGCAAGGTTAGATCTTGACGCTATTGCTTTCAATCTGGAAAATTCCGAATACGAACCTGAGCAGTTTCCAGGCCTGGTATATAGGATGACTGATCCCAAAGTCGCATTTTTATTGTTTGGCTCTGGGAAGATAGTTTGCACTGGAGCGAGAAATGCAAAACAGATCGAAAAGGCAATCGATTGCCTAGTTAAGAAGTTGAAGGAAGTTGGCGCTTCCAAACAATTGAAACATTCAAAAGTAATTATTCACGCAAACACATAATTTCTAAATTATGTTTCCGGTTCCAATAATAATTTTGGGCATTGTTTTTGCACTTATTGCAGTCAGACGCATAGGAAATATAAAAATACAGATATGGCAGGCGATGCTGTTTGGTGCCTTAGCAGTTTTACTGCTTGGTCAAATAACACCATTAGATGCTTTGAAATCAATAAATTTCGATGTGATACTGTTTCTCTTCGGAATGTTTGTGATAGGGCAAGCTCTCGAAGAGAGCGGATATCTCGTACATCTGTCTTACAAACTTTTTAGAAAAGCAAATACTGTGGATGAACTGTTATTATTTATTCTCTTTGGCATGGGCATGGCATCTGCGTTTTTGATGAACGATACTTTGGCAATTATCGGAACTCCTTTGGTTCTATTTCTTGCGAAACGACATGGGATTCCGCCGAAAGTTTTATTGCTTGCACTTGCTTTTGCTGTGACAATAGGAAGTGCGATGAGTCCTATCGGCAACCCGCAAAACCTTCTGATAGCGATAAATGGCAATGTTAAAAATCCGTTTGTCACTTTTTTCGGATATTTGTTTTTACCTACAATCATTAATCTGACTTTGGCATATTTTGTCCTGAAAATATTTTATAAAGAAAAATTTCCCAAGCTGACATTAAACCATTCTCAAGAACCGATAAAAGACCATGGCTTGGCAGACCTGTCAAAATTCTCTTTGATTTTAATTCTCTTGCTGATAGCGATAAAAATTGTTGTCGTGACAGCAAACTTGCCATTTGACTTTAGAATGACTTACATCGCTTTGATACCAATGCTTCCTATTTTGGTTTTCAGCAAAAAAAGGGTGAACATAGTAAAGAAAATCGATTGGTACACTTTGATTTTCTTTGTCTCTATGTTCATATTGATGCAAAGCGTCTGGGATACAGGA
>Ga0315281_10005048_pt1 | contig 18958 bp, 18 predicted proteins | sample YL17G07_0_MG_FD_204540 | JGI IMG/M metagenome (GOLD analysis project Ga0315281, IMG submission 204540) | Sediment microbial communities from Yellowstone Lake, YNP, Wyoming, USA - YL17G07_0 | ecosystem: Environmental > Aquatic > Freshwater > Lake > Sediment | place: USA: Wyoming | collected... | reverse complement strand
TCGCAACTCGCGTTTCTTCCTCTCCCTTGATGGGAGAGGAATGAGGTGAGGGTGTTGTATCGACGATAGACTATCATCCATCCCCTCATCCCCGCCTTCTCCCGCAAGGGGAGAAGGAGTTACGACACAGTCTCAAGTCCGCCCCTACGACTTCCTTAGGTTTTTATCATCGGAGTACCTGGAAGGTACTCCGGCAAATTTAACCTGACAATGATTGAACCCGTTTAAGTTCGGTAATTGGCGTTGATCTTGATATAATCGATCGAGTAATCGCAGGTATAGTATTTTGCCTGCCCTTTACCCATATTCAAATCGATGGAGATTTTGATGTCTTTCTGCTCGAGAACCTTCAGTGCTTTTGACTCGGAAAAATCGGTACCCATGCCGTGGCGCGCGACCATGATATCGCCAAGATAAATATCGATCAGGGAAGGATTGATCGTTACACCCGCACGGCCCACGGCCGCGATGATCCTGCCCCAGTTGGCATCTTTGCCAAAAATCGCCGTTTTGACAAGCGGCGACGTGGCTACAACGGCGGCGATCTTTTTTGCGTCGCGATCGTTGGACGCCTGCCGCACTTCGATTTCAATCAAATGAGTGGCGCCTTCTCCGTCCGTCGCGATCATCCGGGCCAGATCGAGACAAACGGCATCGAGCGCACTGGAGAATACCGCATACGGCGTTTTTCCTTTTTTCAGCGGTGCGTTTCCTGCCGCGCCGTTGGCCAGGACAATTACCGAATCATTGGTGGACGTATCTCCATCGACAGTCACGCAATTGAACGAAGCGCCGACCGCATGGCGGAGCGCGGCGTCCAGCTCTTTCCGTCCGATGACGGCGTCGGTAAGAATAAAACCGAGCATCGTGGCATGGGGCTTGAGATCGGGGTGGATCATACCCGAACCCTTAACGCACCCCCAGACGGTGATTTCGCTGCCGTCGGCGTTGATCGTGCGCGCGGCTGTTTTTGCGAAGGTGTCCGTAGTCATGATCGCCTCTGCGGCTGCCCTGCTGTCATTTCTCCCCGCGGCAACAGTATTCCAGAGCGCGCGAATACCTTTCGGCAGGCGTGCCATTGGAAGATTGCGGCCGATGACACCGGTCGAGGCGACGAGCACCTCGGCAGCTTTTACGCCGGCCTGTTCCGCGACGATACGGCACATCTCTTCGGCATCCTGCTTGCCCCGCGACCCGGTGCAGGCGTTGGCGCAGCCGGAGTTCGCCACGACCGCGCGGATATGCGCACTTTTATCCAGATGTCCGGCGCTGACCAGGACAGGCGCGGCCTTGACCAGGTTCGCCGTAAACATCGCCGCCGCAACAGCCGGCCGCTTTGAATAGAAAAGCGCCATATCCTTTTTATCTTTTTTTTTCGCGATACCGCAATGTGTTCCACCAACAAGAAAATCTTTCGGAAACATTGAATTTCTCACCTTTCTCAAGTTGAGTCAATTGGCAAAATGGGTGAAAATTGGAGTTTTTCAATTGACTGAAGTTATGCGTTATGTGTGTTAAGTCTTAAACAATCATTCTTGCTGTTTTTACTCTCCGGTTTCCGCGGATAGACGCAGAGCCAAGAATGCTTCTTTAAGTGTTTGGTTTATAGAAGAATCCGGTTCGGCGAGTACAAGAGTTTGGTAGGCGTTGAGATATTCTGTGCGCAATCGATGGAAGAGATGAAGGAAGTGGCGAAGGAATCCCATGCAATCAAGTATCGCAATTTCAGTTCCACCCGTTTCTTCGTATAGTTTATTCGCATATTCTATTACTTCGGGTTCGATTGTATCTGTTGTTACGAAAATATAATTATGAATTTGTTTCGGCACTTTCGCAATTTTGGCAACCGCCGCATCTATATCATCAATCGTTACTCTTTTCATTTTCATTTCATAGGCAGTCACAACCTTATCATCACCCACAAGGCATATTTCCACATCCCCAAAACATCCCGTCTGCAAATCGGCAGCGTGATGAGATTTGAGAGGAAGGACTTGTTCTCCTAAGCGCTCCCCGGCGATTTTATAGGCAGCAGCGACAATTAAGACTGGTAAGCGACTGGAGTTCTTGCAGTCCAGATGTTGTTTAATCAGAGTACCAATTGCCTCCGAAGAAAGCGGCAAGGATCCTTCTTCTCCATGTTTCAATGTTTTAAGAAGTGATCTTATTCGTCCAAGTTTTTCGTCCCGAAGTAAAATCAAAACACGGACGACTTCAGTAAGGAGAACGTCAGATTTAACACGATTCTGGACAACATTATCTAAGAGCTGTAGCGTCTTAACATACATTTCGCGGGGGCGTCCAATTAGATCTACGCGTGTCGTCAAAGGTTTGTCCATATTGCGAAGAGTGGGGGTTAAAAAGGCGGTCGTGGGATTGCAGGGCAAGCGATGTTGATTAATAAAATGTGCCAGATACTGCTCATCATATGTACGACCGGAGAAACTATCAGCAGTGCCAATCTCGGTATAGGGTTTACGAGGGTCGACTTTTGGATTATGCAACTTTCCCAACAAACATGCCATGAGAAGACGAACTCCCGAACGATTGCTCATGCAAAGGCACACGTAGTCAACTCGCTCTTTAATCCCCTTGTCGGTGATTAAGGGCGTATTTAATGAAGCCTCTGCATGCCTATAGATTTTCTGCAATATTTGTTCTGGTGTCATATTAAAAAAGATTTTCTTGCTTTACACCTTCGAGGCCATAATTTGTCCAGAGTATTTCACAACGAATGCCTTTGGTCGAATGAATAGTCTTTTTAGGCCCAATTATTTTATTCCATTTCCGTTTAGGGAAAAGCTCATCCATGACAGGGTGGTCATAGCCTGACACAGCAACTTTGCCATGACAATCATTAAGCGTTTCGGCAAGTTTTTGGTGTTCGCTTTCATCCATTTCAAAACCATAAGCCTTTGTATCGCCCCGTGTAGCGTGCAGATAAGGCGGATCACAGTAAAAAAGAGTGTTAGAATTATCATAAAGACGTATTACATCAAGTGCGGGGCGGTTCTCAATTTGTACACGGATGAGACGTTGAGCAATATCATCCAGCCCTTCTACTCCACCCAACCATCTTGAAACAACCCCAGACATGCCGGAACGGCTAGTATCTTTACAATTTGCCCATCGCCCTAAAGATGATGTTTGGGCAAGTCCGGTTCGAGTTTGTCGGGCACGGATGTAAAAGCGTCTCGCACGCTCTACTTCGCTTAGCCCTTTATGTGAATCATGGATAGCATGGAAAAATTCTTCGCGAGAAAAAGGGGTGAGAGCAATTGCTTTAATAAGCTCATCAGTGCGGTCACGCAATATACGAAAGAAATTCACCACATCCCCATCTACATCATTATACGTTTCAACGGGGGAAGGTTCACGATTGAGTAGCACAGCGGCTGAGCCGGCAAAGGGTTCGCAGTAATGATGGCATTTTGGCAGAAGCGGTAAAAGCCAGTCAAGATGACTGAATTTGCCACCATACCAACCAAACGCTATTCGCTTACGATTGTCTCGTGGGTAGATGAAATCAATCGTTTCGGATATATTTTCTTTATCAAGATAAATGGGAGAGACGCAACGTTTACTATGTTCCATAGTGTCCGATAGTTTCTCTTTACTACCATTGGTGATGGTTTTTATTGTTTTCATCGTAGTCGTCATGATTATAGCATAATCTTCCGCTTCAAGAAACTTTGCACCTTCCAAATAATTAATAACCTTAGAAACACAAAGTCCTAAAACTCATGACGCAGAACTGCCATGCCGTAGACCTTCTTTTTCGTCGAATCCCATCATGATGTTCATGTTCTGCACGGCCTGGCCGGAGGCGCCCTTAACCAGATTGTCTATCGCCGATATGACGATGAGCCGGCTGGTCCGCTCATCTACTTTCAGGCCGATCTCGCAGGTATTGGTATTTACGACGTTCCGGATCTCGGGAATCCTGCCTTCCGGCAGCACCCTGACGAACGGTTCATTCGAGTAGTGCGTTTGATACAGGGCGAGCACCTCGGCCGTGTTCGTATTCTTTTTCAAATTCATATAGATGCTCGATATCATGCCCCGTTCCTGGGGGATGATGTGCGGCGTAAACGTCACCAGCACTTTTTCGCCGGCGGCTTTGGAAAGCTCCTGCTCGATTTCCGGTATATGCCGGTGCACGCCGCCGATATTATAAGGCCGCATGTTCGGGTGCTCTTTTTTGTAATATTCTTCGGCGGCCTTCCGGCCGGCTCCCGAGATGCCGCTCTTGGCGTCAATAATAATGGACGACAGATCCACCAATCCCCGTTTGAACACCGGCGCGCAAGCCAGGATAACCGTAGTTGGATAGCATCCGGGATTGGCCACCAGGCGGGCCGCGCGTACCTTCTCCCGATATACTTCCGGCAAACCGTAAACCGCATCCGCAAGCAGATGGTGCGCCGTATGCTTCTCGCCGTACCACTTCTCGTACACTGCCGCGTTCCCCAACCGGAAATCCGCCGACAAATCGATGACCTTCTTCCCGGCGGCGACCAGATCGGGCATGATCTCGAACGATACCCGGTGCGGCAGCGCCAGGAAAATAATATCCGTCCGTCTGGTCAGTGCGGCAACGTCGAGCGCCTCGCAGCACAGGCCCAGATGCGCCATATGCGGATATATTTCCTGCAACGGACGAACTTCCGCCGTCGAACGTCCTGCCAGAACCGCAATCGTCACGTTCCGGTGTTTCGCTATTATCTTCAGCAGTTCTTCGCCGGTATATCCGGTTATGCCCACAATGCCGACGTTAGTCATGTTCCGTCTCCGTATCCGTATCCGCTATTCTTTCTGACGGCGCGATCAGAACAACAAACTCGCCGAGCATTTCCCGCTTTTCGAGCCGGTCGTTCAACTCGGCCAGCGTCCCCCGGATAAATTCTTCGAATTTTTTCGTCAACTCTCGTGCCAGCACCACGCGGGTGGCATCAGGAAACACGTCCCGGCATAACGCGAGTGTTTTTTTCACCCGATACGGCGATTCGTAAAAGATTATCGTCTTTCCCGATGCAGCCGCTTGCCGCAGTTCCTTCTTGAGTTTGCCGGCTTTGCGTTTGAGAAAGCCCAAAAAAATATACCCGTCAGTCGGCAAACCGGAGGCCACCAGCGCCGTCACGACCGCGGTGGGCCCGGGCAGAGAGACGACGGTGATGCTGCGGGCAACGGCTTCCTGCACCAGAAAAAATCCCGGGTCGGATATTCCCGGAGTGCCGCTATCGGAAACAAGAGCGATGTTTTTGCCAGCTTCCAGTTCGGACACGATGTGCGGGATGCGCTGTCGTTGATTATGGGTATAAAAACTAAGCAGCGGTTTATGAACCTGATAGAAATTCAAAAGTTTAATCGTTTGCCGCGTGTCTTCACAAACAATGAGGTCTGATTCCCGCAGGACCCGCAACGCCCGCAGGGTTATGTCTTCAAGATTTCCGATCGGGGTAGGTACCAGAAACAACGTGCCGCATGCCATATATTGACCGTCAGGCGCCTTCCTGCGCGGGAAGAGGCGCAACAGCGCCCGTGCCGGCCTTCTCCTCTTCCTGCAGTATTTCCAGGAAAACCTTGACCACTTTGGGGTCGAACTGGGTACCCGACCCCTTCTGCAATTCATCCACGGCCACTTCTTTCGGTAATGCCTTGCGGTAGGGGCGGTCGGACGTTATCGCGTCATAGGCATCGATCGCCGCCACGATCCGGGCGCCAAGAGGAATTTCTTCCCCCGCCAGGCCTTCGGGGTATCCCTGCCCGTTAAACCATTCCTGATGATAGAGCACCATGGGCGCCACCGGTGACAGGAAAGCGACGGGCGCGATGATCCGGTTGCCGATCGAGGGATGCCGGTTGATGTTCTCCCGTTCTTCGGGCGTCAATTTTCCGGTTTTATGCAGAATATTCTCATCGATACCGATCTTGCCAATGTCATGCATCAACGCCGCGTATTCAATATGGCGTATCATCACCTCCGGCAAGTTCAGTTTCTGTGCGATCAGCCGCGCATAGCGACGGGCACGGTCAGCGTGATCGTGCGTATAAGAGTCCTTTGCGTCGATGGCACGGGCGAGCGTCTGCACCATCTCAAGATAAAAGTTCTGCAGGTTATCGTACAACTCTATATTTTCAAGCGTGATTGCCGCCTGGTCGCCAAGGATGGTCAAGAACCGCACATCCCGTTCTTCAAAAGATTTTTCCATGGTCGCTGAATTAACGTTCAGGACGCCGATAACCCGGTTCTTGACCCGCAGTGGCACCGAGATGAACGACTTGGATGCGTAGTTAACCCCGTTGGTACGCAGGAAGCGCACGTCTGTTTCGATATCATCTACAAAGAGCGCTTTGCCGCTCTGGGCAACTCGCCCGGCAATGCCTTCGTTGAGCCGGACCCGGGTGGCCGCAACCACTTCGGGCGACAAACCCCGGGACGCAACGATCACCAGTTCGTTGGTATCGTGATTGAGCAGCATGAGCGATCCGGAATCGGAGCGGATGAGACGGCAGGCGGAGTCTACGACGGATTGAGCCAGCTCTTCTTTCGATACGATCCCCGTTGCCGTCACCCCGAATTCATGGATGCCGACCAGCATGACGATCAGGCTGTCGAGGTCGCCGATGTACTCCTGTAACTTGCCCTGCATCGCTTTCAGACGTTGCGCGTATTTCAACTCCTGCCGTTGCGTCAAACGGCGTTGCCGGAGTAGCAGGTACCAGATGGACAAAAGTACCAGTATCAGCAGAACAAGTACAATTTGTTCGATATTATTAACCATAGACAATGCAATATCCGAGAAATAAACGGTTTAACGGTTCGCTTTGAACCATACGCAAGGCACGGCTCTGTTGCGCGTGATAAGTATATTCCTACGCCTTTGCCTTGCCATTCAAATTGTCGTGTTTTGGTATTAACAGCACCTGGCGGGGACGAATAACATCAAAATCGGGTATTATCTTTTCGTTGGCATGCCATATTTTCGGCCAGAGAGCGCCGCGACCGTAATGCCGGGGCTTCCGGGCGATTGACCAGAGACAATCGCCCCGGCACACGGTGTACCGGACCTCCGGGCAGGGCGCTTCCTGCAACTCGGTAATGGATTGGCGGGCGAGCGTCGTGGCGGTATCAAAGTCTTCACTGGCGAGGCTTTTCTTGGCCTGGTGCAGCGTTTCCTGTCCTTTGGCAACGTCTCGTCCTTCCTCTCTGCCAATGAGCCAGTATTCACCGGCGACGGCGACGGCCTGAACGGCCCGTTCCTTTTTCTTGGACAGCTCTTCACGACGCTGCCCCTCTTCTTCCAGGCGTTTCCGTTCCGACTGGCGCGCGATTTCGATCTCCGCCAGCATCCTGAGCCGCTGACGTTCTTCATGTATCTGGAAGGCATATACACCTATGACCAGTGCCGCAACGGCTAAAAGAATCAGGTGGAGTTTGGTAATCCTCATCCCGTCCAGGACCTCCGCGGAAGCAATAGATTCGTCAGGGAAACCAGTCACGGCGCACCGGCAAAAAGAACCGCGGCACCATTGTACAATTTTCTTAACTGTTTGCCAATCTCTATCCGGGCATCATTCTTTTTCCGGCAGGTAGACGCGATAGTCGATGTCCGGGAAGATGTTGTTCTTGTTTTCCAGGCCGCCGAGATAATTGTCATCGATACCCCGGCGCTTTATCTGCTCGAACAAGCTCGTAAAATTGACCAGATGGTTCTGTGTCCTCTTTTCCGCGTACTGCACCATCGTGCCGGTCGTCATGATAAAAGCCCAGTCGGACGATTGCGCCAGCAGCAGTTCCCGCGCAGCCTGGTTGAGAGCCCGTTTCGTGACACCCCGCGCAGCCGGATTTTCGCGGGCAAGCTCGACCATGCGGTCGGCGGATTTATGCAGGTGGCGGTAGATCCAGTCGTTAGTGCCGTTGAGCCACACCTCGTAGTATCCCTTGTCGCCCCAGGAGGAAGCCGCGGGAGTAATCACCTGGTTCTTCGGCTGCAACGCGAGATATTCCGTCGGCGTAATCGCCTTAAAGGTTTTCTGATCGTGATATATCTTTCGGAAAAGATAATCGATGAACTTCGGCCCTTCGAACCACCAGTGGCCGAACAGCTCGGCGTCATACATGGAAACAACGATCGGCTCCCGGCCGAGAATACCGGAGAGATATTCGACCTGCTTTTCCCGATTGAACATAAAGTTGCCGGCATGGCTGGCAGCCTTGTTGTCCGCCCATTCCGGATTGTAAGGCTGTTTGTCGCTCAATGCCACCTTCCCGCTGATACGGTGATATTTAAGGCCGATATTGCGCCGTACGCCGTCGGAGTGGAGGTATGGTTTGACGTAATCGTAATCCAGGTCGTAGCCCAGGTCCCGGTAAAACTCCCGGTAGTCGGGGTCGCCGGGATAGCCTGTCTCGGCGCTCCAGACCTGCTGCGCGCTCTCAATGTCCCTGCCGAAAGCGGCGACACCGGAGGGGCAGTACACCGGCGCGAACACGCCGTAACGCGGGCGCGGAGTACCGTAGAGGATGCCGTGAGCTTCAAGGAAGAAAAAGCGAAGTTTCTCCTTTTTCAATTCCGCATCGATACCTGGAGTATAGGCGCATTCGGGCAGCCACATACCGTTAGGCCGACGATCAAAATGCCGTTCGTAATCCTGGCAGGCAACCTTGATCTGCGCGCGTACCGCCGGATGATGGATCGACAGCGGCAGAAAACCGTGAGTCGCGCCGCAGGTAATGATCTCTATCTTCCCCGCATCCTGTAAATTCTTGAATCCCGCAAGGATGTTGCCGTGATATTTTTCCCAAAGCGTCCGGCATTTTTTCAGGTCCTGCTCGTACATCCTGGCCGTCGCCTGAAACTCGGAAAGACTCCGGGTACGCCACACCTCTTTTTCCGTCAGCTCGATCAAACCGTTCAGTTTCTGGTAGTAACGGCTCTGGAGCAGGGAGTCCGCAAGCATGTTCGCCAACGGCGGCGTAATCGTCATCGTAACGCGAAAATCAACGCCATCCTCCACGAGCTTTTCGAAAACGGACAACAACGGCAGGTATGTCTCGGTGATGGCCTCGTAAAGCCAGTCTTCTTCCAGGAAATCAGGGTACTCGGGGTGCCGGACATACGGAAGATGGGCGTGCAACTGCAAACACCAGTAACCTTTATATTTCATGAGGGGTGTCTCCAATTATTTGGTTTCCCGCACAACCACGAAGGTGATCTGTTTTTTCATGGTGCCGTCGGCGGAAGTTGCTTCGATAGGATATTCCTGTTCCCCGTCGGGGAGATAAAAACGCAGCGAAAAAGAACCGTCCGGACGCAGCGCCACCGATTGTCCCTGTACGGTAAGCTTGGCGTCCGGTTCCGTGGCGCCGTAAACGATCAGTTCGGTATCGGCTTTCAGCCAGAAACCCTTGGGTTTCGCTTCTTCACTCACGCCTCTCCATGAACTGGCGCCTCCCGGCGAAGTGGGCATGGAAATGGAAACGATCTCTTCCCAGCGCTCCCGCATCAACTTGGCAATGTCGAACGAACTCTTGCCGATCTTTTCAACGCCGGAAAGTTTGAGCAGACGCTCGAATTCCTGCTGCAGGATGGCCCACTGTTCATCGGTAACGGGAGAGACGCCCTGCCGCGGCATGCTGACTACGTTGGAACGAGCGATAAGGATAAATTCGCCTTCCGGCGTGATCAGGCCCAGGTCGACGCACCAGGAACGGTTCACTTCGCCTACGTTGACGTACCAGTTATCGGCAACCGGGCTGACAGTTATATCAAAGTGTCGGTGCGCATTGATCCCGTTAAACGTAACGCCGGTGACGTCATAGACACGTAGCGCCCAGCGGCTGGAATTGAACTTATTGTCACCAAGCCGCGCACGCAGTTCATTAGATGTGTCCTGCTTTACTTCCCAGTATGCATAAAACCAGATGGGATCGCGCGGCAGTATGACAATCTTTGTTTCCCCGTAGGATTTCGGCAGGCCGCTCTTACCGGCCGGTTCAGCAGCTAGTGACGGACCTTTCATCTTGGAACTTAAATTATCAGCCATGGCAATCTCTCCTTTACAAATCACATTCCACAGCAACCCCCCATGAACATGGAGTTCTGTTGAGTAAATTGTAACTTTTTAGTCACTGCTTGTCAACTAATTCTGATTAAATTTCCAGTGCGGTGTTACGCAGGTACATTTGATTGACAGCCCTCGATCTTTTTGCTAAACTACAACAGATGCTACTGGTAAAATTGGTCATCGGCCTGTTTTTCTTCTTCCTTGGTTGGATTTATTTCTATAAATCCAGTGTAGTATTAAATCTCAATAAATTCGCGCGGGAGACATTTTTTAATGACCGGATCGTTCTCCTGGAACGCAAGAAGCTGGCCATCTTGTTTTTCTGCCTTTCGTTTGTCGCGCTTTACATGGGTTTTTCCTCTTTTGCCAGGTGGATGAGCATGCGCGACAAGAACAGTTGGGCCATGGAGACAAACAAATACCTGCTGTACATGGCCACGCAAGACTTTTGCACCGAACGCTACGAAAATGCAATTGAAAAATATCGACAGATACTGAAATCGGAACCGAACAACAAGGAAGTCTGGAAACGTATGGCATATACATACACGGCCATGGGCGACAAAAAAAATGCGCGGGCAATCTGGAAGAAACTCCTGGGCGCAGGGGCAAGCGAAAACGATGCGCGAGAGATACGCGAGAAACTTAAAACTATTGAAAAATGAACATTAACGGTTCCACGGGTATCGTGGGTATTTTCGGCTGGCCCATCGAACATACCCTTTCGCCAGCCATGCATAATGCTGCGTTCGCAGCGCTCAATCTTGATTATATCTATGTCCCGTTCGCGGTGGAACCGAAAACGTTGCATGCCGCGGCACAGGCCATACGGGTTCTCGGTCTCCGCGGTGTCAACGTTACGGTACCTCATAAACAGGCGATCATTCCCTTCCTTGACCGCATTGATCCGCTTGCCCGGCGCATCGGCAGCGTTAATACGGTCGTCAACCGCAACGGCACGCTGTGCGGTTACAATACCGATGCCGCGGGATTCATACAGGATGTCCGGGCACAGGGGTTTGTCCCGCGCGGCGCAACTGCCCTGCTGATTGGAGCGGGAGGGGTGGCAACAGCTATCGCGCATGCCCTGGCGGCGGCCGGCGCGAAAAAAATATTTGTCAGCGACGTGCTGGCAGCACGGGCGCGGCAATTTGCGCGGCAGATACCCCGTTGTACATTTGTTTGCGGGCCGGCGGTGCGCGGCGGCGCGGACAATGCCGACATCATCATCAATGCCACGCCGCTGGGCATGCACGCGGAAGACCCTTCACCGGTCAATGCCCGCTACCTGCGTCGAGGCGTTTTCGTTTACGACGTAGTCTACAACCGCAAGACGCGATTGATGAAGGATGCGCGCACCGCCGGAGCAAAAGCAGCGGGTGGCCTGGGCATGCTCCTTCTCCAGGGAGCGATCGCCTTTGAACTGTGGACAGGCAAAAAAGCCCCCGTAGAAGTGATGCGAAAAGCGCTACGCAGATCAATTAAAGCTATATGATGTCATCATGCATCTCAATCCTTAAATGCAGTTCGATTTCAAGACGCGAGCCGCGGCACAGGAAACTGGGGACGAGGTGTAGCCAGAGGCTACATAAGTTCACAGTTTCCGAAGCCACAGGCCGCGTATTGAAATCGCTTATGACGTTTTAAAACGATCCCTAAAAAGGCGGTGAAACAAGTGCTTATATGGTTGATTAGAGCAGTAATACTCGCGGCAGGCCCCCTGATAACCTATTATCAAATTACCCGCACAACCCACGGGATTATCATGGGATTTGCCATTTCCCTGGCCATTGTTCTCGTTGAACTTGTTATTCAGAAAATCCCGCTGGATACACTAATCGCCGGGATACTCGGCGCTGTGCTGGGCCTCATCGGCGCCAAACTCCTCGATTATACCATCTATCTCATGGACAATCAGCGGCTGTATGAATTAATGAAAGATTATTCCCTGCTGATCAAAATAATCTTTGTCTATCTCGGCCTTGTCATCGCGGTACGCAAAAAGTCAGAACTTGACCTCCTGGACCGTGACATACTGAAGGGGGGGCGGCATAAACGCGTCACCGACGTAATTGTCCTTGACACCAGCGCCGTTATAGACGGACGGATCGCGGACATCGCCGAGACCGGGTTCGTGTCGGGAGCGCTCGTCGTACCCAGGTTCGTACTGGCAGAACTGCAGACGCTCGCCGACTCAAGCGACGCCCATAAACGGAACCGCGCCCGACGCGGCCTCGACATAATTGCCAAGCTGCAGAAGGAAGAAGGAGTCGTTGTCAAGATATTCGACAAGGATTATCCGAACCTGCGCGAGACGGATGCCAAGCTCCTCCAGCTGGGCAAAGAACTCGAAGCCAAAATCATTACGACGGACTTCAATTTGAACAAAGTGGCGTCCCTGCAGGGAGTCACCGTCCTCAATATCAACGACTTGTCCAATGCGCTCAAACCCGTGTTCCTACCTGGCGAAACCATGCCGATCTTCCTCGTTAAGGAAGGCAAGGAACACAGCCAGGCCATCGGCTATCTCGATGACGGGACGATGGTCGTGGTAGAGGAGGGACGGCGCTTTGTCGGCAAACGCATCGACGTCATCGTAACCTCTATCCTTCAAACATCATCGGGCCGCATGGTATTCACCCGGCCGGCGCAGGATAACGGCCACGAACAACGCGGGAAACCGCAATGAACGCTGCGGCAATCATCGTTGCGGCCGGCACGGGCCGTCGTTTCCGCGGCTCTACGCCCAAACAGTTTGTCGTCCTTGACGGCCTTCCTGTATTTCTACGGAGCATGCGGGCATTTCAACGCGTTGCCGATTTCACACAGGTCGTGCTCGTCGTGCCGGAAAAATACTTGCGGCGCTGCGACCCCTACGGCAGACAGAACGGTATCGATATAGTGGCGGGAGGCAAAGAACGATCTGATTCCGTCCGCGCGGGCCTTGCCGTGCTGCGTAACGGGATACGCTACGTTGCCATCCATGACGCCGCCCGGCCGCTGGTCAGCGACGATAGCATCCGTCGCGGACTGGTTGCAGCGCGAAAATACGGGGCATCGGTCATCGCCGTGCAGGCGCGGGACACCATTAAACTATCGGCCTCGGGGCGCTACGTCGACCGGACCATCCCACGTTCGGGGGTATGGCTCGCCCAGACACCGCAGACATTCCGGCGCTCCCTGATCGAAACAGCCTACAGGAACCTGGCATCGTCGCAGGTCACCGATGACGCGCAGGCCGCGGAACTTGCGGGGTTCCGGGTGCGCATCGTCCCGGGGGATTATACCAATTTCAAGATCACCGAACGGGCCGATCACGCGTTGGCCGCCTTCCATATTGCGCAACAACTTCCGCATTCCCGGAGATAGCCATGTACGCGGGTATTGGTTACGATGTGCACCGCTTCATCAAAGGCAGGCCGCTCTTTCTTGGCGGTGTCCGAATCAGGCATTCGCAGGGGCTTGACGGCCATAGCGACGCGGATGTGCTGGTGCACGCCCTCATGGACGCGCTGCTCGGGGCAGCCGGACTGCCCGATATCGGTCACTTTTTTCCCACGAACAACGCCCGTTACAAGAACATCTCGAGCCTTGTACTGTTACACAAAGTTGCCGCCAGGCTCAGAAGCAACAACTACGTAATCAACAACGTTGACATAACGGTCATCGCTGAAAAACCCGTCATCGCGAAACATATCCCTGCCATGAAGAAGCGTATCGCGGGGGTTCTCGATATCCCGCCGATGCGCGTCGGAATCAAGGCCACGACGAACGAACGGCTCGGCTTCATCGGCCGGGGGGAAGGCATCGCCGCCATGGCCGTTGCCTCGATTGGTTTAATGTAACGTGAGTTCGGCATAAGAATGTACCTTTGTAGGGCGCGTTCTCCTGAACGCGCCGTCTAAGGGGAAAGTGCTACTATGATTTCAATTTACAATACCCTGACTAGGAAAAAAGAAGAGTTCACGCCTCTGCACGACCGCGAAGTCCTCATGTACGTCTGCGGCGTCACACCCTATGATGAGGTGCACCTGGGCCATGCCCGCGTCTACGTCACCTTCGACGTTATCCGCCGCTTTTTCGAGCAGTCCGGCTACCGGACAAAATATATCCAGAACTTCACCGACGTTGACGATAAGATCATAAACCGGGCCGCCGAACGGAATATCTCGCCGCACCAGTTGGCCGAAACCTGCATTGCCGACTATTTTATTCAGATTGATAAACTTAACGTCAAACGGGCCGACAGGTACCCGCGGGTAACCGAAACCATCCCCCAGATCATCGCATTCATTAAAACCATAATCGAAAGAAAGAAGGCGTACGTCATCGACGGCGACGTCTACTTTGAAACCCGCAAGTTCAAAGGGTACGGCACGCTGTCCCGGCGAAACATTGACGAACTAAAATCCGGCGCCCGGGTGGAGATCGATGACCGCAAGAGGGATCCTCTGGATTTCGCCCTCTGGAAGGCCTCCAAGCCCGGCGATCCTCCCGAAGTAAGCTGGGACAGCCCCTGGGGCAAAGGGCGACCGGGATGGCATATCGAGTGCTCCGTTATGTCCACGGACCTGCTCGGGCCGACGCTCGACGTCCACGGCGGCGGACAGGACCTCATCTTCCCCCACCACGAAAATGAGATCGCCCAGAGCGAAACCGCGACGGGCAAACCGTTCGTGCGCTTCTGGCTGCATAACGGCTTTGTTACCCTGAACCGCGAGAAAATGTCCAAATCGCTTGGAAATTTTTTTGCGCTGCGGGATATCTTCCAAAAATATTCGCCTCGCGTCGTCCGCTATTTTCTTCTGTCGCAGCATTACCGCAACCCTCTCGATTTTTCCGACGATAAACTACTGCAGTCGCAGCGCGCGCTCGAAGGCATAGATGAAGCTTACCTGCGGCTCGCCGCCATACCCCATCCACCCGAGATGCCCGCGCGCTTTGCCTCGATCGATTCGAACGTGCTGCCCGACGTCATCAGCCGGTTCCGCAGCGCGATGGATGATGATTTTAACACCGAAAAAGGACTGGCCGTCGTCCACGAGCTGAAGAACGAGGTACTCTCAACCGTCTACAAGCGCAGCCCGTTGCTCCTCCACAAGGCCTTCGTCACCATGGCCATCCTGCTCGAGGACTATCTGGGTATCGCGCCCCCTCAAAAAGAAACGGTGCTGCCGGAAGCGCTCGGCTTGAAAGAGGAACGTGAAAAGGCGCGGAAGGACAGGGACTGGAAGCGGGCAGACGAACTGCGCGCCCGGATCGATGCCCTCGGCTACCGGCTGGAAGACAATCCGGATGGAACTTCTCTTATTTTCAGGAAAGGTGCGTAATGACAGATATCATAGCCGGGCGCAATCCCGTGCGCGAAGCGTTGCTCGCCGGAACCAAAACCATTAACAAGATACTACTCTCGCACCGGGCGCACGGCTCGGCTGTCGAAGATATAATTAAGATCGCCAGGGAGCGGCAGATCCCCCTTCACCACGTCCCGCCGGAACGGCTTGACAATATGAGCAGTACGCCGAACCAGGGTGTCGTCGCGGAAGTGTCACCGGAGGTTTACCTTGATTTGCCGGAACTCCGCGAAAGGATAAAAGGACAACCGCACCCCCTTATCGTGATCCTGGACGGAATCGAGGATCCGCATAACGTGGGCGCCATAATCCGGAGCGCGGTGGCCTTCGGCGCCAACGGCATCGTCATCGGCAAATGGCGCCAGGCGGGGCTTACGGAAACCGTCGCCCGGACCTCGGCGGGCGCCAGCGCCCACGTCCCTATCGCCCGCGTTACAAATATTGCCCAATGCATCAATGATCTTAAGGAATACGGTTTCTGGGTGGCGGGCGCCGACCCGGCCGGCCGCCCGGTCGGCGAGGAAAAATTCGCTTTTCCACTGGCGCTCGTGATCGGCAGTGAAGGGCACGGATTGCACCGGCTGGTAAAAGAACGGTGCGACCTGCTTGTCTCCATACCGCAAACACCGGTGATCTCGTCACTGAACGCGTCGTGCGCTTCGGCGGTAATCCTCCACGAGATCTTTAAACACAAAAACCCCTCCGCAGAGAACCCCTGACACCACAATGTCTGATTTTTCCCGCTAACGATGGAATAACCCGGAAACAAACGATACTACCGGTGAGATGACCAGGAGTGCGGTAAGCACGATCAGGATAACCGTCGTCGTCCACCCGACCGTGTTCTGGAAACGATTGTTGACGTATTTGCCCATGATCTTGTTGTTGTTCACCATGATGATCATAGATGTGATGACCACCGGCAGCAGGACAGCATTGATGACCTGCGACCAGATGGTAATGGCAATCAACGGCGCGCCCGGCAGCAGAATGATAACGACCGCGACGGCCATGATCGAAGTGAAGAGGATATAAAATTGCGGCGCTTCGTTGATTTTCTTATTGATCCCCGCCTCAAAACCGAAAGCCTCGCATACGTAGAACGCGGTGGCCAACGGCAGGATGGTCGCCGAAAATACGGAGGCCACGAACAGGCCGAAGGCAAAAACCTGGGACGCAAGCGCGCCGGCAAAAGGCTTCAGCGCCATCGCCGCGTCCTTGGCCTCGTTGATAACGACGCCATTCTTGTGCAACGTCGCGGCACAAGCCACGATAATGAAAAAAGCCACCACAACCGTCGCGATGCACCCGATCACCACGTCCCAAATCACAAATTTGTATTCTTCGATCTTGATCCTTTTTTCGATGACTGCTGATTGCATGTAAAACTGCATCCACGGCGCCACGGTGGTCCCGACGATACCCAGCACCATGCTGAGATAATCTTTGTTGAAATGCATTTCCGGTTGCAGGAATCCCGAAGCAATGCCCTGCCAGTCGGGTTTCGCCAGCACGGCAGAAACGACGTAGGACAACAAACAGACGCTGAAGAAAAGGAATATCCTTTCCGCGATCCGATAATCCCCTTTAACGACCAGCAGCCACACGGCGACCGCCGTCAACGGTACAGAAACATATTTACTGACCCCGAAGATCATCATACTGCCGGCGACGCCGGCGAATTCCGTCGCTGTGTTCCCGATATCAGCGGCGACCAGCCCCAGGAATATGAAGAAGGTTACCTTGACCCCGAAATTTTCCCGGATGAGATCGGCAAGCCCTTTCCCCGTCACGATCCCCATGCGGGCATTCATTTCCTGGACGACCACCAGCACTATAAACGACGGTATCAACGTCCAGAGCAGTTTGTATCCGTACATGGCTCCGGCCACCGAGTAGGTGGTGATACCGCCGGCATCGTTATCCACGCTGCCGGTAATGATCCCGGGGCCGAGTATACTGGCGAATATCAGCAGATTGCGCAACAGGGGGCTTTCTTTAATTGTGTTGAAAAATTTCATGGCACTCTCGTTGGCTATGCTATTTTATTTCTTCCGTTTCTTCCCTGATTTCATCAAAAACGCATTCAAAAGCATCTTTCATAGTTATGATACCCTGCATCTTGTTCCTGGTATCCACAACGGGGACAACGGTAAAATCGTACTTGTAGAAAATCTCGGCCACATCCTTAATATTGGTATCGACCCGGACTTTCGCCACGCGCTTGCGCATGAACTCCACGACCGGTTTTTCAGGCAGGTTGACCAGCAATTGCCGGAGAGTAACCACGCCGATCAGCGCGTCATTATCGTCGGTCACATACACGTAGTAGATTGACTCCTTTTTCTTTGATTCACCTTTGATCCTGGCGAGGACGCTGCCCGCAGTGTCGGATTGACGAACCGCGATGAACTCGGTGTTCATGATGCTTCCCGCGCCCCCTTCGGAAATCTGTAATAGATTCGTTATCTGTTCGGCCCGTGCGGCGGGCAACCGGTTGAGGATCCAGTGCGCCCGTTTTTTTTGCAGTTGTGCCAGCAGGTCGACTATCTCGTCCGTAGCCATGCCCTGGACGATATTTAACAGCTTTTCGTTGTTGAGCAAGGCAGCGACCTGTATCCGTAACTTCAGCGGCAGTTCCTGGAAGGTATGTGCCGCCGTTTCATTGTCCAGAGAATTGAGCACCGCGATGCGTTCATCGGTCCCAAGGTCTGCAACAATATCCGCGAGATCGGCCGGATGTAATTCCGATAACCGTGAATGATGCACTTTCAGCGAGAGAGCCCCGGAGCCGATCGATGTCGTTATCGGCTGTACGAATTTCCAGGAAATGAGACGATCCTTGGCTTCATAAGAGAAGAGCAATCGCATCGTTGCATCAAAAAACCGTTCCAAACCGAGCCGCCGGAACAGTCCCCGGACACCCACGTCCATATGCACAACCCAGAGATTTAAATCCTCACGGAGCAAATGCAGATCGTTAACCCGCACCACCTTCGATCCGACGATATCTACGATCTGTTTATCCCAGAACGTATCCTTCAGCAATATTTCGTTGTCGGGAACCTTCATGTTCTGGCCCATGACTTCCGAAATGTTTTCGACAAAAATAGCGCGACCCTTGATAACCCGTGTGACGTTCTTCCAGGGTATGTAATAACTGTCGGATTTCCGTTTCCGGCGAACGATTACGGCACTCACCTTGGGATACATTTCTCGCAGACCGGCAACCAGATCAAGCACCCGCCCGATTTTCTTATTCGTTGTCATATCGATGACCGGCACATCGATAATCTGCGAGAGATAAATAAAGTTTTTTTGCGGGTAATTCATGGCACGTTATTGTATAAAACCTTTGAAAATAAAGCAAATGCCGACGAACTTTCTGCGCATCGACATAATTATTTTCATACACGGAATCATGCGTGTCCAATTTGGACAGCATCGTTTGACGGAATATCATTTATGAGATTTGAAATGAACCGCCCCTCACCTCTTTCCTCTCCCTCGAGGGGAGAGGATGAAAGGCGAGG
>Ga0315281_10005047_pt1 | contig 18962 bp, 16 predicted proteins | sample YL17G07_0_MG_FD_204540 | JGI IMG/M metagenome (GOLD analysis project Ga0315281, IMG submission 204540) | Sediment microbial communities from Yellowstone Lake, YNP, Wyoming, USA - YL17G07_0 | ecosystem: Environmental > Aquatic > Freshwater > Lake > Sediment | place: USA: Wyoming | collected... | reverse complement strand
GGCAGCTGCGGCGCGTCGGCTGCACGTTCACTGGGAGGGAACGAGTCGGACTTGAGGCTCGATCGGCTCTCGGCGCGGGCGAAGCAGGCGGGGGGCAGACCACCAAGGGGCGGTAGTCTATCAACGCGGCCCGACCAGAAGCAAGTCGAGCACCACCTATAATCGGGCCATGCCGCTGGCTCTGGGAACCGACCGCCTGCTGACCTCGGGCCGGCTTGACGGCCTCCGCGTGGGCCTCGTCTGCAATCCCGCCTCGATCGACCGCGAGCTTCGCCACATTGCCGACCGCCTGGTTGGGGCGGGTCCGAAAAGACCCGCCCTACAGGCCATCTTCGGCCCGCAGCACGGGTTCCGGTCCGACGTGCAGGAAAACATGATCGAAACGGGACACGCCCGCGACGCCCTGCGCCGCGTGCCCGTCTATTCGCTCTACAGCGAAACACGCGCGCCGACGGCCGAGATGCTCCGCGACGTCGACGTGCTCGTCGTCGATCTGCAGGATGTCGGCACGCGGATCTACACCTACATCTACACGATGGCGAACTGCCTCGTCGCCGCCAGGACACACGGCGTCAGGGTCATCGTGTGCGACCGTCCCAACCCGATCGGCGGGGACGCGGTCGAAGGGCCGATGCTGGAGACGGGGTTCGAATCGTTCGTGGGCCTCTACCCCATCCCCATGCGGCACGGCATGACCATCGGCGAGCTCGCGCGGCTGTTCAACGATGCGTTCGGCATCGGCGCCGACCTCGAGGTGATTCCGATGGACGGGTGGACGCGCGGGATGTACTTCGACGCGACCGGCATCCCGTTCGTGCTGCCCTCACCCAACATCCCGACGCTCGATTCCGCGATCGTCTATCCCGGCACGGTGCTGTTCGAAGGGACGAACGTCTCGGAGGGGCGCGGGACGACGAAGCCGTTCGAGCTGGTGGGCGCGCCGTGGGTGGACGCGGAGCGCTTCGCGGACGGGATGAACACGCTCGGGCTGCCGGGTGTGCGCTTCCGTCCCGCGGTCATCGAGCCGACGTTTCACAAGCACGCGCATACGAGCTGCGGCGGCTGCCAGATCCACGTGCTGGATCGCGGGGCGTTCCGGCCGGTCGAAACCGGCGTCGCGCTGGTCGCCGCGTTCCGCGCGGCCGATCCCAGTCGCTTCCGCTGGCGCGATCCGCCGTACGAGTACGAACACAGGCTGCTGCCGATCGACATCCTCGCAGGGTCGTCCGACCTGCGGAAACACATCGAGCAGGGCGTCGCGGCTCGAGAAATCGCGCGGTCATGGGAAGACTCGGTCGGGGTGTTCAGCAAGACGCGAACACGATTTCTGCTGTACTGAAGACGAATCTGACCGCGGTCCGGCTAAAGCCGGACGCCACGAGAGCAGCGGTGGAGACGTACGTGGCGTCCGGCTTCAGCCGGACCGGACCCGCCTGCCCCACCGGACCCACCTGCCCTTCCTGCCCTATCCCCGCGTCTTGGCAATCCCCGGCGTCGCGGCCTCCCGTTGAGTGGTCGGTTGCAGGTGGTGCTCGGTCAGGTGATCGCGCAGGTGCTTGAATGCGTCGGCCGGCGTGTCGGCGTAGTGCAGCAGTTCCAGATCCTTCTCGGCGATCGCGCCCCACTCGGCCATCGGTTTCAGATCGAGCACCTGCTCCCAGTACTCGCGGCCGTAGAGCACGACGCCGATCTTCCTGGACAGCTTGTCGGTCTGCACCAGCGTGAGGATCTCGAACAGCTCGTCGAGCGTGCCGAAGCCGCCGGGGAAAATCACGAGCGCTTTCGCCAGGTACGCGAACCAGAACTTCCGCATGAAGAAATAGTGGAACTCGAAGTGCAGACCGTCGGTGATGTACGGGTTGGCGCCCTGCTCGAACGGCAGCCGGATGTTCAGACCTATCGTCTTGCCGCCGGCTTCGCGCGCGCCGCGGTTGGCCGCCTCCATGATCCCGGGGCCGCCGCCCGACGTGACGACGAAGCGATGTGTGTCGGACGGCAGGCTCAGGGTCCACGTCGCGAGCAGCCGCGCCAGCTCGCGCGCATCCTCGTAGTAGCGCGCCCATTCGACGGCCTTGTTGCTCTTCCTCAGCTCGCTCTCGTACTGCGCGTCGGCATCGTGCACGCCGCGCGCCCGCAGCGTCTGCAGCGCCCGTTCCGCCCGCTCACGGCTGTCCACGCGTGCCGATCCGAAAAAGACGACGGTGTCCTGGATCTTCTGGTCCTTGAACCGGCGAAGCGGCTCGAGGTATTCGGCGAGAATCCGGATCGGGCGCGATTCGTCGCTTTCGAGAAAATCCGGGTCGAGGTACGCGAGCGGCTGCTGCGACATAGACGTCACTTTACCATCAGGTGAATTTGATCATGGGGTCATCTGGTGATCTGGTCATTCAATCGGGTCATTGAGTGACCAGGTGTTCCATTTCAATGGTCACAATGGCCAGATAACCAGATGACCCGATGACCAGATTCGTCGCGTGGGTTATCATCGACCCTTCACAGGAGAGGTCGCTCGCATGAACGTGTCGATCAAGGGGCTCGCGCTCGCCGCACTGCTGACCTTCGGCCTGGCCGCCCAGCAGCCGCCGGCCACGCCGCCCATGCACGCGAAATCCGCCCGGCGTCTGGTCATCAAGAACGCGATGGTGATCTACGGGAATGCCAAGCCGCCGTACGGCCCGGTCGACATCGTCGTCCAGGACGGATTGATCTCGTACATCGGCCCGAACGACGGCATGCCCGGATCCGCCATCGCCGGCCCGACGTCGCAACGGTCGCAGGATTCGGTCATCGACGCCACCGGCAAGTACGTCATGCCGGGCATCGTCAACGCCCACATGCACTGGCACGAGGAGCGGCAGACGGGCATGCCGCAGCCGATTCAGTACGAGCGCAACCTGTACCTGGCCGCCGGCGTGACGACGGTGCGGGAGGTCGGCGGCGACTTCGACAAATCGAAGCGCTGGCAGGCCGAGAGCAACGCGCACACGATCATCGCGCCGCGCATCCTCGTGTACCCGGTCGTCAGCAAAGGACGAACGGGATCGCCAGCGGAGATTCGCGCGTGGATCCGCGACATCAGGCAGAAGGGTGCCGACGGCTTGAAGATCATCGGCGTGGATCGCGATCAGCTGGTGGCGATCCTGGACGAAGCGCACACGCTCGGGATGCGCACGGCGACGCACATCGCCGTCGAGGAGACGACGGCGAAGGACTACGCGGAGCTCGGGGTCAACTCGATCGAACATTTCTATGGCGTCGCGGACGCGGCGCTGAAGGGGATCCAGAACTTCCCGCCCGACATGAGCTACGCGAACGAGATTCACCGCTTCGGCCGCGCCGGCGAGCTGTACGCGCAGGCCGATCCCGTGAAACTCCACGCGACGATCGATCTGATGGTCGCGAAGCACGTCGCGTGGGATCCGACGTTCTCGATCTACGAAGCGAGCCGCGATCTCCTGCGCGCGCAGCACCAGCCGTGGTTCAAAGACTACCTGCACCCGTCGATGGAGGAGTACTTCAAGGGATCGCTCGACAACCACGGATCGTACTTCCTCGGCTGGACGTCGTCGCAGGAGGCGCGATGGAAACAGCAGTACCGAATCTGGATGGACGCCGTGCGCGAGTTCGCGACCAAGGGCGGTCTGGTCACCACGGGAGACGATGCCGGATACATCTACTCGATGTACGGCTTCGGGATTTCACGCGAGCTGGAGCTGCACGAGGAAGCCGGCTTTCAGCCGCTCGAAGTCATCGAGCACGCGACATGGAACGGCGCGAAGCTGCTGGGCATGGAGGACCGGATCGGGAAAGTCCGCGAAGGCTTCATCGCCGATCTGCTGGTGGTCAACGGCAACCCGCTCGACAACCTGAAGCTGCTGAACCCCGACGGCGCCGACGTGATGCTGCTCAACGGACGCGAGGCATCGAACTACTCGCCGCTGGGACCGAACGACAAGGTCCAGAGCGCCCGCGCCGGCGGCATCGAGTGGACGATCAAGGACGGCATCCCGTACCACGTGCCCACGCTGATGCGCGAGGTGAAGGACATGGTGTCGCGCGCCCGCACGCAGCGCGTCCACACAACGGCTGGTCAGCCGTAGAAGAAGGAACCGCCGAGAACGCAGAGATCGCAGAACGACTATTCTCTGCGTTCTTTGCGGTCTCTGCGGTACAACAGACATGCCTGCTCCCAGTCTCGACGTGACCGCGGTGATCGCGGCGCCCGCGGGCCGTGTTCTCAAGGCGTTCTTCGACGCCGAGGCGCTGAACGCCTGGTGGCAGGTGGCGCATTCGGTGACAACGCCCCGGGTGCTGGGGCCGTATGCGATCGAATGGGCGCCGACCGACTTTCGCGACGACATCCTTGGCCGGCTGGGCGGCGTGTTCAGAGGGACGATCATCCAGTTTCAGGCCGGCGAGGGGTTCGTCGTCGCCGACGCGTTCTGGCTGCCGCCCGACGGTGAACCCATCGGCCCGATGGCGCTCGACGTGACGCTGCAGGTCGACGTGACGGGCGCCACGCGCGTGCGCGTCACCCAGACCGGGTTCGAAGAGAGCGCCCGCTGGCGGCGCTACTACGAAGTGATCGGATTCGGCTGGTCGCGCGCGCTGGCATCGCTCAAATCACTCCTCGAAAAATAGGCGGACCCTTGATCCAGTTCATACGAGATATCTTCGACACGGCACGAGTGACCCGCCGTCCGGTGGTGTCGTTCGAGTTCTTTCCCACGAAGACCGACGACGGGGAGCGCGCCCTGCTCGAGAAGACGATTCCTGCGCTGCGGGAACTCAACCCCGACTTCTGTTCGGTGACCTACGGCGCTGGTGGGAGCACGCGGGAGAAAACGCTCGCGATCGTTGACCGGATTCAACGGGAGCAGCGGATCACCGCCATGGCGCATCTCACGTGTGTGAACGCGACCATCGAGCAAACCCGCGCCGTGCTGGAACAGACACGAGAACTCGGGATCAAGAATGTTCTCGCGTTGCGCGGCGATCCGCCTGCCGGCACCAGCGAATTCGTGAAGACGGAAGGCGGCTTCGAGTACTCCTATCAACTGGTGCGATGCATCCGAGAATACGGCGCGTTCTCCATCGGCGTCGCCGGTTTCCCCGAGGGACACATCGCCTGTTATGAAGGCAAGCACGTGGACTGGCAGCGGCTGAAGACGAAGATCGACCACGGCGCGGACTTCGTGATCACCCAACTGTTCTTCGACAACAGCCATTACTTCGAATTCCGCGATGACCTGGCCGCTCGGGGCGTCACGGTGCCGATCGTGCCGGGCATCATGCCAATTCTCAGCACCCACCAGATCAAGCGGTTCGTCGCGATGTGCGGCGCCGCGCTGCCGCCGGCCTTGCTGTCGGAACTGGAGAAGCGCGGCGGCGATGATGAAGCCGTGACGCAATTCGGCATCGACTATGCCACCAGGCAGTGCGAAGAACTCTTACGCGAAGGAGTGCCCGGCCTGCACTTCTATACCCTCAACAAGGCGCGATCCACGACCGAAGTGGTGAAGAATCTCGCGCTTGCGGGTGTCTGATCGTACGGCTGAAGCCGTGCGCCACATCGGATCTGTCCTGTCGCGCAGGCGCTTCAGCCTTGCGATCTTCCGTCGTGGCGCAGGGCTTCCGTCGTGGGCGCAGAGCTTCCGTCGTGGCGCAGGGCGTCCGTCGTGGCGCAGGGCTTCAGCCCTGCGATCCCCCGTGCCGGCTGCTCACTGCGGCGGCGGGATCGTCTTGCCGTCGGTGTCGAGGAACGTGATGTTCTTGTAGCCGGCCAGCTGATCCTTGACCTTCGCCCAGTCGCCGACGATGGCAATCACCGAGTTGTCGGATCCAAACAGCAGCGTCGACGCGCTCTTGACCTGCGCGGGCGTGACCGCGGCGATCTTCGCCCTGAACGTCTCGGGGTAATCCTTCGGCAGGCCGAAGACGTAGACGCTGTTCAGCGTCGCCGACAGACCGGTCTGCGTCGCGGTCTGAATCGGAAAGATGCCGCGCAGGTACTGCTTCGCGCCTTGCAGCTCGGCGCCGTCGCTCCCGTCCGCGCGCATCGCGTCGATCTCCTTGAACACTTCGGTCAGCGCCGGCCCGGTCACTTCGTTGCGGACGTCGGCCGCGAACCGATAGAAGCCGGCGTTGCTGAAGCCCGTGAGCGCCGACTGGGGTGAGTAGGTGTAGCCCTTCTCCTCGCGGATGTTGCGGACGATCCGCGAGTTGAACGCGCCGCCGTAAATCGTGTTCGCGACCGTCAGCTCGTACCAACGGGGATCGCCACGCGTGACGGCGATGTTCCCCACCGCCATCGACGACTGGATGCTGTTCGGCCGCTGGACAAAATAGACGTGCCGTCCGCTGAGCGCCGGCGGCGCCGCATACGCCGGACCCGGCACGTCGCCGCGCGCCCAGCCGCCGAACGCCTTCCCGGCCGCGGCGATCATCGCATCGGGGTCGATCGCGCCGACAACCAGCAGGAAGGCGTTGTTCGGACGGTAGTGGTCCGTGTGGAACGCCACCAGCTTCGCGCGGGTCATCGCCTGGAGGGACGCCTCGGTTTCGCTCGTGCGCGCGTACGGGTGCTCACCGAAGAGGGCCCGGCGGAATGTGCGGTTCGCGAGGAACTGCGGCGACGCCTTCTGCTGCGCGACCGTCTGCAGATGCTGCTGCTTGAGGATCGCGACCTCATCGTCTGGGATCGTGGGGTTCATCGCCACGTCGGCGACGAGATCGAGGAGCCGCGGCGCGAACTCCGAGAGGCCGCGCACCGAGACCGACGTGAAGTCCTGCGAGGCGGCCGCCGTCAGCGATCCGCCCATGCCGAAGGCCTCGCGGCGGATCTGGCGGCTGGTCTTCGTCTTCGTCCCTTCCTGGATCAGATCGGCGGTCAACGACGCGAGGCCGGTCAGATCCGCCGGGTCGCTCGAGTAGCCCGACAGCACCGTCAGCGTCATCGAGACCTTCGGGATCGCGGTCTGTCGCGTGACGATGACGCGCAGGCCGTTGGGAAGCGTGCGCTCGACGCGCGGCGCAAGCTGAAACGGCCGCTCGGGCCCAACCGCCGGCCGGTCTTGCGCCGAGGCCGCCGTCGCAAAGACCGCGGCCATGAGAACGAAACTAGCTACCACGGAGGACACAGAGGACACGGAGATCAAAACCTTCTTCTCCTCCGTGTCCACCGTGTCCCCCGTGGTGGAGAGCTTCGTGATGAAGGAGGTTTTCGTGATCACTGGACACCTCCCGCCGGCCGCCGGTCAATCGACGTGCGGTTGGCCGGCGTCAGATACTTCTTCGCCGCCTGCTGCACATCCATGGTCGTGACCTTGTCGAGGTCGCCGAGGATCGTGTTGATCCGGCCGGGATCGTCGTCGTAAAGCGCGAGCGCGGCGAGCAGATCCGCGCGGCCGAATCCCGCCTGGCCTTCGAGGTTCTCCAGGAACGACGAACGGAAGTTCACCTTGGCCTGCTTCAGCTCGTCTTCCGTGATCCCGTGCTCCTGAATCGCGCTGATGACCTTGTCCACGACCTTCAGCACGTCGGTGCCCTTGAGGTCCGGGCGGTAGTCGACGCGGAACGTGTAGAGCATCGGGCCGTTGTAGTCGAAGTTGTTGCCGAGCCCGTAGTTGAACCCGCCCGACACGTCGGAGGCGATCTGGTTTTCCTTGATGAGCGCCTGATACAGCTTGGCGCTCTCGTCGCTGACGAGCAGCGGATCGAGCAGCGACAGCGCGAAAAAGTCTTTCGTCATGCGATCCGGCAGGTGATAGCCGAAGGCGACGGCCGGCGTGCGCGCAAGCTTGTCGCTCTCGTCGAAGCTTTTCTCGGCTGTCTGCGCCGGTTCCTTGATGTCGGGCCGCGGCGGCAGCGGGCGCTGCGGGATGCCGCCGAAGTGTTTCTCGGCCAGCTTCATCACTTCGTCGGCCGTGGTGTCACCCGACACGACCAGGACGGCGTTGTTCGGCGCGTAGTAGGTGTCGTAGAACTTCTTCACATCGTCCAGGTTCGCTGCTTCGAGCTCGGCGAGGTCGCCGTAGAAGTTGTGCGCGTTGTACCAGTTCGTGTTCGCACGCTGCGGCAGGCCGAGCCACTCGAACGCGCCGTACGGCTGGTTGAGTACGTTCACGCGGACTTCTTCGCTCACCACGTCCTGCTGGTTCTTCAGCGTCTCCGGCGTGATCTTCAGCGACTTCATCCGGTCGGCCTCGAGCCACATCGCAAGCTCGAGCGCGTTGGACGGCATCACCTCGAAGTAGTTCGTGTGATCGAACCGCGTGGATCCGTTCAGCGTGCCGCCGTTCTCGTTCACGATGCGTACGTGCTCGAACTTGGCGACGTGCTCGGAGCCCTGGAACATCAGGTGTTCGAAGAGGTGGGCGAAACCGGTGCGGCCCTTCGGCTCGATGCGGAAGCCGATGCGGTACATCAGCTCCACGACAACGACGGGCGCGGCGTGGTTCTCGCTGATGACCACACGCAGGCCGTTCGGCAGTTTCTTGTAGACGACCGGCACCGAGAACGTCTGAGCGGATACGGACGATACGGCCGGCGCCAGCACGGCGAGGGACAGGGCGATGGCGAAAAGACGCATATTTCGGGACTCTACCATACGCGTCTTAGACGCAATTAAGCCCTCGAAAGTCGCAACGATCTTGACACCTCGGTGGCCGACTGACAGGATGTCGAAAATTCAAGACAAATCGCGGGATTGGCGGGAGGGAACAATGGAATGGCAAGGGGTCAAAATGCTTGTCGTTCTGTTTTGTGCCATCGCATTGGCAGTGTTGGTCCGCGCGACTCCCGAGTGGAGCTTCGACGTCGTCTGCTACGACGGCGTGGCCCGCATCTGGCTGGGAGAGACTCCTGCCCAGGCTCACGCAAACGTTTACCGTGAACTTGCATCGACCGCACCGTCTGCAGATGCGCACGCCATCACCTCGCTTTCCGAATACCGCGAGACGGTGGCCACCAGTGTCGAGGCGTTCATGGTCCAGTTGCCAATCGCAGCCGTCAAGCCGCTCTACGTCCTGCTCGTCGCAGCGGTGGTGAAGTTCGGCGGCAACGGCATCGCGGCTGCGTTTCAGATTTCCGCAGTGGCCTACGGCTGTTTCGCGGCGCTGGTGCTTCTCAGCCTGATACGGGTGACGTCGTTTTGGCCCGCGATGAGCATTGGCCTTGCCCTGCTGCTGTCACCGCCGTTTCTCGAGGTCGGACGACTCCCAACACCTGACGCGTTGTCCGCCTGCATCGTGTTTGCCGGGTTTCACGCGCTCGTTGTTGCGGGCTGGCAGCGCGTGGGTGCCACGCTTCTGCTTCTGTCCATTGCGGCACGGCCCAACAACCTCATATTGTGGCTGGCCGTGGCTTCGTGGTGCTGGTGGAGGGACCGCTCCGCGCGCCGCTCGTCGTTGCTTGGGGGGGGCCTGGGCACCGTCGTCTATCTGTCGCTCAATCGGCTCACCGGCGGGTACTCCTGGGGCGTGCTGTTCACCCACGCGTATATCCGACGGCTCACCGACGTTGCCAGCGTTCGCTCTGATGTGACGTGGTCACGCTACGCTGACACGCTGCTGCCGGGCTTGGCGGGTGCGAACGTTTTGTACCCGTCGGGCATTTTGTTCTTCGTTGTCGTGTCCGCCCTGGGGTTTCTGACGGTGCGAAACGGGCGGAACTCGGTGGCGGAACGTTCGGCGGCCGGTCTGGTGCTCTTCCTGTGGAGCGCGCTGCTCGTCCATTTCGTTGCGTTCCCGATGCTCGCCGACCGGTTCTTCATGAGCTATTACACCTGCATCACCGTTCTAACCGTCTCAATGGTCGCTTCCGTTCGGAAGGCAGGTGATCTGCCGGGAGTGGCAGGGGCGATCGCCTCAGTGTGATGCCTACAGGCGCTGGATCTTGATGTAGTTCGCGTCGCGACGGCTCAGGTCGGGGCTGATGCTGACGAACACGGCCGTGGCGCCCGCCGCGACGAGCCCGCGTTCCACCAGCTGCGCGCCGACGCGGTTGCTGGCCTCGTCGAGGTTGTCGCCGAGCGGCATGCACAGTGGGACGACGCCCCAGTGGAGAGTGAGCCGCCGGGCGGTGTCCTCGCGCTCGGTGGCGGCGATGATCGGCGCGTGCGGCCGGAGCGCCGACAGGCGCCGGGCCGTCGTGCCGCCCCTGGTCACCGCGACGATCGCCTGGGCGTCGCCGCGGTCGGCGAGCGTGACCGCCGCCTCGCAGAGCGCCTGCGCATGATCGCGGTGAAGCGCGTCGCTTGCTCGACGTGCCACATCGGCGGCGGGACTGGCTTCGGCGTCTCGGATGATGGCATCGAGCGTCTCGACCGCCCGCACGGGGTACGCGCCGGCGGCCGTCTCGCCGGCGAGCATGATCGCGTCGACGCCGTCCTCGACCGCGTTCGCGGCATCGTTCACCTCGGCGCGCGTCGGGCGCGCTTCGGTCATCATCGACTCGAGCACCTGCGTGGCGACGATCACCGGGATGCCGCGCAGCCTCGCGACACGCGTGATCTCCTTCTGCGCGCGCGGGACGCGCTCGAGCGACATCTCGAGGCCGAGGTCGCCGCGCGCCACCATCACGGCATCGCAGGCGTTCAGTATGTCGTCGAGGTGCTCGAGCGCGAGCGGTCGCTCCAGCTTCGCGATCAACGGGATGTCGCCCGCGTTCGCGTCGGCCATCAGGCGGCGCGCCTGCTGCAGATCGGCCGCGGTCTGCACGAAGCTGAGCGCAACCATGTCCACGCCCAGCGCGAGCCCGAACACCAGATCCTCGACGTCTTTCGGCGTGATGGCCGACGTCGGCAGCGGCACACCCGGCGCGTTGATGCCTTTGTGTTCGCCGATCTCGCCGCCTTCGACCACCGTCGCCTGAATCTCGGTCCCGTTCGTGGCGTCGACGCGCAGCTCGACGCGGCCGTCGGCGAGCAGCAGCCGATCGCCCGGGCGCACGCTGCGCGCCAGCCCCTCGAACGTGGTGTACAGCCGGCCCGGTCCGCCGAAAAGATCGCCGGTGGCAATGGTCAGCGCCTCGCCCGGGATGAGCGTCAGCGGCCGGCCGCCCTCGAGCCGGCCGGTGCGGATCTTGGGACCGCCCAGATCCTGCAGAATCGCCACCTCGCGGCCCGCGCGCCGCGACGCCGCCCGCACGCGCGCGAACGTCGCGGCCTGCGTGTCGTGCGTGCCGTGCGAGAAGTTCAGACGAAAGATGTCCGTGCCCGCCGCGATCAGCGCATCGAGAGCCGCCTCAGAGTCGCTCGCGGGGCCGACGGTCGCGATGATCTTCGTGTGCCGCATCTGGTCCTAGAATAGCGTCTATGGGCCAGATCGTGCCGGACGCCATCGAGGGCTATCTCGCGCCACTCAACCGCGCGGGCGACCCGGTGCTCGACGCGATCGCCAGCGGCAACGCCACGCGCGGCTTGCCGCTTGTGGACGCCGAGGTCGGCGCGCTACTGCGCGTCCTGGCGACGGCCATCAAGGCCTCGAGGATCCTCGAGATCGGCACCGCGATCGGCTACTCCGGCATCTGGCTTGCGCGGGCGCTGCCGGCGGACGGGATGCTGCTGACGCTGGAGATCGATGAGGAACGCGCCCGCGAGGCGCGCGACAACTTCGCGCGCGCCGGCGTCTCGGACCGCGTGAGCGTGGTCGTCGGCGACGCGCAGTTGAAGATCGCGAAAGTGTCGGGCCCATTCGACTTGATTTTTCAGGACGGTGACAAGCAGCTCTACACGCCGCTCCTCGATCGTCTCGTCGCACTGCTCCGCCCGGGCGGGCTCCTGATCACGGACAATGTGCTGTGGGACGGCGAGGTCGTCCCCGGGTTCGCGCCAACGCCGCGCCACAACATCGCGGACACGCGCGCCATCGTCGAGTACAACGAGCGTGTCGCGGCGCATCCGGATCTGCTGACGAGCATCGTCCCGCTGCGCGACGGCGTGTCGATTTCAGTGAAAACACCATGACCATCGAATCCTGGCTGCAGGCCGCCATCGCCGACGCGGACCGGCGCGGTCTGCCCGAGCTGAAACCGCTTCTCGAAACACTCGCCCGCACGACGACAGTCCTGCGCGCGGCCGACTTCAACGAGGACGCCAGCGGCAGCGCCCTCTCCGCAATCCGCAGTCCGCAATCCGCAGTCCGCAATCCGCAATCCGCAGTCCGCAATCCGCGGGCCGGGCAGCATTGATGACCATCGAGCAGTTCGGCCGCCGCCTGCGCGCGCGGGAGCTCACCGCGGTCCGCGTCACTGAGGAGTGCCTTCGCCGCATCGAGGCCGACAACCCGCGGCTGAACGCGTTCATCTGCGTGATGGCCGACGAAGCGCTACAGCAGGCGCGTGAAATGGATCAGGAACTCGCCGCCGGGCACGACCGTGGTCCCCTGCACGGCGTGCCGATCTCGATCAAGGATCTGCTCGACATCCGCGGCATCCCGACGACAGCCGCGTCGCGCGTCCGTGAAGGCCACGTGGCGGAGCGCGACGCGCCAGCCATCGCGCACCTGCGCCAGGCGGGCGCCGTATTCATCGGCAAGACCAACCTCCACGAGTTCGCGTTCGGGACAACGAGCGAGGACTCGGCGTTCGGCCCCGTCCGCAACCCGCACGATCCCACGCGGTCGCCTGGCGGGTCCAGCGGCGGGTCGGCCGCCAGCGTCGCGGCCGGAATGGCGCTCGCGACGATCGGCACCGACACCGGCGGCTCCATCCGTATCCCCGCCGCCGCCTGCGGCGTCGTCGGGCTCAAACCGTCGCTTGGCGAAGTGTCGGTCGAGGGCGTCGTGCCGCTGTCGGGCACGCTGGACCACGTCGGCCCATTGACCCAGAGCGTGACGGACGCGTGCCTCGTGTATCACGCTTTGATCGGCGACGCTGCCGCGACACCGCCGGCGCCGATGCCGATCCACGGGCTGCGGCTCGCGGTGCCGCGAACATATTTCTGCGACCTGCTGGACGACGAAGTGCGCGCGCGCTTTGAGGAAACGCTCGAGCGCCTGCGCACCGCCGGAGCGCACATCGACGACATCGAGATCCACCATGCGACCGATATCGCACCGGTCTACCTGCACATCCAGCTGGCGGACGCCTCCGCGTACCACGCGACGTCGCTGGCGACGATGCCGGAGAAGTACACCGTGCCGGTCCGTCTCCGGCTCGAGCTGGGGCGGTACGTGCTCGCCGAGGACTACGTGCGCGCGCTCGCGGGGCGCGAACTGCTGAAGCGCGAGGTCGATGCGGCGCTGTCACAACATGACGCGCTGATTCTGCCGACGCTGCCGATTCCCGCACCGACAATCGGCGCGATTACGATCCAGATCGGCGCCGCCGCCGAGCCGGTGCGCAACCTCATGCTCCGGCTGACGCAGCTCTTCAACGTCACCGGGCATCCCGCGATCTCGATGCCGTGCGGACAGACCGAGGCCGGGCTGCCGTGCGCCGTGCAGCTCGTCGGACGCCGCATGCAGACCGACGCTCTGCTGAGGGTTGCGCTTGCCTGCGAGGCTCAGATAGCGGGACGCAATCTGAAATCTGAAGTCTGAAATCTGAAGTCCTTCAGCGCTATACGTCCAACCCTATCGCGCGCATGAGGGCGAGCGCGTTGCTGTGCTCGACGACGCCAGGGCGCATGCGGTAGTCGAAGATCATCTTCCCGTCCTCCAACCGATCCTCGAAGTGCATGTTCACGGCGGCCGCGCCAAGTCTCGACGGCAGCTCCGTGAGCGCGAGGTCGTGCGTGGTGACGAGGCCGATCGCGCCGAGGCCGGCGAGCGCGCGCACGATGCCTTCGGCCCCGATCCGGCGATCGTGGGAATTCGTGCCATGGAGAATCTCGTCGAGCAGGAAGAGCATCGGCACCGGGCCGCGCGCCGCGTCGGCAATCGTGCGGATGCGCAGGATTTCCGCGAAGAAGCGCGAGTGGCCGGCCTGCAGCGAGTCTTCGATGTGGAGCGTGGCGCCGAGGACGAGCGCGGACAGGCGCAGCCGCCGGGCGGTCACCGGCGCGCCCGCCAGCGCCAGCACCACGCTGACGCCGACCGAGCGCAGCAGCGTGCTCTTCCCCGACATGTTCGAGCCGGAGACGATGATCACGCGCGGTCCGCCGGCGCCGAGTGTGACGTCGTTTCTGACTCCGGCTGTGACCGCAATCAACGGATGGCCGAGCGCGTCCGCGTCGTACACAGGGCCGTCATCCACCAGTTCGGGGAACGGATCCTCCGGCCGTTCGTACGCGAAGGTGGCGAGGGCCGCGAGCGCTTCGACGTCGCCGACCGCCCGCAGCCACTCGGCGACGGCCGGGCCGTATGCCGCATGCCAGCGATCGATCGCGATCGCGAACTGCGGCCGCAGCAGCAGGACGACCGCGATCGGCGCGAACATCATGTTGTGCGTCGAGTCGAGCCACGACACCAGCGATCGGAGCTGCGCGATTCGCGCCGACGGCGGCTCACCGCCCGTCAACAGCGCCTGATGCACCGCGGCGAGGCGCGGCGACGTGAAGCGCTCGGACTCGATGCGCGCGAGCAGGCCCGCGAGTAGACCGAGATCGCGTTCGGGCGTCTCGATGGCATGCAGCACCTGGTGAAACCGCCGCCGCCAGATGGCCGGGACGCTGAGTTCCAGGAACAGCCAGCCGAACAGCCACTCGGGCGCGATGACGTCGCGGTACACCGCGATGGCGAGCACGATGGTCAGCAGTGCGCAGATCGCCAGCGCGACACGAAGCGCCGGCGCGAAGCGCACCGCCGGCGATCCCGCCCACGCCGCCAGCGTCCCGGTGCGGCCCACCGGCGACTCCGACGCGAGGACAGCGACGTCTTCTTTGAAGTCGAGCATGGGCCGCAGCTCGTCGATCGCCGCCTGGCGCGCGCGCACCTCGGACAACGGTGCCGGGGCGCGGAGCCAATCCGCCAGCGTCAGCTCGCCGATCTCGGTGCGCGTCGTGTTCAGCAGCTCGAAGAGCGACGCCGGCCCGAACAGATCCAGATCGCGCGCGTACGGATGGCCTTCGAGAAACGGTGCGCCTCCGCGCCCGGTGCCGGCCCAGCGGCCGTTCAACCGATCGAGGCCGCGCAGGTAGACCCGCTCGGCGCTTAGCGCGCGCTCGAAACGCTGCAGCCGGCGGGCGTGAATCACCGCCAGGACGCCGAACGCCAGCCACGCGGCCACCGGCCATGTGGGAGCGATCGACGCGCGTACGAACGCCATCCACAGCAGAATGGCTCCGGCTCCCGCGATCGCCAGCCGGATGTTGGAGAGGATGAAGTTGACGCGATCGAGCGCTGCGATCCGCTCGCGCCACGCGGCGAGACGACGAACGTATTCCGCGCGGGGGTCGGTCATGCCCTCAACACGTAGGGCCGAGGGCCGAGGGCTGAGGGCTGAGGGCTGAGGGCTCATGTGGTGTCCGGCTTCAGCCGGACCCTATGAGGATAGCAGCGCCTTGGCGAGGGTGACGTAATGGCCGGCTGCCGCCTTCAACTCGGCGATCGACACGGACTCGTCTGCGGTATGCGCTTCGTGAATCGAGCCAGGACCGAACAGCAGCGGCTCGCCCCAGTTCGCCAGGAACGGGATATCGGTGGTGTACGGGAACACCGCGTGTTCGAATCCCGGCACAATCTTCAGGCGCACGGGCGGCACCTCGAGCACGTGCTCGATCGCCACGCGCCGTTCAAGCGGCGCCACCGCCCGCCGCACCTCCGCCGAATCGCTCGTCGTCCGGAACATCACTTCAGCGTCCGCCGACGGCGACACGACGTTGGGCGCGACGCCGCCGCTGATGAGGCCGACCGTGTAGTGCGTCCGTCCGAGCACCGGGTCGCCGGGCAGCGCGATCGATCGGAGTTCGATCAACGCGTCGATCAGCTTGTCGATCGCCGATTCGCCGAGCTCGGGAAACGAGGAATGCGCCGCGCGGCCGCTCGCGCGCAGCTTGAGCCTGAGAATCCCGCGTGTCGCCAGGCCGAGGCGGTTATCGGTCGGCTCGCCGTTGATCAGAAAGCGGGCGCCGTTGCCCACGGCGGCCTCGTTCGCGACGCGCGCGCCGTCGCTCCCGCGTTCTTCGCCGACGACGAACACGAGTCCGATCCGCCATTCGCCGTCGCGGCGCAGCTGCTCCGCCGCCGCGACCTGCGCGGCGAGAATACCCTTCGCATCGCACGATCCGCGTCCGAAGAGGCGGTCGCCTTCGATGCGGCTCGGGAAAAAGGACGGCACGCAGTCGAAGTGCGTGGAGAAGACGATCGCAGGGCTGAAGCCCTGCGCCACGTCGCCCGAGCCCTGCGCCACGTCGCCCGAGCCCTGCGCCACGTCGCCCGAGCCCTGCGCCACGTCGCCCGAGCCCTGCGCCACGTCGCCCGAGCCCTGCGCCACATCGGCCGAGCCCTGCGCCACATCGCCCGAGCCCTGCACCACAGCATCGGCGCCCTCGTGGGCCACGTTCGCGATCACGTTGAAGCGCGTGGCGTCGACGCGCTGCTCCTCCACCAACCACCCGCGGCCGCGCAGGTAGTCGGCGAGCCAGCGTCCCGCCTCGCCCTCGCGTCCCGTCGTCGAATCGATGTCGACCAGCGCGCGCGTCAGGCCGACAATATCGACCGCTTCCCCGGTCACGCTGCGATCCTGTCCACAACGTACAACGCTGAACTCGCTGAATACGCAGAGCGAATCCAACTCTGCGGGTTCAGCGGTTTCTGCGTTGATCGTCGTGATACCGCTCCTAGATTCCTTGCGACGCCGATCCTCTCCGCAACATACAATGCTGAACTCGCTGAACACGCAGAGCGAATCCAACTCTGCGGGTTCAGCGGTTTCTGCGTTGATCGTCGTGACATCGTTACCGGATCCACGCTTCGAGTTCGGTGCGGGTGTCGGTGCGCGAGTCGCGGTATTTGACGATCACCGGCGTGGCGAGCGAGAGGCCCCACTCGACTCCCCGTCCCGATGTCACCGCGCGCGCGCCCGGCACGACCACCGCCCCCTCGGGGACGATGAGCGGGCGATCGGCGGTCGGCCTGATGATCTCGCCCTTAACCAGATCGTAGACCGGCGTCGAGCCGGTCAGCACCGTGCCTGCGGCAATGACCGCGCGCGCCCGAATGATCGCGCCTTCGTAGATGCCCGTGTTGCCGCCGATGAGCACCTCGTCCTCGATGATGACCGGCAGGGCGCCGACCGGTTCGATGACGCCGCCGATCTGCGCGGCTGCGCTCACGTGGACGCGGGCGCCGACCTGCGCGCACGATCCGACGAGTGCGTGCGAGTCGATCATCGATCCTTCGCCGACGTACGCGCCGATGTTGACGTACATCGGCGGCATGCAGATGACGCCAGGCGCGACGTACGCGCCGTCGCGGATCGCCGATCCCCCAGGCACGATGCGTACGCCGGCCGCGAGCCCGGGTTTCTTCAGCGGCAGCGTGTCCTTGTCGTAGAACGGCAGGCGGCCGTGGTCCATCGACACATCGACCATGTCGCCGAACCTGAAGCCGAGCAGGATGCCCTGCTTCACCCAGAGGTTGACGCGCCAGCCGATCGGACTCGACCGATCCGGCTCGGCCGCGCGGACCTGGCCGGACGACAACGCCTCGCGCAATCGCGCAAACGCCGCGCGCGCCGCGTCGCGATCGGCCGACGCGCCCGCGGCGACGAGATTCGTGATATCGGTTTCCAGCATGTGTTCCGCTCGGCTCTGCCTTCGCGCTACGCCAGATCTCTCGCGCTACACGAGCGCTGCGTTCAACAGGCCGAGCGCCTTCAATACGTTGACGATCTTTTCTTTCGACGCGGCCGACGGCGAGACCATCGGCAGGCGGTAGACCTCGTCGAGCAGCCCCATCGCAGCCATCGCCGCCTTCACGGGGACCGGGTTCGATTCGATGAAGTTGACCGACAGCAAGGGGAGGATCTTCGCATGGACCGCGCGCGCCGCGGCGAAGTCGTTTCGCTCGGCGGCCTCCACCATCATCACCATCTCCGCCGGAATCTCATTTCCTGCCACCGAGATGATGCCGTGCCCGCCCACCGCCATCAGCGGCAGCGTCAACGCATCGTCTCCCGACAGCACGATGAAGTCCTTGGGCACGGCGTTGACGATCTCGCACATCTGCGACACATTGCCAGAGGCTTCCTTCACGCCGACGATGTTTGGAATACGCGCGAGGCGCACGAGGGTAGACACCTCGACGTTCACGCCGGTGCGGCCCGGCACGTTGTACACCACGATGGGCAGCGGCGTGCTCTCCGCGAACGCGCGGTAGTGCTGGTAGAGGCCTTCCTGCGTTGGCTTGTTGTAGTACGGCGTCACCGAGAGGAAACCCGAGACGCCGCGCCGCGCCATCTCGCCGGCACTGTGGATCAGTTCCCGGGTGTCGTAGCCCCCCGCGCCGGCAAGAATCGGCACCGTGCCGTTCGACTCCTCGACGATGATCTCGATAATGCGCAGCCGCTCAGCGTCGGTCAGCGTCGGGTTCTCGCCGGTCGTGCCGCACGGGCAGAGGAAATGCACACCGGCGTCGATCTGGCGCCGTCCGAGCCGCCGCACCGCGGCTTCGTCGAGTTCGCCGTTCTTGGTGAACGGGGTCACCAGTGCTGTACCGACTCCTGTGAATGGCCTTCTCATACGAACTCCCTCCGCAGGCCTAAAAGGCCTGCGCCACAACCCACCTGCCCTACCTGGCCCACCTGACCTACCCGACCCACCTGCCCTGCCTGGCCCACCTGACCTACCCGACCCACCTGCCCTACCTGGCCCACCTGACCTACCCGACCCACCCGACCCACCTGACCTACCCGACCCACCTGACCTACCCGACCCACCTGCCCTACCTGGCCCACCTGACCTACCCGACCCACCTGACCCACCTGACCTACCCGACCCACCTGACCCACCTGACCTACCCGACCCACCTGGCCTGCCCTACCCGACCCCCAGCACGTCCCGCATGGTGAACCAGCCGCGC
>Ga0315281_10005046_pt1 | contig 18962 bp, 15 predicted proteins | sample YL17G07_0_MG_FD_204540 | JGI IMG/M metagenome (GOLD analysis project Ga0315281, IMG submission 204540) | Sediment microbial communities from Yellowstone Lake, YNP, Wyoming, USA - YL17G07_0 | ecosystem: Environmental > Aquatic > Freshwater > Lake > Sediment | place: USA: Wyoming | collected... | reverse complement strand
GCCAGCTCAATCCTATAGGAAGGTGACTGAGCAAGCACTGCCAGGTCCACATCGCTGTTCTCGTTGACATCTCCCCTTGCCACGCTCCCGAGCACAACGATCTCCGACGACAATCCGTAGAGTGCGTTCATGAGCTTCAGGGCGGCTCCTCGTTTCTGTCTCAGGATCTCCCATCTCCTCTGCTCGTAGACTATGTCCTTCTGTTCCCCCCTCCGGCGCACCTTGCTCATCGCACGGGAAGTAAACCGTCGACTATTATCGCCTTCGGACTGCCGGGCTAGATTCAGAAGTGCGTCCTTGGAGGAACAACGTACAGCGACAATGCGATGCCCCTATAGAGCAGGACTGCCCCTGGCGGCGGGAGTGGATCCTCGCGGCCCAATATGAAGTACGTTGGATAGCTCAGCTGTCCTCCAGAGCTAGGCGGCTTGAAGGCCTGACTGTCAAGCACGTATTCGACCCAGTATCTGCCTCCGACTCTAGACGCAACTCTGCTGTCTGGGGGGACGTACTGTGTCATTTGGATGAGATCGTTGTATCCCTGAGGCGTGATTGTGGGTCCCACCTTCTCCGAACCTGGCAGTGTCTGCGTGACGAGGAAGAGCAAGGCGAGCAACGCTGTGATTCCCCATTGGATGTCCTTCTCCCCGATCAGACCGATGAGTGCGGCCAGCACATGTGACATGGGAACGAACGACATCAGTGTGAACCTCCAAGCCCAATCCCGTGGTACGAATGGGAGGTTCAAGAGCAACAGGACCGTTGTGCTGCACCCCACGAGGATCGCATCCGAGACCCTGCCTTTTCTCCACAGGAGTACTAGAGACACGACGCCTGCCCCTATGCTGAGGTACTGTGGTAGACCTTGGCCTAGGATCATCCTGAAGTTGGCGTCGTAGTTCGCCAAGCTCTCCAGAAAATCATTCACGAACGAGAAGCCCTTGCCGATGTCAATCGTGTAGCCAGAGTACGCGAAATAGGCGGCTGCGCCGATCAGGACCGAACCGCCCAATAAGGGGAGTGAAAACGCAAGGAATCCCTTCCTGTTCACGTTCATGGCGAATGAAGCTGTTGACAGGAGTATCAGGAACAGCACAGCCAAGCCCAGATCAAGTATGTGAGTGAGGGCCGTGAGACCGAAAGCAGCCGCCGCTGCCACCTTCGTCGCTTTGGTGTCATCGCCCTTGAGGATCCTGAGACAGAGGTAGACGAGGCTCAATAGGAAGAAGGATCCTACTGCGTTCTTCACGAACTCCCCACCTAGGGCTATCAGACCGGCCGAAAGCGAACATACGACGACAGATGCAACCGCTGCGGGCTTGCTCGACGTCAGTCTCTTTCCCGTCAGGTAGGCAGGTATCACAGTGAGAGCACAGAACAGGATTGTTCCGAGCTTGATTGCCGCAGTCGGATCTCCTATGACAGCGCTCAGCAGTGCGAAGAAGTAGAAACAGAAGGGAGGATCAACGTATGACATCGTCCCCGTGTCGAGAATGGACTTCACCTGTATCAAGTAGTACGGCCCGTCTATTCCATACATCAGCGGCGACCTGAACAGGATGAAGCCGAAGGTAACGGCGACTACTGCGAACAGTAGCGCGACCAGTGGCAATTCCCTCCTTTCTAGGTCTCCGCCGATGACCGTGGCCATGTTCGCTTCTGAGTAAGTACCCGATAATAGCATAGCGCACGAAGGATCCACAAGCAGTTGACTTGAGCCGGGCAGAGGTTTCCACCACGATTCCGGCGGCCAAGACCGAAGGCCCCGTCACACCACTTTAATAGTCGATGTGATGTCTGGGTGGCCCCATTGACTGAGGAGGAACGGGATCAGTTCGTGGTGACGCCCTGGGAAGTCGAAGGGCAGATAGACTACGACAGGCTCATACGCGAGTTTGGAACTCAGCCCATAACGGACCAGCTGCTGAGAAGGTTCGAGAAGGAGGCAGGGACGCTACACCACATGCTCAAGAGAAAGATCTTCTTCTCGCACAGAGATCTGGACCTCGTCCTCGATGATGTCAAGTCCGGCAAGGGATTCTTCCTGTACACGGGCCGAGGCCCCACTGGTCCGATGCACATAGGCCACATACTCCCGCTCTACTTCTCGAAGTGGCTACAGGATAGGTTCAAGGTCAATCTCTACATACAGGTTACTGACGACGAGAAGTTCCTGTACGAGAAGAGGGGCCTCACCTTGGACGACACCAGAAGGTGGGCTTACGACAACATCTTGGACATCATTGCCGTGGGCCTGGATCCGGACAGAACCTTCATCTTCCAGGACACCGAGTATATGGGCAACATCTACCCGCTAGCCGTGAAAGTAGCACGGAGAATCAACTTCAGCGTGACTAAGGCCGTTTTCGGATTCGATGAGCAAACCAACATAGGCATGATATTCTATCCGGCTGTGCAGGTGGTCCCTTCGCTTTTCGAGAAGAAGAGGTGCCTCATCCCCGCCGCAATTGACCAGGATCCTTACTGGCGGGTCCAAAGGGATGTGGCTGAACCGCTCGGATACTACAAGACCGCGGCGATACACAGCAAGCTGATACCGCCTCTGACAGGAACAGAGGGCAAGATGAGCACCTCCAGACCAGAGACCGCGATCTACCTCAGTGATGACGACAAAACCGTGAGAGACAAGATAATGAAGTACGCCTTTTCGGGCGGACAGCCGACCGTCGAGCTTCATCGCAAACTTGGGGGGAACCCTGACGTCGACGTGCCGTTCCAGTGGCTGTACATGTTCTTCGAGGAAGATGACGCGAAAGTCAAGAAGATAGAGTCTGAGTACAGGAGCGGAAAGCTGCTGACGGGTGATCTGAAGCAGATGTTGGCTGACAGAGTGTCGGACTTCCTGAACAAGCACAGGGAGAGGAGAGAAAAATCCTCGGAGCTGGTGAAAGTCTTCAAGAGGGAAGGCAAGCTGGCCAAGAAGATGTGGGCCACAATCTACGAGTAGACGGCCTTCAAACAGCTGCCCTACGAGTACTTTCGACATCATATCCCAGCCCAACGAGCAGATTTCGTTCGTCTGAGGCCAATTGCTGCTGGCGAAGATGCTTGACTTATTAATGCGCGACTTCGAGGTCGCGCAAGTCGGTTCCTAGAATGAAGGACGCTCCTGCTGAAGGCGAGGGTGTGGACTACTGGTTCCCCTCTCCGCCTGTTGAAGGAGCATTCGAGTGGGACGGTTCGCTTGTGGGCAGCAGGAACCTGATCACCGCGGAAAAGGGGAGAGTCGCCAGTAAGGACAAGGCGCTCCATCGTCAGCCGGAGAAGTATCAGAGGATCAGGAAGCTAGCTCAGGAGTTCGTAGAGGACCGTCGCGGTGCCATCATGATCCGTGATGCGGTCATACATGGCGTCAGGGTGAGAATGTTCACCAACAGCGAGCATCACTGTGACTTTTGGGTGCACAACTGGTTCTCACCGGAGGAATGGGAGCAGGCCACGGGGAGGAAATCAGAGGAGCGACCTGTAGTGATAGTGTACGCGCTCACGGGCGTGGAAGGCGAGCAGCCGGCAGCGTACTACAACAGGGACGCGAGCGAGATCATTTTCTTCAACACTTCATACTACGGACAGCTCAAGAGTTGGACTCTCGGCGCTGTCGGCCGGGTGTTGGCTGAAGAATCCGGCATTCACTCGATCCACGGAGCCTGCGTGACATTCAACGGCAAGGCGATATTGTACATCGCGCCAACTGGCACGGGCAAGTCCACCAGTTCCTATGGGCTCACCCCGTACCCCGGAACCAAGTTCCACTCTGACGACTGGGTGTACGTGCGACACGCCTACAAGAACAAGAGAGACGGGAAGTTCTATGTTCCGTCAACTATCAGCGCTGCAGATGGATTCGAGGTGAAGGGTTTCAGGGTCTTTCGATGGATCAGGGAAGCGGGTTCTCAGTATCCCGATGCCAGCGTCGAAGCGCTTACGTTGAACGGAGACAAGGTCTCGCTCCGACTCGGTGACCTAGACACCTCCACCCCTCCGACATCATTCGGATACATCTCGGAGAAGGAATTCTACCTGAGGACCAATTTGGTGGAGAGCTTCCCGCTGGCGCTCGTCGAGCTAATGAAGTGCGAGACGGAGAACTGCCCGGAGGTCACAGACGCCTTTCTCAGCCGCGCGTCAGCAACGCTGGATGAAGTCATATCGGAACTTCTCTCGTCTGCCGATCCCGAACTCAAGGCAGTGATCAAAGACAAGGGGTGGGCTGAACTCAGGAAGAAGATGGCAAGGTTCATTGCATTCGGGAACTCAAGGGCAATGTTTGACCAATCGCGGGCCTTCGCAAAGGACAAGGTGATACTGAACCCCATGGAGCCAGTCATGATTGATACGGTGATGTTGATCAAGAGAGACTTCAGAGAGGATCACGTGCTGGAGAGCCTTCCGCTCGGGGAATTCATAGAGCGACTTCTGGTAGGTGACACGCCCGATGGCAAATGGGAGATAGCGTACAATGACTACAGAGCAGTTGACGACGAGGAAGAGAAGAAGTACCTCAAGGACCTGTTCGAAAAGGCAGGCAAGAGCGGCAGAACCGTGTACCAGCAGTTCGTGATGGACCGAGAGAACCGCCCCTTCACGCTCGACGAAGAGTTCGAGTTGATGGAGGTCCTGCACAGTTCGACGCACTGCTATGACCTGAACACCATCTTGCAGGCCGCGGGATTCACCAAGAGAGACTCGGTCGCAAGGACCATCCAACTCATTGTTAAGGTTCTGAAGAACAGACCTACCGACATCAAGGTGACCCTTGAGGAGTTCATGGGACCTCGTAGGTCTCCGTGACACGGACACCATCGACACACGACAAAGGAAGCACGCACGGACCGACTGGCCGTGGGCAACCGATATGCTTATTTTCTGGCCTGCAACGGGTCGCTTCTGACAATGGCCGCCAAATCGACGCCGAGGACCCTCTACGCTATCCGGCTTTCAGCCGGCCCGTCCGTCTTCTGCCCCATGCGCGATCGTCCTGTCCGTGTCATGACATGCACAAAGTGCGAGTGGAACGAGGGGCGAAAGGTTAGCCCGCTGCCTTCCGATGAACTCAGGGGAACTGGCTACGTCTCCTGCACCTACGTTGGTCAATAGACTGGCAGGACAAGCGTAGATCATAATGACATGACAACGGATCTCAGATCGTCGAACACGTAGTCGTATCGCACCACGATGAAAGGACCTATGATGTACGGATTTTGACCCTTCACGAAGTACATGGGCTTCAGTTTGTCGAAGTTGTTGATTGCATCCTGCTGGGTGGCCAATTTGAACATGTCCTCCTTTTCGATGAGTTGTTCGGCGTATTTGGCAAAACTGAACATCCAAAGCACATCAGCCCCGATCTCTTCGCCGTGATAGAAGTATGTGTAAGACAAGCCGAAGAAAGGTCCATCCTGTGTTGCTACATAGAACGCCCTCCTGATGTCCTCGTCATCAAACAACCGCGACTCTCCCGTGGTTATTGTCGTCAGAATCTTCTCAACAGACGAGGTCGGATCAGGCGACTGGTCAGAGTAGACAACGAGGTCCCCGACTATGGCGAGCTTGCCCCAAGTTCCATTGGTGGTGAGAACTCTGAATGTAGTTACACCTGCGAGCAGTTCTCTCGTCACTGTAGCACCGGCAAGGATGCTAGCGAGGCGACTGGCATTGCCTGAGGACATTCCAAGGACATTGGCTGTCATGCCCTCTTCAACTTCAATATCCTCCGCCCAGTTGATGTCGCTCGTTGTGATGTTAAGCCTCGGAGTGGCGAGCGAGATGAGGGTCTCGTTCTTGAGCAGTTCAACACCGGCTGTCTTCATCCTTACTTGTGTGAAGTTGACGATTCGGAAGTGGATAGCGCCGCTGGGTACTGGTAGCATGAAACCAGTCATTTCCACGTTTATGTCTAGCGGGAACTGCCTGACAGGCGGCCGTTGGAGGAACCACCACACCGCATAGACTCCCCCCATTATGGCGACGAATGCCAAGACTGCCACTATCTTCTCACGTGTAGTTGCTGTCGGTTGTTCCTTTCGTCGCGCGCTGGCGGGGCGTCGACGTGACATGTTGTGACCCCATCGGGAGACCGCCTCTATTTAAGGCAAAACTCAATTGGGCCCTGTTGAGAAGGTCTAAATCCACCTGTCGCTCCTGTTCAATCGTGAACCAACAGCGAAGTGAATGGCTCTGGTCGGCTCTGGTCAGGCCTACGCTTGTGCTGAGCATACTCAACCTTGCCGTCTCGATGATCGGGCACGTGATCTCTTTTGGATTCGTGAACACCTTCGGACTGCTGTCGATGATTGAGGGCGCCGTCCTGCTCGTCGCGGGGAGCACCCTTGATATCGCATCGTCAATCTTCGGCATCCAAGCCAGCAAGCTTCTGTTCCGCAGCAAGCGTGAGTACTCCTCGGACCATCACAAAGAGCAGCAGCGGAAGGCGACCAACCTCATCGTGCTGGGTCTCGTCGTTGTTGCCGAGTCGATAATCCTGTCTTTGTTCTTCGCTTAAGAGAAAAATAGAGGGTTGGGGGGGAAGTCCCCCCATTCCTGTTTCTGAGTTCTACTCAGCCTTCTTTCTCGAGAGGTACCATGCTAGGATTGCGACCACGATGATCAGTCCGCCCAGTGCATATGTCAAGGTCGTCAAGGTACTCAGTTGAGACGATAGAGATGTCACCTGGGATGAGAGGGAAGTCAGTTGAGATTGCAGACTGGCTGTTTGTGTTTTGAGATTAGCTATGTCATCCTTCAGCGGCTGGAGAACAGAATCAACCGTCTTGACTGTCACCTTAGTGACTGGTGTGATTTGACCTGCGGGTTGCGTCGTGTAGTTCTGATAGACGAGGGCAGGAAGGACACGGCCACCCCAAGCGTCAGCGGCTGTCTGTGGACTGCTCACGACAAGGAAAGCCCTGTAGGAGAGGCCTCCGGCTCTTGTGGGGGTGTAAGCAATGGTAAATGCACCCACAGTACTCGTGACTGTCTGGGCCACGTTAATCCACGTTATGTTGTCGGTGCTTTGCTGCAGAATGACTAGGAAGCCTTTCGCCTCTGCTTCGGCAACGGGATCAACCGTGAACTGACCAGTCAGGATAACCGGCATTCCCAAGAGTAGACCTGTCGATGAGGCTGGAGTTGAAGCCGAAGGCGGTGCAACGCCAGTTGCATATCCTGCCGCAGCTAGGAGTGATTTCGCCATAGTCGGATCGTATGGTCTTGCGGTTATGCTGAGGTCGGCGCCCCAAGAGGTTGGAGGAACGTGAGTTGCGCCCGGTGTTCCGTATCCGGCGAGCAGATTGTCTATGATGAGTTGCCTCGGTATCAGATAGTCAAAGGCCTGCCTCACGTACTTGGCCGCTGTCGCAGCCTGCGCTGGATGAGCTACACCCAGAGGAGTAGCTACCCCCGTTCCGAAGATCGGATGCTGCATGTTGTAGCCTAGCTCCTGGAGTCCAGTTCCCTTGATGTCGTACACCGTGGCCCAACCTGTGAAGGTTCCTGCCTTCACGTCCTTCTGCAACTGGTAGTTCTGGTCCAATATGTCGACCTCGTGGTTCTTGAGCGCGGCGATGGCTGGATCCTTCGCGACGATGAACTTGATGTAGTAGTCCTGAATGCCGAACATGCCAGCCGCTTCTAGGGCAGTCTTGTTCCAGTAGTCATTGAACTTGGTCAAGTGAACCGTTCCGGTGACTGAGTCGAACGCGACCCACTTGTACGGGCCGGTCCCTATGGGTCCAGACCATGTCTGTCCGTTTGCTTGGTACGTGCCACTTCCCGTGTTGAATGGGTGAGCCGACCAAGCTGCGGGTGCCACGGTCTCTAACACGTGCTTTGGTATCCAAGCGAACTGGTCTCCCTCCGGGTGGAAGATCGCTGTCGGTTTTCCTAGGTTCGCGAAGTCGGCCAGTGTGATCTTCACGGTGTACTTGTCGAGCGCCTCCACGGTCGCCTTTCTGGTTCTCGTTGTGGTGGCGTTGGCGGGGTACCAACCACTGCCTGAATCTGGGTCGAACACCAACCTCTTGCTCGTGCCGTTCTCCCATTTGAACGTGACGTCCTCACCGACGAAGCCGGCGTAGAATCCTGCGTTGGCAGCTCCCACGAGTGGGTTCATGGCGGCCCACAGCGAGAAGAGCATGTCGTCAGCCGTTACATTTATTCCGTCGTGCCATTTCACTCCGTGGCGCAGAGCGTACGTGAAGGTTCTACCGTCGGCCGATATGGCCACGCTCGTGGTCAACGCCGGCGTGAACTCCTTCGCTGCGTTGACGGCATTGGCCCCCTCCATAATCGGGGAGAACACAGTGGTGTCGTACCAAGAGTTGGACAGCGGGGGAATGAGCGCGACTGGCTCTCCTGTCTGAGCGAACACAACGCTAGTCTGAGTTGTCTTGATGAACTGAGGAACTGGACCGATGTTGTCGTACAGCCATTCGTAGTTTCGGAAGTTAAGGCTGGGGTTGGCTGCTATGGGAGCGGCTTGCTGCACGATCGTGGACTTCGGGACTTCTTCAAAAGCTATGGCCTGCCAACGCTTAAATGCGGCCATGCCTTCGGCAGTGTATCCCGCAACCATGAAGTTGTTGATCTCCGCTTCCGAAGCACTGTTGTTCCACAAGTAGTAGTTGGAACCGGCGGGGGCGAAGTTCTTGTTGGAGAAGATCTGGAATGTGCCTCCGAGGGGAAGCATGCCAGGGGTCCATCCGAGGAACTCCATGTCATATCCGCCATTGTCGAATGTCTTGCCTAGGGTCTCGTGCGGCGGATACATGACTCTGTCGTTGACGGCGGCCCAACCCAAGAACAGCATCCTAGCATCTATTCCCACGGCTTGGAACGAGTTGGCGATTATGAGTCCCCACTGTCTCCTTAGGAGGTTTGCAGTACCTGGAGCGATCAACGTGACCTTGAAGATGGTTCCAGCTCCGAATGTCATGGGTATCAGAGGAACGATCAGAAACGCACAAGAAAGGAGCATTAGAAGGTATCTATAGGTGTATTTCATTTTTATTCGAATCAATCTCACCTCCGGACTTTATATAAGCGTTGCGTTACGTAGAAATACTACAGCCCCTCACGGGGCAACAGAACTCATAAGGCTTATATAGGATTTGGATTGCGAGCCCGAATAGCGCAACAAGTCGAATGAGTCTTCTCAAGTACATTGCCAGAAGAGTTCTGTACATGATTCCTATGGCAATAGGGATATCCATGATCAGTTTCCTGGTGATGTACGCTGCGGGCGACCCGATCAAGCTCGCCACGGCAGGTCATCCGAACATAACCGAGGGGCAACGTGAAGCGTTGAGGAAATACTACGGATTGGACCAGCCCATTCCAATTCAGTACCTGAACTGGCTGGGTCACCTTCTGGTCGGGGACTTCGGAAAGTCCTTGTACGGTGGCAGACCTGTGAACCAGCTGATAGGGGATTGGATCTGGGAGACCATCAAACTGAACCTCATTGGGTCGCTCTTGGCATTGGCAATCGCGATACCAGTTGGAGTTCACTCAGCCCTGAAGCAGTATTCGCTCAGCGACGCGATAGTGACAACGACCTCCATCTTTGGGGTTTCGATGCCGACCTTCTGGATAGGAATAGTGCTCATCTTGATCTTCTCGTTCTGGCTCGGTTGGCTTCCCTCGTCCGGGGCCTACGGATTCCCGAAGAGTTGGCCCCTCTTCGGCATCAACAATTCGTTCGTCGATGCAGTTGCTCATATGATATTGCCTGTCGCTGTTCTGACGTATGTTGAACAGGCGCTGTACGTCAGACTGACCAGGTCACAGATGCTTGAGGTTCTCAGACAGGACTACATTCTGGCAGCAAGGGCCAGCGGGTTGCCCGAGAGCAAGGTGACCTACAAGTACGCTCTTCGGAACGCCATAACGCCGGTCATCACATATGCGGGCATCACGATAGGAAGCGTGGTCGGAGGTGCTCCTATGACTGAGACCGTTTTCAGTTGGCCCGGACTGGGTCGAAGGTTCGTGGAGGCCGCCACCTTGCTGGACTTTCCTGTGGTTATGGGCATCACCATGATAATAACGGTCATGATCTTGATCGCGAACCTAATCGTTGACATTTCGTACATCGCCGTGGACCCGAGGATAAGTGTGGAGTAGAGCATGATGACAGCGCCAGAGTCTGAAGCTGAAAGAGAGGTAGAGGTTGCAAACGAGCCAGAAGCTCCCGAGAAGCAGGTTCGAGGAGCCAGCCAATGGAGCGTAGCATGGAGGCGGTTCAAGCGGAACAAAGCAGCGTTGATAGGCTCCGCGATGATTGCGGTCGTCCTCTTCGTCGCAGTCTTTCACGGCTCGATTGCCCCCTACGCACCTAGACCCAACGCCGATGCCTTTAGACCTCTCTATGACGGCGAGGCAGGGCAACCTCCGTCTTGGAAGCATTTGTTTGGGACGAGCTCTCCCGGAACGGACATCTTCAGCGAGGTGGTTCACGGCACCGTGTACACTATGTACGTGTCCATCTTGGTGACGGTGATAACCATGGTTCTCTCAACAGCGGTGGGGGTCGCAGCCGGGTATCTCGGAGGGAATGTGGACAATGTCCTGATGAGGATTTCGGAGGTATTCTTGGTCATCCCGGTCTTGCCACTGATCTTAGTCTTCGCTCGGATCTTCCAGATCGTCTTCTCAGAGACTCAGTTCACTATTCCCGTTGTCAACATCCAGGTTCCAATAGGGCTCACAATAGTAGTGGTCATAATCTCGCTGTTCGGCTGGGCTGGAAACGCCCGCGCGTTCAGGGGGGAGGTGTTGAGGATCAAGGAGATGGAATACGTACAGGCAGCAAAGTCTATCGGGGCAAGCGACTACAGGACCATGCTGTACCACATAATCCCGAACATACTATCAACGGTCATTGTTGTCGCGTCGTTGACCATGGCAAGCGCCATTCTCACAGAAGCCGCTGTCAGCTTCTTGGGATTTGGTGATCCCAACACCGTCACTTGGGGGTACCTGCTCAACGAAAACCTGAATGATCTCAGCGTGACCTGGTGGGCGGAGGTCTTTCCCGGACTCGCCGTGTTCTGGAGCGTTCTGGGATTCAACCTTCTGGGCGACGGACTTGCAGATGCACTCAACCCGAGGCTGAGGGAGTAAGATGGAGAACGACGGGACCATACTTAAGGTCAAAGACCTCCAAACCTACTTCTTCACTGAGGCCGGGGTCGTCAGGGCGGTCGATGGGGTCTCGTTCGAGATGAAGAAGGGAGAAACCATGGGCCTGGTAGGTGAGACTGGATCAGGAAAGACCGTGGCAACCTACTCCGTGATGCGGATAGTACCAAGACCCGGCAAAATCGTTGGGGGGCTGGTGTACTTCGACGGCGACGAGATCCTTCGCAAGAGCGAGGATGAGATGAGAAGGCTCAGAGGAAGAGCAATGGCAATGATATTCCAGGATCCCAACTCCAGCCTGAACCCCGTGTTCAGCATCGAGGAGCAACTAACAGACATCATCCTGACCCATGATGGCGGGACCACGAAGGAGAAGGCCAAGGACACCGTCGTGAAGCTCCTGGGCAAGGTGGGCATGCCTGAACCGGAGACGAGGGTCAGATGGTATCCTCACCAGTTCTCTGGGGGAATGAGACAGAGGATTGCCATAGCTAGAGCCCTGTTGCTCTCGCCCAGTCTTCTGTTTGCTGACGAGCCCACAACCAACTTGGACGTCACAATACAGGCCCAGGTCTTGGAGCTACTGAAGTCAATAAGGAGTGAGACGGGGGCGTCCATGGTTCTGATTACGCACGACATGGGACTTGTGGCTGACTTGACTAACAGAGTCACGGTTCTGTATGCCGGGAGGGTGGCCGAGTCGGCCGACACACTGACGATATTCCGGAAGCCGTTGCATCCGTACACGCTGGCCCTCCTGAAGGCCGTACCGCGGGTGGACGAGAAAGTGCAGTTGGAGGCGATCCCGGGGAATGTACCGAACCTCATATACCCGCCCGGCGGCTGCAGGTTCCATCCTAGGTGCAAGTACGCCACCGACATATGCAAGGAGAAAGTACCTCCGTTGGAGGAAGTCCACCCGGGACACTCAACGGCTTGCCATCATTGGAGTGAACTCTGATGGAACCTGACAAGAACGGAGGTCAACCCCTGCTGGAGGTCAGGAACCTCGTCAAGCACTTCCCGGTCTACAGTCGGGGGATACTGCTGAGAAAGCTAGTTGGCCACGTGCACGCCGTCGATGACATAAGCTTCTCAATAGACAGAGGGGAAACGCTGGGACTCGTCGGAGAAAGCGGATGCGGCAAGACCACGACCGGCAAGGCAATACTGCATCTCGAATGGCCCACCTCCGGGAGGATACACTTTGAGGGAGAGGATGCAACTGAGGTCTTCGACATAGGCGACGCGAAGAGAGTCCTTTCCATGAGGAGGAACATGCAGATGGTCTTCCAGAACCCCTACGGTTCTCTGGACCCTAGAATGACCGTGTATGATATCGTATCTGAGCCCTTCAGGATCCACGGTCATGTCCCGCGGAAGCAGTGGAGTGAGAGGGTGTACGCCCTGCTCAAGCTTGTGGGACTTGAGCCGTATCACGCAGAAAGGTATCCCCACGAATTCAGCGGGGGTCAGAGGCAGAGGATTGGGATCGCCCGCGCCCTCGCAGTCGATCCGAAGCTAATCGTAGCCGATGAGCCTGTTTCCTCGCTTGATGTCTCTGTGAGAGCACAGATACTGAACCTCCTGATGGACCTCCAGAAGAAGGAAGGGCTGTCCTTCCTCTACATTTCTCACGATCTCTCGTCGGTTAGGCAGATCAGCAGACGCACGGCCGTGATGTACTTGGGGCAGATAGTGGAAACAGCTAGCTCCGAGGAGATCTTTTCGAAGCCCTTGCACCCCTACACGATGGCATTGCTCTCCGCCATTCCGATCCCGGATCCGGAGAAGAAGGTAATGAGGATAGTCCTGCCCGGCGAGGTGCCCAGCGCGATAGACCCGCCGAAGGGATGTAGGTTCAACCCGAGGTGCAAGTACGCGACGGACAAGTGCAGGGCAGAGGAGCCAGCCCTCAGAGAGATCAAGAAGAACCACCAGGCGGCCTGCCACTACGCTGAAGACTTCTTGTAGAGATTCAGTCCTCGATCTCAGTTCGCGCCTAGCGTAGGTAACGATCGATCATACTGATCGCGCGTATGATCCATTGTTCCAGAGCATGCAATCCCGCGGCAAGGGAGAAGGGTCAGGGCTACAATGGGAGGAGCTGGAAGCGTTGCCTCTTCGCCGCCCAATCGTCTGGCGCCATGAAGGCTTCGGCTCTGTCGAACTTCGCCTCCAGCCCCCTGATTCTGCTGAGTGAGCTGTAGTAGTCGATGTAGTTGAAGCCAGAATACTTCCCACTGGTGAAATCATACAGGGAAATCGCATCGATGTAGCGCTTGAACGTTCCGCTTATGTCGACGTAAGTTTCGGGTACGAATCCCTGTGGATCCTCCCAGTTCTCAGGATGGAAGACCGCGTGCACCTTGTGGGGGCTCTCCTTCCTCTTGACTGAATCTGACTGCGCGTAAACCAAGCCCTCAGTCACGTTGAGATGGGTCATGATGTGATCTGAATGATAGCTCCCCTTCCAGTGCGTGAGCACCAGATCCGGCCTCAGTTCCCTGACCAGATCGCATATCTTGAGACGCATTTCCTCGTGATCAACGGGTATGCCTTCCTTGTAGCCCAGAAAGATGACCTTCTCGACTCCAAGTGCCTTCCCGACTTCAAGAGCCTGTTCCGTCCTCTGCGCGGAGTATTCCTCAGCGGTCAGGTCCGGAGGACAAGCCCACATCCCAGATGGCTTCAGCGCGTGAACCAAGACCACCCTGTCTCCCCTCTCCGTGTACTTGGCAATGACTCCGCCCGCAGTGATTTCCATGTCCCCAGCGTGAGCGCCGAACGCTGCCACGCACAGCCTGCCAGTAGTGCTTTTGCTCATTGAATTGGGGACTCCTTCGACACTTATGAAAGTTCTCCCAACCCGGTTGCGCTAGGGAGCTCTGGACAGAGCCGTGAACCTGCGCATCTCCTTCAACCCGTGTCTGAGGTAGAACGACTGGTTTCTGCCTGCCGATCTCATGAACCACATGTTCCTCGCCCCCTTGGCCTGCATTGCCTCAAGGCACTTGTGAAACAGGACAGCGCCTATCCCCTTGCTTCGCAATTCTCCAGCCACTGCAAAGGGACCGAAGTGCTCGACCAGTCCGTCGATGCCCATCTGGCAGTACCCCACGACCTTGTCGTCCTTCAGGGCCACCAGCAGGTAGTCCAAGTTCTTTGGATGTCTGAGCATCGTCCCCCGTGCGTCGTTCTCCCACCCGGGCAACTCCCTTTTCAGGAACTGGATCAGATCTAGAACGTGTTCTTCGTCGAGTTGCTGAAAGACAAGGCCCTCTTCGCGAAGCTCGGACTCTGAAGCCCGGACCTCATCAGGGATCTTGTAGTTCATGAGAGACCTTGACATAGCCATCGAGGTTTCGAACTCCTTGAACCCCTTTTCCGTGAAGAACTCTAGGGCGCCGGGATATGCGGCCTGATCAACTCCGGGCGTGATGGCCCCGGGACCCCAAGACACAGACAACGCCGTACCACCCTTGCTCTTTGCTGCGGCTGAGAACGCGTCGAACAGCGCAGTACCTATCCCCCTCCTGCGGTGTCCCTCGTCGATGAATATCGCGTTCAGGTATCCCGTCTTCTCTTGCATCACCCCGGAGATGAAACCCACGATGTCTTTCCCCTCCTCAGCCACCAGACAGAGATCAGGATCATATCCCTGATTCAGCATCACCTTTGACCGGAAGCTCTCATGTGACACCTTGTCCAAGTAGAGACAATCGTTCCAAAGGCCGATGACTTTGAACACGTCCTTGCCACTGAAGCTTCTGATGTTCAGAGTAGTGCACCCGGCGCCCGCAAGATTCTCATTCAGTTAAGCGTTGTGGCCATCCCGCAGTGACGGAATGAAATCGGGACTGCCTTGCGTGTGTTGTCACTTGAGTTCCTTCGTCATGATTGCGAACCTGCGCATCTCCTTCATTCCGTGTCTGGTGTAGAACGTGTAGTTCCTGCCGCCTCCCCAGAGGAACCAGGCGTTCTTGGCCCCCTTTGTCTGCATGAGCCTCAGGCACTTGTGGAAGATGACCGCACCTATTCCCTTGCTCCTCAGGTTCGCGGAGACTCCGAACGGACCGAAGTGTTCGATTAGGCCGTCCGAAGCTATCTGACAGTATCCCACTATCTCGCCCGCCTTCAGCGCGATGATGAAGTAATCCAAGTTCATCAGATTCGACTCCAACGTGATGCGCGCGTCGTTGTCCCACGGGTGGAACTCCTTCTCCAGGAACCGCAGCAGAGGCAGAACGTGCTCTTCGTCGAGCTGCTGGAAGGCGTATCCCTGCTTGAGTAACTGTTTCTCGAGTTCAACGACATCCGTTGGAGTCTTGTAGTCCATGAGTGATCTGGACATCGCGACTGACTCCCTGTGGACTTCTCTGTACCCGTTCTTCGAGAAGAACTCAAGCGCACCGGGATAGGCTGCCCAGTCCACTCCGGGAAACAGATACCTCGGGCCTCCAGAGAACACGACCTTCTTGGCGCCCCTCTTCTTGGCAGCATCCTCAAGGGTCTGAAGGAGCTTGGTCCCTACGCCCTCCTTGCGGTGACTCGCTTCCACGAACATGGCATTGATGCAGCATGTCTCTCCAACTGGAACCCCAAACGCGAATCCCACCAGCTCCCCCTGATCTTCAGCCACAAGACACAAGCCTTGGTCATAGTCGGGCTGCAACTCAACTCGGAAGCGGAACTGCTCAGGTGACACCTTGTCTGCGTACATCGAGCTGTTCCAGAGTTCCACAATGTCTGCTGAGTCTTTTCCCTCAAACGGCCTCACGTCCATTGTGTTGCACTAGCGCCGCAAGAAGCGTAGGGCGCAATTAAGCGTTGTCCGCATCGAACCAGACTCGAGGCAACATTAGTAATGCTTTTTACAGGGGGCGCCATGAGGCCCGCTGGGCTGTCACGAGTTTGGCGAAGCCAGTGCAGATCGTGGTGCTTGTAAAAGCGGTACCGGACATAGAGCAGGTCAGGTTCGATGAGTCCACCGGAAGGATAGACAGGAGAAACGCTAAGCTAGAGGCAAACCCATTCGATCTCAACGCCCTAGAGGCGGCGGTTCGCATCAAGGAGCAGCAGGGGGGGACAGTCTCAGTCTTGAGCATGGGCCCGCCTCAGGCCGAGGAAGTTCTGAAGGACACCATCGCTAGAGGAGCTGACAGGGCGATACTGATGACAGACGAGGCCTTCGCAGGGGCGGATACTTGGGCCACGTCGAACACCCTGATGGGTGGAGTGAAGAAGCTAGGCCAGTTTGACCTAGTACTGGCCGGGGAGAAGACAGTTGATGGTGACACTGGACAGGTCGGTCCTGAACTTGCTGCCCTCCTAGACGTTCCCTCCGAGTGCTATGTGGACTCAGTTGATCGGGTAGGCGACGAGAGCATTGTGGTGACTTGTGACTATGGCACTCACCAGTACGTCAAGGAGGTGCCTTTCCCGTGTGTGATTTCTGTCACGAAGAACGTGGCCAGTCCAAGGTTGCCGAAGCTCTCCGACAAGATCAGGTCGAGGAAGGCGACAGTTGGTATACTGAAGGCGGCCGATATCGTTCAGTTCGTCGACAAGGGCCACTTAGGGACAATCGGATCTCCCACACATGTCATCAAGATAAGGACTACATCTGAATCCAAGAGGAACTGCAGGGTATTGACAGGCGAACCAAGCGCAGTGGCCAAGGAGCTGGCGGACACAATCGAGGGCTGGCTTGCAGGAGGTGCGTGAGGATGAGCATGGCCTCGAAGGACATAATGGTGTACGCTGAGTTCTCTGCTGGTTCGCTCCATCCTGTGTCGTTCGAACTCTTGGGCAAGGCACGAGAATTGGCAGCAAAGGCATCCTGCAAGGTCCTTGCAATCATTGTTGGCAGTGGACTTTCTGAGGCCACAAAGGAACTCATCTTTCACGGAGCCGATGTCGTGTATGCTGTTGACCATCCGTCCATGGACAGCTTTGACGCAAGGTTGTTCCAGCAGAACATAGTGTCGGTCGTGCGGGAGGTGAAGCCCGGAGCGTTGCTACTCGGTGCCACGCCCATTGGCAGATCCCTCGGGCCTAGGGTTGCAGCTGCGCTGGGGACGGGCATCACCGCAGACTGCACAGAGCTGGATATGACCCCAGATGGCAAGCTGGTTCAAGTGAGACCCGCTTTCGCTGGCAACATCCTTGCTTCCATTCAGACGTCGACCAGACCGCAGACTGCCACGGTGAGGTACAGGGTGATGAAACCGAGTGCGCGTGATCCCATTCGAAGTGGCGAAGTCATCCCGAAACAGGCCGTGGCGACTGAGCCGAGCAGCGAGGTTCTGTCGAGGGCTAGGTCGAAGAGGATGGACATCTCAAACGCTGAAGTGATCGTCTCAGTGGGAAGAGGACTTCTCAAGCCGGAGGACATTGGCATGATCAAAGAGTTCGCTGAAGCTTTGGGAGCAGTGGTGGGGTCTAGCAGACCCCTTGTGGACGATGGCTGGACAGCGAAGGAACAGCAGGTCGGGTTCAGCGGCAACACTGTGAAACCGAAGCTCTACATTGCATGTGGCATCTCCGGATCTCCGCAGCATTTGGCGGGAATGAGAGACTCCGAACACATAGTAGCCATAAACAAAGACGCCAGCGCTCCGATTTTCGGCGTGTCAGACGTGGGCGTGCAGATGGACATCTATGAGATAGTGCCTCTGCTCACTGAGGAACTCCGAAAGCGTAAGCCAGAAAAGACAAGGCATTAGGGATTTAAGTCGTCTCCACATGAGACCGGACCATGGGAACCACTTCGCCCACGATAGCATTGAATGACCTCTCATCCATTGTCGGCGAACAGTACGTTCTTTCTGATCCAGAAACCGTCAGACCTTACCTGCTTGATGAGACGGCTCCTCCGGTCAGACCAAGGCCGGCAGAGGACATAGTAGTTGTGAAACCGAGCAGCACCGAAGAAGTGTCCAAGATAATGAAGCTCGCGAACGAAGAGGGAATAGCGGTCTTTCCGAGGGGAGGCGGAACCGGACTCTGCGGAGGAGCAGTGCCGAGCAGGCCCGGGATCGTAATCTCAACGGAAAGGATGACAAGGCTCGAGGTTGACCGCGACAACCTTCTGGCGATATGTGGGGCTGGCGTGACCCTCAAGGATCTGGCCAAGGCAGTAGCTGAAGTCGGTCTGGCCTTCCCGCCTCATCCCGGTGACGAAAGCGCCCAAGTTGGGGCCATGGTCGCCACTAACGCAGGAGGGTCAAGGGCAATCAAGCATGGGATAATGAGAGGTGCGACGAAGGGGCTCGAGGTGGTCCTAGCTGATGGAACGGTGCTGAACCTAGGCTGGAAACTGCAGAAGGACAACACGGGGTATAATCTGATGAACCTTTTCATCGGCAGCGAAGGCACGTTGGGGATCATCACGAAGGCCGCAATCAAGCTATCGCCGCGGGCGAAGGCCACAATCACGATCCTCATCCCGTACAACGGCAGGTATGATGCGATCAAGACGGTGCCCGAAATACTGACAGCTGGCATACTGCCGATGGCAATAGAGTACGTCCAAAGGAAGGAGATCAGCATCGTGGAGAAGCACCTGAACCTAGAGTGGCCCGCAAAGGAGGGTTCAGTGTTCCTGATGATAATCCTGGATGGAAACGAGGAAGAGGAAGTGCTCGGCTCAGCTGAGAGGATCTCGGAGATTTCGCAGAAGCACAACGGACTCGAGCCGATAGTCGCTGAGTCAGGAGGAGAACAGGAGAGGATCTTGACGATAAGAAGCAACATCTACACTGCGCTCAAGGGCGAGTCCTACGACATCCTCGACGTAT
>Ga0315281_10005044_pt1 | contig 18965 bp, 20 predicted proteins | sample YL17G07_0_MG_FD_204540 | JGI IMG/M metagenome (GOLD analysis project Ga0315281, IMG submission 204540) | Sediment microbial communities from Yellowstone Lake, YNP, Wyoming, USA - YL17G07_0 | ecosystem: Environmental > Aquatic > Freshwater > Lake > Sediment | place: USA: Wyoming | collected... | reverse complement strand
CGGCTCCAGCGTCACCGGCGGCAGCTGGCCGCCGTAGTTGTAGTAGACCCGCTCGGTGTTCACCTTCGTCGCGATGACCATGCTGGTGCTCCTTCCCGGATTCCAGATATGGGCGTGGCGTCTATATCTGGAATCGTTATAGCCTATAGATAGCCGCTGGCATAGCGTAATCGCCGCCGCACGGCCGTATGTCATCAAGTCGTAACACGACGTGCCTATGGTACCGTTGGCCTGAGGCAGCTGAAAAGGATGTCGCGCTTCTCCGAACACCGGCTGGTCATCCGCATCGCCGTCAGCCTCGCACTGATCGGCATTCTGCTCTGGCGCATCGACCTCGGGCGCGCCGGCGAGGCGCTCTTCGAGGCCAACTACGTCTACGTCGTGCCGGCGCTGGCGCTCTTCGGCCTGGCGAAGCTGCTGGTCGCGCGGCGCTGGCGGCTGATGATGTCGACGTTCGCCGACCTGCCGCTGGGGCCGCTCTTCGGCATCCTCCTCGTTTCGAATCTGGCCAACAACGTCGTCCCGGCGCGCATCGGCGACGTGATCCGCGTCCAGGTGCCGGCGCAGCGCTACGAGATCAGCCGCGCCCGGCTGACCGCCACCGTCTTCGCGACGGAGTCGCTGCTCGACGGCGTCGCGTTCGCCGTGCTGGGGCTGATCGGCCTCGCCCTCATCGACCTGCACGGCTTCCCAACCAGCGTCTTCTGGGGCGTGCTCGGCCTCGTTTCGGGCGGGCTGATCGCCGTCGTGCCGATCGCGCACCTGAAGCTGCAGGAGGGCTGGCAGTGCCGCGGCGTGCTGGCGCGCCTGCCCGAACCGGCGCAGCGCTTTATCGAGACCTCGGTCCCGCACTTCATCGACGGACTGGCGGTGTTCCGGCACAGCCGCCTTGCCGCGCAGGCGGTCACGCTCTCGTTCTGCATCTGGCTGCTGGAAGTCGCCATGTTCGCGCTCTTCGGCCTCGCGTTCGGCATCCACCTGTCGATGCCGGCGTGGATGCTGATCATGGTCGCCGCGAACATGGTCAGCTCGGTGCCGATCACGCCGTCGAACATCGGCACGTACGAGCTGGCCGTGGCGGAGCTGGTGAAGGCGCTCGGCGTCGATGCGGGCGACGCGGTGGCGTTCGCGATCGCGACGCACATCTTCAACATCCTCTGGATCACGTTCGCCGGGTTCGTCGCAATGTGGGCGCTCGGCCTCAGCCTCGACGACGTGTTCTCGTTCGGCCGCAAGAAAGACGCGCCGCCGGGCGACGACGCGGCGATGGGAGACCCGGCGCCGGCGCGGCCGTAACAGCTGCCGCGCTCACAGCAGGATCGCGAAGCCTTCCTGCTCGAAGTGGCGGTCGTGCGTAAGTACGCCGGCGATGCCCTGCTCGCTGCACAGCACCATCGACATGCAGTCGGTCAGGCTGTACCCCTTGTCGAGCCGCCGCCGGTACAGATCGACGCCGGCGAAGAACAGGTCGGCGGATTGGTGGACGATCGTGACACGTGGATCTGCGACCAGTACCTCGACGAGGCCAACCACCTCCAGGCGCTGGTGGCGCCCCCGACCGGCAAAGTACGCGAACACTTCGACCAGGACCGCGTCGGTCGTTACGATTGGAGTGGTGCCAAGCGACTTCCCGAGTCGACGCGCGGAAAGATGGAGATCGTCGCTGTCCGTGAGCAGCGCGATGTAATACGCGGTGTCAGCAAAGACGGCGGGCACCGTCAGTACTGCTTCGGGGTGCCGTAGATGTAGTGATCGTGGTTGGCCGCGCCGTCGCGCGGCATCTTGGCACGCTCTTCCGGCGGCACCTTCTTGCCAAGCGCAACAATCCGCTCCGAGAGCGTCAACTCACGCTTAGGTCGTGGCCGCGCTGCGGCTGAGCGGCGTGCGGTCGGTTTCTTCGTAACCATAGCGCCCAAGTATACCAATCTCGCATCAGGCATCCGAGCGCGCGGCGCGACGACACGGACGCGGGCAGAGAATCGCGTCAGTACTGCTTGGGGGTGCCGTAGATGTAGTGGTCGTGGTTAGCGGCGCCGTCGCGCGGAAGCTTAGCCATCTCTTCGTCGGAGATGTCTTTCACGAGGTCCGCTATCATCTGCCCGAGCGGCTTCAGCCGCTTCGTAGTACGGACCGGCTTCGTGGTTCTCGTTTTCCCGAGCGGTTTCTTCGTAACCATAGCGCCTCAGTATACCAATCCCGCATCGAGCCATGCGGTGCCCGCTGCGCGACGACAGCCGGGCAGGGGCGAATCGCGTCAGTACTGCTTCGGGGTGCCGTAGATGTAGTGGTCGTGATTAGCGGCACCATCGCGCGGCATCTTCGCCATCTCCGCAGCCGGGATCTTCTTGCCAAGGTCGGCGAGCATTTGCCCAAGCGGTTTCAGCGGTTTCAGCGGTTTCGCATTACGGGTCGGCTTTGTGGTTCTCGTTTTCCCGAGCGGTTTCTTCGCAGCCATAGCGGCTCAGCATACCAATCCCGCCTCAGCCCATGGGTCGCTCGTACCAGGCGACGTCCCAGTACTGGCCGAACTTGCGGCCGATCGCGTGCATGACGCCGACGCGCACGAATCCGAACCGCTCGTGCAGCGCGATCGACGCCGCGTTCGGCAGGGTGATGCCGGCCACGGCCGTCCGCACATCATCGCCGCGCAGCGCGTCGAACAGCGCGGCGTACAGCGCCGGCCCGATGCCGCGGCCGGTGGCATCCGGCGCGCAGTAGATCGTCGTCTCGACGGTCGTGTCGTACGCCTTCTTCGCGCGGAACTGGTGCGTGCCGGCGTACCCGGCGATCACGCCCGCGTCCTCGGCGACGAGCAGGCGGTGCGGCCCCGTCGCGGCGAACTGCGCGAACCAGGGCCGCCGATCGTCCACGGTGAGGGGAGCCCGGTCGAACGTAATCGATGTGTGGGCGATGTAGTGGTTGTAGATCTCGGTCAGCCGCGGCAGGTCATCGATCGTCGCGGGCCGGATCGAGACGCCATCCGGCGGCCGCACCACCGTCGCGGCGACGGCGCGCAGCATCACCTCCGCGATCTGGCCGCGATGATCGCGGTCGTGCGCGGCGACATTCTCCAGCACGCTGAGCGGGCTGTACTCCTCGTGCCCGAAGCGCACGAGGCGGTACAGCGTCTCGTCGTCGATGCCGTCGACCAGCGCGGCGATGGCTGCCCGCGTGGCGCCGAGCTTCGCGCTGGCGTCGATGCCATCCGCCGGCTCGGCCGTGTCGAGCGCGGGCGGAGTGCGGCCGCGCTGGTGCGCCAGCAGCTTCGCGTAGATCGCCTCCGATTCGATGATGTGGTGCAGGACGCGCCCGAGCGTCCAGCCGCCCGGCCGTGAGCGCACGAGGTCGCCCGCCGAGGCGGGGACGACGAGCACGAGCAGTTCGCGGCGCGCCGCGGCCATGTCTTCCAGTACGCGTTCGAGGTCAGCGTTCATGGCGTGCAGTCTAGGCGATGCGCATGGCGTTCGCCGAATCGCAGGTGGACGGTGTGTCACCCGAGCGCCAGCGCGAAGACGCCCGCGAGGATCGCCGTCGCGCCCGCAAGCCGCCGCGGCGCGTCCGACTCGCCGAGCAGGCGCAGCCCGAGGATCGCGCCGAAGAGGATGCTCACTTCGCGCGCGGGTGCGACATAGCTCACCGGCGCCAGCGTGTAGGCGATCAGCACCAGGATGTACGCGCCGGGGCTGAGCACGCCGATGGCGATGATGGCGCGCCGCTGCTCGCGGAGGATCGCCGCGACCTCGCCGCGGCCCGATGGCGTGGCGATGGCCAGCGGCGCCAGGAAGAGCAGCCGCGCCATGTCGAGCCCGTACGAGTACAGCACCGGCGTCACGACCGTCACACCCTTGCTGTCCCACAGCGAATACGCCGCGATGCAGGCGCCGGTGGCCAGCGCGAAGACGATCGACCGCCACACCTCCGGGTTGCCCGATGCCTTGCCGCCCCACGACATGACGATGATCCCGGCGACCACCAGCCCCGCGCCGGCGAGCGCGAGCGCGCTCGGCCGCTCGCCGAACAGCACGATGGCGCCGACGACGGCCAGCGCCGGCCCCGTGCCGCGTGCGAGCGGGTAGACGACCGAGAGGTCGCCGACCTTGTACCCCTCGCTGAGCAGGATGAAGTAGAAGCAGTTCAGCAGGCCCGACACCACGACGAACAGCAGCGCGTCGAGGCCGAGCGAGGGCCGCGTCCAGAGGAAGACGCCGATCGCCAGCGGCAGGTAGACGATCTCGGAGCAGAGCGCGAAGAGGAAGATGAACGCGAAGCTGCTGCGTGCGCCCTTCGCCACGTAGTTCCAGGTCGCGTGCGCGACGGCCGCCGCCAGCAAGAGCAGGACCGCGAGAACCGGCATCGGTTAGTCGCTGGTCGCTGGTTGGTGATTGGGAATCGGTGATTGGTGACTGGTCATCGGTGATTGGTCATTGGTGCTCATGAGTGGCTAGCGGCTAGTGCCGTGCCCGTCATCCTGAGCGAAGCGAAGGATCTGCTCCAAGCTGGAGCGTGAGATGCCTCGCTAAGCTCAAGCACGACAAGCCGCTGTCTGTCCTCGACGGCGCGTCCCCTGCATGCTTCTACGTGACCAATCACCAGTCACCAATCACCAGCCGACCAGTTACAGTAGTCCCTGCTCGCGCAGCACGCGCTCGGTCGTCGCGCCGATCTCCGCCGGAGAGTCGCTGATCGTGACGCCGGCCGCAGCGAGCGCTGCCTTCTTCGATGCGGCCGTGCCCGTGTTGCCGGAGATGATCGCGCCCGCGTGGCCCATGCGCCGTCCGGGCGGCGCCGTCGATCCGGCGATGAAGGCGATGACGGGCTTCTTCATGTGCTTCTTGATGTAGTCGGCGGCGTCCTGCTCGGCGCTGCCGCCGATCTCGCCGATCAGCACGACGGCCGCCGTATCCGGGTCGTTGTTCAGCAGCTCCAGCGCCTCGCGCTGCGTCGTGCCGATGATCGGGTCGCCGCCGACGCCGATGCACGTCGACTGGCCGATGCCGCGCCGCGTCAGCTGGTCCACCGCCTCGTACACCAGCGTGCCGCTGCGCGAGACGACGCCGACGCTGCCAACCGAGAACACGTTGCCGGGCATGATGCCGACCCGGCACTCGCCCGCCGTGATGACGCCCGGGCAGTTGGGGCCGATGAGCCGCGTCGCGCCACCCGCCATCGCGCGCTTCACCTTCACCATGTCGAGCGTCGGGATGCCCTCGGTGATGCAGACGGCCAGCGGGATACCGGCATCGGCCGCTTCAAGGATCGCGTCAGCGGCGAAGGGCGGCGGCACGAAGATCAGCGCGCACTCGGCGCCGGTCTGGCGCACTGCGTCGGCGACGGTGTTGAACACCGGCACGCCCTGCTCGGTCTTCTCGCCGCCGCGCCCGGGCGTGACGCCGGCGACGATCTTCGTGCCGTACTCGATGCAACGCTGGGTCTGGAAGCTGCCTTCCTTCCCGGTGATGCCCTGCACGAGCACGCGCGTGTCCTTGTTCACCAGTACGCTCATCGGGTTGGTCTCCGGTCGTCGGTCGTCGGGGGGCTGTTGGCTATTCGCTCTTGGCTGTTGGCTGTTGGGCGCGTTCCGGTGTGGATGTTAGCAGCCGGTGGGGGGAGGGGCGAGCGGGGCTACGGGGCTACGGGTGACGCCGGCTCTGCGAGCGGCTCGCGCAGGCGGACGCGGTAGACACAGTTCTGCGCGCCCGTCGCCACCGACTCGACGAGCTCGACCTCGGCGCGCCGCCGCGCGTGGCGCTCGACGAGCAGGCGCACCCACGTGGCGCCGCAGAGGCAGAGCTTGGGGTCGAGGCGCACGTGGCCCTGGCGCACGTGCGGACAGACGCACTCGCCCTCGTGCAGCTCCGTCCACAGCAGCTCGTCGTCGCTGACGGGGTCGATGCGCACGCGGCTCGGGCCGGAGATCGCCATGCGCTCGAGGAAGGCATCGAAGTCGAGGTCAGGCGGGATGTCGGCGAGGGCGACGAAGGCCTGCACGCAGGCATCGGCCTGGGCGTCCATGACGCGGATCAGCGGCGCGCCTTCGAGCGCGTACACGCCCTCATAGAGCCCCCCGACGAGCTTGTCGCGGAAGTCCCGCATGAGCTGGCCCACCCAGTCGTCCTGCGCCATAGCGAGGCGATCTTACCACGATGGGAAGCGGTGGTCGCTGGGAGGGGAGCGCCGCAGTCAGCTCTTCTTCTTGCGACGCACCGGCGGCTTTGCGGCGCCGGCGACGTAGGTGCGGGCGCCGTCGATGGCGGCGCGCACGTCGGCGACGTTCTCGGGCGTCACCTGCAGCGACATCCACTCGCCGAAGCCGCGGCCCTGGGGGCCCGTGAACGGCGTCGAGCGCAGCCGGCCGATCAGGTCGGCGTGGCCGTCGCGCGGCGTCTTGATGACGATGCCGTCCGGCATCCAGAACGCGAACATCCGCCCGCGCACGAGGAACGCGGTGGTGCCCATCATCGCGCGGGTGCTCGTCTCCGGCTTGCCGATCAGCGAAGGGAGAAGTTGCTCCTTGAGTTCGTCGGGGACGGCCATGATGAACCTCAGTCTGTCTTCGGTGCTGTTGGATACTAGCAGCCGCCGATCTCGGGACGAACCGCTGCTACATGAAGGGCTTCATGCAAAGGTAACGCGCGTGGGTCTGGTCCTCACCGTAGGCCGCGGTCTGGATCTCGAATCCGACCTTCCTGAGCATGGCTTCGAAGAGCCACGTATAGGTGCTGTACTTCTCCCGGACGTGCTCTTCGAAGAAGCTTCGCGACAGACCGGTTCCGGATTCCGCGGGGACCCCACCCGTCCAGCGTTCGATCGCGCTCGGGGCATCGTCGGGCTCGAAGGAGTACACCAGTTCGCGGAGGTGGAGGATGCCTCCCGGTTTCAGTACACGGTGCATCTGCCGAAGCGCCTCGACCTTCCAGAAGTCCGGCAGATGATGAAGCGCATGCCTCGTCACGGCGAAGTCCACGGGATCCCCGGCGTGCGCGTACGTGAGGAATCCCTGCTGTGCGTAGGTGATGTTGGTCAGGCCAAGACGCTCCGCCTTCGCGCGCAGGTAGTCGAGCATGGCCGCCGAGGGGTCCACCGCGACCACCGACTGGCAGAGTGGGGCCGCTTCCAGCACCAGCGCCCCGGTACCGGCGCCAAAATCGATGAGACTATGCTGGCTTGACACTCCAAGGCCCTGGAGTAGCTCGCGCTCGGCGATGGGATCGGGCCTAAGCGTCTGCTCGTACGCCTCGACCTCCGCGCGATCCAGCCAGCGGTGACCCCGATATTCATCGAACAACCACGCTGGTCGAGAGTCGGCGTGATTCACGCGGCCGCGCGGGCGGCCTCGACGGCCTTCTTCGCGGCGTCGCCCAGATCGTCGGCGCGGATGACGGGCAGACCGCTCTCCTTGATCAGGCGCTCGCCCTCCTCCACGTTCGTGCCGGCCAGCCGCGCCACCACCGGGATCGCCGTCGGCATCTGCCGCTGCGCCTCGATGATGCCCTGCGCGATGACGTCGACGCGCGCCATGCCGCCGAAGATGTTGACCAGGATCGCCTTCACGTTCGGGTCGCTGGCGATGATCTTCAGCGCATCGACGACCTTGTTCACGTCGTTGGCCGTCGCGATGTCCAGGAAGTTCGCCGGCTCGCCGCCCGCGAACTTGATGCTGTCCATGGTGGCCATCGCCAGCCCGGCGCCGTTCACCAGGCAGCCGATGTTGCCGTCGAGCTTGATGAAGTTGCTGATGCCCTTCTCCGCCGCCTCGACCTCGCTCGGATCCTCTTCGTCCTTGTCGCGCAGCGCCTCGATCTCCTTGTGGCGGAAGAGCGCGTTGTCGTCGATGTTCATCTTCGCGTCGAGCGCGAGGACGCGGCCGTCCGTCGTCACGACCAGCGGGTTGATCTCGGCCAGCGACGCGTCCTTGGCGATGAAGGCGTCGTAGAGGCCCGACATCAGCTGCGTCGCCGGCTTCATCAGGTCGCCCGTCAGGCCCAGCTGGAAGCACAGCTCGCGCGCCAGGTGCGGCTGGAAGCCGGTCACGGGGTCGATCGTCACGCGGTGGATCGCCTCGGGCGTCTTCGCGGCGACCTCCTCGATCTCCATGCCGCCGGCCGAGCTGGCCATCATCACCGGGCGGCCGCTGGCGCTGTCGATCAGCACCGCCAGGTACAGCTCGCGCGCGATCGGCATCTGCTCCTCGATGAGGACGGTCTTCACCTTCTGGCCGTGCGGCCCCGTCTGGTGCGTCACCAGCTGCATGCCCATGATCTGCGAGAACACCTGCGCCGCCTCGTCGGGCGAGTTGGCGAGCTTGACGCCGCCGCCCTTGCCGCGCCCGCCGGCGTGGATCTGCGCCTTCACCACGACCTTGCCGCCCAGCTCCTGCGCGATCGCCCGCGCCTCGTCGGCGGTGGCCGCCACGCGCCCCTTCGGCACGGCCACGCCGTACTGCGCGACGACCTGCTTCGCCTGGAACTCGTGGATCTTCATGGGCGCCTCCGCTCGATGCGTAACCGTACGGCAGGATTGTCACCAGCGATGGGGGCTGGGGCAAGCGTGGGCGGAGTTGTCAGTTCACAGTTGTCAGTTCACAGTTATCAGTCGTCCGTTGGCTGTTGGCTGTTCGCTGTTGGCGCGCCACTGCGAACCGCGCACCTCACCCCGGCCTTCTCACCACGGCGAGTCTTCGACGGCCGCCCCTCTCCACGCAGTGGAGAGGGGCTCATCCGGCTGTCCGGGTGCGCCTCGCGGGGCAGTTGCTGCAGTTGCTATTAGATGTTGGCTGTTTGGAATCCAACATCTAACCTCCAACATCATCTGCTCTCTGCTCTCTGCTCTGCTCCCTGCTCTCTGCTCTCTGCTCTCTGCTCCCCGCCCCCTGCTCTCTGCTCTCGCGAAGCGAGCCTTTGCTGTTTGCCGTTTGCTGTTTGCTGTGCGCGACTCTGATCCCGGCCCTCTGCTCCCAGCTCCGCGCGCGAAAAGCGAAACGCCCCGCAAGAACGGGGCGCTCCTCTTCGTCTGCCGGTGTCGCGGGGCCGAGTCCGCTCGACCGGTTGTGCTGACTACAATCTACAGGCTGCGCACGCCCTTCGCTACGCCTTCTCCGTCACCTTGTACTCCAGCCGCCGGCCCAGCGCCAGCCGCACCTGCGCATCGAGCGCGGGCAGCGCGGTGAAGACGAGCGTGATCGGCGCCATCAGCGTCCACTGCGCGAACTGCACGGGGTAGAGCCACCACTTCCAGCGCTTCGGCCGCGCGGGGCGCATCATCGTGTCGAGAATGATCATCCCGAGCAGGGGGATCATGCACGGCATGAGGATGTAGTGAGAGGCGTGGATGAACCACGTCGGGATGTTGTGCTGTGCGAAGGGGTGCAGGTTCAGCCCCACCCAGCCGCTCCAGCCGTTCGCCGACATGTTGGCCGCGACACCCGTGATGAGGAACCACTGCGACGACCAGAGCACGTGGTTCTCGGTGAGGCTCCACGTCCGGCGCAGGCGGCGCAGGAACGGGATCTCCGGGTGGGCGATGCACTGGCGGATCGCGTACGGGATGTCGGAGCAGCCCCAGGCGTGGCGGCGCGCCTGCTGGTAGTGCTCCCAGAAGGTGCGCTTGTAGCTCAGCGCGCGCACGCCGTCGTTGCCCACGGGCAGCAGGATCGGCTGCACCTCGGGCTCGCCCTTCAGCTCGAAGAAGCACTTGAGGAACATGTGCCAGTCTTCGGGCACGACGTCGACGTCCCAGTAGCCGACGTCGTGGCACATGCGCATGCTCAGGCTGTACGTCGACTGCGGGAAGAGCACCGTGTACTTCCGCGACAGCTTGGCCAGGTGGTTGATGCCGCCCAGGCTGTTCTGGATGCGCAGCGGCGCCGGCACGTCCCAGACGTTGTTGTAGTAGAAGATCGGCCCCTGCCAGAACAGCCGGTAGCGGCGGGGGTTGGTGGCGAAGTAGTACGTGAGGGCGCTGAAGTAGCGCGGGTGGAAGAGCGTGTCGGCGTCGCAGCTCGTGACGGTCAGCTCGTCCAGGCTGTAGCCCATCTCGTCGCAGAAGAGGCGCTTCGCCTTCTTCGCCGCCCACGCCTCGTTCGATGACTTGCCGCGCACCTCGCCCGGAATGTCCTTCGGGTGCGTCGTGCCGATCATCGCCAGGAAGCTGTGGCCGAACTCGCGCTGCAGGATCTCGAAGCGCGCCGGCGCGCCGTCGTCCGCCTCCTCCATTGCGATGACCACGAGCAGCTTCTCGTGCGCGACCTCGCTCTCGGCGAGCTTGCCGAGCGTCGCGGACAGCTTCTCGACGCTCTCCTTGTAGGTGGGGATGATGATCAGGTGATGGACGCTGTCCCAGGCGATGACGTCGTCGCGCGTCATCGTCTCGGCGTCGTAGCGCTGCCGCCAGTCGACGCGCGAAGCGGCCTTCATGGCGCGGTAGCCCTTGATGGTATGGATGCCGATGTTGAGCGAGCGCCACGCCCAGTAGAAGTCGAAGCCGAGCAGCATGACGACGAGCGGGATCGGCAGGAAGTACGCGCCCCACACAAGCGTCGAGATCAGCGCACCGGCCAGCGTCAGCGGCAGCATCTCCAGCAGGCGCTGGAAGAGGCGGTCCCACGTGGTGACGTGGGCGCGGCGCTTGACCAGCGTCGCCACGTCGGAGGCGACGTCGACCACGGGCTGCGCGATCTCGCCGAGCGCGGGCAAGCGCGGCGCGGGCGGGGCAAGCACGGTGACACCGCCGTCGGAGCGCCAGGGCGCGGCCACAACGGCGCTCGCGCGCAGCGGCACGCCGCCGGCGGCGTGGCGATAGACGTCGGGCAGATCACCGAAGTCGCGTGATACGGGATCCCACACGGCCCGGAAACTGCTGGCTGTCTTTGTGCGTCGCATCGTGCGTTTGATGGCGGGTCTGGTGCCTCCGTGCACGGATTCGTCTGGGCATGAAAAAAGGCCGTCCATGGTTGGTCCTGGTCCGACCTTCAAAGCCTACGAGGTTAGCTGGCGGCTTAGGGGAGAAGGTTCCCCTCTCGCCCTGGTGGCGAGTTCAGCCCGGGTCCCTTTCGGTTCCCCCGCTCCTCCCTTCCGGGAGGACTCGGCTGTTCATGTATTCAGTTGTCAACTGCTGTGAGCCGCCTGAGAGCCGCGACCCAAAGCGATCTTAGGGTGCCGCCGATCGGCCTGTCAAGAGACGATCGTACTACCGCAGGATCGGCTCAGCTTCAGCCAGATTCGCTTCTGCGAGCACAAACGGACAGCACGCGAGGCTTCAGGTGGAGCGTGGTGGAGCTTCCGGCTTCGCAACGGCCAGGCGGACGCAACAAGTCGGCCTCTGACGACATGCGCTGAGCCTATCGACCGTCCCAGGTTGCTGAGCCGAACGAGTTGCGGCGCTATCATGGCGCCTGATGACTAGATTCGTCCTCGCATGTCGAGACTTCGTCTCCTATGTGTTCTCGTGGTGGGTGTTCCCCGCTTCGTTGGGAGTGATGGCCGTCTCGGTGTTGGCGATGGCGACCGGCTGGTTCGGTGTCGCGCCCGCGATCACGCTACGCATTGCCGCATTAACATTCATCATCGGCGGAGGCTACAAGACCAGAGTGCGGGCGCACGCTAATGCAGGCGACGTGCGGCAGCTGCGGCGCAGGTTCGCCAGGGCGCTTCTGATACCGACAGTGTGGGGCCTCGCATTCTCGTCCATCTTGATCAGCATCATCGTCGCGTTGCGATAGGATTGGCTTCGCCGCCAGCGACCGCCGGGGCCGCAGGAGTTGCCCACGCCGGCCGCTAGCCTCACTCCGGCGGCAACCACTATCCTTCCAGCATGCCGCACGCGCGCGCCAACGACGTCAACCTCTACTACGAGGTCCACGAGCCCGACGAGGCGGCCGCCCGCGAGCGCGCCCGCACCATGCCGCCGCTGCTCTTCATCAGCGGCCTCGGCGGCCACCTGGCCGAGGTGCCGTACCTGATCGAGTCCTACCGTGGCCACGTCCGCATGATCGCGTTCGACAGCCGGGGCTGCGGCCGCAGCGACAAGCCGGCCGGCGACTGCACGATCAGCGGCCTCGCCGACGACACGGCGGCGCTGCTCGACGCGCTCGGCGTGGATCAGGCCGTCGTCTACGGCTCGTCGATGGGCGGCATGATCGCGCAGGAGCTGGTGCTGCGGCATCCGCAGAAGGTACCCGCGCTGATCCTCGGCTGCACGACGGCAGGCGCGGTCCGCGGCGTGCGGCCGTCACCGGAGACGATCGAGAAGATGGTGCGCAACCAGTCGCTCGCCGGCGACGAGGCGATCACCGCCGGCTGGGAGCTGGGCTACAGCCGCGCCTACATCGACGCGCACGGCGACGAGATGCTGGCCCGCTCGCGCGAATCGAGCCGCTACAGCGCGCCTCGGGACTCGTACATGCGGCAGGTGCTCGCCGCCGCCCAGCACGACGCCTACGACCGTCTCGACCAGATCGCCTGCCCCGTGCTGATCATCCACGGCTCCGACGACGTGATGATCCCGGTCGGGAACGCGGAGCTGCTGAAGCAGGGCATCCCGCACGCCGAGCTGCGGGTCCTGGCGGGGATGGGCCACGGCTACAACCTCGAAGCGCAGGCCGAGGCCGACGCGCTTGTCATCGATTTCTTCATGCGCCACTGCGGCGCCAGCGAAGGGAAGACCCATGCCGCACGCTGAGATCCCGGGAGCCTCGCTCTACTACGAAGTGCACGGCGAGGGGCCGCCGCTGCTGCTGCACCCGGGCTTCGGCTGCACCGTCGAGATCTACTGGGCGAACATCCAGCCGCTGGCGCGGCACTTCCGCGTGATCGTCTTCGACCCGCGCGGGGCGGGACGCTCGAGCGTGGGCGATGCGACGGCGACGCCAACAACCTTCGCGGACGACGCCGCGGCCCTGCTCGACGCGCTCGGCGTCGACTCGGCGCACGTCTTCGGCACGTCGTTCGGCGGCATGATGGCGCAGCACATCGCGCTCGAGCATCCGCGGCGCGTGCGCAGCCTCGTGCTCGGCTGCACGACGGCGGGCGGCGAGCAGCACGTGCCGCCGCCGGCGGAGAACATCGCGCGCTTCATCGCCGCGAGCGAGATCAGCGATCCGGCCGAGGCAGTGCGCTCCACCTACGGCAACAACTACAGCGACGAGTACGTCGCTGCGCACGACGCCGAGATCATCGGCCGGGCGCTGCGGAACGAGCAGCTGCGCGGCACGCCGGAGGGGCGGGCGACGCAGCTGGCCGCCGTGCTGGGCCACGACACGCAGGCCCGGCTGGCGGAACTCCGCATGCCCGTGCTGGTGCTGCACGGCGACGCCGACGGCACCGTGCCCATCGAGAACGGGCGGGCGCTGGCCGCCGGCATCCCCGGCGCGCGCTTGATCGAGTACCCGCGCGCCCGCCACCTCTTCTTCATGGAGTGCGCGGACGAGATGAACGCCGACATCGCCACCTTCCTCAGCGGCGCCACCGCCGCCGCCGCGCTGTAGCGTTTGGGCGCAGCCTTGTTGGCCATTTCAAACGGTCCACAGAGTTCACAGAGGACACAGAAGAAGGGCGCCCGGGCACGCTCATGCAGCTCCACGCCAAAATCTGTGCAATCAGTGAAATCTGTGGTTCCCCGTGCCTGGCAGCCTTCGGGATGAGCGGGACTCCACCTCCGAGCACGGCCACCACCCCCACACAATTTCGTGATCTGCGATGCAGTCCACGTCAGCCCCCGCCACCCGCAATCGCGCGCGAATTGCTAATCTGTCCGGACTCCGGCACGCGCGCCGCTGCGCGGCATGGCCTGCGCCGGAGACGAAGGGGCTGCCGATGCGTGACCTGGCGATGCGTGCCCTCGATACCGCGAAGCTGCGCGGCGCCGGCTACGCCGACGTCCGTATCGTGCGCTTCAAGTCGGAGTCCGTCGCCGTGCGCAACAAGAACGTCGAGGCGCTCGCCTCCGACGAGTCGCTCGGCTTCGGCGTGCGCGTCATCGTCAACGGCTACTGGGGCTTCGCCGCCAGCCACAGGATGACGCTCGACGAAGCTGCGGCCACGGCGGCCGAGGCCGTCCGCGTCGCGAAGGCGTCGGCGACGGTGCGCGGCACGCGGGCCGACATCGGCCCGCCGCAGTCGGTCAGCGGCGTCTACAGGACCGCGATGCACATCGACCCCTTCGCCGTCTCGCTCGACGACAAGATCGCCCTGCTGCTCGATGCCAACGAGACGATGAGCCGCGTGCCGAACATCATCGCCGCCGAGGGCAACGTCTACTGCCAGCGCGAGGACAAGATCTTCGCCAGCACGGAGGGCGCGTACATCGAGCAGGAGCTGTACGAGACCGGCTGCGGCATCGAGGCCACCGCCGTGGATGAGGGGGAGGTGCAGAACCGCACGTACCCCAACAGCGTCGGCCGCCACCAGGGCACGGAGGGCTGGGAGTTCGTCGAGCGCTACGATCTGCGCGGCAACGCCGCCCGCGTCGCCGAGGAGGCGTCGGCGCTGCTGCGCGCGAAGATGATGCAGCCGGCGACCACCACCGTCATCCTGGACGCCAGCCAGGTCGCCCTGCAGATCCACGAGTCCTGCGGCCACCCCATCGAGTTGGACCGCGTGCTGGGCACCGAGGCCGCGTTCGCCGGCATGAGCTTCCTCACCACCGACAAGCTCGGCAGCCTCATGTACGGCTCGCCGCACGTCAACATGACCGCCGACGCCACCATCCCCGGCGGCCTGGGCAGCTTCGGCTTCGACGATGAGGGCGTCCCCGCGCAGTCAACGCCGATCGTGCGCGAAGGCCTCTTCGTGGGGTACCTTATGTCGCGCGAGACAGCCGCGACGCTGGGCCGGCGCAGCAACGGCGCCATGCGCGCATCGGGCTGGAACCGCATCCCGCTGATCCGCATGACGAACGTCAGCATCGAGCCCGGCGAGTGGACGCTGGAGGACATGATCGCCGACACCGACGACGGCATCTACATGGAGACGAACCGCAGCTGGAGCATCGACGACAAGCGCCTGAACTTCCAGTTCGGCACGGAGATCGGACGCGAGATCAAGAAGGGGAAGCTCGGCGACCTGGTGAAGAACCCCACCTACACCGGCATCACGCCGCGGTTCTGGGGGAGCTGCGACGCCATCGGCAACCGCGCGTCGTGGACCGTCTGGGGCACGCCGAACTGCGGCAAGGGGCAGCCCGAGCAGGTAGCGCACACGGGGCACGGCGCAGCGCCGGCCCGCTTTCGTAACGTACAGGTAGGACTGATGAAATGAACAAGCTCTTTGGGATGATGATGCCGGTCCTCGCCGGCGCCGCCGTCATGGCGGGCGGATGCACGGCGCTCACGGGCGCCGGCCCCCACAAGGTTGTGGTGAACGAAGGCGTCTGCGCCAACGTGCGCTTCCTGCAGCTCAACCTGAACAAGACCAACCACGTGGTGCTCGACAACACGAAGCACAGCGACGCACAGGCCGGCATGAGCATCACGTTCGAGAAGTTTCCGGTGATCGTCAAGGGCGAAGTGCCGCAAGGCTCCGTCATCGGCGACCAGCTGAGCACGATCCGCCTGCACGCGAACCCGGGCGAGCAGACGTCGGTCGACCTCGTCCCCACGTTCACGGGCACGTTCAAGGCCACCTGCGGGACGGCGATCAAGCAGGGGAGCGGCCAGCAGATCCAGCAGAAGGACATCGCCTTCCAGATCAAGTAACCGGCCGAGAACCAAGAACTTAGAACCTGGAACCTAGAACCGAACCCCGACAACTGTAAACTGCGAACTGATAACTGTGAACATTGATTTCCACATCCACCCGCCGGGGCCCGGCGGCCTCTCCACCGAGGAGCAGGCCGAGATGGCGGCCTACTTCCGCGGCGGCCCGCCGCCCGCCTCGACCGAGGAGATGGCCGACTACTACCAGCGCATCGACATGTTCGGCGTGCTCTTCGCGATCGACTCCGAGACCGCCACCGGCCGCCCGCCGATCCCGAACCAGTACTTCGCCGACTGCGTGAAGCGCTGGCCGAAGACGTTCACCGCCTTCGGCAACGTCGACCCGTGGAAGGGCCGCGCGGCGGTGCTGGAGGCCCAGCGCGTGGCCGATCTCGGCCTCAAGGGGCTGAAGTTCCACCCGTCGACGCAGCAGTTCTACCCGAACGACCGGCGCTTCTACCCGCTCTGGGAGAAGGCGCAGGAGCTGGGGCTGATCGTGCTCTTCCACGCCGGCACGACGGGCGTCGGCGCGGGCCGGCCCGGCGGCGGCGGCATCAAGCTCGGCTACGCGCGGCCCATCCCGTACATGGACGACGTCGCCGCCGACTTCCCGCACCTCACCATCGTCATGGCGCACCCGGCGTGGCCCTGGCAGGAGGAGCAGCTGGCGATGCTCGTCCACAAGCCGAACGTCTACATGGACCTCTCCGGGTGGTCGCCGAAGTACTTCTCGCCGTCGCTGATCACCTACGCCAACAACATGATCAGCGACAAGGTGCTCTTCGGCTCCGACTACCCGGCGATCACCCCCGAGCGCTGGCTCCGCGACTTCGAGACCGCCGGCTTCCACGACGACGTCAAGCCAAAGATCCTCCGCGAAAACGCCGCAAGGCTGCTGGGGATCCAGCCGTAGGGAGCCGCTGCGGTCTGCGCAAGACCTACCGTAGGACGAAAGATCGGCGCACGTCTGATGGCTCAGGCACGTCGACACGTTGCGGGAGCTTGCTAGATCACTCCTTCGCCAGCCGTTGTTGCAGCCACTTCCCGCTCAATACGGACCGCGCGCCGCGCTCGGCTTCTTTGTAGCTCTTGGACTTGTGCGGACCCATGCCATGCCCCTCTCCTGCGTCCGGAAACGGGCAAAACATCTCTCCTACGCCAGCCAGCAGAGCACCGTCACGCATCAAATCACCGGTATCGAGAACTCTGACTTCGCCGGATTGCAGAGAACGGTACGATGGATCGGTCAGGTGCTCAGGACACTTTGGGCGCGCGAGCACGTCCCCGTTCGCGTAGCGCTGCACTACCTCCCAGAGGGCTCCATCATATTCACATGTCAATACGGACAGAGAAGGCGGTTTGGAGAGCGGTCGTCCTGGCCCTTGCAGGCTCGCGACTTTGGTATAGGGCAGATTCACGGGGGCACGATGCTCGAACGCTAGATCAACTAACGCGCCAACGGAGATAAGCGCCGTGCCGCCTCCTCCCGCGATCGCGCACAACCCCCAGAAGTGATAGCCGACCGCATAGAGGGTGCCGCCGCCAGCAACGGCAACACCGACTCCGATACCCATTAGAGTCAGCCAGAAAACAGAAGCGGGATCACGATGCACGTTTCGATCATATCAACTTCCGGTGAACCGGTGCGGCATCCGAAGTGTTCCTGCCTTGACGAGCATTAGCCACTTCTAGTGCGGAGATGGGCGTATGATGGCCCTGTTCTGAAACGGGGAGTAATGCCGTACCGATCCAACCGCTACCGAAATTCGAGCCGATACGGGTATCGCAGGTGGAACGCGCCGAGTGAATCCAAACTGGCGGTGGTTCAGCGCAATTTCGGGGGGATAGACGAGGATATCAAACGGGAGTTCTTTCGTCTCTCAAAGAAGGACTTTGAAGCAGTCCTGGCCATCTATGGCAAAAAGTACGGCGACGGTGCTGCCTCATACGCCCGAGGTGCCTATTACAGGTGGCGTAGCGGCTCGACCACCATGTCAGGGCAGACGCTCGAACGTCTCCTCGAAGTCGTGCCGTACGTGTTCCCGTTCGAGACCAAGCTGGCGCTGTATCGGAAGCTGCGTAACGCACATCGGCCGCGCGACAACGCGCACCTCAAAGTCACCACTGAGACCGATATCGCGTTGGTGGAGGCCGCGGTTGAAAGGATTGTGCAACGTGCGCGAGCCGTGCCGTTGCCAGCGATCGTTGACCAACGCCTTGTATGGCTCGCTCAGGGCGATGGCTTGACAGCGCGAAAGCTAGTCTCCGCGAGTGAAGAGGCGGAAGGCGTAACGGTTTCGCAGGCGGTTCGGGCCGAGCTGACCGAGCTTCACAGAGTTTTCGCCAGTCTGGAGCTGAACCACACGATGCAGCATGTTATCAAGCTACCGTGTGGTACGGTTACCGTTGACTTCGCCCGGAAGACAACAAGAAGAAGGAGGTGGTTCATGTCCGACCACGACGAGAGCCAACAGGGTGCAAACCTGCCCGTCAAGCACGAAGAGGTGTTGCCAGCAAAGCCGCCCAAGGACATCTTCGAGTTTGCGATGCAGAACCTGCTCTCGCCGGACGATTCTCAAGAAATCGTGCTGGCTGCCCAACGAGAATACCTGCGCCTACAGACCAAGAAGGCTGAGGGCGAGATGGATACATCCACCGCTGAGCGCGAGCTTCGCGAGTTCATTGATCAGATGCGTGAAGCCAACGCGCTCCAGAACGTCAGCATGGAAAGTAACGCAGACTTCAAGCGGGCATCAGGCACAACAAGAATCACTATGAAGAAGGGCCGGAAGTGGTGGCCTTTCGGCTGACGGGCGAGGTGAGTCGGAGAGTCGTATTGAGACGGGTCAACCAATGACCACCTGGCGACAAGCACGCGCGAAACTCCACGCGAACAACCGGCTACGCGAAGACGAGTATGGCCGGCTTGAGCGGCGCTTCGACAGGCTCAGTAAGACGATCGACGCCCGAGGACGAACGAATTCACAGAGCGAGCTTCCCCGGCGGGCGAAACTCTCTCGATAGACGCGCTGTGCTTGCTGAAGGTGGTGGCGCAGCCCGGCGGCGGCCCCACAAACCAAATCCGCCGCGCAATGGCGGCGGATGGGAGTCTTACGCTGCGACGACGCGCTTCGCTCGCCGGCGGCGGCGGGCGGCCTTGGCGCGGGCGATCCGGCGGCGTTCGCTCTTCGGGATGAAGTGCCGGCGCTGCTTGATCTCGCGCAAAATGCCGTCGCGCTGCACGACCTGGCGGAAGCGCGTGATCAGATGCTCTGGG
>Ga0315281_10005043_pt1 | contig 18967 bp, 11 predicted proteins | sample YL17G07_0_MG_FD_204540 | JGI IMG/M metagenome (GOLD analysis project Ga0315281, IMG submission 204540) | Sediment microbial communities from Yellowstone Lake, YNP, Wyoming, USA - YL17G07_0 | ecosystem: Environmental > Aquatic > Freshwater > Lake > Sediment | place: USA: Wyoming | collected... | reverse complement strand
AGAAGGCAAAAACTACAAAATTCCTGGCATTAGATGATATATCCCTCAGCATTAAAAGAGGGGAATCATTCGGTATTATCGGTTCCAACGGGGCGGGTAAAAGCACACTCCTAAAGGTCATCGCCGGAATAATTGATCCCACAGAGGGTGAAGTAGTTATAAGAGGGAAGGTCGTGCCTCTCATTGAGCTGGGGACAGGGTTCGACATGGAATTGACCGGGAGGGAAAACATTTATTTGAACGCCTCTATCCTCGGCCTTTCAAAAAAGGAGACCGATAAGAAATTTAACAGGATAGTTGAATTTGCCGAGTTGAAGAATTTTATCTATGCGCCTTTGAGGAATTACTCCTCCGGAATGGTAGCCAGACTCGCGTTTTCAATAGCGGTTGAAGTCGAAACTGAAGCGTTAATCGTTGACGAAGTCTTGTCCGTCGGTGACGAAGGATTCAGAAAAAAGTGCCAGGAAAAAATAGACGGCATCATCAGCGGGGGCGTAACGGTGTTATTCGTGTCCCACGCAATGGGGGACGTGCAGCGCTTATGCAACCGGATTCTCTGGCTGGAGCACGGCAAAATCGAAGCATCAGGGGATGCGGACCGAATTACAAGAAAATACCTTTTGCACTTTGACAAGACAGTCTTTGAAGACATCCACGAAGGCCATCCCTACAAGAAATACATCGACGCGATGTTCATCAGCGGGGTCACCAGCGGATACGCTGTGAACGGCAAGCGCTACTACAACCCCGACAATAAAATCACAAGAGCGGAATTCGCTGTTTTTTTGAGCAAGGCGCTGGGTATAAAAAAGTCTCTTCCCTCAGCAAAAATTGTTCTTGCCGATGTTCCTGAGCCCCATTGGGCCTTCAGATATATCGCCTGGCTTTTCGAACAGGGTATTGTGAATGGAGTCAAGAATGAGGAAGGGAAAGTTTACTTTTACCCTGATGACTACCTGACCATGGATAATTTAATGTCGATAATGGCGGGTATCAATGCGGAGAAATGCAAAAGAATAATTCCTGAGCAATTTCAGGTTATAACAAGGGCGGTTCTGGCAAAAATATTTTGTGTTTTTTTTGATTTTTTAACAGAGCCCTGACACCGGGGGATATGGTCAATTTTATTCATTTACTGAGAGGAAGAATATTCCATGTCTGATTGCAAATACGGCATTGTATTTTACTGTCCTGACACGAACCTCGTTTATGACGGTTCGACCCCGGACAGGCGCGGGATAGGCGGGGGAAAGACAGTTATAGTCCGCCTGGCAAAGGCGTTTGCTGCTCTGGGCCATAAGGTGACCTGCTTTGTCAATTGTGAGGCTGCCGGGGTTTTTTCAGGAGTTCATTATCGACACTTCAGTGAAGCTGGCAGAATCGAATGTGATATCCTGATCGCACTGACCACCGGGGGAGAGCTTGATTTAAGTCCTTTGAAGCAAATACCGGTCAGGGCGAGGGTGAAAATTATCAGCGTTCACGGTAGCCCCAAACCCCGCGGTCTGGAAGATATCCCTTATGATTTTATTTATGTGGTGAGTTATTACATAAAAAAAGTGGTTATAGAACAGTGGGGGATACCGTCACATAAGGTCGTTGTATTCTATAACGGGGTGGAGGAAGGCCATTTTCAGGAAGCCGAAAAAATACACCAACAACGGGACCCTTTTGCGGTCGTCTACCCCTTCCATCCTGCAAAGGGCGTTGACGTTGTAATCGATGTCGTCCGTGCGCTGCGTGAGCGCGACCCACGTTTCCATTTGGATATCTACGGCGGCTATGAACTCTATGGCCAGCCATTTCAGTCCATTTCCGAACAAGACGGTATCTCGTTTAAGGGACTCTTTGGACAGGAAGAACTGGCAAAACGTTTATTTAGTTACGGCCTCTGTTTTTCCCTGCAGGAGTATCCGGAGCCGTGTGGCATTGCTATTCTTGAGGCAAAGCGTTCCGGAGTCATTGTAGTCGCAAGCAAGGTTGGAGCGTTTCCCGAGATAATCCTTGACGGCCGCGACGGGTTTCTGAATGAAGAATATTACAGGGATGTCAGGTGTAAAGAGAAAGTATTGGAAGTAGTCGGATATCTCATGGATAACGAGGATTACGCCAGATTTATCAGGGATAACGCAAAAAGGACCACTCTTTCCTGGGAGCAGGTCGCGACCAGTATGATATTGCATTGTGAAAGATTTCTGAACGGAGGGAAAAGCCCTGTTAAGCGCTTTGTTCTCAACGGGTGGTATGGGGCCGGCAATCTCGGGGACGAGGCTGTATTGAAGTGTACGATGGATTCTATTCGGGACATCGTTCCTGAGGCGGATATTACGGTAGTATCTGCAGATCCTTTTTATACTGAGATGCAGTTCCACTGTAATGCTGTTAACAGGAATAATCTACGTGATATAGACCGGGCAGTCAGGAAATCTGACTATGTTTTGCTTGGTGGAGGAGGCCTCTTCCAGGATTATCAGCCTATTAAGCCGTTGATATTCTTTGAGGAACCGTATTCGGGTGTCACATCATATGCAACGGTTCCCGTCATGGCAAAGATTTATAACAGACCTTTAATGTTTTATGCTCAGGGTGTCGGCCCCCTGTTTACGAAAGACTCTTGTGATTTTACCCGATTTGCATATGAACTTGCCGACAGCATAACCGTCAGGGACGATTTCTCCCTTGAGCTCTTGAAATTTATCGGCATCGATGAGCAGAAAGTGCATCTGACTGCCGACCCGGTAGTGAATCTTGGTATCTTGCCTGAGGTCGGCATCAAACATATTTATTTCAATGAAGGCATTCCATCCGGCAAGAAGATTGTTTCAGTGGTGGTTAGATTCTGGCTCGAAAAATATAAAGAAGATAGGATCGTAAAGGCGCTTGCGGGAGCCATAAACGATTTCGTCAGGGACAACCCTGGATATTGTTTTGTTTTCATTCCCTTCTGTGCCGCTCCTGATATGGAGATTAACAAGAAGATCGTGGACCTCGTTGAGTGGAAGAACAATGTCTTTCTGATGAGACGGGTATACAGCCTGGAGGAGACCGCCACTTTCATTTCCAGGAGCGAAGCATTAATAGGCATGAGATTTCACTCATGCGTTTTCGCGGCCCTTGGTGAAGTGCCTTTTATCGCCCTCAATTATGATTATAAAGTCCAGATGTTTGCCAGGGAAATGGGCTTGGAAGATTTTGTCGTGGAACTTCCGGATATTGAGTCCGACCATATAACGGCAAGGTTGTATAAACTGCTTGAGAGTCGCGGGCATCTTTCGAAAATAGTGGGTCAAAGGCTTGCAGTCTTATCGGAGAAAGAAAGGGGAAATAAAACTTTCCTGCAGGATTTCATCAGGGGAAATAAAAAAAAGGCTGAAGGCGGCAACATATCTTTTCTGAGCGAGCTCTTAGGTATTATGCAGAAACAGATAATTTCTCTTAATGCCGAAATGGAGTATAAAGGTGCGGAAATCCTAAGTTTACAGGCAAGTACACGGGATTTAATAACGGAGAGAGATCAATTGAATATGCAGCTTGATTCACTTGCGGGAACGCGGGGCCTTCAATCAAATGAACTCGTGGAATTACAAAGAAGTGTTCAAGGTGAAGAAAGGGAGATCCAAAGGCTCACTGAAACGAACAGATATTTGACTGAGAAACTGCAGAATACCGAAGAATATCTGCAGTCTGTTCTGCACTCAAGGACATGGAGGCTTGGCGAACTCTATGCCAAAATTGTCGGGCAAACTTTTTTGCGAAGGTTTATTGACAGAACGGTTTCAAAAATTTTATCGAGGCATTAGACTGTTGCCGGTTCCAGGGACGTGGGATGCCCACTTTTGGATATGCGAAGTGAAGAAAAATACAGATAGGAGACTAGATGGCCGGTGTTAATGATAAAGAAGGGCAGAAGGTGGTGAATATACTGTCTTATGCTTTCTATGACTTCTCCGGGAAAACCATGTATGCAGGAGGAGCTGAACGCTATCTTATTGAATTGCATAAACTTATAACAGGTATGGGTTATGAGATCAGGATATTTCAGAATGCACAGGGAAACTGGGTGAGGCATTACGGAGATATAAGTGTAGAAGGTATTGATACTAACGCAGACATATCGCTCCTGAATAAGAAGTTTCACGAAGAAAAAGACCCCGGTCTGTTGACAATCTATTCGCCTTTCGTTCTTGCAGACGGTCTTTCCTTTCCGAATTCTGTTGGTATATCTCACGGAGTCTATTGGGATCATCCCTGTTATTCATACATAGAGGAAAGGGCGAAAATATACAACTCGCTGAAAAATTGCAGGCGGATAGTATCTGTTGATACAAACACGATAAACTGGGTGAGGGCCGAGATGCCGGGGGAGATACAAAAACTCGTCCATATCCCCAATTTTGTAGATCATGCAATATTTTCTCCCGGCCCGGAAAATGTGGGGAAATGCGTAATCCTTTATCCCAGGCGGCTCTGCCGGGAAAGGGGATTCTTCCTTTTGGCCGATATTATTCCCTCTCTCCTCGGTAGATATCCTGACATCGAAATCCATTTTGTAGGGACCCTGACGATAGAGGACATTTCTATCATGGAGAGAATAGATGAACTCAGAGAGGGTTTTGGAGAAAAGGTGAAGTTCTATGATGTGCCGCCTGACCGGATGAAAGACGTTTATCAGATTGCCGATATCGTAGTCATCCCGACAATAAATAGCGAGGGGACATCTCTTTCCTGCCTTGAAGCTATGGCGAGCGGCAAGCCTGTTGTAGGAACGGTTGTCGGTGGTTTGAGTCAGCTTATTATTGACGGTTATAACGGCTTCCTGATTAATCCCGACAAGAACGAGCTAAAGAGAAGCCTCGGGGAATTGATCGGGAACAGTGAACTGAGGGCTAAATTCGGCCGAAGGGCGCATGAGGTGTCCAGGAGCTTCGATATCACCCTTTGGAGAGAGAGATGGACTGCGCTTCTCAATATTCTGCTGGATGCCGGACCTGCGGGGGAGACTTTAGGGGAAAAGCCGCAAATGGAGACCGCGGACCCCTATGTCATAACGCTGAAGCGTGAAAATGACGATCTGCTGAGACGGCTGAACGAGGCAATTACAGAGAAGGGCGAGATATGGAACCAATTGAACAGGGCCACTGCGGAGAAGGACAGCCTCCGGAACAGACTTCTTTCGGCAGAAGGCGATCTCCTTGATATCTATAATTCATATACATGGAGAATAGGCAAGGTCTACGAAAGGTATGTATTTGGGACAAGAATTCATTCTCTCATTAAGCGGGCCGTGAGCAAATTACTCGACGGCCGAAAAGATGCCGGAAAGGCCGAAAATATGGAAGCCCGGGCCCAATCAGTGCCTCGTGGCAAAAGCCGCGGCGTGATTACAGGCCGTGAGAAGATTGCTAAGGATGTGCGCGGAAAGTCGCCGCACATCTATGCCGGAGGTATAAAGGACAGAGTGAGTATTATACTTCCTGTTTACAACCAGGCGAATTATCTGAAAGAGGCAATTGAAGGTGTGCTGAAGCAAACGTACGACGATATTGAGTTGATCGTGGTAAACGATGGCTCCACATATGGAGTGGAGGAAGTGCTCGATTTGTATATGTCCCACCCACAGGTGAAAATTCTTACGCAGGAAAACCAAAAATTACCCAAGGCGCTTAATAACGGTTTTGAATACGCAACGGGAGAATTTTACACATGGACTTCTGCCGATAATATTATGTTGCCGAACCAGATTGAAGAGCTCGTTAAGTTCCTCATTGGGAACCCCGACGCCGACATGGTGTTCTCCGATTACCAGGCCATAGACGACCGCGGGTTGCCGCTCAACGATCCGGCCTTCAGACCGCATAATCAGGATAAAGCTGACCCGAGCATCATGAGACTTCCTCATGCCGTCACGGACAACAATTTTCATGACAGCGGAGATAACTTTATTGGTGCCAGTTTTATGTACAGGCGATATGCAGCGAGAGTTATAGGAGAATACGCAGAAGACACATTTGGAGGCGAGGATTACGATTATTGGCTGAGACTGCATAATCTCTTCACGATAGAGCATTCGGACAAGATTCTCTACAAGTATAGAGTCCATGACAATACATTGAATGCGAAAGCAAAGGAGTTGAATCTTTTCGAGAATATAAAGAGGCTTCTTGTCCGTGATAGAGTAAGGAGAGATTTCTATAAAGCAGATCTAAGCATAAAATGGATTGGATTTAAAGAGGTGTCGAATGATCATGTCACATCGGGCGATAAGCTTCTTCTTGTGTTCAGATATTCATTGAAGAACGCTCCTGAGGTCATACGAAATCTTGAAAGTCAAGATGTGGTCACGATATGTGTGGTGGACGAAGTGATGGATGAATATTCGCTTGATGACACGGTGCTGAAGGTTAGTGACTGGCTTATTACTACCGATTCCGGGAACTTCGACGTGCTGGATCCGAAATATGGAAAGAAGTTACTTTGCATTGATAAAGTTAAGGAGAATTCTGAGCTCTTCGTCAAGATTGCGAAGGTCAGGTTCTTTGACAGATTGACGAGCTTTTCATGCGAGAAGAAACTTCCCTCTGTCTATGATGGCGGTAGGAAATTGAACGTAATACTTCAGGTGGATAATTTTGACACTGGCGGACTTGAGCAGGTCGTCTATGATCTGGCTACACATTCGGGAAAAGAGAATTTTAATCTGTCCGCGGTCATTGTCGTAAACAAAAGCGGGGCCATGGCTCAGAAGCTCAAAGCCAGAGGAATTGATGTCCTTGCCATAAATCAGAACCGGGAAATGTATGCCGGAATAATCAGGGATAGACGTGTGGATATAGTCAACACGCACTATAGTTACTTCGGGTTGGACAAGGCCTCAGAATGCGGCGCCGCGGTCATAGAAACAATCCACAATAGTTACACCTGGGTTGATTCCAAACAGATTGAGCAGATAAGGCAGATGAGCGGGTTCATAGACAGATACATAGCTGTTTCGAGACAGGTAAAAAACTATCACAGGAGGAAATTCGGGTTGCCGTACTCAAGGATTGAGGTCATCCCAAACGGCTTTAATCCCGAAGGCTTTGATGGGGCCGAAATCAATTTTACAAGACATGGCCTTGGTTATACGGATGATGATTTTATCTTCCTTAGCGTCGCGGCGTTCTACGGCAACAAGTACCATCACGTAATGGTCTCAGCGGTAGGTGAACTCGCAAAAACGCATCGTAACATCAAGCTGATATGCGTGGGGAGTATATTGGATAGAGGGCTTTATTATGATATCAACAGGAGGATAGAGCAGGAAGGCATTCAAGGACATATTAAGATCATGGATTATATGGACAGGAAGCATCTAAGAGATTTATATAAATTAGCAGACTGTTTCCTTCTTCCGTCCATCCAGGAGGGCTGGAGTATTGCCGCGATGGAAGCCATGTACTTTGGTCTTCCGCTGATCATGAGCGATATCGGGTCGGCGCGCGATGTCATCAAAGACAGCGACATCGGCATAATAATTGAAAATCCATATGAAGATATTCTGTCTCTTTCTCTTCATGATCTCATAAGACTTTCAAAAACAACCAAACCTAAGAATGTGGGCAAACTGAAGGCTGCGATGGTGAGTATTTACAGCGACAGACATCGCTGGAAAGAAAAAGCGGGAAAGGGTAAAGACAAGGTTCTGAATGAGTTCAGTATGGATGAAATGGTCGATAGATACAAAGAAGAGTTTGAAAGGTGTTATCATGTAGAGAGGAAGGGAGGGGTAACCCTCAAGTAGATGAAACTATCTATAGTTATTCCTTGCTTTAATGAAGAAGAGGGGATTGAGCAAACAAACAATACGTTGCTCAAACTTATTACAGCATGGGTACGCATCAAACTAATAGATGAGTACGAAATAATATATGTGGATGATGGCTCAGAGGACAATACCTTAACTATTTTAAGAACTTTTACGCTTGAAAATGAGAATATAAAAGTCATTTCCTTTAGTAGCAACTTCGGTCATCAAGCGGCCTTAACCGCCGGGTTGCAACATGCAGCAGGCGATGCTGTTGTCTCCCTGGATGCTGACCTGCAAGATCCCCCCGATGTCATTGAAACAATGCTCCACAAGTTTGAGGAGGGTTTTGAGATTGTTTTTGGCGTCAGAAAGAAGAGAGAAAAAGATAGTCTTTTTAAGAGGCTAACTGCTCAGTTTTTTTATAGTCTTATGAAATCTATGGGAGTGAATTTGGTTTATGATCATGCAGATTTCAGACTGTTATCAAAAAGGGTTGTTACTGAATTCAACAGATACACGGAAGTAAATAGATTTATACGGGGCATAATCCCCATGATGGGATTTAACCATTGTACTGTTGAATACGAAAGAAAAGAGCGGTTTGCCGGGATAACGAAGTATCCTCTTAAAAAAATGCTCTCCTTTGCCATTGAAGGAATAATATCGTTCAGCTTTTTCCCTTTGAGAATTGCGGCATTAATGGGCTTTGGAATTTTTTCTTTTTCGCTTATATTGTCTCTATGGGCACTAATAATCAAGCTAAGTAATAAAGCTGTTGCCGGATGGACGTCTACAGTCTTACCAATATATTTTTTGGGGGGGATTCAGTTAATGTTCCTCGGAGTTTTAGGGGAGTACATAGGGAAAATATATTTGGAAGTTAAAAGAAGACCTCTCTTCATAATTAAGGACAAATATAATTGTGAGGATTAATTCGGCATCTTTGCGCAAATTCTTATTTCATACAGTTAGGATCGTGGAAAACATATTTCCTTTTTTAATTCTGACTCTAGTCGTTAATTTATTTGTTATTTATTTTGTTTCACAGGAAAAGTATATTTATTTCTGGGATTATTCGGGTTATTGGATTATGGAGCGTGATTTTCTCGCTAATTTAAAGCATGATCCACTGCATGCCTTTAATACTTTAATATATTCTATCCGGCATGAAGATTATAATATGCTCCCGGTACTGTTTCTTGTTCCTTTTAATTCTTTGTTTGGCAGTGGACGATTGCCATTCATTTTGTCGATCGTCAATACATATGCTGTACCCGCTATTTTAATGTTATTCCTCATAATTAGGGAAATTTTATTGCGCTACTATAATATTCAATCTTTTTTTCTGCCGTTTATCTCAATTATTTCTGTTGCCCTTTTCCCTCAGTTCTGGATACCAATCTTATCTGGGCTTCCAGATGTTGTAGGCGTTTTAATTATTTTTTGGATTATTCTTATTTACCTTAAGAAACCTTATGAAAAGCAGACCATATCATCTTTATTGGGAACTAGCTTTCTTCTTTTCGTTCTGATCATGATGAGACGCTGGTATGCTTACTGGGTAGTATGCTTTTTCATCGTAATTGTCCTTAGGAGCCTTATTATTAATCTTAAGGAATATGGCTTTAAGACGATGAAGTACTCCTGGACTCCATTTAAGAATATTGTTCTTAGTGGGATAATACTGGTAATTATAATGTTTTCCTTTGTTACACCAATCGCAATGAGAATGCTTGTTACAAATTATGCAGATATTTATTCTGTTTACAAAACCTCTGATTCTGTCATTCGGGCTTTTCAGTATCTGGGAACTCTCCTCTTTTTATTTTTTTCGTTGGGAGTTGTTCAGACAGCTATCAAGAAGAAAACAAGGCAGATTGCTTTATTATTGCTCAGCCACTTTATAATTACTTTCTTACTTTTTTCCCGGACGCAAAATTTTGGCCCACAACATTTTTATCTAATCATTCCGACAATTCTCATCTTTGTATCGTTATTCTTTGTAAATAGCTTTTTATACTTGAAAACAACACTCTATAAATCGTTGTTGTCTGTCGGTTATCTTGGAATTTTCGCTATTAATTTTGCATGTGTTTTTGTTCCAAATGCCTCCGGTCATCTCGGGAATCTTGAATCTCTCTTTACGTATGCGAGACATTATCCTTTGATCAGGAACGATACAGAGGAGATAGGTAATTTGATAAACGTATTGAAGAGTCTCACAAAAACTGGAGATGATTCTGTTTATGTTCTATCCAGCTCATATACCTTGAATGAAGAAACTTTAAAGAATGCCTGTATATCACTTAATCAAGACAATTGTGATAATGCTTTGCGCGTTTTACGTGTGAGCCATGTTGATAAGCGAGACGGATTTCCTGAACAATTGTTGGATGCGAGATATGTACTTGTGGGAGATCCGATCCAATACCATTTGAGGCCCAATGACCAGAAGGTTATTGGTGTTCCTGCAGATTTAATAACCAGACAAGAAAGTATTGGTTCAGCTTTTGACAAATTGCCGTATGAATTCATGTTGGAAAATAATGTCAAGGTATATATTTATAAAAAAAGGAGGCCCTTCAAAAGTGCTGATTTAGACGAATTATCACAATTATTTATTACCTTATATCCCGACAAAAGAGACATTTTTAAAATTTCTAATAACTCCTGTGATATCTATGACGAAGCGCCTCAGGATATTGCAAAAGCTGTTGAAGTTAATTACGGCAACAACATAATAAAACTTATAGGCCTGACAATAAAGAAGCCATTGCGAACTCAACTGGAGATATCCTACTATTGGAAGATCACGGGGCAAATTGATTCGTATATTTCATTTGTTCATTTTACTGATATCGATAACAATATTCTGTTTCAGAACGACCATCATTTTTGCCAAAAACTTTCATTTGAGGACTTAAAAGGCAAGTTCATCAAGGAGACATATGTATTGAATATCCCACAATCAGCACTCCATAAAGAAGTGGATGTCAAAATAGGCGTTTTCTCACCGCTTCTTAAGTCGGATCAACGACTTAAGATAGAATTAAATGGAGACACACTTATGGACAATGGGAATACGCGTGCAATTATAGATAAGCTTAAACTGTAACAACGCGGAACAATAAAATAGGGACAACTACCATTTATAATCCTCAGGTTTTCCTGCGATGTTAGCCCTTACGGGATTTTTTTCTATATAGCGAACCGCTGCATATAAATGCCCTTCATCGAGAATAGAGGAGTAAAATCGTCCCTGCCACAAATGCCCTTTCATATTCTTTTTTTGAGGGGTTCTCTTGACTGAAATTCATCACATGTGAATCTTACTATCTCTTATAAGACATTATTATGTCCTGATAGGTTATGAATATCTTCCTTCCGCACCATGAGCCAAAGCGCAATGGCTCGATAATCTGCAACCCATGCTTCCTGAAAAGACTTCTTATATCACTCTCATTATACGCAACCGTCTCTTCAGGAAACTCTTGGTTGGAAGTTACATATCTCCTTATACTGCCGGCTTTTGCTTCAGCAAACTCATGCCGGAAATCCACTGTACTTGCCCGTGATTTTATAAGCGCAAGAGATTCAGAATTGAGAAGGAAAAAAGTTACAAAACACCTGCCGTTGCGCTTAATAACCCTTGAAATCTCCGACATATAATTGTCCATATCTTCAGGGAGCATATGCGTAAACACAGAGGTCAGAAAGACAAAATCAAATTGTCTGTCTTCATACGGGAATTTGTACTCTGAAGCAGGGTATTTGCCCTCAGGATCATAAACTTTATTGTAGACATTAGCGCGCTGAAACCTGAAATTCGGATAGCGGCTTGTTATGTTATTACTGCACCAGTTAACGCTTTCTTCAACTATATCAAAACCTTCGTATCTGCCGCGCGCATACCGTCAATGTCTTCCTGTGAAAACTTCTCTTTGTTTTTCAAAAAATCGAAAAATTTATTAAGCATATAATGTCCTGATGCTTTAGATCAGAGATCAGTATGCACCTTGCCTTCGGAATATGTCAATAACTTTGAGACGCCTGCCAATTAAGAATTAAAAGTGAACCGTTTTGATAATATTTAAAGATTAAAAGTGAACACCTATTAAGGGTCTCAAAATTGAATTTACATAAATCAGAAAATCTCCCCTTGCCCCTCTTTACCATTACCAAAGAGGGTTATAAATCCTCCCTTTGGCAAAGGGAGGTTAGGAGGGATTTTATAAATAATGTTGTCATTATTATGAGACCGTTAATAAGATATACAATTAAACAACTCACGCACATCTTGTCATTCTGGCTTGTCCAGAATCTTTCTTATCTTCTCTCCGCATCATTTTTCGTTCTGAAGACCGATTCCCGACAAGCGGGAATGAGAGATTATGAAGAAAAGCATGAAGTCGTGCTTCTTAAACAGCGGTTCACTTTTAATTCATAAAGAGTTCACTTTTAAATTTTAGCTAACATAACTTTGAGACACCCCTCATCCGCGATAGCGCAATTAACTGCCTACCTCCAAAACTGTTTTGAGAAATCCTTCATATTTTAACGCCACGTTTTCCCATGTGTAGTGACTGACCCAGTCCCGTCCCCGCTGTCCCATCTCCCTGCGCTCATTGCTTGCTACAAGGTCTTTCATGGATTGGGCAAGGGAGACGGCATTTCCTGTTTTGAAAGACAACCCCGCTCTGTTTCCAGTTATGTAACTCAATTCAGGGATATCACTCACAATGACCGCTTTGCCCAATGCCATAGCCTCAAGAGCGACAATCCCCTGTGTCTCATATCGCGAAGGCATGACCACCAGGAGTGCATTTTTCAGGAGACTGATTTTTTCGTCTCCATCTACCCAGCCTTTTAACTCAATATTCTTTTTTACCATTCCGGGCAGGCTTTCCGTTAGCCCGCTAAACTTCTCCCTGTCCCGTCCGTCACCCGCGATCACCAGCCTGATACCGGAGACAGCATTACAAAACTCTCCATATGCCTGGAGCAGGATGTCCAATCCCTTATGATGGATATCAATCCTGCCGAGATAGAGTATATAATCCGACTCCTCTGGTTCATAGCTTAATAGTTCTTTCGGAATTCCATTCGGTACCAGCTCTATATTTTTTTTGCGTTCGTGAAGATGGTATCTTTTTGTTGTATTATCTGAAACAACGATGATATTCCTGTACCAAAGAGGTCGCAATCGTTCAAAGAGGTAAAGAATACAGGAATAAAAAAAATTGTATTTCTCAAAATATTTTAGTCCCGTGTACCCCTGTATCTGTAAAACAAGCGGTCTTTCTGTAAAAAAATGTAAAAAAGTCGGTATGGCGGGAGAGAATTCCTCGATGATAATGTCAAATTCATTACCATATTTTTTTGTAAACAATGCCGCGTGATAAGCATATGACAATAAAGTCTTTGTAAGGCCCTTGCTTTCCGTCCCAACAAACATGTGCTTCAGCCCTTCTTTATATCCGTCCGCAGCTCCGGGATATTTCTTGCAGAGGAGGGTTATATCATGTCTGTCCTTCAAACGTCGGTATATTTCATATGCCCTTATCCCGACACCGCCAATGCCGAAATAATCACCTTTACTTTCGTAGAGAAGATGAAGGATTTTCATTGACTCACTTAATGGTCAGACCGATCAAAGGCTTGTGAGGTGCCGATCCGGCCTCTGCACATCTATTTGCCGATGTTCTCTTCTTTTACTAAGTAAAGAGGCCGCTGCTGCACCTGGCGATATATCTTTCCGATATATTCACCCATAATACCCAGGAAAAAAATCTGAATCCCCCCCAGAAAGAACAAGCCCGAAGCCAATAGGGCATACCCCGGTATGCTTAAATTGAGAAATAACTTCTGTATTACGATATGCAATGTTTTCGCTATACTTAATATCGCTATGATAAATCCCACACCCGTAACTATCCGCAGGGGTATTATCGAAAAACCGGTCATAACATCCAAGGAAAGCAGAAAAAGTTTAAAAAGATTATATTTGGTCTCACCGGCATGCCGTTCCGGTCGGTCAAACTCCAAAGCAACCTGATTGTAGCCCACCCATGCCGTCAAGCCTCTGACAAACCTGTTTTGTTCCCTGCATTTTTTGAAATCATTAGCGACGGCTCTATCCATCAGCCTGAAGTCTCCCGTGTCTAAAGGAATCCTGATCTCAGAGAACAAATTAAGAACCCTGTAGAAAATCTTAGCGGTCACCCTCTTGAAAAAAGATTCTCGGTGCCTTTGACGTCTTTTGGCATATACCAGTTGATATCCTTTCCGCCAGAGATCGATCATTTGGGGGATCAATTCGGGCGGGTCCTGCAAATCGGCATCCATTAAAATAACGCAATCACCCCTTGCTGCATCCAGCCCTGCTGTCGAGGCCGATTCATGTCCGAAATTTCTTGTAAAAGACAGGTAAAAGACATTTTCATCCGATAAAGAAAGGTCTTTGATCTTTTCTAATGACCTGTCCGTGCTCCCATCATCGACAAAAACAATCTCATACCGTGTCTGTATTTGAGATAAGGTACTTGTCAATCGCCCATATAGCTTTAAAATATTATCCTCTTCGTTGTATACAGGAACAACAATCGAACAAAGCACACTTCCCTCCCTAGCGGTGACCAGGATCCAAGATACCCCTATTATATCCTAAATTACCGTGCATGGTATAATAATTTATGTGGGACAGATTTCATGAGCCTCCGTGGGATATTCGGGTGGCATAATTGGCAGTTTTCTCTTACAGAGCCACAACAATGCAGGGCGCTATCGTAGAGGGCGTTATAGAGGCAAATGATGAAAAATCGGCGCTTGAGCGGCTAAGAAATGCCGGGTATATACCTCTCAATGTTGCCGCGCCAAGGGAAAGCATTAATAAAAAAATCTCCCTGAGATCATCAAAGGGCGATGTCCTGACATTTACGACGGAACTCTCCGTGCTCCTTGCCGCGGGATTACCCCTCGACAGAGGTCTCAATATCCTTGCTGAAATATCCGAGAGCGAAGAAATGAAGAATATCGTTAATTCCATCCTGAAATCCATAAGGGAAGGAAGTTCTTTCTCGGATGCTCTTGCAAAGCACCCCAAGGTATTCCCCAAGCTTTACGTGAACATGATAAGGGCCGGTGAAGCAGGCGGCGTGCTTGACGTAGTTTTAGACAAATTGAATGAATTTTTAGAATCTTCAAAGGCCCTGAAAGAGCATATATTTTCCGTCATGATATATCCGATCATCCTCATCCTTACGGGAGGCGCATCTATCATCGTACTTCTGACCTTTGTGCTTCCGAAATTCTCCGTCATATTTGCCGAGCTTGGAGGCTCATTGCCCCTGCCCACAAAGATACTACTGACTTTCAGCAACGGCCTGAAGGCATACTGGTGGATTGTCGCTCTCGGAATATTTACGGGCTGGCTTGCGTTCAGGAACTATATCAGGTCCGATACCGGCAGATATCAATGGGATTCATTTAAACTCAGGCTGATGGGAGATATTATAAAAAAACTCGAAACGGCAAGGTTCTGCAGGACGCTGGGCACCCTCCTGAAAAGCGGCGTGCCGCTTCTTCAGGCATTGCATAATGCCAAGGACGTCATCAACAATAAGGTCATAGCATCGGCAATCGACGCCGTTTCCTCGGGCGCCAAGGAGGGCAGAGGGATTGCCGATCCGCTGTCCATGACAAAAATGTTCCCTCAACTTGCCCTTTCCATGATCAAAGTGGGGGAAGAAACCGGACAGCTTGATACCATGCTCATGAAGGTTGCTACGACATATGAAAGAAGTCTGAATGTCGCAATAAAGCGATTTGTAACTCTCCTTGAACCGGTCATGATTCTCGTCATGGGGTTAATCATGGGCTTTATCGTGATCGCAATGCTCCTGGCCATATTCAGCATTGTAGACCTTCCGTTTTAAAAATATGCGGGTCAAAAGATGCAAGATGCAAAATGATAAATTTGAATTTTGCAATTTGCAAAGTGCATTTTGCATTCCCCGAAGGGGCTTTATCCTTCTTGAACTGATTGTCGTACTCTTTCTTATTACACTCATCATGGGTATAGCATTAGTCTTTTTTGCCAATTTCCTTCCTTCAAGCAGGCTGGATGCTACGGTCAGGAATATTTCGTCCACTATCAAGCATGCCCGCTCCCTTGCACGGATAAACAATCAGAGACAGATTGTCACTATCGACCTTGATACAAAACAATACGGCATAGAAGGCCGGGAGATCAAAGATATACCGGCTGATATCGGCGTCAAGATCATCGATCCGATGTCGGGAGAAATTTTTCAGGGGAAATATCATTTCCTGCTTTATGTTGCAGGTAATATTGAAGGCGGCACGATAATAGTGTGGAATGCCAAAAAATCCATAAGCATCCAGCCGGACCCGATAGTGGGAGCGGTGATAATAAAATAGAAATGAACAATGTAAATTGCAAAATTAAAAATGAAAAATTTGCGCTTTGCATTTCCCGAAGGGGTTTCACCCTCCTCGAAGTCCTCGTAGCCACTTCGATAATGGGCATTGCGATTGCCGTTATACTACAGCTTTTCTCGGCCAACCTGCGCAACATATCCGATTCAAGCGACTATGTAGCGGCGGCGACAAGGGCAGAGGTTAAAATGATGGAGGTGCTGGACAACCACAGCCTCCTGGAAAAATCCTACAGTGAAATAACAAACGATGGGTACAGGATGGATATCGCTATAACCGAAACATTAAAAGAGCGGACGGAAAACCTTCAGGTGAGGCTTTTCGAAATAGCGTTGACCGTACGCTGGACAAAAGGTACAAAGGAAAAATCCATGACGCTCAGGTCGATGAAGGTTGTCAGAAAAGAGATCTGATTATGCGAAATTATCTAAACGTTGCAAAAACGGCAGAGCAGACACAATGAAAAATCTTCTAATGCGACAAAAGACTATATTCCGAGCACATAAATGCAGATATAATCTGCGGTGTCTTTCAGAAAAAGGTCATAGCGTTGCATTAAGGTACATTAAGGTGTTGCTACAAGACCTTTTCATCGTGTCCGCCCTGCCGTTTTTAGTAAATTTCTGCAACTGGTGAGATTATCAATGAAAAATGTAAATTTAAAAATTTTTGATTTTTTTAATTCCCGCAAGGCGGGGTTTACCATTCTTGAGTTGACGATTTCGATTTCATTAATCGGGCTCATTGTTCTGATAATCCTCGGCGCCCTGAGACTCGGATACCGCTCTATAGAGTCGGGGGAAAAGAGAATAGAATATCTTGAGAGGATAAGGTCCTCATTTAATATTATCGATTCCCAGATCCAGTCATATTCGGCTTTGACCTATGAAGATCAGGGAGAGAAAAAATACTATTTTATAGGAAAACGCGGCCTTATGCAGTTTTCTACCAACTATTCCGTGTGGGGAGGAGAGAAAGGGTATGTAATAGCTACATATACCGTAACGCCTGCCGAAAACGGGAAACAGATATTGTATGTAACGGAACATATCGTCGGGTTTGAATCAACAAGAGAGGCAAAACTCTTTGATCATTTTGACGCAATATATTTTGAATATTTCTTCAAAGACCCTATGGAAGAGGCAGGCAAATGGGTGGAAGAGTGGACTGAAGAGGAGAGTGTCCCTGAAAAAGTAAAGATCCATTTTATTGAAGGCGCCAAGGACCTGCCGATGATAATCCCTTTGAGGATCAAAACGTCGCTGACGGAACAGGACGGGGAGAATACGGCGGATGATGCGAATTAGGCATTTAATCTCTATTGATACAAGAACTAAGCGTCGTAAACCTGCCGAGCAGGGAATTGCCCTGTTGATGGTCCTCTGGATTCTGACAATCCTGATGCTTATCGTCTTTTCCTTTTCCTATATGGCAAGGACGGAAACTTATGCCACCATGTCATTTAAAGGAGGTATTGAGAAAAAATTTCTTGCCGAAGCAGGTCTTGAGCGAGGGATTATGGAATTATTCTACCGACAATTTTACCAATCTCAGACTATCGACATCGAGGGCAGGGAAATATGGAAAACGGACGACACCCCCTATCAGGGGCAGGTCGGCGACGGGCTTTATACGGTGCGCATAACGGATGAAATGGCCAAGGTAGACATTAACACGGTATCTGAGGTAGTATTAAAAAACCTCTTTTTAAACTTAGGGGTTCAGGCAGAGGAGGTTGATACCATCGTAGACTCCATAATGGACTGGAAAGACCCTGACGATCTTCACAGACTTCACGGGGCTGAAAGTGATTATTATATGTCCCTGCCCAATCCATACAAAGCCAGGGACGCTAATTTTGAGACGCTTGAGGAACTTCTTCTTGTAAAAGGGATGACGTCTGAAATCCTTTACGGGACGAATGAGAAAAAAGGCGCAATAGATTTTCTTACGCTGCACTCAAGGCAAGGGCAGATCAACATCAATTCGGCGCCGAAAGAGGTACTTATGTCAATACCCGGCATTACTCCCGAACTCGCCGATGCGATTATAGAAAGGCGAAAGGATGCGGAGATCAAAACCATGGGAGAGATCGTCCTGCCGCAGGAAGCCCTGAACTATTTATCCACAGCGGAAGAAAGTTCAAGCGCTTTTACCATAAATAGCCTTGGCCATAAAAGCAATGAAGCCGGGGGATATGCAATACGGGCGACTGTCGCTATTTCCGGTCAGGACAACTATCAAATCCTTTATTATAAAAGCCCTGTAACTATAAAACAATGAACAGCGCAATCGTCATCGATAAATTAACAACCTTTGCGGCTTCCTCTGCTATGGCATTCAGGAAGCTGTCCGATCCTCTATGGAGAATGCTAACCTTCAGTCTCGCCGATGATAGCGTTTATCCTGCAAAAGCGGTTTGCGCTGCCATAGAAAAAGGCGGCCTGTCGGTAGCTTATGGCTCAAGGTTTCTGTCAAGGACCATAGTAAAGGGCGCCAGAGACTATCCGCTTGAAGAAGGAAAATTCCCGCAGCCGGATGTTTTTGCATCCTCTCTTTCCTTGGCCGTCAATGACCTCGGTGCGGTAAAGTCGGATATAACCCTGAGCATACCAAAGGCATGGGCTATAATTAAGACCACGGAGTTCCCCGTAACGATAAAAGAGAACCTTTCAAATGTTGTTGCCTACGAATTAGACAGGATAACGCCCTTTAGCGCCGACG
>Ga0315281_10005042_pt1 | contig 18967 bp, 18 predicted proteins | sample YL17G07_0_MG_FD_204540 | JGI IMG/M metagenome (GOLD analysis project Ga0315281, IMG submission 204540) | Sediment microbial communities from Yellowstone Lake, YNP, Wyoming, USA - YL17G07_0 | ecosystem: Environmental > Aquatic > Freshwater > Lake > Sediment | place: USA: Wyoming | collected... | reverse complement strand
TTTGACTTAAAGTTGACTCAATTCTATACTAGGATTACTTTTGTGATATTCCCACCGATCCTGGTTTCAGCCAGGTGATGATTTTAAGAAAACTCGAGCAATGCCTCGAGTTTTCTTTTACTCAGTAAAAAACTACAACTAGTATGTCCAACCTTCTACTGTAACGTACGGTTAGTTCGCACCAACATTAAGTCGTGCCTTGCTAAATATTTTAAACTGGTCCTCGTTCGCCATGCGAGCTGCTTCGGTGATTACTTTCTTTTTTTCGTCAGAAGATGCGCGCAACAAAAAATCAGAGAGTCCCGCATACTCCGAAGTAATTTCTTCTAATTCTTCTTTAGTAGTAATGTTTTTTATCATACCTTCTTTTCTTTTGCCTGATAGTTCGCCCCAATCTTCCACACACCTTTCTCAAGAAATGCCTCTATGGTTTGTCTGTTTGCTTTGTTAATTAAATTTGAATGTGCCACTTTGTTTCTTTTTCCATACTCGGCAAGTGATATTATCTCCGCCTCCTCCAAGTACGCAAGTCTCTTATGGTAGCTATTCGTAAGTGATTTACCCACAATCTCCTCCATTATTTTGGTTCCGCCCTTCTCGTCAAATTCCTTAAACGCCTCGTAGTACATTTTACGATCAATAAATTTAATGTTCACAGGAACAAATCCTTCTCGCATGAGCAGGTAATTATTTATCACTCTCCCAATACGACCGTTGCCATCGTTAAACGGGTGAACGTACTCAAATGTAAGATGTAATTTTGCTATGCGCTTGATGATATTTTCATGACTTGCTGCGTTGTATTCTGCAAGCATCTTTTCAAGCATTCCGATGATCTCTTTTGGCGCGGGTGCAATATGGCTTCCAACTCGAACATACTCGTCATCTTTGCGAAATCTTCCTGCAATGTCATCACGAATGTTTGATATCAACATTTTGTGAAGTGATAAGATAACATCAAGAGTGAGTTCTTGTTCCTTAGCTTTTTTATCAATGTATGACACAACGCGCGCAAGGTTCTTTGCTTCAAAAATTTCCCGTTCGGTGACAAATCGATCCAGGTCAATTTGAAGAAGTATTTTTTCAGTTTCTTCAAGGCTGAGTGTGCTGTTTTCAATAGCGTTTGAATTGTATACTTGTTCAGCAACTTCAGCCTCACCGATAAGCCTAATGAGTGCATCTTTACCTGTAGATGCTTTGTAGTATCTCTCTCGAAGAGAATTTATCTTATTGAAAACATTGAGTGTTTTTGCCATATACTATATATTATAGGAATTTTCACGGTTTTGTCAATATAACCGTGAAAAGTTACTTAAAAACACAGATTTTCACGGTTTTGAAATAAAAGAGCCTAAATTCCCTCCTCTCGTAACTCCTCAATCAGCTTCTCGGCTTTGCGGGAGAGTTTGATGGGAGTTTTTACTTCGACTTTGATGATGAGGTCGCCGCGGCGTTTACTGGTGCTGTCGAGGGGTACGCCCTTGTCGCGGATGCGGAGAAGCTCACCCGAGGAGATGCCTTTGGGGATTTTTACTTTTATTTCTCCATCGAGGGTCTGTACAGGGTACTCGGCACCGAGAAGTGCGTCGGAGAGTTTTACCAATAAGTTCATCGTGAGGTTGTGCCCTTCGCGTTTGAATACTTTGTGCGATGCGACATGAATGCGTGCGTAGAGATCGCCTGTCGTGCCATTTTGTACGGCTTCGCCCGCGCCCGTCATACGGAGCGTCTCGCCGTGCTGAATACCTGCAGGTACGCGAAGCGTGAGCTCCTCGTCTTTGCGGGCTACGCCGTGGCCTTTACAGGTTGTGCATTTCTCCTCGGGAATCTTGCCCGTGCCTCCACACGCTCCACACTCGCGCTCTTGCATAAAGGTGCCGAGAATTGAGCGCACGGCCTCTTGGATGCGGCCTTGCCCCTTACACTCGGTACAGGTCTTCATCGCGGTGCCTGGCTTGCCTCCGGAGCCTTTGCAGGTGCCACAGGACGCCATCTTGCTGATACGCACTTTACGCTCGACGCCAAACACTGCTTCTGAGAACGAGAGCTCTAGGTCGACCGAAATATCACGACCGCGACGCACCTGAGCGCCTCTGCCCCGCCCACCGCCAAAAAAGTCGCCAAAGATATCGTTCAAGTCTACCCCCTCAAACCCCTGCCCACCTTGAAAACCCGAGAAGTCAAAACCTCCCTGCCCACCACCGCCAAAGCCTTGCCCAGGACCGGCACTGCCATAGGTGTCATACTCCTTGCGTTTCTTTTCGTCCGAGAGCACCTGGTACGCCTCACTCGCCTCTTTGAACTTTACTTCATCGCCACCTTTGTCGGGATGATGCTGATGCGCGAGCTTGCGGAACGCTTTTTTGATCTCGTCCTGCGATGCGCCCTTTTCTACGCCCAGTGTTTTGTAATAGTCTTTTGCCATGGGCAAGTTGAAAGTTTATAAAGTTATCAAGTTCATAAAGTCAGATGCTTTTATGATTTACTTTACAAACATTATAAACTTTTTACTTTATGAACTTATTTCTTGTCGTCGCCTTCAGTAAACTCGGCATCGCGCACGTTGCCTTCACCACCCTCGGGGTTTTTCGCCTCGCCTTCTTGTGGAGCGTTCTTCATCATTTCTTCGCCAATCTTTGAGAGTTCGGTTGAGAGCTCTACGCCGGCAGTTTTCATAACCTCGAGGTCGGTACCTGCGCTTGCAGTCTTTGCGGTCGCGAGTTTACCTTCAACTGACGCTTTCAGTTCGGCCGAAACCTTGTCACCGTTTTCGCGGAGCGCTTTTTCGGCAGTGTAGATCATCTGCTCAAGCGTGTTCTTGGTCTCGGCAGCTGCATGCTTCTTTGCGTCCTCTTCCGCATTCATCTCTGCTTCTTTTTGCATACGCGCAATGTCGTCCTTTGAGAGACCCGAACTTGCTTCGATACGAATCGACTGCTCCTTGCCGGTCGTCTTTTCTTTTGCCTTTACCTGGAGAATACCGTTAGCATCCACATCAAAGGTCACCTCTACTTGCGGGATACCGCGCGGTGACGGTGGAATACCATCGAGCACAAAGCGTCCGAGGGACTTGTTGTCCGGTGCCATAGGGCGCTCGCCTTGTACGATGTGGATCTCTACCGAAGTCTGGTTGTCAGCCGCGGTGGAAAATACCTGTGAACGTGATGCAGGAATGGTCGTGTTCTTTTCGATGAGCTTTGATGCTACGTTACCAAAAGTCTCGATACCGAGAGAAAGCGGGATGACATCGAGGAGGAGAATGTCCTTTACATCGCCCTGAAGGATACCTGCTTGAATAGCAGCACCGATAGCGACCACCTCGTCTGGATTGATAGAGCGGTTGGGCTCCTTACCAAAGAGTTCCTTGACCGCGTTGATGATAGCAGGCATACGTGTCTGTCCACCGACCATAATGATCTCATTGATGTCTTCTTTTTTGAACGGCGATGCAGCGAGAGCACGCTTGGTGATCTCGATAGACTTTTGGATATACTCGCTTGCGAGCTCCTCGAGTTTTGCACGCGACATTTTGAGCTGTAAGTGCTTGGGGCCTGAAGCGTCCGACGTAATGAACGGAATGTTGATTTCCGCGTCGGGAGTTGTCGAAAGTTCGTGCTTTGCCTTTTCTGCCGCCTCCTTTAAACGCTGGAGCGCGAGTGCATCGGTCGATACGTCGATACCTGACTCCTTTTTGAACTCATCGGCGATCCAACGGATGATCTTTTGGTCGATATCCTCGCCACCCATGTGCACGTCGCCGTCGGTCGACTTGACCTCGATAACATCATCGCCCACCTCGAGCACCGACACGTCAAACGTACCACCACCAAAATCGTACACGACGATCTTCTCGTCTTTCTTTTTATTAAAACCGTATGCGAGTGCTGCCGCGGTCGGCTCGTTGATGATGCGCTTTACGTCAAAGCCCGCAATCTGTCCGGCATCCTTGGTAGCCTGGCGCTGCGAGTCGTTAAAGTATGCGGGCACGGTGATTACCGCCTCAGTGATCTTTTCACCGAGCTTTGCCTCGGCATCTGCCTTGAGCTTCTGGAGTACCATTGCCGAAATCTCCTCGGGGCGATACTGACGGTCACCCATCTTTACCATCACGCCACCCGTGGTCGAACGCTCAATGCCAAACGCGGCATTCTTTTTGTCGCGCTGTACACCCTCGTCCTCAAAACTATGGCCGATAAGGCGCTTGATGCCAAACAGGGTGTTCTGAGGATTGGTGACCGCCTGACGCTTTGCGAGCAAGCCTACGAGGCGCTCCCCCGTCTTTGAGGTAGCGATGACAGACGGCGTCGTGCGCACCCCTTCGATATTTTCAACAATGCGCGGCTCGCCACCCTCGATGATTGCCATCGCTGAATTCGTTGTACCCAAATCAATGCCTAAAATTTTTGCCATAGTATTTTTTGTTGGTTAGTTATTTTTAAAATTCGACACATTATTTATTTCGAAACTGCTACCTTCACCTTTGCGGGACGGATGACTTTGCTGTGGAGGCGATAACCTTTTTGAATGACCTCAACGACCGTATCCACTTTGTTTGCATCGTCAGTGGGGATTCCCTCCATCGCGATGTGCATACGCGGATCGATCTTTTCACCTATTGCGCCTATCTCCGAAAGACCCCGCGACTCAAGAACCGAGAGCATCTGCGCGTGAATGTACTCAACACCCTTGCGCCAATTTGCATCTACTTTCTCCCAGGCTTCTTTGTTGGCAAACGCCATCGAGAAACTATCGAGCACCGGGAGCATGTCTTCTACGAGCCCTTCCGACGCAAACTTTATCATCTCTCCTCGACGGGTTTCTTCTTCCTTACGGGCGTTTGCAAAGTCCGCGCGCATTCGTTGCCAGCCGTCGAGATTGTCTTTTTTCTCCTGCTCACAGACGCGCAATTTCTCACGGAGTTTCTTCAACGTACCCGCAATATTCTCGCTTTCATCCTCGCTTTCAAAATGCACGGGGTCACTATACCCCTCGTTATGCTCTGTGTCAAGCTCCTCCTTGAGCGTGACCTCCTCCCCTTCTTTTTTGTTTGATTCTTCGTCTTGCATGTGTGTTGTGTATCAGATTCTTATCCTATCACATTTCCCCCTGCAAACAAAAAAAGGGCAAAGTCATTTGAAATGATCGCCCTTTTTGTTTGAGAAATAGGTTTGTATTGATTAACGCTTAGACCACTGTGGGGCTTTGCGGGCTTTCTTGAGACCGAACTTGCGGCGCTCTTTCATGCGAGGGTCACGCTTGAGGAAGCCGAGCTTCTTTAAGCGACCTCTGGTCTCTTCGTCGAATTTCACGAGGGCGCGTGAGAGTCCGTGGCGAAGTGCCTCTGCCTGTGAGTGGATACCACCACCAATAACATGTACTGAGATGTGGAACTTGCCAGCAACCTTTGACTTTTCAACTGCCTCAATGACGATCTTTTGGAGCTCGAGTGTAGGGAAATACATAGGAACCTCCTTGTCGTTTACCACAACGCTTTCTTTGGTAGCTTCGGTAATACGAACGCGTGCGGTCGAAGTCTTGCGACGACCAACAGCCTCAATGTAACGTTGAGCTGCCTTTTTTACAGCGGGCTTGTCCGCAATAGCCTTTGCGACGGCGGGAGCCTTGTGCGCTGTGCGTCCAGGACGTGAATCTGCTGATTCAGGTGCCTTTACTTCTTCTGTTGTTGTTTCTCTAGTCGTCATAAAATTATTAGTCAGTGATCACTAAACGCTTCATACGCTCTTTATGCAAGCGATTGCGAGGAATCATGCGTTCGATAGCGCGAATAAAAACCTCGCTAAAACCTTTCTTTTCGATGGTCTGAGCGACCGTGCGCTCCTTGAGTCCGCCTGGGTAACCAGAGTAGTGCTTGGTGTGGATCTCGCCGAGCTTGCGGGGAGCGATGGTAACCTTTGAGGCATTCTCGATCACCACCTCCACGTCTGCAACGAGGTGCTTCTGGAATGAAGGGGAGGTCTTGCCCATGAGCACGCTTGCAGCCTCGGTCGCAATGCGTCCTACCGATTTACCCTTCGCGTCAATTTTGTGTGTCATTGTATTCATAATATCCAGTGGGTCAATTTATTAACATTTCTGTCCAAGACATGAATTTACTAATTCACAAATTCAATAATTGCCATCTTGCTGGCATCTCCTCCACGGCGAGGAAGCTTCATAATACGCGTGTAGCCACCGGGACGATCGGTGTATCGAGGAGCGATCTCATCGATGATCTTTTTTGCACCAGCCTCACCGGAAACACCACCAAGGCGCGCAATGATCAAACGGCGCGACGCGAGCTCCCCTGTGCGACCCTTGGTCACCAAGCTCTCAATAAAAGGGCGGAGCTCCTTAGCGCGCGCCTCGGTCGTCTTGATGTGCTCCTCGGTAATGAGCGCGAGAGCAAGAGAGCGAAGGAGTGCAATGCGTCCTGCGTGATCTCGTCCAAATTTTCTGATTGCCTTGTGATGTTTCATAGTAGTCTTCTAGGTCGTTCGATTAATCTTTGAGGGTGATACTGTGCACACTGAGTGCGCGCTTGATCTCCTGAATACCCTTGTCGCCAAGCCCGTCGATCTCGAGGAGATCTTCTTCGGTCTTGCGAGCAAGACCGCCTACGGTGCGAATGTTCGCACTCGCAAGAGCATTGTTCGTGCGCGTTGAGAGATCAAGATTCTCGATACGGGTCTTCAAGAATTCACTGTCAACGGAGTCCTTCTTTGCAGGCTTCTCAGAAACCTCCTCGGCTTCCTCGGCCTCGACTTCCTTGCGCTCAACAAATCCGATAACCGCCTTGAGTTGGTCAACCATGATCTCGATCGATGATTCGAGTGCACGGCGAGGAGCGATGGTGCCGTCGGTCTCAACCGTGATCTTCAAACGGTTGTAGTCAGTGCGGTCTCCTACGCGCATGTTGTCTACCTCGTAATTTACACGGCGAATCGGCGTAAAGATAGCATCAAGCGCAATCGTACCGATATCAACCTTCTCCTTCTGATGCACCTCCTTGGCTACATACCCAAAGCCTTTTTCAACGACCATCTCGATCACGAGGGATGCGTTCTTGTCAGTAAGGTTTGCAATGACCAATTCAGGATTCAAAACCTCAACCTGACCGGAAACCGTAATATCGCCGGCAGTTACCACCTTGGCACCCTTGACCGTAAGGGTTACCGTCTGGGGTTCCATGGTCGTAAGCTTGAAACGTACTTTTTTCAAATTAAGCAAGATCGTGATGACGTCTTCTTTGACCCCTTCAAGAGTAGAAAATTCATGTGACGCTCCCTCGATCTTGACCGTGGTGATAGCAGCGCCCAAAAGTGATGACAAAATAATGCGGCGAAGAGAATTACCGAGTGTGTGTCCGTACCCCGGGTAAAGTGCTTCGATCTCATAGGTTCCCTTAAAACCGTCCTCGGAAAGGACTTTAGGTTTCGATGGCAATGTGATGTTGTAGTCGAGCATAGTGATATAAATTAGACGATGAAACTATACATTATATTCTTGATAAATGCAAACGCTTATCGTTTCTTAACGGCTGTAAAATTCAACAACGGACGTAAGATTGAACGTGTGACTCCCTTGTGCAGCCTTTGGTTTCCCTTGCAAGGTTGCGGTACCCTTATCAGCATCAACCTTGAACCAAGATGGTGCCGTAAGAGTTTTTAACTTTTCTGCCAAACCTTCAAAAAGCTTCGAGCTCTTGCTTCCTTCGCGGATAGCGAGAACATCGCCGACCTTGAGCCTACGCGACGGAATATCGGTACGGCGACCGTTGACCGTAATATGACCGTGTGCCACCATCTGGCGGGCAAGAGAGCGAGAGCCTGCAAAACCGATACGAAGTACCGCATTGTCGAGGCGTGATTCGAGTGCCTCAAAAAGGTACTCGGCGGGGCTGATCCCCTGCTTGCCGGAAGCCTCCTTTACATAGTTGCCAAACTGCTTTTCGCTTACACGGTACGTATTGCGAACCTTTTGCTTTTCACGCATCTGCATACCGTACTCGGTAACACTCGAACGATGCTTCTTTTCAGAAAGAAGGCGTCCTGGAGGATAGGGCTTGCGCTCTATCGCACATTTAGGCGTAAAACAACGCTCCCCTTTGAGGAAGAGTTTCTCGCCGGCGCGGCGGCATTTTTTACATTTCTGGTCAGTGATCATATAGCAAATACTAAAAACAGGTCAAATAATTAAATCTTTCGTGGCTTCTTTGGCTTTGGTCCGTTGTGCGGAACCGGTGTCACATCGCGGATCAAGGTGATATCGATGCCTTTTGAATTGAACGCGCGAATAGAACTCTCGCGTCCGGCACCTACTCCCTTGACCACGACATCTACCTCCTTCATCCCGATCATGGCAGCCTTTTCTCCAACGAGCTCGCCAACCTTTGCCGCAGCAAAGGGAGTGCCCTTCTTGGCACCTTTGAACCCGAGGGATCCCGAAGATGACCAAATGAGCGCGTTGCCCGCCTTGTCGGCAAGCAATACCTTGGTATTGTTGTAGGTTGACTGCACAAAGAGGGTACCGTCAACGTGCTTCTTCTTTGCGGTACGGCTAAGAGCGCGGGATACCAATCCTTGGTCAACGCTCTGTCCTTCTTTTTTGATAATTCGTTTTTTGCCCATAGTAGTAGTGTTTCGTTTTCAGTCTTTTTATTTCTTGTCAGCTTTACGGCGTCCAGAACCCATCGTCTTGCGGACGTTGCCACGCACCGTGCGTGAGTTGGTCTTGGTGCGCTGTCCGCGAGCAGGGAGTTTCTTTGCATGGCGGGTACCGCGGTATGCCTTGATGTCCTTGAGACGCTTGATCGAAGTCGATACTTCGCGCTTGAGGTCTCCCTCAAGGGTAAAGTCTTCTACGACCTTACGGATCTTTGCCTCTTCATCGGGGGTCAAATCCTTGGCGCGCTTGCCGTGCTCAATCCCGACCTTGTCGAGGATCTCCTTGGCGCGCGGACGACCAATGCCAAACACTGCCGTCAGGCTTATTTCCAATCGCTTTTCATCTGGTATGGTAACTCCTAAAATACGCATAGATCAATCTGAATTAATTATTATCCCTGGCGCTGCTTGTGGCGCGGATCCACACAAATAACACGAATACGGTCGCCGCGCTTAACCGTCTTACATTTCACACAGATTTTTTTTACTGATGCTCGTACTTTCATATTAAAACGCCCTGTCGTTGCCTCCTTTTTTGGTAGACAGCGAAAGAGCAGCTGAAATCAAAACGATTAAACGATTATATCGCATTTTTAAATTAAATGCAAGCGCTTACAGCGCGAACCACTGCAATCAACCCGAAACAACTGACAATTGACCGGAAAATCAAGAAAATCAATGCTTTCTGCCCAATGTCACCTGTTTATTGTCAAATGTCCTATAACCTCTTTACTACGCGTCCTTTACCTCCGTACGGGTCAAGTTTCACCATAACCTTGTCCCCAATCAGAACTTTGATGCGATGGAGGCGCATCTTTCCAGCAAGGTAAGTGAGGATCACTTGCCCATCGGGAAGCTCTACGCGAAACATCGTACTAGGGAGTGCTTCTGTTACCACCCCTTGTATCAACTCATCTTTTTCTGTTTCTGTCATTGCGAATACTCATCGTATCAGATGAGCCTAGGTACGTCAACAAATAATCCTTTAATTGTCGAGAATCTTAACGGAGATCTTGGTAGAATCTGAGGGAAATGCGTTTTGCCATAACGGCCAGACCACCATATTCGCTTTCTTGATAGTGCCCTGCGCTTTGATGATGTCCTCAAATTCCTTTTTGTTTTTCCCCACCAGGGCGGCGATGAGCTTTTCTTTATCGACCTTCCCAATGAACACCGCTTCACCTCCAAGGTGGAAGCGAATGTGATCAAGGTCAGAGAGAACCACCGTATCAACGGGATCAAGAAAATTAAATGAAAGTGTTGGCATATTCGAAAGAACAAGAGGGATATTGCCGTGCTCGGGAAAAGCCGCCTCGGCAAGCTTTTGTGTGAGAAGGGTCGTGTCAAAAAAGAATACCGACACCGTCGCACGCATCGTAACCATATTTGATTGATCTGCAGAAAGATCCTGCGGTACTTCTTCAAACTTAAGGACCATGCTCCCCGGGAAAAACGACACGCCTTCGGGGATCTGCGCGCGCGCTTTTTCAACGGCGACAACCTTGAGTTCATCCTTGATGTCTTTTTGCGCCTGAGCGATCACCTCATCCGTAGGAACTTTTATCGTTCCCGAAAAACCACCCGCAAGTGGCGTGCTCGTGCTTGAATGCCCCACGAATTTTGTATAGCGCGGATCGCCTTTGAAACCAGGAATAGAGAAATCGGCAAGACCTATGTTGTATTCTTTTCCTGGCGCATCCGCGTAGACCGCTACCTCCACAGAACCCGGCTCGAGAACCTTGCCACCCGCCATTTTCGCCCCAGGAACAACGACCGATCCATCGATGCGAAAGATCTTGTGATCAGACGACTCGAGGCGTGTGTTTTTGATAAGACGCTGACTCTCGCTGCTGTAGGTGTTGTAGACCATGACCTTACCCGAAGCTTTTCTTTGTATCTCTTTTTCAACGGTCGCGGGGACTTCTTTTGTCTTTTCCTCCGTCAGGCTCATGAACTGGAAGGTAAGACCGCCATCTTGTGTTTCTTTTGGCACGGTGAAATCCTGATTAAGGATCACCTTTTGGGTCACGGGGACAAGATCAACGGTTGATGAAGAAAAATAGCTGACCACCCCAAACACCGCTCCTAAAAAAGCGAGGATTGCCACCAGCCACAACCAGCCCTTCGATCCCGATGATGATTTTTGTGTGCCATTTTTTGCACGCTGTTTTTCAAAAAAAGGATTTTTTTCAATACGGCTTGGTTCTTCGGTGCGCTCGGCTTTAGGGCGCAACTCAGGAACAAAGGATGGTCTCCGAATGATGTCATCCTGTGGCACGAGCACATCCTTCATAGGTTTTCGATTGATTCCATCCATATAATTTTTTATTATTTTTTTATAATTTTACCCGCAAACAGCGCCTCGACGACTAAAAATGGGTCCCGTATGACTTCGCTCTCGAACGAGACATATTTTGCCACCACAAATTGATCAAGGTGTACGACATCAAATCCTTCCCCCAGAGAAAATTCTGATTTTGCATGATGAATAAGTCCGGCAAAGAAAGGCGCCACCTCGGTGTCTGCCGTAAAAAACACCTTGCGAGGAAGTACCCCCATCCCTGAAAATAAAGCGAGGGCTTTTCCGAAACGAGTTATCCACTCATTCTTGCTATGGGGAAGAACGCCCCCGACCTGATCCCGCCACTTCCCCTCAAGGGTATCGCGCAAGAACATCATGAACAGTGTTGCCGCTTCCTGATGGAGCGTTTTGAGTTCTGCTGATATCTCGCGAATGAAAAAATTCTTACCGTACGGGAACGAAACGGTGCCGGACAAAATATCGTTAACGACCAGTGACACATCGGTTGCTTCCCCTGTAATATCAAGGAAAAGAAAATCTTGCTCCTCGGGGAAGATATCACGTATCGCACTGAACGCAGCCACGGGGAACGACCCGAAATGAACCGAGGAGGTGTAAAAAAACTGACTGATACGATGCTCGATCCCCTGGATCACGCGCTGAGAAGACAGACCGGTTGTCGCGATCAATTCCATTTGGTTCGTTGTTTGCCCGTAAGGATCCTTGATCTCGTACCCATTGAGCTTCATCTGAATGATCTTTTGCTCAATGATCTCAATGTCTTGCGAGGGTAACGTATCTTTGAGTTCTTCTTTTAATCGTTCTGTGTCTTCGCGTAGAAAAGTTTCAAGGATCTTTTCAGTAACCTCAAATGATGCCGCTTCCGAAATGCGTATCGTTCGGCTCTTGAGCATGAACCAAGGGGACGAAAGCGTGCAAAACGTATGCATGGGCGCGCCATGCCCCTTATTAGCCATCTGAATCTTTTTCAACGCACGCTCGAGCGCATGGAGCATCCCGGAAAGAAATCGCGCTGAGGAGAGCGTCTCCTGAAAAGGGATGTCCTCGCGCACGGTCGCGAGTATGTGAGGAGGCTTCCCTGCTACAAGTCTTACGAGCGCTGTGCCTACACTTGCAGACCCGATGTCAATCAAGAGCACGAGAGACCCGTCCAACTTTTGTTTTGTAAAAAAAGAAAATGCCATCGTGTGTATATTGTAACACGATGGCATTTTCCCTTCAACAGATTATTTACTCAAATACAGCCTTGATGCAATTCTGTAGACTATACACTCAAAACAGGAACAAGCCCCTTCGCGACCTTTAGCAATTTTTTATCATTAAAGGTTATGTTTCGCGACTTCAAGCCTTTCGTTCCCATTCTTTTCTGAGTTCTCGCTGATAAGAAACGGAGGTTTTTTTGATTTTTCCCTTGAGTAGCCCAAATGCCTTTTTTAGTGTGTCTGCACCAGAATCCCTGACCCCAAGCTGTTTTCTGAGGTTCCCTGCATAGTCGATATTTATGCTATTTTTCCGTATCGTAGTCATAAAGACAGTATATCGCCAAACAACCCAATAGGTCAATCCAGTGACTGCCTTACATAGGCCTCGCCTATGTAAAGTTACTTAATCAAAGAATTCAACTTTGCCCGCGTCTTTGGCCCTACCGTCCCATAACCAGGCGTGTTTGAATATGCGATGCCGTATTTTTCTTGAAAACGTTTAATGGCCCGCTCCGTTGCAGGACCAAAGAAACCAGTGGCAAGTCCTTCGGGATAGACTGTGGAATCTTTTTTGAGGAATGTTTGAAGAGCCGAGACATCATTCCCTTTTGCACCACGCTTGAGGGGATGAGTGAAGGATGGTGTCACTTCCAACTTGGAAGCCTTGTTTCCAAGTGAAGGAGTTGAGGTTGGGGTACTAACCTTTTCATCCAGGTACGTCACTACTCCATTTGTAACCGTCTGCATACGAGGTGTGGGGACGTTGAAGGTGAAGGATCCTGGGGCCATAATAGGGCCACCGCCCCCGCAGGATACGGAGAAGCTTTGTGAACCTGAGTCGGCAATGTTACCTGCGTTGTCTACGGCGCGTACGTACCAGGTATGAGCTCCACAAGAAAAGCCACTTGCAGAAGCACTTGTTCCCGTAATGTTGTCCTGGTTCAATCCCCCGTCGACATAGAGTTGATACTTGGCGAGGCCAGAAGATGCATCACTAGATGCGCTCCAGGTGAATGTTTGTGTTGCTCCTCCACCGATGTTAGCAGTAGGTGATGAAGAAGGGGTGGTTGGTGCGGTGGTGTCTGCGGTAACATTAAAGGTATGCGTGGAGTAGCCGCCGGTGTAGGTAAAGGTTCCCTGCCCTGTTCCGTCAGTGAGCATCGAGGCATATTGGGTACTGTCGACTAATACATTGTAGTAAGTGTTTGCTTTGAGATCCCCTATGGTATGGACGGTGGTACTTGTACTAACGGTATTTTCTTCTGTCCAATTTTTTGAATAATCACCAGAAATATTCCACGAATTTATCGTTGTACTGACAGTACCCTGCGAAGGCACTATTGTCATATTGACCAAGGTAGAACTATTATATGGATCTGATGAATAAGAAATGGCACCGCTTGAATAAATCGAGTTTGACCGTCCCGAATGTATGCCTCCTGGAATATACAGCGAGCGCTTGTCATAAGTAATGCTATTTTGTGAATGTAGGGAAATAAAATCGGATGAGCTATTTAACCATCCTGTATGAGGATATACCTCAATATCAAGAGGGTAATTAAAATTTGTGAGCGTTTGGGCGGTTGTAGTTGAATATAAATAGACAAGCAGGTCGGTGCCGTTGTTGATGACGATATTATTCGTTGGAGAATTTACTTTTACCGCTATTCCTGTTTGGGTATAAATGTCATCAGATGCATGAAAATCATACACATTTGAACCAAGACTTTGAATAGTCGGCTGTAAGGAAATTTTATCCCAACCAGCCCAAGCACCAGTAGGACCCACGGAAGCACTGTCATCGTCGTTTATATAGAAAACTCCTCCGGAAATATTCAATATCCCCAAATCAACTGCTCTAATCCCGTTACTTGTTGAGGTTGCCACAGTAAAAGTATGATACGTGATATTGTCCGTGGAATATTGATAATTTATACTCCCCTCAGTTCTTTCTTGCACGTAAGCCGTTACTCTATAAGCACCATCAGATAAATTAATAGGAATGGACAAGGGTGGGACATTTTCTCCTTTATCTTGATATATCAAAGTCGTTCCTGAATCGTAACCATAATTATAATTCGTCCACAGACTATCATTTGTACTCAGTGTCGATGTTATTGCTGAAGCGGGTGTTGCTGTTTCAGCCTCGAAAGAGGAATTTCCTTTCCCGCTGAGCATCATATAAATATTTTTTACCAACGCAGTGCTGCTCGCATTTGAAGTATTTCCATAAATCTTTAGTTTGTCGCTATCACTATACGTTTCAAATATGGAACTATACGCTAACTTACTGTCACTGCTTGTGGCGTTCATTTGTATTGATGTAGTGCTTCCGTTTATTGCATTGCTGTCCGCTATTGTGCCGTAAGTAAAATCTTGTGTATCGTTACTATAATTTAATGAATACTGAAGTTGATCTTGAAAATCATAACTACCAGAATGAATTGCTTGTTGATTTTTATATAGCGGTGCATAAATTGATGTTTCGTACTGTGGATGCTCGATTGCATTATGGCGATTTTGTGTGTTTTGTCTTACCAGAAAATAAGGTGCGCTAAGCAATGATGAACCATTCCCTAAGTTTTGAGACGCGGGATTATTCACATATTGCACTGACTGAGTAACGGGATTTTGTGTTATTTGGGAAGTTGCACCTTGATAACTATTTTGAGAATAATTAGCAATATTTGTGTTTGTCGCCTGATTCGCCGTGTAATAGGTTGTCGTAAGCGATCTTGTGTAATTTTGATTTACGGGACTCCCCAAAAGACCTGAACCGAGGTTCCAATCAATTTGATATTCAAATTGCCAATCCCCAGTTTCGCCGACAACTCCACGGGGGTCACTAATGTCGGTGAAAATTAACCCTAAGCTCACATTTTCTCCGGTAAACTGCCAATTTATCAAAGGATGGGTATTTAAATTGGGGCTGTGGATGGGCTGCATAACAACACTGGTAAACTGGGTGATACCCCCATTCTTGTCAGTCCCATACCACGCATTTGCCAAATTATTGTTGATCATCCACGCGAACTGCAATTGATTGGTAAGATACCCACCACTTTGCGTGACAAGAGCACTTGCATCAGATTGAAAATATGGTTTCGCTGCCCAAAAAATCCATGTTTCGCTAAAATCCGTTCCGCCCACAGATTGAGTTGACCTAACTCTAATTTTTGTAGCAGTATTCTCAATAACATTGATGGTTACGCCGGTCCCCTGTAGTCCAACTGATCTATTTGATGTAGCCGCACCTTGACCCTCAAGATATCCCAAGCCATAATCATACGTATTTTCTTTTATTACATTATTTGACCAATTCCCATCTTGCTTTTTTATATACAAATATCTGATTATCCCCGCACCGCCCTGTCCAGGTTTTGGAATTATCGCTTTGTAATATTCATTTTCAATCGTGTAATCATTTGTATTATTAGTAAGTGATATTTGGCCAGTCGCCGCGCTCGCTGAATGAGCAAAAGAGAGAAATAGAATTGCAACAAAAAATACCTTGCCTAAATAAAAAAAGTGACGTTTAAGAGAGAGAGAGAGAGTTGTTCATGCATATATTTTAACTTATTTTTTCAGTATACCATATTTATTTACTCCAACACCGCCTTGATGCGCCTCACTCCCGCCGAGCAGGCTTCTTCTTTTTGTATTTTGAAGTGGCCGAGCTCGGAGGTGTTGGTCACGTGTGGGCCGCCACAGAACTCGAGACTGAACTGCTGGTCGCCTGCGCCGACCTGATACACGCGCACGATGTCGCCATATTTTTCACCAAAGACGCCGATTGCGCCACGACGTTTTGCTTCTTCAACGGGGACGTCCTCGTAGGTCACCGGTAATGCTTCAGCAATCTTTTGATTGATAATATCCTCAACGGCTTTCTTTTGCTCGTCAGTCATTTTTTCAGTATGCGAGAAATCAAAACGTAAACGCTCGGCGGTGATGTTTGAACCTTTTTGCTGGACGTGGTCGCCCAGTACCATGCGTAGTGCTTGATTGAGCATATGGGTCGCGGTGTGGTATTTAACCGACATCTTGCTCGTGTCGGCGAGGCCACCTTTGAACTTTTGCTCGGCACCAGCACGCGAAAGGTCCTGATGCTTTTTGAATTCAACTTCAAATCCGGCACGGTCAACCGTCACACCTTTTTCAAGAGCAAGTTCTTCAGTCATTTCAAGAGGAAAGCCATAGGTCGAAAAAAGCTGAAATGCATTCATCGCAGAAACTGAGCCATTTGCACTTACACGCTCAAACTCTTTTAGTCCACGTTCAAGCGTCTTTCTAAACTTCTCTTCCTCTTTGCGAATCTCATCGGCGATGAGTGCTGACTGCGCACCGACGTTGTCGTACACACAAACATATTTTTCAGCTACGACCGGCACGAGCTCGGCAAGAGTATTGTGTGCGATACCTAAAACATCCGCATAGCGTACGGCACGGCGAAGGAGACGGCGGAGAATGTACCCTTGGTCTGTATTTGCAGGACGAACGCCGTCAGCAATCATCATAACTGATGTACGGACATGGTCGGCAACGATGCGTGATGCACGTATGTCGTGAAGCTCCCCTCCTGAAAGATCTGTAATTTTGCTCATCAGCGGTGCAAAGAGGTCTGTCGCAAACACATTGTCCTTACCCTGGATCGCCATCACAATGCGCTCGAGCCCCGAGCCCGTGTCCACGTTTTTCATTGCGAGTTTACCGATGACTTTGCCCTCCTTCTTCTCGTACTCCATAAAGACGTCATTCCAAATCTCCACGACCTCCTGACGGTCATCTGCCACCATATACTCATCTTTGGTCATATCGCCCAGACCGCGCTCGGTTACGTCGTAAAACATTTCCGTATCGGGACCGCACGGGCCATTGTCACCAGGGCTCCACCAGTTGGATTTTGCGGGCATAAAGTAAATGCGATTCTCGGGCATATACTTTTTCCATATTTCAAATGCCTCACTGTCGCGCGGTGCATCATCGTTGCCCTCAAAGACCGTCACATAGAGACGACGTGGGTCGAGCCCAAGCCCTTCTTCTTTTGAGGTGAGGAATTCGTAACTCCACTTGATCGCGTCCTCTTTGAAATAGTCCCCGAGCGACCAGTTACCGAGCATCTCGAAAAATGTATCGTGCGTATTGTCGCCGACCTCATCGATGTCCTGCGTGCGGACGCATTTTTGCGAGTTGGCGAGGCGCACACCGCTTGGATGCGGCGTCCCCATAAGGTACGGCACGAGCGGTTGCATGCCAGCAGTATTAAAAAGCACCGAAGGGTCGTTCTCGGGGACAAGGGGTGCCGAGGGAATGATCGCATGCCCCCGCTTCTCAAAAAACCGCAAAAATCGTTGCCTAATCTCGTATGAATCCATATTCTCTATCCTATACTAATAGCATTATTCTGACAAACAAGAGACGCTAGGCCTGTTCATCCTGATGACGACCATGGTCGTCCGCGATATTTTTCATGATCTTTTCATCTTTACGAAGCCGACGCACTGCCACGACCAAAATGATCACCAGGAGAACGATGGCGATAGGAGCCCCAATGACCAATGACCACATCACTATTCCCCATCCACGCATATTGTCGCGGTATTCGTCCCACGTCGTATCGATAGAGAGTCCATTTTTCACCATATCGTTACACAGGGTTATGTATGGTTCTACGTACTGCGCAACCGAGAATTTCTCGTTTGTTTTCGTGGCTTGGTCAAATTCAGCGAGGGCTTTCTCGCAATGGCGAGCATGGAGGAGCCCTACCCCCTGCTTGAAATGGGTCTCATACGAGCCAGGACCAACCTCGACCTTTGCGGCAGAAAGCATCTTTTTTATGATCGAGACGGGAATGGCAAACGCAAAGTTATCACCCTTGGAATCACTCAGCTCACTCGTTTGAAATGTCACCACACCCGAAACCCTGCCGTCTCCGCTGAACAACGGACTGCCGCTTGACCCCTGCGAGATCTTAGCATCAGACTGATACAACTTGAAACTCTCATCCTTGGAGTTTTTTAGAGCACTGATGAGGCCTTTGGTAAACGTCGATTCTGTAAAGTCTTTTTCGCCAAATGTTGCGGTGCCGGGAAACCCAATCGTAAAAATAGGCGCACCAACTGAGAGGAGTGTCTCTTTTTCGGAAAGGGCTAGCGCGGGGAGGTCCGTGACGTCGATATGGAGGAGCGCCACGTCGCGCTCATCAAAGAAATGCCGATTATTGACCGCAATGACCGTTGCCGGCATGCCATTTTTTCCAAGATCTTCGATCTTGTCACTTTTGGGAGTATCGGCATTTACCACTACAACGGTCTCCTCTCCCTCAAAGGAGATGTAATCATTCACCAAGCTTTTTAAAATATCCTCGGCGAATTTTCCTGACTCCTCTTCGGACATTTTATCAGCGAGCTTGATCTCTGCGGGAGAGAAATATCTTTTAGGATGGGAAAAGATCTCGACCATCAAAAGGCCAGCATTACTAATGCTAATGATCGAGCTTGAGACCACATGCGAGTTAGTAACGATGTAGCCGTTTGGATGAACAACAAATCCCGTACCCGTAATGGTGAGGTCAATGGGAATCTTAGTTGGCTCTTCTTTTTTATTTTCCGAAGGGACCACCCTGCGCTCTTTAAAATCAAAGTAAAAAGGCTGTCAGACCAAAGTTAAAATGACATCTACCGTAGTATAAGTATCTGTGTTCTAATGTTCCCTAGCATTTTTTTGGATTTTCGACTTTTTCAAAAAATATTCTTCCGCCATGGGTGATTTAGTGGTGG
>Ga0315281_10005041_pt1 | contig 18974 bp, 8 predicted proteins | sample YL17G07_0_MG_FD_204540 | JGI IMG/M metagenome (GOLD analysis project Ga0315281, IMG submission 204540) | Sediment microbial communities from Yellowstone Lake, YNP, Wyoming, USA - YL17G07_0 | ecosystem: Environmental > Aquatic > Freshwater > Lake > Sediment | place: USA: Wyoming | collected... | reverse complement strand
GCGGATCTGGCCGGTGGTGAGGATGAATTGCCCGGCGAGGAGCGTCGCGTCGAGGTTGCTTTGCGCTTGTTGCTGGAGGCAATACTCCCATACAGCGCGGCGGTGCAAAAAGGCCGGGATGGGGAACTCGAACCAGTGCATATGATGGTCGCGCTCGATACCGCGCGATTGCCATTTTTCGCGCCCGGTGATGACGAGACGGTCGGGATAAGCGTAAAGTTCGGCGAGGACTTCCGGGACGGGGGCATTGTCCACGAGGCAGGCGTCCCATCCGGCGAGACAGGGAAGAGCGCCATTGAGCCGCGCATCCCGCAGGGTGAGGGCGACCACACGCGCGGGCGTGAGTCCGGCGCGCAGGGCCGCGGCCAAGTCAACTCGCAAAAGCGGCTGGTCGCCCCGGGCCGCCAGGAGCCGCGCGGCGGCCAGTTGCCGCTCGTCGTCGCGGCCTTGAAAAACAAAGAGCGCCAATTGTTCGTCGCCCACGCGGTTCAGGTCGTCCAGCAATTCGCCGACGAGCAAGCGGTCGGCGGCTTCCGCTTCGGATAGGCTGAGGCGGGCGTAGTTGGCAATCTCGCTGTGCGGGCGGAAACGCCCGAGGAGCCAGGCCACGATCGAGTCGTCGGGGCGCAGGGCTTGATTGAGGAGCGGCGGTTCGACGATGCCCGGCTCGGCGATGCGCTTGAGGAGATGATAGCGGAAGAGCGGCGCGGCATCGTCGAAGTGCGTGAGGCGCAACAGGCGCTCGGGGCCGGGATCAGTGAGGAGGTCGAGGAGCAGGTTGACGCTGGCCCATTTGCGGGTGGCGTCATCTTGCAGGTAGCCGAAGAAGCGCTCGTAACGGCGGTCGAAGGCGGGCGCGAGGCAGATGAGGAGCGCATCGAGTTCGAAGCGCGTGAGGCCGAAGGTGGCGGTGAGGTGATCGAGGCGGAGGACGCGGCCTTGTTCGCCGGCGGTGCGGCGGAGCGATTGAATTTGCCTTTCGGCCTGACGTAGAATCTCGGCGTAGTCGCGAGTCTCGTTTTCGGGCGCTTGCCACCAATTAGCGCCGAGGGGGTTTTGCAGGAGCGCGGCAATCTCGGCGTCGCCGATATACTGGCCGCGGAAGTTTTCGAGGCCGCGCTCGGCATTGGCGGACTGCCAGAGTTGGATGGCGTGGTGGATGAGCAAGTCCACGCGCATGAGTTCCACCTGCAGATGCAGGAAACTCAGGTCGGCTTTCGTGAGGGGCGTGCCGGGGGTGTCAAGCTTGAGAGCAGTTGTCATCGGCGCATTACTCAAGATAATCTCAGATCAGCATTACTGGAGCGTTTCTTCGAGAGATTGGCCGGGGCTGAGACCATACGCACCGTCACACCCGCGCAGGCGGGTGTCCAGCCTGAATGCTTCTGGATTCCCGCTTTCGCGGGAATGACAACATAGACACCTGCGTAAGGTGAGTTAATCATTTTACTGCGCGCCCATCTTGGCCTGCATTTGCTGGCGATAGGTTTGCAGAGCGGCGTTGAATTTCTCCGCGCCCCAGCGGGCGGGCAGAGAATCGAGGAAGGGCCGCACCAGATCGCCATAGTCTTTGCCCGGCACGTCTTCGAGCGTGCCTTTGCAGGTGAGCAGGGTGGCGATGACGGCGGGATAGTTCTGGGTTATCTCGTGAATTCCGGCGATGATGAAGCACGCCGAGAGATAGCGGAAGTAGCGGGCCGGGTCAGTGGCCTCCAAAGTTTCTTGGCGGGCGGCCTCGGCGAGTTCGAGGGCGCGCGCGAAATCCTCGTGGCGCACGGCGGTGATGGCCTGCCGGAGCTTGAGGTCGGTGGGCGTCGGGTTGACGCCAAAAATTTCGGCCTGCTCGTCGAGCGCGTCAAACATCACGTCCAGATTGGGAGTCTCACTGGCAAAATTGTCGAGCAGACGACGCGTGGTCCGAATGGTCGCCGCAAGCGGCAGGTTGTTCGCCTTCTGCGCGAGGGTGAGCGCGGCGTCGAGGTCGGCGCGAGCGCCCGGTAAATCGAGTTGCAACCCGCGCATCGAGGCGCGGCCCTGATAGAGTTGCGCGGCGAGGCCGGGGTCTTTATCGGCATCCACCTGTTCCAAGCCACGCGTTTGCTCGGCCAGGATAGCGTTGAGGTCGGGTTCGGCCACATCGAGCAGGAGGCCGGACAGGATATAGTGAGCTTTGGCGGCGAGCGCGCGATGCCCGATTTGCTCGGCGAGTCTGGCGGCGCGCTGGAAGAGCGGGCGCGCCTCGGCAATGCGGTCGAGTTGAAACAGCGCAATGCCTTGCCCGTAAAGGCTGAGGGCTTCAGTCGCCACATCGCCGGCTACGGCGGCGAACTGCGCGGTCTTGGCGTAGACGGCTTCGGCGGCGGGCCAGTCGCGCTTCTGCAAAGCCAGCGTCAGCTCGCGCGCGAGCGCGGCAAACTGCTCGGGGATTTGCCCGCCGGCCTGTAGTTCGTCCAGTTTACTATCCAAGGTGGCCAAGGCTTCGGTTACGGTGGTGGTCATCAAAACCTTCTCTTCACAGGTGGGTTGATCCAGCCGGCGCGACAGTCACTTCGAAATTTTCTGCTTCCATGCCGAGCGTGCCCAGGGTGGACTTGCTCGTCGCTAGGCGGGCGCGCCCGCCGATGCGCCCCCACCTTCCGCACCGCCTCCGCCTTCCACGCCCGCGCCCCCTTCCATGCCTACCCCGGCGGCCGCGCGCTCGGCTTTGTGCGTTTCCACCCACGTGAACGTCTCGGCCAGGGCGGCGGCGTGTTGCGCCTTCAATTCATTTTCCTTGCCATCCACCACCGCCAGCCGTTCAAGCGCGGCCTGTTTCTCGCCCCGGAGCATTTCAATTTCGCTTTGATTCTTGCCCTGCGCGTCGTCCACTTTCTTGTCGGCCTCGTTCACTTTGCCGATGGTCTTGGTGCTCTCGGCTTTGATGGCCTCGGACTCTTTCTTCTTGGCCGCCGCGTCGGCGGCCCCCGTGGTGGCCGCAGCCCCGGTCTGCCCGGCCGCCTCGGCGTTTTTGCCCATACCGCCCTGCGTCTGATTGGGGTCGCCTTCCACCTTGACCCCTTTATCCTTGGCTTTTTCCGCGCCCTGGTCAATCGGGCCTTTCATCGAGCTGAGGCCCGAATTGGCCGAACTGCTTTGGGCTTGCGCGTCCTTGGATTTATCGGCGGCCTCTTTGGATTTCTCCGCCGCTTCGCCCATCTTCGCCGCGCGGGTGTCGCTCATCTTATTGCTCTGCTCCAGAGCGCCGCGGTGCGTCTGCAAGCCTTTTTTGCTTTGGCTCATCGTGTCGGACCAGACAGTTTTCTCGCCGATTATTTCGTCAATGGTCGCAATGCGGCTCATGAGGTAGGCTTTTTCGGCTTCGGCGGTGCCAATGCCGATCGAGAGATCGTCCACCGTCTCCGCGGCCCCCAGCGGTGGCTCCGTTAACTTCGCCGGCTGACCTCCGCCCTCGCCGCCGGTGGGAGGAATATCGTCGCGAGCAATCGCCGACTTATCCGGCCCGCTCCCATCCCGGCTTTTCGTCTGGGCCGCATTCCCGCCTAAATTACCCCCCAGCGTTGCGCCGACACCGATCGTCCCCGTGAGTATTTCTTGTCCCGCCCCTTGGGCGCCGGCTTTGGCGCCCGTTTTGGCCGCTGTGCCTAGCGCCGCCTTGGCGCCGGCTTTGGCGGCGTCGGTGGTCGCACCCTCAAGCGCTTCAGTGCCAGCCGAGAGGGCGGCCCGCTCGGCCGCTAAGGCCGCTTGTTTCTCGGCGTTCTCGGCCGCAATCTTCTCGGCCGCCACGCCCGGACTCGCCAGATTCTTGCCCTGACCGGCAAGCACGAGCGACACGCCATCCGCCGCCCAGGCGATGGCTTGACCAATCAATTTTTGTTGGCGCTCTTTTTTCTCTTCTTCGGTATAGGTCCCGGTCACGAGATCCAGAATGCGGAAGAGCATGACAATGGGGCGCGCCACGAAGCGGTAAGCCGTGATAATGGTGGCCCACGTGCCCAGGGTCAAGGACCAGCCGAGGAGCGTGGACGCCCACGCCAGTAAGACAGCCCCGGCGGCGGCGCCGAACAGTGAAGCCACCAGCGCCGTGCCGATGCCATACAAGATGGCCGAGACAATCAGCATCGCCAGCGAGATGTAGCCGAGGATGCTGGTGATGATTTCGGAAATCATGATGGCGGTTTCCATGATGGCCGCCAAAAATCCGAAAGGTGTTTTCTCCTGCCCGGTAAAAGCCCCCACGAACGTATTAGTCGCCTCCGCAGCTTTGCCAATCGTGTCGCCGATGACGACCTGAGCGATGACGTTCTCGTGCTTGGGGACGGGGACGACCTGACCGGGCTTCTTTTCGGTAAAGAACTCGCCGCCGGCCCATTTGGAACTGTCTTTCTTCTCTTCGGGGGCCTTGCCTTCAGCCTCCGCCATCACCGTTCCGCCGACTGAGGACCCTATCCGTTGAATCGACGGCACCGCTGGTTTGGTCTGGACGGCCTCAGCCCCCGCTCCCGCGCCAGCGTCATCCCCCGCGCCGCCACCCGCCAGACTCTTAAACATCTGGTGCATCGAAACTTCACTATCCCACTCCGGCGGTTTAGTGACGTTAAACCCCAGTTGGTCAGAGAGGGAGCGCCCAATAGCGGCCGCCTGCAGTTGCCCTTGCGCCTGTTGCGCCTCAGCTTCCTCCGGCGTCTTGGGCTTTGCCGCCGGGGTGCCGCCCCCCGGAGCGCCGCCGCCACCCGCCGCGCCGCCACCCGCCGCTGGGGCGCCTTCTTTTTTGGCTTCGCCTTCCTTTTTATCGCCTTCTTTCTTATCGCCTTCTTTTTTCTCGTCTTTTTTGTCGGTCGGGGACTTCCCCTTGGCCTCTTCGCCTTTCTTCTCAGCGTTGGCTTCTTCCTTCTTCTTCTTCTCGTCGTCGCTTTCTTCTTTTTTCTCTTCGCGCTGGAGGCGGGTAGCGGTTTGCACGCGCTGGGTCATCGCGCCGGGAGCTTCTTCCTCTTCCGGCAGGTGGTCGAGTTGCACCGGCTTGGTGGCGACCATATTTTCATCTTCGTCATCCACGGCGGCGCGTTGCGCGGACTTGCTCATCACTTGCTTCGCCGTCGAGTCGGCTTCCTGCTCATACTCATCGCCGGGGGCGTTTACCGTCATCGCCCGTTGAATGGGCGTGCCCTCGAGCGGCTTGGTGAGCAATTGCTCTTGCTCTTCGTCCGCCATCCCGCGTTGGAGCGGTTTCGTCGCCACCAGGCCTTCGTCTTCATCAGCGGATTTGGTCTGCGCCTTGCTCTTGGCGGGCGCGCCGCCCTGTTGGACGACGTGTGTCAACTCGTGCGCGATGAGTTCCTGCCCGCCGCTGGAGTTCGGGTTATATTCATTGTCGGCAAAATAGACGTCCTGCCCGGTGGTGAACGCGCGGGCATTGAGGGAGCGATTGAGTTGATTCGATTCGCCGCCAGTGTGGACGCGGACGCCGCTGAAGTCTGCGCCGAAGGAATCGCTCATTTGCTCCTGAGTATTTTCGAGGAGCGGTTGGCCTGCGCCGCGCTGGGACTCGATGCGGCTTTCAACCGACGAGTGGACCGGCGCGGCTCCATCGCCACTGCGTTGTAATAGGGGTTTGCTCCCGCCTTTGCGGCTCACCGTGCCCCCGGCCGGTTTGCCCGCCCGCACGCCGCTAATCGTCGTCCCGCGCGCGAGGCGTTGCACGAACTGGTTGCCGTAAGCCCGTTGCGCGGTGCGGATATCCGCGCCCGACATCCGGCCCGGATCGGCCAGCGCCTTCCGCATGGCGGTGGGCGCGGCGGTCTCGAACTGCGTCTCCTGCCCTTGAAACTCCTGCCCCTCGGGCGCAGGTTTTTTCACTTCGGGGGCGGGCGGCGCGACAACCGGGGTTTTGTGTTTAGCGGTCATAGGTAGCCATCGGTCATCAACCTCACGCCGAAGCTCCAGCCGCTTCGCGGGCCGCCTTGTGTTCTTCGGTCCACGCCTGCGTCCGGCCCAGCGCCGCGTCATGTTCGCCTTGAATGGCGCTGACTTGTCCGTCAATCTCGGCCAACCGGTTAAGGACTCCCTGCCGATCAGCCTTGAGGATCTCGATTTCGCTCTGATTTTGGTTTTGCGTGGCGTTCACTTGCTTGTCGGCGCTATCGGTTTGATCCTGAACTTTCTTGCTTTGCGCCTTGTTGGCTAACGCATCGTTTTTAGATTTTTGATTATCAGCGGCGGCCTGATTGGAGAGTTGGCCGGCTTGCGCGCCGCCTTCGGAGGCTTTGCCCGCGCCGCCCTGCGTGACGCTGGGGTCTGGCGCGGCCTGGCCTTTCTCTTTGGCTTTCTCCGCGCCCTGGTCCATGGGGCCTTGCATGGAAGACAAGCCGCTGTTGGCGGAGCTTCCCTTGCTCTGGGCTTCCTTGGCCGGCCCCTGCATACTCTTGGCGTGCTCCATGCCGGTTTCGGCATGGGCAATTTGCTGGTCATCCATTTGGTCACTGCCCTGCAAGGCCACTTTTTGAGTCTTCAATTGGCCGCGACCAGCCGACATGGCGGTTTGCCAGGCGCCCTTTTGCGCGAGCAACTCGTCAATTTCCTGCAAGCGTATTTGCAGAAAGCCTTTCTCGGCCTCGGCCCCGCCAATTTTCTGGGCCGTATTGTCCACTACCATCATATCTTCTACCGGGGGTGGGGGCAAAATAGTTGGTTCGCCGCCGCCGGTTTCTTCCCGCGCCACCACACCCTGCACGGGAGCGGGCGAGCGGGAAACCACGCTACGCACCGGGGCCGGGGTTGCTGGTTGGGGTGTCGAGGCCATCACCGGGTAGGGATCTTCCTCGCGGGCAATCAGCGTCTCCGCCGGGGTCGAGGCGTCGCGCCGTTTTGCCATGGCCTCGGGTTTGTGCGCTTCGAGCTCGGTTGGCGGGGGAGTTTGAGCCTTGGTTTCGTACTGTCCCAGTTTATCTTTCTCGTCCTTCGTCAGGGCCTGGCCTTGGTTCAACTTGGTTTTCATCTCGTTCAGTGTTTTTATATCGGCATCATCAAGGTAAGTCGTGGCCGGGTTGGCCTGTTTCATCTTCAATAAAGCGTCTACCCGATCATAATAAGGCTTGTACTCATTGTTATATTGATCATTTTGACTCACCTTGTCACTGGTAGCGCTTTTGAGGGTATTCACGCCCGCGCCACCAAAGAAGCCGACCCCTCCCCCAAGAATCATACCTTTCGTGTATTCTCCTCCCTTAGTTCCAAAACCCGTATGCTCCATGACACCTTGAGCATTGGGTGTTTCTTTCCACATTTCACCCTTAAAGGCATTCATTGCCTCGGTGTTCTTATTCTTGAGCGCTTCTTTGCTCTCACCTAAACCGCCTGCACCGGTCTTGGCTTCCTCGACGGCATCCTTGGCTGTGTCTTTATTGGTGGTGGCAGTCACCAGCTCGCCATCTTTCTGGGATTTAGTCGCATTCTTCACACCAACATCCAAATCAGCATCTTCCACCGCCTGCTCTGCGTCTTTAACTCGTTTATTGGCGGCCTGCTTTGCCTCATCGGTGGCATCACTCGCCAAAGCGCCTTCAGCGTCTTGTGCTTCTTTCAGGACATCTTTCTTGCTTTTCAGAACATTCTTCGCGCTGTCGAGCTCATCGGCGGCTTCTTGGGCGGCCTTCTTAGCGGTCTTCTTCTCGGCCGCCGCGGTAGCCCGCTCTGCAGTCTTCCCCGCGAGCTCCCGTTCAGCAGTTTTCACTCCACTCTTGGCGCCACTGGTGCCAGCTTCAACCGCCTCCGCCGCGACTTTAGACGCCGCTCTTTTGGCTCCGGCTTCGGCGATGTCTTCGCCCACTTTAGCTCCCAGCTTGGAAGGGTTGACCGTTCCCCCGGTGGCCGCTTCGAGGCCGATGGCCACAACATCCATGGCCATGCCCAGCGCTTGGTCGTACAAGCGGGCCTTAGCCCGTTTGAGTTTCTCCGGGTCTTTAATCATGGTCAACTCAATTGCGCGTAGGGCGATAGCCAACAAACGCAGAACCATGCGGATCTCGGTGATGATGATGGAGATGGTGCCAAGCACCTGAGTCCAAGCCAGGAGGACGGACGCCCAGGCGAGCAAAACCGCGCCGGCCGCCGCGGTGAAGAGGAAGGCCGTGAGCAACGTGCCGAGTGCATACATTATCCCCGCGACAATCATCATAATGAGGGAAATCATGCCCAGCACATTTGTCAAGACCTCCGTGACCTGGACCAGCGCTTCAAAAAAGGCGGCGGCGCGCCCCCAGCCGGTTGCCTCGACGCTATCACTCGCGAAGGCCGAAGCAAAGGAATTCGCCACCTCCACGGATTTGCCCCCGATGTCACCCACAAACATATTAGCCAGGGCGTTTTCGTGTTTGGGCACCTTAAAATGATCCCCATACTCCGCGCTGGAGAACTGCTCACCCCCTACCCAGGTGGAACTGTCTTTTTTCTCCGGGGGCTCCGCCGCTGGCGCGGCCGGGGTAGTGGCGGGTGTGGTGGAGGCGGCATCGCGCATAATGACGCCGGGGGCAAAGCCAAACCCGCCCGATTTCGTTTGAACAATGCCGGGCGGCAAGGAAGAACCAATGGCCTCGTCCGGCTTCGATTCGCCCGACATCACCCCGGCGAACAGATCGTGCATCGCCATTTCGGCGTCCCATTCGGGCGGCTTGTTGACTTCAAAAGACAATTGCTGACCGGTCTGCACACTTTGCTCGGCAACGCCTTCCAACTTGGTCTGGCCGGTGGCAACCATTTCTTCGGGTGATTTAAGTTTGCCCGCCTTCCCGCCCTCCGCCCCCGCGCCACCCACTTGCGCGTCGAAGGCCTTCTGCGCGCCCTGTTGGTCTTTTTTCTCTTTTTCATCCACCGCCGCCCCTTGCTTTTTAGTTTGCGCCTGAGCGTCTTTCTGTTCCGGTTTCTTTTCTTCTTCAGGCTTCTTATCCGCCGGAGGCTGTTTTTGTTTTTGGTCGGCCTCGGTTACTTTGCTCTTGGCCTCCGCCGATTTGTCGTCGGTGACCGGTGGCGCGCCGGGCGGCGCTTCGGCGGCCTCGGGTTGTTCCGCGCGTTGCACGCGCTGGGTCATCGCCCCGGGAACTTCTTCCTCCTCTGGCAGATGGTCGCGTTGAACGGGCTTGGTGGCGACGGTCTCTTCATCTTCCTTATCAGTGGCGGCGCGTTGCGCCGATTTGCTCATCACTTGCTTCGCCGTCGAGTCGGCTTCTTGTTCATACTCGTCGCCGGGGGCGTTCACGGTCATCGCGCGTTGGAGGGGAGCGCCGGCCACGCGCTTCGGGGACACCCGATCTTCATCTACCTCATCTTCCTGATCAGTCGCCGCGCGTTGCGCGCGCTTGGCCTGCGTCTTGCTCTGGGCGGGCGCGCCACCCTGCTGGACGACGTGCGTCAACTCGTGCGCGATGAGTTCCTGCCCGCCACTGGAGTTTGGGTTGTATTCGTTGTCGGCAAAGTAGAGGTCTTGCCCGGTGGTGAAAGCGCGGGCATTGAGGGAGCGATTGAGATCATTTGATTCGCCACCCGTATGAACCCGGACGCCGCTAAAGTCTGCGCCAAACGAGCCTTCCATTTGCTCTTGGGTGTCTTCGGGGAGCGGCTGACCCGCGCCGCGCTGGGACTCGATGCGGTTTTCAACCGACGAGTGGACCGGCGCGGCCCCGTCGCCGGCGCGTTGCAGGCGTTTGCCCCCGCCCTTGCGGCTCACCTGTCCCCCCGCCGATTTGCTCGCCCGCACGCCCCGAATCGTCGTCCCGCGCGCCAGCCGTTGCACGAACTGGTTGCCATAGGCCCGCTGGGCAGTGCGGATATCCGCGCCCGACATCCGGCCCGGATCGGCGAGCGTTTTGCGCATGGTCGTGGGGGTCTCGGTCCCAACCTGCGGCTCCGGCTCTGGAAGTTCCCGCGTCTGAGGCGCAGGCTTTTTCACTTCGGGAGCGGGTGGGGCGACTTCAGCCGTTTTGTGTTTCGCGCTCATAAGGGACTCCGTCAGACCGCATTGGTCTGTTTCGCAAAAACCGGCGTGATCCGACTCTTAGCCAACCGTCAAATCCTTGTCACTCAACAAGCGGCCCATCTTCTGCAACTCGCGGCGCGTGCCGTGCAATAAATGATCCATCGTAATCTGGCCGCCATTGGCCGCGGCCAGAAACGCGGCGTTGACAATGATATTCCGAATGCTCCCACCTGCTAACTTGAAGCGCCGCGCCAACAGCGCGAGGTCGAGGTTGGGCTTGTGCGGGACATTCTTCGGGAACAAAGATTCCCAGATACGCAAACGGTCGGCTTCTTCGGGGAACGGGAAATCCACCGCGAATTGCAAGCGGCGCGTAAAAGCCTCGTCCAGATTCGCGCGCAGGTTCGTCGCCAGAATCGTCACCCCATCGTAGGCTTCCATCCTCTGCAACAAATAACTGATCTCGATGTTCGCGTAGCGGTCGTGCGAGTCCTGCACCTCGGAGCGTTTGCCGAAGATGGCGTCGGCTTCGTCAAAAAACAAAATCGCGTTGCTCGATTCGGCGACGTGGAAGATTTTCTCTAAATTTTTTTCGGTCTCACCGATGTACTTGCTCACCACCGTGGAGAGATCAATTTTGTAGAGTTCGAGGCCGAGTTCGCCCGCGAGCACTTCGGCGGCCATGGTCTTGCCGGTGCCGGGTTGCCCCGCGAACAGCACCGTCACGCCATTGGACGAGGCTAGTTTGCGCCCGAGGCCCCAGTCGTCGAGGACGACGGGCCGCCCGCGCACGGTGGCGATAATCTCGCGCAGGATCGAAACCTGATCGGGCGGCAGGATGATGTCCACCCAATCGTAGCGCGGGACGATTTTGCGCGCGAGGGTGCTGAGGCCACTGCTGGAATGCGACCGCGCCGCCGCGAAGAGATCCGCGCCCTGCAAGGGTGAGCCGCGTTGCGCGGCCAGGTCGCGCGCCGAAGCCACCGCATCGCGGATTTGCGCGGTCGTGAGCAGGAATTGCCCGGACAATTCGTCCACGTTCAATTGGGCCGCGTCGCCCTCGAGGAAGCGCCGCCACAGCGCGCGCCGTTGCTGATAATCGGGGATAGGGAACTCAACCCACAGCGCGTTGCGCTCCCGCTCCACCCCGGCGAGTTGCCAGGGTTTGCTCGCGGCGAGGATAACCCAGTCGGGATGGGCGCACACCTCGGCCAGCAGTTCCGGCACGGGCGCTGTCTCGCGCAGGCAAGCGTCCCAACCGGAGAGGTACGGCAATGCATCGTTCAAGCGCGCATCGCGCAGAGCGAGGCGGATGATGTTCACGGCTGGCGGCTGTTCATCGTGCGCCAGCGCGGCGAGGTTGAGCGTGAACAGTTGCCGGTTGAGGCGCGCGGCGAGGGATTGCGCGGCGGCGAGTTGCGCGGCGCGGTCGGGGCCGTGAAAGGCGATGAGGGCGTCGGTCTCCGCGCGGGCGAGGAGCGCCGTCACCGTCGGCGCGAGCAGGGGCGCGGCTTCATCGGCGCGCGGCGTGACGAGCGCGGCGTGCGGACCGAGGACGACGGGCGACTGATACTGGCCGAGGAGCCAGGCCACAATGGCCTCGTCCAAAATCAAGTTTTGACCGAGCCACGACGACTTGCCCACGCTCGCCTCAGTCGTCAACTCCAGAAATTGATATTTGAACAGCGGCGACTCGGCTGTGAAACGCGCGGCATTGAGCAGGCGCTCCGGGCCGGGTTCGCAGAGCAAATCGAGCACCAGATTGATGGTCGGGCGTTTGCGGGTGATGTCGTCTTGCAGATAACCGTAGAGGCGCTCGTAACGGAGGTCGAGAGACGGGGCGAGGCAGATGAGGAGGGTATCGCGCTCAAAGCGGTTGAGGCCGAAGAGGCGGGCCAGGCGCCCGAAGCGCAAGACTTGGCCCGCGCGGTTTGCCTGTTGCTCGATGGCTTCCACGACCTCGGCGGCTTTAGCCAGCGCGGCGACGTAGGCTTGCGCGTCCTCCTCCGCGAGATTCACCGTCTGGCCCCAGTTCGTGCCGAGGGGGCGCGTGAGCAACGCCTGAGCTTCGGCGTCGGCGATGTAGAGGCCGCGAAAATCGTCGGCGGGGTTTTGACCGGCCAGCCGCCAGCGCCGCATGGCGCGGTGCAACAGCAAATCAACCCGCGCGAACTCGGCTTCGAGATGTTTCAAGCTCAACTGGGTCTCTGGCGACATTGTTTCTGCGTAGGCAGTTTGCAAAATAGGTGTTTCGCGGGCGCGCGCCCAACCTGCAGGTGTTTTGATGGTGGCAAACGATGTCAAACCGGAGCGGCGCAGTCAGTATAACAAATAACCGACAGCCTCACAACTTAAACGCCTCGGAGAGAAACCCGTTTCCCCGACGAAAACGGGCTTCTCCCGAGTGAGACGAGCGTCTCGCTTAATCTCAGATGTTACTGGACGGGTATTACTTGGGCGTTACTTGGACGGGAGCGTGACATAGGAGTTTGGTTGGGTGATTAACTCACGTTACGCAGAATCAGCGTCCTGACCCTTCGGCTTCGCTCAGGGGAGCGCCGCGTTTCCCGACTGCGCTTCGCTCTGCTCGGACTGCGCGGCGCGCAGTCGAAGGATGCAACGCTTTGCGTAAGGTGAGTGATTAATCGGCCCGCTTAATCACCACCATCGTGATGTCGTCAAACGCTTCGATGCCCTGAACGTGTTGCTCGACGGCGGTGGCGGTGGCGGCCACAATGTCGGAGGCTGAGCCGGTGCGGTTGGCGCGGTGGACCACCTCCGACAGACGCTTCATGCCGAACTCGTCCTCGGCGGTATTAATGGCGTCGGTCACGCCGTCGGTGTAGAGGAAGAGGAGGTCGCCGGGGTCGAAGTGGACTTCATGTTCTTCGTATTCCACATCTTCCAGCACTCCCAGAGCGAGGCCGCGCCCTTTGAGGGTGCGCGCCTCCCCAGCGTGATCTACCCAGATCGGAGGGTTATGTCCGCCGTTCGCGTAGCGGAAGCGCCCGCTGGCGGGTTCCCACACCCCGTAGAAAACCGTCACGAACAAATCGGTGCGCGCGTCGGCGAGGATGAGTTGGTTGACGCGTGTGAGGGTGGCGGCGGGCGAGACGCGGCCAATCGCCACCGAGCGGAGAAGCGTGCGCGAGAGGGCCATAAACAGCGCGGCGGGGACGCCCTTGTCGGCCACGTCGGCGATGACGATGCCCCACCGCTCCTGCCCGCCCTGCATGCGGAGCGGGATGAAATCGTAGAAGTCGCCGCCCACTTGCCGGGCCGCGTGCCAGTACGAGCAGACTTGCCAGCCCGCGATGGTGGGACAAGCCTTCGGCAAAAAGCTGTATTGAATGTCGTGGCCGACTTCAAGTTCGCGCTCCAGCCGTTGCTGTTGCGCCACATCGCGGGCGAGGCGCGCGTTCTCCATGGCCATGCCTAACTGGTGCGCGATGCCGTTGAGGATGCTTAGGCGGCGGCCTAAGGATTGCACTTCTTCCACGATGAGCGCGCCCAGCAAATCGCCGCGCACCCACAGCGGCCAGACCATCACCGAGGCCGTGCCCAGCGGGTGGGCCAGGTGCTCCGGTAGGGTCACGGGAAACGCGCGGGCCGCGGGGTCGGCGGCGTCGAGGCCGAGGTCAGCCGCCGAGGCCGTGAGGTGCGTGAGTTCCGCCGTCGCCGCGAGGCCCATCCCCATCACCTGGCTGGCGCGGAAGCGTTTAATGGTCTCGTCCCACTGATAAATCGCCACGCGCTCAATGCCCACCAGCATGGGCGTGAGGCGGGCCACCGTTTCGAGGCCCTCGGCGAGGGTGGGCTGACCGGCGACGGCCTGCGCCACTTGCAGGAGCGCGGTACTCACCCACGCTTCTTCTTGTTGCGCGCGATCGAGGAGCGCGCTCTCGATGGCGAGCGCGGCCTGATTGGCGATGCCGCTGAGCAGGCGGATGCGGTGCGCGGTGAAGGGATTCTCGCCGGGCGTCTGTCCGACCATGAGCACGCCTTCCGCTCGGCCTTTGGCCATGAGCGGCAGGAGGATGACGATGCCGACAAATAGATCGCGGCACGACTCGGGCAGTTCCGATTCTGAATCGAGAACCACCGGCTCCAGCGTGCTGATGAGTTCGGCGAGACGCGGCCACTCGGCGGGCGAGACCGAGTGCGGCGATAGACTGTTAACTTCGACATCGGCGGCGTGATAGGCTTGCAAGACAAATTGCTCGCCGTCGGCCTGCCAGAGGCCGCACCGCTCCACGCCGACGAGCATAGGCGTAAGGCGTGCGACGGTCTCGAAAATTTCTTTGAGTTCGGTGGCGCGCGCGGTGGCGTCGGCTACTTGCAGGAGGGCGGTGCTGATCCAGACTTGCTCGCGTTGCGAGGTATAGAGGCGCGCGTTCTCGATGGCGACGGCGGCTTGCGAGGCAAACGCGCTGATGAGTTCGGCCTCTTCCACCGGGAACTGGTCGTGACCGGCATAATCCACGACGAGGTAGCCGAGATGCTCGCCGCGCAGGGCCAGCACCGCGCCGAGGCAAGCGTGCGGGTCGGGCAAGGCCAACAGGTCGTGATATTCGTTGTGGTGGTCCAGCTCGCTAAATGGCACCACGGTCGGGAACGGCTCACCGGGCGGGAGCAGTTTCACGTCCAGAGTCAGCCCGATAAATGCTTCGGCGTCAAGCGAGCCACGCGTGGCGCGCAATTGGACTTCGCCGACTTCGTTGACGAGCAGAATCGAAGCGGTGTCGTAATTCACCACGCGCGCGAGGCCGTTGAGGATGAGGTTGAGCACGTCGTCGAGGTGGAGCGTGGAGGTGAGCGCGGTGGAGACTTCACGCAAAATCTCGGCCAGGCGGCGGCGGCGGCGCTCGCCCTCGAACAGGCGCGCATTCCGCACGGCGACGGCGAGGGTGTCGGCCAGGGTCTGCAAAGTCTGCACATCTTGTTCGGTGAACGCGGCCAGGCGGTTGGATTGCACGTCGAACACGCCCAGCAGACGGTCGGCCATCACCATCGGCACGGACATTTCGGAGCGGGTATCGGCGAGGAACGGCGTGAAGAGGTAATCGGGATGCTGGCTCACGTCGTCGGCGCGGACGGGCTGGAGCGAGCGGCCGGCGAGGGCCACGAGGCCGGGGCCGTCGAGCGGGAAACTCGCGCCTTCCACTTCCCAGCGCTCGGCGGCGTCGCCGATGCCTGCGCGAAAGACAAGCTGGTTATTTTGCAAAAAGAGAATGTGAACGCGCGGGTAATCAAAATGTTCGTCCACGAGTTCGAGAACTTCGTCGAGCAGGTCGTCGAGTTCGAGGGTGGAGACGACGGCGCGCGAGGTCTGCGCCAGGGCGACGAGTTGCTCGGAGCGGCGGCGCTCGGCTTCGTAGAGTTGGCCTTCGAGGATGGCAATCGCCATTTGCGCGGCGAGCGATTTGAAGATGGGGACGGCGTTGGAGTCGAAGACCGACCCGGCGCGACCCTGCACGTTGAGGATGCCCAACACGCGATTATTGATCTCGACGGGAATCGAAAGCTCGGGCGAGGGGGCCGCGCCCGCGGCGTTATCCGCGTGTTTGCGCGTCTCGACGGGCCACGTTTGCGAGAGGACGGCGCGGCGCTCAGCGGCGGCTTGCCCGATGGGGCCATCGCCCAAAGGGACGGTGCGGGTTTGGCCGCGCCAATCGGGGCGCGTGCTGGCCGCGAGGGTGATCGTCCCGTTGTGGCATTCAAAAAAACTGACGGCGTAGTCGCTGAATTTCTCGGCGGCGAGTTCGACGACCTGCTGGTAGAGCAACGGCAGAGATTGAATGGCGTTGATGCGTTGCGAGATTTCGGAGAGTTGGCGCAGTTGGTCGGCCTGATGCTGGGCTTGTTCGTAGAGGCGCGCGTTTTCGAGCGCGGCGGAGGCGTGGTTGGCCACGATAGTAAGCAAGCGCAGATGCTCTTCGGTGAAGGCGAGCGGGCGGCGGCTCTGGATGGCAATCGCCCCGAGAACATTCTCGCCGACGAGGAGCGGGACGAACACCGCCGAGCGCGGCGGATCGCCGGAGATGTAGCGTGGCCGCGCGGGCAGGGAATCAGCTTCGTTCTCAAAGTCGCGGACGAGGAGGCTCTGGCGGCTGGTGCGCATCCAGCCGACGATACCGAGCGAATCGGGCGTGAGTTGAAACTCGGCGAGGGGCCGCGGTTCGCCGTCCACGACCCAGATCAACAGGCGATAACTCTCGCCGTCGAAGAGGCCGAGTTGGAAGATGCTGGTGTCTACGATTTTCCCGGCCTGCTCGTAGACGAGGTGCGCCAGCCGGTTGAGGTCGAGTTGCGCGCCCACGATGAAGCGCCCCATATCGGCGAAGACGGAGAGTTCGGTGAGCCGGTTAACCAGCAACCGGCGCGATAGCCGGCGGCGATAGAGAATGTAACCCGCCAGGGCGAGCGAGATGACGAGGATGAGGAGGTAAAGCAAAGTGAGCGGCCCGGCGTTGAGGCCGCCCGTTTGGAAGAGATGAAAATCTGTCAGGTTAGTTCGAGCCAAAGACATTCTAAATAATCAAGGGAACAGAAACCCGGTCTCTGCGGGAAACCGGGTTTCGATAAAACATAGTAGGCGCGGTCGCAACGACTTACCCGCACAAGTCGTTTGGCGGAGTCGTCACTCCCATTAGACTGAGCCGATGGCGGAGACTGTGTCGGGGTGGATGGGGAAGATGGCATCCATCCCGGCCATATGGAGCACTTCCTTCACGCGCTCGGAGGGCTGGGCGATGATGACGGCTCCGCCGCGCGGCTTAAGATTCTTGTGCGCCGTGATCATGGCGCGCACGCCTGCGCTGGAGATGTAGTCGGTCGCGTCCATCTCAAGGACGAGGTTGGTATGACCGGCCTTCATGTAAATGTCGAGGGTATCTTCGAACTGCTTGGCGCTGTTGGCGTCCACGCGCCCGAGAACCCGGACGACGACGGCTCGTTTATATTCGCGGCTGGTGATTTCCATGAGACTCCTCCTAAGAGTGTGAGGTGAGTAATTGTAGCACGGGTTGTTGCCTCACCCCCCGCCCCCTCTCCCGACGACAAAGGCCAAAGGCGTCGTCGGGAGAGGGGGAGTAAAACAACGAGGTTTTCTCCCCTCTCCTGACTGCGCTCTTGGCAGTCAGGAGAGGGGACGGGGGTGAGGTTATTTCGGCTTGAAGTTCTGCAACGCTTCGGCGGTATTCGCGTGAACGGCAAACACGCGGTCGAAGCCCGCCATGCCAAAAATATCGGCGAGGCGCGCGTTCAGCGCGGCGAGGCGCACTTCACCGCCGAGGCCCCGCGCCCGGCGCAGAGCGGCTAAGACTGTTTTGAGGCCGGACGAGGCAATGTAGGTGGCTTCAGAAAAATCTACGATGATGCGCGCGTGGCCTTCATCGAGCAAGCCGTTGAGCGCGTCTTCAAGCGCGCGCGCGGCGGGCACGTCAATGCGGCCTTCGGGGGTGACGGTCCAGATGTCTTGGTCGAGGAAGAGGATGCGGATGGTCATGAAGCAATGAGACCTGTGGGGTTTTGGAAACCCCAAAGGTCTGAGCAACTAATCACCCCGCATATATTCCGCGAGCAGTTGCGCCGTGCGGATGAGGGAGTCAATGTGCGTGCGCTCGTGGTTGTGTGAGGCGTCAATGCCGGGGCCAACCAGTCCCACCCGCACATCGCCGCCAGCCTTCCAATAGGCTTCGCCATCAGAGCCGTAGTAAGGATAGATGTCAAGTTTATAGGGCAGGCCGACGGCTTGGGCCAACCGTTCCAACTTGCGCCGCATATCAATGTGGTATGGCCCATCAGTGTCTTTGACGCAAATCGTGGTGTTAAATTCGTCTGAGGTCTGGCCCTCCCCAATGGCCGCCATATCCACCGAAAGCAACTCCACAATGTCGGGCGGGAAACCCGCGGCCGCGCCATGCCCGACTTCTTCGTAATTGCTAATATGAATGGTGGTGCGTTGCGCCGGTTGTAGGCCGGCCTCCACCATCGCCTTCACCGCGCCGAAGATGCAGGCGATGCTCGCTTTGTCGTCGAGGTGGCGAGAGCGGATGAAGCCCGCTGGGGTCAACTCCACCCGTGGGTCCCAAGCTACAAAATCGCCCACCTGAATGCCTAACGCCGCCGTCTCACTGGCCGAGGTCGTGCGCTCGTCGAGGCGGACTTCCATTGTCTCGGCGCTCCGTTTAGTCTCGCTCACCTCCGAGCCGTGCACGTGCACTGAAGCATTGTTCGGCAAAAAGAGGCCCCGCACGGTTCGACCCGAGGCGGTAAAGACCGTACACCCCTCGCCCTCAACTGTATTCCACGAATACCCGCCGACTTTGGTCAACTTGAGCCGTCCGTTGCTTTTGATTTCTTTGACCATCGCCCCAAGCGTGTCGGCGTGCGCGGTGAGGGCGCGCGGTTCCGTGGCGGACTTGCCCGCCCACTCGCCCACTAAAACGCCTTTCGCGGTCTGGCGCATCTTAAACGGGAACGGCGCGAAGGCCTTTTCGGTGTAGGCGATGGCGCGCTCGGCAAACCCGGTGGGGCTGGGAGTGTTGAGCAGGCCGAACAGAAAATCAGTCAGCGCCTGGGCGTCAATGGGAAGGGGGTCGCTCATAGGGGCCTCACTTATTCATCCCAAAATGAAAACAAATCGCCAATGGATTGCTTAAAGTAGTTGCGGCGGATGGCTTTGCCAAAGAGCGGCGCGACCGAGAGAACTTTCAGGCGCGGCGCGCACTTCTCTTTCGGGATGGGCACGGTATCGGTCGTGACGATTTCGGTGATCTCCGGCACGGCGCTGAGTCGGTCTAGTGCGTTGCCCGTAAATACACCGTGCGTGCAAACGGCGGCGATTTCCCGAATGCCGTTCTTGATGAGCAGTTCGCTCACCGCCAAAATCGAGCCGCCGGTCGCAATTTCGTCGTCGTAGATGATGGCGCGGCGAAAGCCCCGCACTTGTTTGCCCACCAGTTTGCTAATCTGCACTTCTTTGTCGGAGATGCGCGTCTTCTCCGCC
>Ga0315281_10005040_pt1 | contig 18974 bp, 15 predicted proteins | sample YL17G07_0_MG_FD_204540 | JGI IMG/M metagenome (GOLD analysis project Ga0315281, IMG submission 204540) | Sediment microbial communities from Yellowstone Lake, YNP, Wyoming, USA - YL17G07_0 | ecosystem: Environmental > Aquatic > Freshwater > Lake > Sediment | place: USA: Wyoming | collected... | reverse complement strand
CCGCCTCCGCATCGCCGGCCTCGCCATCGCCGGCGTGGCCGCGGCCGCCCTGCTGGCCGCTGCGTGCGGCGGCGGCGGCAAGGCGAAGCAGTCCGCCACCCCCGGCGCCACGGCCGACGCCGCCACGGCGGCGCCTACGGCCGCCAGCGCCGGCCTCAAGACCCCCATCGCCATTAGCCCCGGCCAGACCCTTACCCAGGAGGACCTCGCAGCGCGCGGCGGTGGCGAGCCCGGCCGAGGCGACTTCACCGGCGACCGCCTGATCATCCCGAAGATCGGCGTCGACGCCCCGTTCTCCTACAAGGTCGTCGCCAACCCCGGCGGCCAGATGCCAAACCCGGACGGCCCCACCGATGTCGCCTACTACGACTTCTCCCAGTGGCCGCTCAAGGGCGGGCTGCCGGGCAAGGGCGGCAACGTCGTGCTGGCGGGCCACGTCGACTACATCCGCTACGGCCCTGCCGTCTTCTGGCGCCTGCACGAGCTGGAGCCGGGCGACGTCATCACGGTCAAGCTCAAGGATGGCAGCGAGGTCACGTATCAGGTCGAATTCAACAAGGTGCTCGAAGCCGGCGACAGCGCCAACTGGGACGGCCTCGTGTCCGCGACCGCCGACGAGTCGATCACGCTGATCACCTGCGGCGGCGAGTTCGAAGCCGGGCACTACAACAACCGCCAGATCGTCTGGGGACGCAAGGTGTAGGCGTTTCCCCGATTGGTGCGCGCACGGCGCGCGGTGGACAATGTCGAGTCGAGACGGGAACAGCGGAGGAATGGCTGGCATGAAGGGTGACGCACTGAAGGCACTGTGGCGCGACGCGAACGCGCTCAAGCGCGGGCTCATCGTCGGCCTGCCGATCACGGTCATCGCGCTGGCCATCGCCGGCGCGGCATTCGCGATGTCCGGTGGCGGGTCCTCTTCGGCGAACGAAGTGCTGGCGCCGACCGCTGCGCTCACCGACACCCCCGTGCCCACGCCGTCGCTCACGGCCGTGCCGACGGACACGCCCGCCTCGGCGGGTCTCCAGGCGAGCAACGCCCCGCCGCCGAGCACAGGCGGTGGCGACGGTGGCGGCGCACCCGTGCGTCGCTCTGACCCGCCGCCCGCGAACCTCTCCGGCCCCGGCGCCGTGGAGGGCACCGGCATGTCGATGGTGATCCCCGCGATCGGCGTCAACGCCTCGGTCTACAGCCGCACCATCGGCGAGAACGGGCAGATGGGTAACCCCCGCGGCGCCTACGACGTCATCTGGTACGACTTCTCCGACTGGGATGGCCTGGGCGGCGCGCCCGGCGAGCCCGGCGCCAACGCCGTCTTCGCGGGCCACGTCGACTACATCCACATCGGTCCGGCCGTGTTCTGGAGCATCCGCGACCTCCAGCCTGGCGACCAGGTGATCATCAACACGCCGGGCGGGCCCATCACCTACGCCATCCAGTGGAGCCAGTGGGCCGAGCCCGACACCGACTTCACGAGCTTCGTCGCCCGCACGGGGCAGGACAGCATCACGCTGGTGACCTGCATCGGCGGCTTCAGCGCGGGGCATTACAGCAACCGGCTCGTCGTGAGGGGGCAGCGCATCTAGGGAATCTCCGGCGGCGGATCAGCGATCGCGACGACGGCGATGCGCCCTCGTGTCGCGCGATACTGCTCTGGAGCCGCGCGCAGCCGCGCTATGCGACATAATGAAGAGATAGAACATCCAGTGGTGGACGCTTGAACCAGAACCGTCTTTCGATCACCCTCATCTCCATCGGCACGCTGCTGATCATCGCCGCCATGGTGCTCATGGGCCTCGTCGCGGCCGGCACGATCGGCGGCGGCAACAACGGCAACAGCAGCCTGGAGACCATCATCGGCTTCGGCGAGGTCATCAGCACGCCGACGGCGGGCCCCACGCCCACACCCACGGGCAAGTTCCCGCCCGGCAGTAATGCCGCCGTCACCCGCCTGATCATCGAGAAGGCCGAGATCGACGCCCCGGTCGTAGAGAAGGGCGTCGATGCGGCGGGCGTCATGCAAGCGCCCGACAACGCCTTCGACACGGCCTGGTACGACTTCAGCGCCCACCCGGGCTTCGGCGGCAACGCCGTCTTCGCCGGCCACGTCGACTACATCCACGTGGGCAAGGCGGTGTTCTGGAACATCAAGGATCTGGAGCCGGGTGACCTGGTGCAGGTGCGGCTCCAGGACGGCACGCTCTACAAGTACGCCGTCGTCTCCAAGCACCAGTACGAGGCGGCCGAGGCGCCGGTCGAGCAGATCGTCGGCGCCACCCCGAACGAGACCGTCACGCTGATCACCTGCGGCGGCACCTTCAACTCCGCCACGCACCAGTACGACAAGCGCCTCGTCATCCGCGCCGAGCGCATCGTCGCCGACGCCACGCCCCCCGCCGGCCTGCCGCCCGGCACGTAGAGCGCCTCAGCACCGCGTAGGGGCGTCCCTTGGGCCGCCCGCCCCCGACCGGCGGTCCGATCCGACCACGCCACGCCACCGCCGGCCGCCCCGGCCCGATCACCCGGGCGGGCAGGGCTTGGGGCGCCCGCCCCGGCCGACGATGCCGTCTCGATCCCGCGCCACCCTCGCGCGTTGGAGCGGGGCGGGCTGGGCTTGCCCAGCCCCTACACGCCGCGACCGCGCGCTATCCTGCCGCATCCACCCCGCCGCACGCAGGAGCCGCACATGAGCTTCAACATCGCGTTCGTCCTCTTCCCCGACTTCGAGGAGCTCGACTTCGCCGGCCCGTACGAAGTGCTCGCCATGACCGCGAAGTACATCGACACCTCGTGGCGCGCCTACAGCGTCGCCGAGACGCCGGCGGTGCGCGCGTTCCACGGCATGACCGTGGTGCCGGACTACACGTTCGAGAACGCGCCCGCGCCGGACATGATCTGCGTGCCGGGCGGCTTTGGCACGCGCCCGGGCATGGACCACGAGCCGCTCGTCGCCTACATCCGGCGCACCGGCAGGGCCGCGCAGTACGTCACGTCCGTCTGCACCGGCGCGCTGCTGTTGCACCGGGCCGGCTTTCTGGCCGGCAAGCGCGCCACGACGCACTGGGGCGCCAAGCAGGAGCTGCGCGATCTGGGCGGCGGCACGAAGGTCGTCGACGCCGGCCGCTGGGTGCACGACGGCAACGTCATCACCGCCGCGGGCGTCTCCGCCGGCATCGATATGGCGCTCTACGTCGTCGGCATGCTCAAGACGCCGGACGACGCCCGCAAGGTGCAAAACTTCATGGAGTACCACCCCGCCCCGCCGTACGGCGGGTAAGTGCGAAGGCAGGGCCAACGCCTCGGGGAGCCGTTCTGACCTCCGACTTCCGACCTCCGTTTCCTTTCCCAGGGCGTTCGTGAAATGCTAAACTACCCTCATCAGATAGCCCGGCGCTGAATCTACGCGCGGCATCCACGGAGAACATTCGGGCCACCCAGACGGCCTGCTTCACCATATGACCACTGACTCCGGATTCGGCAACATTCGCCAGAGGGGCATCGAAGACGAGATGCGCTCGTCGTACCTCGATTACGCGATGAGCGTGATCGTGGCGCGCGCGCTCCCGGACGTGCGCGACGGCCTCAAGCCCGTCCAGCGCCGCATCCTCTACGCCATGCACGACATGGGCCTGCGCCCCAACACCGCCTACCGGAAGAGCGCGGCCATCGTCGGTGAGGTGCTGGGCAAGTACCACCCGCACGGCGACAGCCCGGTCTACGAGGCGATGGCCCGCATGGCGCAGGACTTCTCGCTGCGCTACCGCCTGGTCGACGGCCAGGGCAACTTCGGCAGCGTCGACGGCGACCCGCCGGCCGCCATGCGCTACACCGAGGCGCGCATGACCGCCATGACCAGCGAGCTGCTGGCCGATATCGACAGCAACACCGTCGACATGGTCCCCACCTACGACGATTCGCGGCAGGAGCCGTGGGTGCTGCCGGCGCGCATCCCCAACCTGCTGCTCAATGGCTCGTCGGGCATCGCCGTCGGCATGGCGACGAACATCCCGCCGCACAACCTGGGCGAGATCTGCGACGCCGTCGCGCTGCTCATCGAGAACAGCGAGGCGACAACGGAAGAGCTGGCGGCGATCGTCAGGGGACCCGACTTCCCGACCGGCGCCATCATCTACCGCATGCGCCGCGACTCGCAGCTCGACGACGACGGCAAGCGCCACGACGTCATGCGCGACGCCATCAAGGAGGCCTACGCCGACGGCCGCGGCCGCATCATCATGCAGGCGCGCGCGCGCATCGAGGAGATGGCGAAGGGCAACCGCGAGCAGATCATCGTCTCGGAACTGCCGTACCAGGTGAACAAGGCGACACTGGTCGAGAAGATCGCCGACCTGGTGAAGGACCGCAAGATCGTCGGCATCAGCGACCTGCGCGACGAGTCCGACCGCCATGGCATGCGCATCGTCATCGAGCTGAGCCGCGACGGGCAGGCCGCCAGCGTGCTGAACCAGCTCTACAAGCACACCGCCATGCAGTCGTCCTTCGCCGTGAACATGGTGTCGCTCGACGGCGGCCAGCCCAAGACCATGGGCCTCAAGAAGATGCTCGAGGCCTACATCGCCCACCGGCGCGAGGTCATCCGCCGCCGCACGGAGTTCGAGCTGGAGCGCGCGCGCGACCGCGAGCACATCCTGCTCGGCTACCTGATCGCGCTCAAGGACATCGACAAGATCATCGCCACCATCCGCGCCGCCTCTTCGGCCGAGGACGCCAAAGAGAAGCTGATGGCGAAGCCGTGGCAGATGAGCGACCGGCAGGCCCAGGCCGTGCTGGACCTTCAGCTCCGCCGGCTGGCCAAGCTCGAGCGCGACAAGATCGAGGAGGAGTACAAGGAGCTGGTCAAGCGGATCAACTACCTGGTAGACCTGCTTGCCAACCCGCGCAAGATCGACCTCCTGATCCGTGACGACATGCTCGCCATCAAGGACGACTACGGCGACGAGCGCAGGACGCAGATCGTCGAGTCCGGCGCCGAGGAGATCGCGGAAGAGGACCTGATCGCCCACCAGGAGGTCGTGGTCACGCTGTCGAACCGCGGCTACGTGAAGCGCCTGCCGCTCGAGACGTACCGCCTGCAGCGCCGCGGCGGCAAGGGCATCACCGGTATGGTGACGCGCGAGGAAGACGCCGTGCGCCGCCTCATCGTCTGCGACACGCACGACAACGTGCTCTTCTTCACCGAGCGCGGCCGCGTCTTCCAGTCGCGGGCCTGGGACCTGCCCGATGCGAAGCGCCAGGCGAAGGGCATCCCGCTGGTCAACGTCATCGAGTGCGAGCCCGGCGAGCAGGTGACGGCGCTCGTCACGATCCGCGACTACGACAAGGACTTCATGGTCATGGCCACCGCCAACGGCGAGGTCAAGAAGACGCCGCTGGCCGACTTCAAGGAAGTGCGCCGCAACGGCAAGATCGCCATGGATCTCGAGAAGGGCGACGAGTTCATCGCTGCCAAGCTGGTGCACGACAACGACGAGATCGTCATGATCACGACGAACGGCCAGGCGATCCGTTTCCCCGTCGCGGTGCTGCGCTCGGCGTCCCGGACGTCCGGCGGCGTGCGCGGCATCAAGCTCGAGACCGGCGGCCGCGTCGTCTCGCTCGAGGTCGTGACGCCGGGCCACGAGCTGTTCACCATCACCGAGCACGGCTTCGGCAAGCGCACGCCCTTCGAGGAGTACCGCGTGACGAACCGCGGCGGCCAGGGCGTGCGCAACTACCAGATCACGCCGAAGACCGGCAAGGTCATCGCGTCGCGCACCGTGAACAGCGGCATGGAGCTGATCGTCATCAGCCAGGACGGCATCGTCATCCGCACGCGCATGGACAGCATCCGCATGACGGGCCGCTCCGCGCAGGGCGTGTCCGTCATCAACGTCGCGCAGAACGACTCCGTCGCATCGCTCGCCACGATCGAGATGGGCGCCGGCTTCGACAGCGGCCCGAAGGGCGACGACGCCACCCAGGCCGAGCTCGAAGGCATGGAGCCGGAAGAGCCCGCCACGCCCGGCAACAAGCACCCCGCTCGCAAGCCCACGCCGATCAAGGGCCGCGGCAAAGAGGGCAAGCCCAGGAGATAACCGGCGCATGGCGAGCGGACGCCCGCAGGCGGAGATGCCCGAAGACCTCGTGCGCTACCTCGCCGGCGGGCGGCTGGTCGTCGTCGCCACGGTCGATGCCGACGGCTGGCCCTACACGATGGTGATGAACTGGGCCGCCGCGAGAGACGCGCGCACCGTACGCCTCTCCATGGACCGCCGCACGCAGTCGCTGAAGAACGTCGAGGCGAACGGGCGGGTCATGCTCGAGGTGATCGGCGACGGCCTGATCTACGGCGTCCGCGGCACCGCCCGCGTGGTCCAGGAGCAGATGCGCCACGCCCCCATCCTCAGCGCCATGGTGGAGGTCGCCGTCGAGCACGTGAAGCGCGATCTGCCGCCCGGCGTCATCATCGAGGGCCCCGTCTTCCGCTGGGGCGCCCTCGAGCCCTTCATGGCCCCGCTGGACCCCCTCGGAATCGAAGAACTGAAGACGTGGGAGCAAGATCAGCCCGGCGCGTCATAGCGCCAGACCCCAGTTGGTAGGGGACCGACGGAACTTAGAGCGAGAGGTCGCGCCACGATTGGGTGAGCACTCCCTGAGGTGATAGGAACCGGGCGAACGGCCTTTCGGTCGTTCGGTCAAGCAAGTCCAGATAGCTCCATTTGCGCAGAAGCAAACTGAGCACGTCCGGCAGATGCTCCTCGCCTTTCGTGAGGTAGAAGATACCTACCTTGGCGTTGATGATGGCCTCTCGCTCGGTCGGAACGCGCAGCATCCGCTTGTTTGCGCTGAACACCAACCAGCCCAAGGCGCCTGCCTTCTGTAGCCACCAAGTATCCGGTCGCGTGTGCCAGTCCATCAGGAAGAGAGATCTCGCGTCATAGCCGACGAGGGTCAAAGCACTTGGCACACTGGTGCCAATGTCCTCGTCGGTAAGCAGGATCACGCAGCAACCTTCTCCGCATACTGGAGGGCCTTCTCCACGAGTTCCCTATCCAGGTGAAGGTCACGCGCGATGAAATCGATCTTCTGGTCAGCGAGCCATCTGCGATGGATTGCCTGAATGCTGACGCCTCTGCCTTCCACGGTCGGCAAGCCCGCAGCGAACAACGGGTCGATCACGATTGGGACGTTCTGCCCAATAGGATGCCAGCGCGAAGCGAGCGACTTGTCGTAGTCGAGCTGGTGGATCCGATGATCAACAAGGCCAGGCAGGCTGAACTGTTCCGGAGAGTCGATCGCCTGAGCGTGTGGCGTGTCGCCCATGATCCACTTGACGATGTGCCCGCCGAGGGATTCAAGATTCAGATCCTCGTGTGCGAATGGGTACTCAATCCCAAATTCCGTTCTGGCGTTTCGGTGTGCCGCCGTGATGACATCGAGCTTCACGCGGCTCACCTTACGAAAGTCGGCCGCAACCACGATCTCGATCAATTGAAGGAACGAGACGTGCGGACTCAAGGTGTCCCTGTCGCCAAAGACCGGTGGCGTGCGCCAGTTCGGGTGGCGACGATCGGGCGCGTATCCGTACAGCCAACGTCGCACTGTCACCGGAGCGACGTGCGCGAGGTGTGCCGCTTCGCTCATCGTGTACATGGGTTGTGCGCGTCCGCTGTAGCCGTCTTTACCAGTCATGACGCTCCTCTCCATTCTGGAAGCGCTGAACGGAGCATTACGCGACGAAGCACGTTGGCTCGGAGTCTTGCCGCTATTGACACTCGCGCGATTAGTCTGAGTGTAGCATCCTAGTCGGAACCGCCCGCCGCTAGCTACGCGGTGCCCGGCGCGGGCGTCAGCGGCGCCGCGTGGCCGTTGGCGCTGCTCTTGCCGTTCGCGCCCATGGCGTGCTGCTCGTACGTCATGCGGTAGAGGCTGGCGTAGCGCCCGCCGAGCGCCAGCAGCTCGTCGTGCTTCCCCTGCTCCAAGATCCGCCCGTTCTCCAGCACGATGATCCGGTCCGCGTTCCGCACCGTCGACAGCCGGTGCGCGATCACGAATGACGTCCGCCCCTCGAGCAGCGTGTTCAGCGCCCGCTGGATGATCACTTCCGTCTGCGTGTCCACGTTCGCCGTCGCCTCGTCAAGGATCAGGATGCGCGGCTGCGCGATGATCGCCCGCGCGAAGCTGATCAGCTGCCGTTGCCCCACCGATAGGTTCATCCCGCGCTCGTTGAGGTACGTGCCGTACCCGTTCTCGAGGTGCATGATGAAGTCGTGCGCGCCCACCGTCCGCGCCGCCTCCTCGATCTCCGCGTCCGTCGCGTCGGGCCGCCCGTAGCGGATGTTCTCGACGACCGTGCCGGAGAAGAGGAACGGCTCCTGCAGCACCAGACCCATCCGCCGCGACAGGCTGGCGTGCGAGATCTTCCGCACGTCGACGCCGTCGATCTCGATCGAGCCCTCGGTCACGTCGTAGAAGCGCGATAGCAGCGCCGTCAGCGTCGTCTTGCCCGCGCCCGTCTGCCCTACGAGTGCGATGGTCTCGCCCGGCTGTACGTGCAGGTCGATGTCATCGAGCACGGGCACGTCATCGACGTAGCGGAACGTCATGTGGTTGAAGTCCACGCGGCCCCGCACGTCGTCGATGTCGATCGCGTCGGGCGCGTCCTCGAATTCCGGCTTCGTGTCCAGCACCTCCAGCACGCGCTCCGCGCCGGCCATCGCCCGCTGCAGCTGCGTGTACTGCAGCACCAGGTCGCGCACCGGGTCGAAGAACAGTTGGAGCTGCAGCGCGAAGCCGATCAACACCGCCACTTCCATCTGCCCGTGCAGCACGCGGTAGCCGCCGTAGCCGATCACCAGCGACATGCCGATCGCCACGATCACCTCCACCGCCGGCGTCACCGCCGCGGTGAGCCGCCCGGCATCGACGTTCGCGCGCCAGTTCTGCTGGTTGATCGAGTCGAACCGCTTGGCGTTCTCGTCCTCTCGCGACAGGCTCTGGATCACGCGCACGCCCGACACGTTCTCCTGCAGGTTGGCGTTGACGACGGCGATCGCCTGCCGCACGCGGATGAACGCGCGGCGCGAATAGTTCTGCCAGACGGCCATGACCAGCACGAGGATGGGCACCACCGTAAACGTCACCAGCGCCAGCCGCGCATCGAAGTACACGAGGAAGAACACCGAGATGCCGATGCCGGCGACATCCCCCACGATCGTCAGGAAGCCGCTCGTCATCAGATCCTGCAGCGAGGTCACGTCGCTGGTCACGCGCGACATGACGCGGCCGACCTCGTTGTTGTCGTAAAACCGCAGTGAGAGCTTCTGCAGGTGCGCGAACAGGTCGCGCCGCAGCCCCAGCAACAGCCGGTGCCCGATCCAGCCGGTGGCCGTCAGCTGCGCGTAGAAGAAGACCGCTGAGGTGGCGGCGAGCGAGATATACACCCAGCCCCACACGTTGAGACGGCTCAGGTCGCCAGCCTGCGCGGCGCGTATGAGTCCGGCGACCGCGACCGGCATCGAACGGGTCACGAGCGCGTATGCGATCGTGCTGACGAACGCCATGAACAGGCGGAAGCGGTACGGCGCCACGAACTTCGACATGCGGACCACGACGCGGTGGTTGTACACCGAGCCTAACTCGTCGTCGTCCCAGCCGTCGCTGCCGCTGCGCTTCAGCGTGTTCGGCCGCATGTTGAAGTTGCCGGGACCGCCGCCGCTCCAGCCGCCGGGTGCACCGGCTCCGCCGAAGAACATGGATTACCTCATCCTCAAGGCCGCTGCACCGTTGGCAGCCGGTCATCACTTGTGTTCGCGTGTGCTAGTACCGTTCCAACTTGATTTCGTGAGGAATGCGCAGGCGCCTGTCACCCTGAGCGAAGCGAAGGGTCTCGCCCGGCCGGAGCGCGAGATGCTTCGCGTTGCTCAGCATGACAAGCTGCTGTTTGTCCTCAACGACGCGTCCCCCTGCATGGTCATCCACTTGGATTGGCACTACCCGGCGCCGCCGCCCGCCGCAGTCGCGGCCGCGTGCTCCGGAGCCGCCGCGGGCAGCTGCTCCAGCCGCTCGCGTTCGCGCTCGAACGCTTCTTCCTGGTCGCGCAACTCCAGGTCGTAGATCTCGCGGTACGGGCCCTCCTGCGCGATCAGCTCCTCGTGGCGGCCGTTCTGCGCGATGACGCCATTCTTCAGGACCAGGATCTGGTCGGCGGCCTTCACCGTCCGCAGCCGCTGTGCGATGACGAACGTCGTCCGCCCCTTCATCAATTCCGCCAGCGCCTGCTGGATCAGGTACTCGGTCTCGGTGTCCACGCTCGAGGTCGAGTCGTCGAACACCAGGATCTTCGGGTCCAGCAGCAGCGTCCGCGCGATCGAGATGCGCTGCTTCTGCCCGCCCGAGAGCGTGATGCCGCGCTCGCCGACCCATGTGTCGTAGCCGTCCGGCAGCGTCTCGATGAAGTCGTGGATGCGCGCCAGGTTCGCCACCCGCACCACGTCCTCGTCCGATGCGTTGCTCGCGCCGTAGGCGATGTTGTCGCGGATCGTCGCCGAGAACAGGAAGACATCCTGCTGCACGATGCCGAACGCCCGCCGCAGTGACGCCAGAGTCAGGTCGCGGATGTCGGTGCCGTCGATGGTGATCGCGCCGCCGGTGACGTCGTAGAAGCGCGGCATCAGGTTCACAACCGTCGTCTTGCCGGAGCCCGTCTGGCCGAGCAGCGCCACCACTTCGCCGGGCTTCGCGTCGATGTTGACGTGCCGCAGCACCGGGCTGATCAGGTCGTACCCGAAGGACACGTCGTTGAAGACGACGTGGCCCTTCATGGTCGCTATCTCGACCGCGCCGGGCTTCTCCGTCACGGCGGACTCGGCGTCCAGGATGTCGTAGATGCGCTGGCCCGACGTGCCTGCGCGCGCCCACAGCATGTTCACCCAGCCGATGCTCCGCACCGGCAGCTGTAGCATCGTCAGGTAGAGCATGAACTGCGCCAGCTCGCCGGTTTGCAGGTTGCCGTGCAGGATCTGGTTCGCGCCGAACCACGCCGTCGCGACCATCGCCAGCGACCAGACGCCGCTCAGCATCGGCGAGAACGTCGCCTGGATACGGCTCGTGGCGTAGGAGTTCGTGAAGACGTTCTGCGCCTGCGCGTTGAACTTGTCCTGTTCGTAGTTCTCCCGGCCGAACGCCTTGACGACGCGGATGCCGCTGAGGTTCTCCTGCAGCACCACACCCAGTTCGCCCTGCAGGTTCTGCACCTGGAGCATGATCGGCCGCAGCTTCGTCGTCATGACGATCGCGATGACCATCGTCGGCGGGATGAACGCCCAGCTCAGCAGCGCCAGCTGCAGGTTGACGCGGATCATCAGCGTTAGCGTCGCGAACAGCAGGATGATCACGTAGATCAGCCGGATGAATCCCATGTTCACGAACATGCGGATGCCTTCGACGTCCTGCGTGGCGCGCTGCATGATCTGGCCGGTCTGGGCGTTGTCGTGATACGCGAAGCTCAGCCGCTGCAGGTGGTCGTAGATGTCGTTGCGGATGTCGTAGGCGACCTTCTGCGAGACCCACTCACCCGTGTATGTCTGCAAGAACTGGAAGATGCCCCGCGCCACCGCCGCGGCCGTAATCAGCCCCGCCGCGATGAGGATCGTGCGGAGGTCGCCCTGCGGCACCAGGTGGCCGTCCACCTTGTGGACGTTCACGCCCTTGTCGATCGCCAGCCTGACCAGCCACGGGCCGACCAGCTGGAACACCGTCAGCCCCGTGAGGGCGCCGATCGCCAGCGCCAGCCGCTTCTTGTACGGCAACGCATACGACAGCAGTCGAATCGGAATGGGCATCCGGCGAGCTTTCATGGCTGGCGCGAGTATATCGCACTCTCACGTGCACGTAAAGGTATTGGATCACCCGGATGGCAGTGGCCGCGGCCGATGTACCGCGCCCGTTAGGTGTAGGGACGGGTCTTCAGACCTGTCCGCCCCGCGGGAGCTGCCGGAGCCGCCGGCCGCCTTATCTGTGTCCTCTGTGAACTCTGTGGATCCGGTCCCCCTCGCCGATTCGTGAGGGCTAATAGTCCGGCGGCGCCCCGGCGCCGCCCGCGCCCTGGCGCTGCTCGATCGCCTGCTGGTTCGCCCGGTCCAGCAGGTCCAGGATGCGCCGCGCCTCCTCCTCGCTGAAGTCCTTCTCGATGCCCGCCAGTGCCTCGTCCAGCCGCTGCTGCAGCTGCTCCGGCGTCAGCTGCTCGTCCGATGCCCCGGACGGCGTGCCGCTCGCGCCGGGCGTGCTGCTGCCCTGGCCGGGCTGCGGCGTGCCGCCCGATCCGCTCGGCCCGCCCGCTGCGTCCGCCGGCGTTGGCGACGCCGCCGGGCGCGGAGTGCGCGTCGGCGTCGCGTGCAGCCGCGCGTCGATCACCTCCAAGTTGTGCTTCGCGTCGGCTTCGTCCGGATTTGCCAGCAGCGCCCGCTTGTACGCCTCGCGCGCGTCGTCCAGCCGGCTCGCGCCGGCGTAGTGGTTGCCCAGCGCGTACTCCGCCAGCGGTTCGATGCGGTCGGCGTCCGGCGCATCCAGCGCCCGCTGTGTCTCGTCGATCGCCCGCGCGTAGTCGCCGAGGCGGTCGTAGGCGTTGCCGGCGTTGTGGTACAGCTCCGGCCGCGACGGGTCCATCGCCTGCGCCGTGCGGTAGAGGTCGATGGCGGAGGCGAAGCGCTCGCGCCCGTACTCGACGTTTCCCTGGCGGTTGATGCCCGCGACGCCGGCCGAACAGATCGCGCCGATCAGCAGCCCCGCGCCCGCGAGCGGCCACAGCCGTGCCGCCCGGCGCAGGGCGCCCCGCCGCTGAGAGAGCAGCGCCGGCAACAGCAACTCCGCGACGGCCAGCGCCAGCGCCAGCGCAGCGAAGATCTGGAACCGCTCGATCGGGGTCGAGCCGCTGCCGCCGCCGAACTTCGTGCGCGCCAGCGCGCGGAACTCCGGCGCCAGACTCGCCAGCGGCCGGCCGTCGCCGCCCAGCTCCACGTAGCGGCCGAAGCCGAGCGCCGCGATCCGCCGCAGCGCCTCCGCGTCCAGCCGCGTGATCACCGGCCGCCCCGACGCGTCGCGACGGTCGACGGTCTGCCCGCTGGTGCGGTCGATATCCCGGACGCGCGCGCCTCCGGTCGTGCCCGCGCCCGCGGCGTACACGCGGATGCCGCGCCCGCGCACGCCCGCCAGCGCGGCGTCGACGCCCGCGCCGTGGTCCTCGCCGTCCGACACCACCAGCATCGCCTTCGTCTGAGCATCGCCCGCCGCCAGCACATCCTGCCCGGCGCGCATCGCCGCGCCCAGGTCCGATCCGGCGGCGACGAGCCCGCGCTCGTGGTCGACGCCATCGACCAGCGTCCGCAGCGCCCGCAGATCCGACGTCAGCGGCGAGCGCACGAACGGCTGCCCGGCGAAGATCACGAGCCCCGCGCGGTCGCCGCGCATGCCCTCCAGGAGCGCGCCGATCTCCGCCTGCGCGCGCCCCAGCCGCGTCGGCTGCGCGTCGTCGGAGAGCATGCTCTGCGACACGTCCAGCACGATCACCACGTCGATGCCGCGGTCCTCCGACGGCGCCTGCCGCTCGCCGAGCTGCGGCCGCGCCGCGCCGAACGCCGCCGCCGCGATCGCCGCGACCAGCAGCAGCGGCGCCACGTACGCCATCGCCCCGCCCCGCTCGCGGGCGCCGAAGCGGGCGCGTGCCTTCGCCCGCCAGCGCAGCCCGCAGCCGGCCGCGGCGGCGGCCAGCAGCGCCAGCGCGAGCAGTGCCAGGTAGCCCGGCGCTCCGAAGCTCATGTGATGCCCCGTAGCCAGGAGTGGCGCAGCGCGATCTCAACCGCCAGCGCCGCCACTGCCGCCGCCAGGAAGTACGGCGCGATGTTGTCGAACCGCGTCAGCTCGCGGTCCTCGAAGCGCGACTTCTCGAGCCGGTCGATCTCGTCGTAGACCAGCTGCAGCGCCGCGGGATCCTCCGCGCGGTTGTACGTGCCGTGCGTCACGTCGGCAATCGCCTGCAGCGACTGCTCGTCGATGTCCAGCCGCCCGCCGCCCGGGTTCTGCCCGCGGCTCACGACGCCGATCGTGTACACGCGCACGCCGAGCTTCGCCGCGATCTTCGCCGCCGCGAGCGGTTCGATCTGCAGCACGTTGTTCTCGCCGTCTGTCAGCAGGATGACGATCCTGCTCGCGGCAGCCGAATCCCGCAGCGCGTTGACCGACTCGCCGATCGCCACGCCGATTCCCGTCCCGTCGCGCAGCCGGATGCGGTCCACCCCCCCGACGTCCTGCGCGATCGCGTTGTAGTCCGTCGTCAGCGGGCTCAGTGTCACGGTCGATCCCTGGAACACCACCAGCCCGACGCGGTCCGCCGTGCGCCCCCGCACGAAGCGCGTCAGCACGTCGCGCGCCGCGTCCAGCCTCGTCTCGCGGCGGGCGAACGGCAGCGACATGCTCGAAGAGATGTCGAGCGCCAGCACGATATCGATCCCGTTGCCCTGCGTGCGCGCCACCGCCTCGCCCCGCTGCGGCCGCGCCAGCGCCAGCACCAGCAGCGCCACCGCGATCAGCCGCAGCACCGGCAGCAGCGGCCGCGCGCGGATCCGCCAGGACGGGCGCCGCACCTCCGCCGCCGCGGCGTCCGATCCCACCCGCATAGCGGGCATCCGCCTGCGGCGCACGTAGAGCGCCAGCGCCGGCACCAGCAGCAACAGCAGCAGCGCGTCAGGCGCCTCGAACCGGAAGCTGTCCATGCGCCTACGGTAGCACGATGCGCCGACCCGCGACCGGCACCCCCACCGCCGCTGCCCGGACCGTGCGCGTCGTGGCCGCATCTGGGATCATCAGGAACCACCAGCACACCAACGGAGGCGACCCATGACGGTCGAACAACACGACATCCCGGCGAACGGCATGACGTTCCGCTGCCGTGAGGCAGGCGCTTCCGGCGAGCCGGTGATCCTGCTCCACGGCTTCCCGGAGACCTCGCACATGTGGATCGGCCTCATGGAGCGGCTCGCGGCCGAGGGCTACCGCTGCCTGGCGCCCGACCAGCGCGGCTACAGCCCCGGTGCCCGCCCCGAGGGTGCCGCGCACTATCGCGCGGAGATGATCGCCGCCGATGTCTTCGCGCTGGCCGATGTCTGGGGCGCCGAGCGGTTCCACCTGGTCGGCCACGACTGGGGCGCCGCGGCGGGATGGGCGGCCCTCGCCCTGCACCCGGAGCGTGTGCTGAGCTGGACCTCGCTCTCGGTGCCGCACCTCGTCGCGTTCTCCAGCACCATCGAGCACGACCCGGACCAGCAGACGCGCAGCCAGTACGTCGTCTTCTTCCAGCAGCCCGGCACCGCCGAGGCGTTGTTCTCGGCCAACGACTTCGCCGCGCTCAAGGGCATCTGGACCGCCAGCCCGCCCGATGAGGTCGCCGAGTACGTGGCGGTGCTGGGCGAGCCCGGCGCGCTCACCGCCGCCCTCAACTGGTACCGGGGCGCCGGCGCGGCGCGCGCGGAGGGCGCCTTCGCCTACCAGGCGCCGCCCGTGACGACGCCGACGCTCTTCATCTGGGGCAACAAGGACCAGGCGATCGGCCGCAAGGCCGCCGAGGCGAACGCGCCGTACATGAAGGCCCCGTACACCTTCATCGAACTCGACGCCGGCCACTGGCTGATCCAGGAAGAGGCGGCGAAGGTCACCGCCGCCATCCTCGCCCACCTCGCGGAGAACCGCGCGTAGCGCCGACGCCCGTGCCTCCGGCCGAACCTATCCCCCGGCCCCTTCCCTACGAGGGAAGGGGAGCGCGGATGCGTGGACCTGCGCGGGCACGCGGCAAATGTTGCGATCGAAGCCCGTAGTGGAGGAGCTTCAGCTCCGGCCGGACCTATCCCCTGGCCCCTTCCCTGGGAGGGAAGGGGAGCGCCGTTGCGAGGGCTGACGCCGTGTCCGGCGCAGCACGCGCCAACGACGCAGACCGCCACGCTACGGCTGGCCCCATCTGTGTCCTCTGTGTCCTCTATGGATCCCGTCGCCTACGCCCCGCCCGCCAGCGGCTCGTCCGCGCTTGTGCGATGCGGCACGCGCTCCGCCGGGATCGTGCCCATGCGGCCGGCGTGGAAGTCCTCGATCGCCTGGAAGATCTCGTCGCGCGTGTTCATCACGAATGGGCCGTAGCGCGCCACCTGCTCGCGGATCGGCACGCCGCCCAGGACCAGCACCTCCCAGCCGCCGCTCGCTGCCACCGGCTGCGCATCGGCTGCGCGCAGGGCGACAGCGTCGCCCGCGCCGAACACCGCCAGCTGTCCCTCCTCGAGCGGCCGCTGCTCCGTACCCGCGTAGCCGCGGCCCGACAGCACGTACGCCATCGCGTTGAAGTCGCGCGGCCACGGCAGCATCAGCCGCGAGCCCGGCGCCACCGTCGCGTGCAGGTACGTGATCGGCGTGTGCGTGGCGCCCGGCCCCGCGTGCCCCGCCAGCTCGCCCGCGATGACGCGGATGACCGACGAGCCGTCGTCGTTGGACAGCAGCGCCACGTCGCCCGCTTCGATGTCCTGGTAGCGCGGTGGCAGCCACTTCTGCGCGGCGGGAAGGTTCACCCAGAGCTGCACGCCGTGGAAGAGCCCGCCGCGCACGACCAGTTGCTCCGGCGGCGCCTCGATGTGCTGGATCCCGGCGCCCGCGGTCATCCACTGCGTCGCGCCGTCGGTGATCAGCCCGCCGCGGCCCGTCGTGTCCTGGTGCTCCAGCGCCCCATCGATGATGTAGGTGACCGTCTCGAAGCCGCGGTGCGGGTGCCACGACGTGCCCTTCGCCTCGCCCGGCGCGTACTCGACCGCGCCCAGGTGGTCCAGCAGCAGGAACGGATCGACCAGCGGCAGGTCCGCGCCCGGGAACGGCCGCCGCACCACGAACCCCTCGCCCTCGAGCTGGCGATGCGCCGTCACGACGGTCGCCACCGGCCGCCACGCCGTGCCCGATTCGGGCGGCGCGGCCACGCGCGGGAGCAGAAGCGAATCGGCGGTCACAGCGGGCATGGCGCTCTCCTCGATGCAGCGGGCCGCGCGGCGTGAGCGCGACCCCACCTACATCTTGGCAGACCGCCCCTGCGCGAACCAAAGGTCGCGAGGCGAACCGCGCCCGCATTGCTTGTACAATCGCATCGGTGCAGAATAGCGCCAACTACGGAGGTATCTGATGATCCGGCGCGCGCGATCGTTCTTCCGCGACAGCGAGCCCGCCGTCGCCACCACCGTCGGCGTCGTCGGCGGTGTGGCGCTCTATAACCTGTTTCTCGCCATCGGGTATGGGTTCGTGACGCCGGTTTTCGTGCAACGTCTGATGACGGGTAGAAGGGCGTTCCAATTCACGCTCGGCGGCGTGACGTTCGGCTACGAGGGGCTGGTCGTGGATCTCACCGCGCTGCTGCTCCTCGCCGCCGTCGCCTACGTCCTGTTCATCTGGCACGCCGACGAATCGCTCGACGGCGATCCCGACACCCGTGACTGCCCCGACTGCAAGAGCGAGATCCACATCGACGCCCGCCGCTGCCCGTACTGCACGTCCGTCGTATCCCCGATCGCCGACGTCGCGGACGGAGTGTAGCGCTCGCGGCCGTCAGCGGGTCAGCCGTCGGCGCACGATGTCGATCGACGGCTGGTACTCCGCGAGGTGCTCGGCGCCGCGGAAGGCGTCCATCACCAGCAGCGTGCGGATCAGAGCGCGGAGCAGCAGCTGGTTGAAGTGGCGCACGTGCTCAAACGCGGCGAACGCCTCGACGTGGCCGTGGTACGCGCAGAGCCACAGCGCCGTCACGGCGAGCGCGAACTCCGGCGGCCGCCAGTACGGCGCGAGGTCGATGATCGCCGGCGGCAGGCCCGGCGCGATGAGCACGTTGGCGGCGTTTGCGTCGCCGTGGATGAGCTGGTCCGTGAGCCCGGTCAGCGGCCGCCGAAGCGCGCACAACTCCTCGATCACGGGCCGCGCGCGGGCGTCGACGTCGGGCGGCAGATCGCCGAAGGCGCCGCGGTCCGCGCGGTCGTACAGCAGCGCTCGGCTGCACAGGTACGCCGGGCACGGCACCCCCGCGATGGCGCGGTGGAACGCCTCGATCGCCCGGACCATCGCGGGCGCGTCAGCCGGCCCCGCCGCGCCCCCTTCGACGAATGTCCATCCCGTCCAGCCATCGCGTGTGAGCCATGTGCCCTGCGGCGTGCGCAGCGGACGCGGCAAGCGGAAGTCGCGCGACTCTTCGATGCCACCGAACAGGTCGGCAGCGAACTCGGCGTCGGCAATCTCACCGGGATTCTCGCGCCGCAGCACGATGCCACCGGCGCGATACGTCCGCTCCTCGCCGCCCGCGAGCCGGACGGCGACGCCCGGCGCGCCAAACGCATCCAGCACGTGCTGTGGGACCGCGGGCTCCATCGGCGCTCCTCCCACCTGCGGGCCGGTGATAGGAACAGGCGGAACACCGCGCCCGCCATCATGATAGACCGCGCGCCCCCACAAGAAGCCCCGGCGCGCGCCGGGGCTCCCTATAACCTAAAACCTATAACGTAGAACCTAACAACTACCCAGCCGGCTTGTCTTCCTTACGCGGCCAAATGTTCCGCAGGCCCGTCGTGACGTGCGCCGGGAGTTCGGCGTCCAGGCGATCCAGCGTCCACAGCTCGCCCGTCGTGTTGTCGACCTTCGCCACGATCTCTGGCAGGCTGTACAGGCCGATCATCGCGCCGCTCACCAGGAAGTCGCGGCCGTTGACGTTCTCCGCCGCGTCGGTGCAGAGCCACACGACGAACGGCGCCACGCCCTCCGGCGGGTTCGCCTTCTCGAACGCCTCCAGCCCCGCCATGCCCATGCCGGCGGCGCCGCCGCGCGCGGCCGCGGCCTTCATCTCGTCGCTGATCACCAGGCGCGTGCCGGCGCGCGGGCGGATCGTGTTCGAGCGCACGCCGTAGCCGCCCATC